>Ga0105045_10001328_pt1 | contig 20069 bp, 18 predicted proteins | sample MAT02_FD_78089 | JGI IMG/M metagenome (GOLD analysis project Ga0105045, IMG submission 78089) | Freshwater microbial communities from Lake Fryxell liftoff mats and glacier meltwater in Antarctica - MAT-02 (megahit assembly) | ecosystem: Environmental > Aquatic > Freshwater > Ice > Liftoff... | reverse complement strand
TGATCACACCGCCACGGTGCCCGGCCATCCGGGCGTTGCCGTGTTATTCCATCGCGATGACCGGGGCTTGGCCTGGGACACGGTGATTACCGGGCGTTTGGCGCGACGTTTGCCGCCCGCGGTATTGGCCGAGCGCATTCGCTGGCATCTGGTCGAACGACCGTTGGAACCATGAGGAAGGTGGTGGTCATCGGGGCTGGCGTCGCGGGCTGCGCCGCCGCCGTTGCCGCTGCTAACGCCGGGGCAGAAGTGATATTGGTCGAAGCCTCCCACCACATCGGGGGCGTCGCTGCCCAGGGTGAACATCGTACGATCTGCGGCTTGGCGCCCATCGACTCGGACCACGCTGAATTTCTGGAACCGGCAGTACAGCCGTGGGTTAACGCATTGGCGACGGGGCAACCATGGCGCCAAGGTCGGGTGTGGTTGTGGCCGACCAGCGCCGAAGCCTTGCTGCTCGGTTGTCGTCAGATGCTCACTGCGGCAGGCGTGCAGGTCCGTACCGGCGTGCAGGTCGACGCATTCGAGGTGACTGACGATGCCGTGGTCTCCGTAACTGCGGGGAATCAGCGCTGGAAAAGTGATGCCTGGATTGATGCCAGTGGCGGTAGCACGGTCGCCCGATTATTGATCGCGCCGATTCGGCCCGCGCAGGCTTGGGGCGCCTGGCGTGCCGAGGTCGCCATCGCAATCGAACCCGGTCTGGCTGCGCGTCGCCGTCTGCTCACCCAGATCGCCATCGCGCTAGCGGTTCCGGTGGCCACGGCGCTGGTGCCACTGGCACCGGGTCGTTGGCAATTTTCTCTCGACGTGCCATTGGCGACACCCGCTGCCCAAGCCGCAACCTGGGTTGAACTGGCGATGGCTGCCGTCGGTGGTCGCGTAATTCAGGGTGCGTGTCAGGTCGCGCGCCGTGATGACGGGGGTTGGGCCGGCGATTTGTCCGCCAAAGAATTATTTGCGACGCAGGAGCGCGGCTGGAGCTGGGCCGCGTGGCCAGTCGAAGCCCACGGTGCCGAGGGCGTCACCTGGCGCTGGCCCGATGTCGTCCGACATGGCATTCCCCACGCCGCGACGGTGCCCAAGGTCGGTTGGAAAAATGGCGCAATTATTGGCCGCGGAATGCCGGTGGCTGCGGATGCCATCGCAGCCCTGCGGGTCATCGGCACGCAGCTGGGTCTTGGCACTGCGGTCGGCGCTGAGCTCGGCCGCGAGCACGGTGATCTCGGCGTTGCGCCCTTGCCCATCTGATCCAACGTTCAGCAATGCCTTTTCACGAAGCGGACATCACCCAGGCCTTGCGCCGGCATGCGCAGACGCGCGGGGCTGATCTGGCCACCGCCGATGTCCAGATAACGCTGACCTGGGCGCAACTCGACGCTGAGGTCGATGCGGCCGCAGCACAGGTAGTGACAGCCGGCGTGCAGACAGGTGATCGCATCGCGATATGTCTGCCAGATACGGTGCAAACGTTGACCGTGATTTTGGCTGTTTTGCGCCTGGGCGCAGTGCATGCGCCCATCGACGTACATCTCGCTGCGCCTGAGATCGAGGCCGCGATTCAGGCGGTGCAGGCGCAATGGTTCATCAGTGGGGCTGGCTCCGGATGGACGTGTCGGAATACCGGAATTGCCGCGATCCCCGATCCGCTAGCGCCACAACGCAGCGCATTTATTCGTCTGACCTCGGGCACCACTGGCATGGCGAAAGGGGTTTTATTATCGCATCGCACGCTGACTGAGCGCATCGCGGCGGCCAATATCGGCCTACAGTTGGGGCCGGATGATCGGGTGCTGTGGTTGCTGCCTATGGCCTATCATGTGGCGGTGTCGGTGTTGTTGTATGTCGAGGTTGGCGCGACAATCATTTTCGGCAATCGCCTGCGCGCCGGGGAAACCGCAAAGGTCGCGACCGTGCACCAGTGTACATTTGCCTACGGATCGCCCTGGCATGTGCGCCGCTGCGCCGAGTTGCCGGCTGGTTCCTGGCCTGATTCTTTGCGTCGCATGGTGTCGACCACGACCGCACTGGATGCGGACAGTGCTGCGTTGATGCAGAGCCGTCACGGCATTCCCGTGCTCCAGGCTCTGGGCATCATCGAGTGCGGTCTGCCGCTGTTATCCACGGGCGCCCTCGGCGAGCCGGTCGGTCGCTTTCAGGTCCAGGCGGCCTATTACGCGGCGATCCACGATGTGGCAGGGCGCGCGGTTGCTGACGGAGGTGCCGGCGATCTCGTCCTGTCCGGACCGGGATTTCTCGATGCGTACCTGCAACCCTGGCGAGCGCGTGCCGCGATCTTGGTCGACGGGTGGTTTCGCACCGGCGATGTCGCCTGCCGTCAGACGGATGGCAGCATCCAATTATTGGGGCGCAGCAGCGATGTGATCAATATCGGCGGCATGAAGGTATTTCCGCTGGAAGTCGAAGCGGTGCTGGATGCGCATTCGCTGGTGGTCGCCTGCCGCGTGTTCGGAGCTCCCGACCCGCGCACCGGTGAACAGGTGGTTGCCGAAGTGCAACTCACGCCTTCAGCCACTACCGAATTGGCAGTGGCTGCATTGCACACCTGGTGCGCGGCGCGCCTGGCGCCGCTCAAGCGCCCGGCGGTGATCACCGTGGTCGATAAGCTGGCGATGACCGCTAGCGGCAAGGTCAGGCGCTAACCAATTCCAGCTTGGTGAAGCGGTCACCGAGCAGCCATTCGCTGACGTAGATATTGCTCTTGGCGTCGGCGCACATGCCGTGCGGGGAATTGAATTCACCGACGGGAATATCCGCCAGCGGCGAAATCGTCTCGCCGGCGGCGTCCTTGCGGTTGGGCCAGCCCGGCTTGGCGACGTGGTGCTGACCAGCACCCAGAGTGCCAATAATGCGATCCTTGCCGTCGAGAATGACCACCCGCGCCTGTAATTCGCCAATGACCATGTAGTCGCCGAAACTGGCGAATACCGAGGGGGTGACCAAACCCTCGCTGATGCCGCGCAGGAATGTGCCATCGGCGCTAAATATCTGCACCCGGTTATTTCCGCGATCGGCGATCCACACTTCTGACTGCGGCTTGCGGGTATCCACGTAAACCCAATGCGGGCAATTGAATCGACCCAGCCCGTCGGTGCCATCAATGGTCTTCAGTAACTTCAGTTCGCGCGACAAGCGGTGGGTCAGACCGCTGCCGTAGCCGTCGGTAATCCACACGTCGCCACTGCGGGGATCGACCGCCACGGTGGTTGGGCAAAAGTTAGCCCCGACGGCGTAGCCGAGCTGTTCGCGAGTCACCCGCGCCAGGACCTTGCCGTTCAGGTCCAGCTTGACCACTTGCGGCCCGCCGTGGTCGCGGTCCTTGCCGCCGACGTCGGCAATCCACAGGACTTCTTGGCCATTTTCCTGCGCCAAGCACAGGCCGTGGGTTTCATTGACCGGCACCGCAAATTCGCGTTTCACCGCACCGGTTTGCGCATCCAGGATCAGGATTTTGTCCTCGGTGGCGTGGCCAGTTAAAATGCTGCCATCCTGCATAACCAGAATACTGTGATGGGCATGGCCGGCATTGGCGGGGATTTTGGCCCAATCGGCAATCCAGCGGTAGGTGAGTTTGTCGGCGGTCAGGTGCATGGTAGTCTCGCGGCTGGGAAGGATTGTGGGCAGGGGAAGACGGCCTAGATTTGTAGGCAATTGCACCTCTGGCTCAATTTCCATTTCAGGGATCTACGATCGTGAAAGAAGGGTGAAGGCATGGTGAAAGATGGCCGTGATCTGCGCATCCAGCCCTGTGCCCAGCTCCCCGAGCTCGTGCTGATCGGGCGCACGGAGATCCAGCAGCCGTTGCCCAAGTTGGAGGTGCCGTTTGCCCCCGGCTGCCTGAATCTGTATCTGGGTTACAAGGGATCCAAACAGATGCAGGCCCAAGGTCGCACCTGGACCCTGACCGCGGGGGAATGCTTCATGACCCCGCCGGGCGTGGATCACGCCACCGGCCCGATGCCGGTCAGTCGCTGCGCACATTATTGGCTGCGCCTGGATATCAGCCGCCCTGAGGCATTTCTCGGCAGCGTCGAGCATGAACCGCTGCGCCAGGCTTTGCAGGCCTTGGGCATCGTCCATGGTCGCTTCAGTCAGGCGTTGTTCGCGGGTGTGCGTGGCATCTATGACACCTGTGCCAGTCCCGGTCAGCAGACAGGCTTGATGCGTGTCGTCGATCTGCGCTGCCAAATGGTCCTCGTTTTATTGCGGCTTCTGGAATTGGCGCAGGGCCGAGCGGCGGACTTGGAGTCAGATCCACGCATGCAGGTGCTGCTTGACTATATTGACCGCCATCTGGGTGAGGACCTCAGTGTGCAGGATCTCGCCGCCATGGCTGGGTGTTCGATATCGGCGGTACAGGCGTTGTTCAAACGCCATCAAGGTCTGAGCCCGGGCGAATATATCACCCGCTGCCGCATGCGGGCGGCAGAGCAAATCCTGCTCACCGCAAGCATGCCGTTGCGTGCCATTGCTGAACGCCTGGGCTTTGCTGATGAACGGCATTTCTCGACCGCTTTCCGCCGCTATCACGGCGAACCGCCGGGTCGTTTCAGGACTCAGCGGCGTCACCCCTAAACGCCGGAGCGGCGTCACCTAAAAACAGCCGCGCTTCTGCTGGGGTGGGAACCGCAGCGCGGCGATCTATTCGCAAATTTTCCGGAGTCGCCTCAGAATTCCCAGTCCGCAATGGCGACTGTCTTTCTGCGCGGTGATTCGTCAGTCAAACCGGCCATGACCGCGAGATCGATATGCATCTGCGGCAGGAGGCGGTAGTGGATCGACGGCACGACTAAAAAATCGACCGAGTGTGACCGAATTGCCGACAAGCGAAACTGATTTACCTTTCACCACGACCGTCCATCAGCATGGGTGTCAGTAGGACACACGCGATCATGCAGCAGGCCAAGCCGAGCGAGAGCGCGATGCCGATCTGCGAAAGCATTGGGTTCTGGGCCAGGATCAGCGAGCCCACGCCGAGCATGGTGGTGATCGTGCACGCCAGCACCGGCGCAAAGGCGTGATCGCGTTGCTGCGCCCGGGCCAGAAACACCGCATTATCCAGGCCGATGCCAGCGACGAAGGCGCCGATCATCACTGAAAAAGGCGATAGGGGTATATTGAGCCAACCCAGCACGCCAAAGCACCATCCCAAAGCCAGCGCCGGGGGGATCAGAATTGCCATCACGGCGCGTAGATTGCGCTCGAGCAGCCACACCAGCAGCGCCATCGCCACCGCCATCCACAGCGCCAAGCGGGTGAGATCATGGCGGACGAGATCGACCAAATCCGTGGCTAGATCATGGCGGCTGGCAATCCAGGCTTCGGCTGCGGCGGGAGCCGCTGCGCCAGACGGCAGGAGGTTTTTGAGCGCATCGATATCGGCGCTCTGCAAGCGCGCCGGCAAAGGAGCCGCCAAGCGGACATTGCGGTCGCTGCGTTGCACTAACTGGTCGACCACGGTGCGCAGGGGCGTATCCGCCCAGGTTGAATCATCGACCAGGGCCAAGTCCGCTGCGCGCGGCTGATAGCGTTCCCGGCACAAAGCTGTCGCGGCAAAACCACGCGGCCCAAGGTGGTCCTGCAAACCCGTGGCGAATGGCTGCGCATGCACCTGCCAAAATGCATTCCACGCTGCGCGGCGTTCACGCTGCACACTTGGTGCGGGCAGCAGAGCGTCTATCACAGTGTGCTCCCCACCTATGGTGCGTTGAGCGGCGGCGAAAGCCTCTTGCGCTGCGGCAATATCGGACGCCGTGACGACCAGGAAATCACTGGTTTCGAAATGATCCCAACGGGTCATGAAAGCGGTGAGTGCAGCCAGCGTTTCCGGGCGGCTACCGTCCAGGCTACGCAGGTCGGAAATAATGTGTACCCGAGCCAGCCCCGGCAGGCACACCGCGCTGATGACGCCGAGAATGAGCAGCCGTTTCCATGCGGCCATCGCGGCGATGCGTCCCAGCCACCGCCGGGCCAAGGCCCAGGTCGGCACCCCACGTCGGCGCTCAACCAGATCCGGGAGAAGAAATAAAGACGACAATAAAGCCAGGATCAGCCCGCCCATCACCATGATGCCCAGACTGCGCAGACCGCTAATGTCACTGGCCAGCAGTACGGCGAACGCGACCGCGGTGGTCAGGTAACCGACCAGCAGCGGATGGCGGACGGCGCGTTGGTGGCCATCCTGTAACGCCACCGTCATATGCAGGGCATTTTCTACCGACACGCCCAGGAAACCGGCGGCAAAACCCAGCAGGATCAGCGGCACCGGCTGACCGCACACCACCAGAATGGCCACCGCACCCAGCGCCGCGAGCACCGCCGGAATATGCAGTGCGATCAAGGCGCGCGGACTGCGCACCAAGGTCCACAGCACCAGGGCGATCAGCACCATGCCCACGGGCAGGGAGCGCAGCAAATCGCGATTCAGACCGGACAGATTATCCCGAAAATGGCGATGGCTGCCGATAGGTTCCAGACGCACCCCGCGGCTGGCAGCTTCGCTGACGCAGACATCCAGTGCATTCATCAGGGCGATGGTGTGATCGCCGTCGTCAGGCGGAAATGCGACTTCGGCCAACAACAGATGGTGCATTCCATCGCGATGCACGATCACCCCGTGATTGGTCATCGCCCCGCCGAGTTGATCACGCAGAGGCGATAGCACCGATCCCGCCAGCCCCAGGAGATCGCCCTGCGCCGCGGTCGAGGCGAATATATCACTGGGATCAGCAACCCGCTCGCGCAAGGCGGCGAGATGGGCGCGTAGACCATTCCCGCTTAGTTTCGCTTCCTGGGCAGCGAGCACCGCCGGATCGAGGAGATCCGGCAGATGCTGGTAGAGCACCTGTTCAAGATGCGCAAAAGCGGCGGGATCGGCGCCCCCAAGAGGCTGAAAACCGAGGTGTTCCAGGCGCGGGCCCAGGGCGCGTAATTCGGCGCTGGGATCGCCTTGTGGCGTGGTGGCCCAGCCTTCGATCGCCAATAATTGCGCCGCGCGCTGGGTGGCGAAGAAACGCACCTCACGGCCGAGGTGGGTATTATCCGAGGGCAGCAGGGCGGCGAGCGTCCCACCTGGATCTGCGCGCAGGCATATGAGCGCCAACCCGACCGCGCCGACACTCCACAACAGTAATCGAATCAGTCGCCCGCGTCCAGGTTTCATGGGCCGCTGAACCGGGCAGCAGTCAATTCGACATTCACTTCCGGATCCAGGAATCGGTACACGGTTACATCGCCGCCGCTGGCCTGGAGTTCCAGGCGTTCGGGAGCACTGAGATCAGCGCGGAAGCGGATTACCAAGCGGCTGACGTAGCGCGCCAGGGCTCCGTCATGCGGAACCAGGGTGAGTTCGGGTGCATCGGTCGCTGTGGTGATGGTGAAGAATTTCTCGACTGCGGACCAGTCGCCACTGATCAACGCCTCCATTTGCGCCCGTAACGCAGTGAGATTGGGATCGCGGTCCAGGCCGGTCTCTTCCCGTCCGTCGGCACCCCATTTGTGCAAGGCGCCGTCCGCCAGAACAAACACAGCGCGGTCAGTGAATTCCCAGCGCAGACGCTGATGGACACGATCGATTTCGATGACCCCAGGCGTGGACACGGTTTCATCGAACAGGGCGATATATTTCTCCTGCACGAAAGGCATGCGGATCGTCTGGGCGGCCGCGGCGGCGGTCTGAATGCGCTCGACGAGTTCGGCGCCACTAGCGACGCGGATATTCAGCAGGACCAGGAGGGCGATGAAAAAGCGCATCAGGAAATCACCGGGGATACTGCGAGGGAGAAGTCGAAGCGGCAGCTGCAGCGCAGGGCACCGTGGTTATTCCACTGCCATTTGGCACGACCCGTAAAGCGCGGCTGGGGCAGGGCAGGGTCGGCAAGACCGCGGCCAGCGCGGCGATCGTCGCACTCCGGTCGCCTGGATAATTCGGTTCATGACCATCGTGCGCCAGGATGATCGCGCGCGGCCGGGCGGCGCGTTCGAGATGGCGTTGCACCTGCGGCGCCGCGGCGCCCTGGGTGTCCCACAAGCGATTGCTCCAGGCGACGGTGGTCAGGCGCAGGGCATGCGTCGCATCGGCGACATTCGGGCTGCGGACTCCGACCGGGGCGCGAAACAGACACGGAGGGGGCATTCCGGTTGCCTCGGCGATGGCGTCGCCGCACGCTCGCAAATCCGCCTTGACGCGGCGGGCGGACAATAAGCTGAACCAGCGCGGATGGCGCCACGAATGCAATCCCAGACTGTGGCCTTCGGCCAAGATCCGCCGCAAGAGGGCGCCGTGCTGTTGGGCGTGCACGCCGATAACAAAAAAGGTCGCCTGCATGCCATGCGCCGCCAGTTCGTCCAATACCCGGGGGGTGAATTCGGGATGGGGCCCATCATCAAAGGTCAAGGCGCAGGCGGTCTCGGAAGCGGGCAGGCGGGCATGCGTGCGCACATACCACGGTGAGCGCGGATGCATCGAGGCCCACGCATGCAGGCCGATAATGCCACCGGTCACCGCCGCGAGTGCCGCCCAATGTCCGGTCGCCGCCAGACTCAGGTGCAGACCAGCAAGCGGAGCATCCACCAGAAGATGTGGACGGAAATACGGTCCTGGGCGCTCGGATGCCACAGGGCGCGGATTATTCTCCACGGACGGCATTTCCCCGGGTGGCATGGATGATGACAAAGGCTCTTCCGAGCGCGTCATTGCGCCTGCCAAGGTGAAAAATCCCACGCCGCCAGACGCCCATCTTCGACCTCGGCGACGCGCAGTGGTCGCGGTGAATGCCACAATTCGCTGTCGACCGCGGCGAGTGCTGCCGCCGGCCACCATTGATTTACGGCGACTGCGGTTTGACGGCGTTCACCCGGCCACGCGGCGAGAAGGATTTCGTCCACAGGGTTGACCGTACCCGCCTCAAGCTGAAGTGCCATCGGCGCTGTCCCAGCGCCGTCCATCTGCACCCGTCGGCCCGGCCCCGCATCTCGCGTGAGCACGCAGCCGACCATGCCTTCGCCGATCGGCCACGGCATCCCGGCCAGCTGACGGACAATGTTGCGGCTCCACGCGTTGTGACGATCGCCGATCAGGGCCAGTACGGTCTGGGCGCGGCCGCTGTTCAGCATCAGCTGCGCCCAACGCAGGGCGGCATGGGTGCCGTGCTGGCCTTGGCTCAAGGTGGTTCCGCCGGTGTGTAGGCCCAATAATTCACTGAGGGCGCCCGCGCACGAATTGTGCACCGAATGCGTGAATGGAGTCGGGCTGGCCTGCGCATCGCCATGGGTGGCCATGCTCACCCCGAAGCGCCACGTCGCGTCGACCGCGCCATAACTGGTCGACACCACCAGGGCGGTGTCCGCGGCGGCGGTCCAGCCGTCTTGGTTCAGCAATTCGATCACATTCGCGGCGCTGCGCAGCATAGCGTCACTGCGTCGGCGATGGCCGGGCGGAACCCACGCGGGCCAGCTTTCCGGAGCCCCAATGACGCGGGCGAAATGACGGACGTTCAGCACGCCCGCTCCGCGTGACCAAAACACAGCGCGGCATTGGCGCCGCCGAACGCCAGCGTCGTGGAAAGAACAGCACGCAGCGGCGTTGCCTCACGCTGCTGGACGACGCGAATATTCGTGAAGGGCGTGGCGGCTTCCACGCCCGCCGAAGGCCAACGACAGGCATCCTGAATGGCGAGGCAACTGGCAACGGCTTCGATGGCGGCGCAGGCCCCCAACGTATGCCCATAAATACGTTTGCTTGAGGCAGTGGGAATCGCGCCGAAGCGCGCCGAGAGCACGGCGGCTTCCTGACGATCATTATCGATGGTGCCGGTGCCATGCGCGTTGACGTAATCAATATCGTTGCTGGCCAGGCCGGCATCGTCCAGGCATTCGGCGATACAGCGGTCGAGATACTTTCCAGAGGGATCCGGTGCGGTCGCGTGGTAGGCATCGGTGCTCAGGCCCCAGCCGAGCAGGCTGGCAACGGGAACAATTCCGCGCTGTCGCGCGTGCGCCACGGTTTCCAGCAGCAAGGCGCCGGCACCTTCGCCGAGGCTCATCCCGTGGCGCTCCTCCGTGAAGGGCCGGGTGCCCTGCGCATCGACCAGCATCAGCCCATAAAAGCCGGCCATGGTTACCCGGGTTAAGGCATCGGCGCCGACCACGAGCACGCAGGGGGCGATCCCCTGGCGCAGCCATTCGCAGGCTTCGGCAATGGCATTGGCCGCCGATGCACACGCCACGCTATGGCTGCTCCGTTCGCCGCCGCAGCCCAACACCTGCGCTAGCGCGTGCGTCAAACGATGCGTCTGTTGGCCCTGATAGTGCGGATCTACGGCTTCTTGATCAGTAAAAAAGGCGCGTTCGCTTTCTGGCAGACCGGCGGTGCACGAGCCCAGGATCACCCCGCAGTCGCCCCGTGCGGGGCGCGATAATTGCGCGTGCGCCAAGGCCTCCTTGGCCGCGGTCAGGGCCAGGGTCAGCGTCCGTCCCGGCGCCCGGGGCAACGTGCACTGCACGCGCCCGATCGGCAGGATCGCGGCCAAGGGCAGACTGGAATCGTCCCACCGCGCCAAGCCGCACTGTCCTGTGGTCAACGCCACCCGTTGCTGAGCCAGTCCGCGCCCAGGCGCACCCACGCAGCCCAGCCCGGTGATGGCTATGGCCTGCCCTGGCCCGCGTTTTCCTTTTTTTAGTGCCGCTTTCGCCGCAGGCATATTTTCAGCACGTGCTGCATCCCCGCGCTGCGAATTGCTCACGACGCGGCCAGCCGCGCCGCTTGCGGATACAGGTGTTGGCTGATCAGAGTTAGCGCCGGGGCCGGCAGGCGATGGCGGCGGGCAGCGCGTAACAGGGGGGGGATGATATGCGGAATTTCTCCCGCATCCTTGAGCACCGAGGGGCGATGTCCGGCGAGGTGATCAAAAAATATCGCCGCCTGCGTGACCAGATCCGGCGCAACCGCAATGCCTTCGGCCTGGGCGATGGCGAGGCCTTCGTGGGTGGCGGCCAACGTCACCTGTCGCCAATGCGGATCGGCCCACACCCCGGCAAGACTGAGCCCGGTAGCCAGGCACAGCGGGCCCAGGGTGGCGTTGAGAATGGCTTTTTCCCACTGTGCCGGGCGCACGTCGCTGACCTCATCGACGTGGATGCCGGTTGCGCGCCAAGCAGCGATGACCGGACGCCAGCGCGGCCCGGGGACCGTGCAGACCAAACGCGGGACTTTTCCGCGCGCAAAGACCGCCCCACGAGCGTCAAGGTCAAGCGCGAAAAAACACACCGCAACGGGGTAATCCTGGCCGAGGCCATTCTGCGCGGCGAGACCATCGCGGCCCAGGCGCGCGGCGATGGCCGTGTTGCAGCGGGTGCCCGCGAGAATGGGGCCAACGGCGACGTGGGTCAGACGGGGCTGCCACTGCGCCTCGCCACGGGGCAGCTTAGCGACGAAGGCGGTTGGGCGTCCGCTGGGTCCGGGGATGCAGACGACAGCCTGGGCAGCGATGCCGAGGTACGAACCAACCAGACCAGGGCCAAGAATCGTGCAGGGCATCGTGAGCAGGCAGCATAGAGGAATCGTAGGCCGGACAAGGCGGACGGCCGCCAACCCCGGGCACGCCTAGTGGATACATAATCGCCGAAGGACAGCTGGTTGGATCGCCAGGGTTCTCTACCCTGGACATCCCAATGGCAGCGCCCCGACGTACGGAAAAAACCGGGTGGGATGGGCGCACACGTGGGGGCGCGCGCCTGGTCACCTTTTGCCTGGCGTTGTTGCCGTTTACCGGGCCGCGTGCGGTCCGCGTCATCAGTTACGCAATCGCAACCGGTTTCCTGGTCATCGGCGGCCGCCGTCAATTCGGCAGTCTGCAATATTGGCAGCAGGTGGCACCCGCTTCTGGTCGCATCGTGCAGTGGCTGCGCACCTGGCGCCGCTACGCCAGCTTCGGGCGCATCCTATGCGACCGCCATTTGGCGCATCTGCGGCCGCAAACGTTTCGCTACACCTACAATGACGCGGAACTTTTGCGACGTTCGGTGCGCCAGGACAAAGGGGTGGTCCTTTTGGCGGCCCATCTCGGCAACTGGGAATTATCAGGGCATCGACTCCATAATCTGAGCAGTGGCCGGGTTCATTTGGTCATGGTGCAGGGAGATAATCCGGTGGTGCAAAAATTTGCGGATGATCGCATGCGCGAAATGGGTGTCACCCTCATCGATCCCCGCGATGGGATCGCGGCGTCTTTGGCCATTCACGTCGCCCTGCAACGCGGTGAGGTCGTATGCATGTTGGGTGATCGCGTTCATGGCGCACAACCCGCGGTGAGCGTGCGTTTTTTTGGTCGTCCCGCCCGCTTTCCAGTCGGTCCATTCCAGGCGGCAGCGCTGACCGGGGCGCCGATCATCATCTGCTTCCTCAATCTGACCGCGGATCGCACCTACCATCTCGCCATCGAACCACCGTGGACAGTGACGATCCCTGGTCGGGGTCCGGCCCGGCAGGCGGCACTGCAAAAGGCGGTGCAGATGTGGGCGACGCGCCTGGAACAGCAGGTCCGGCGCTATCCGCTGCAATGGCATAATTTTTATGATTTTTGGGGCTGAGCCGCACGCAGCGCTGCGCAGAGTCTACGGCATTACATAGACGGCGATTTCGTCGAGGAGGGGCCACGCGGATGCGCTCAGGCGCACGTGGGTGGGATCCAACTCTAACAAGCCTTCATCGGCCAAGGCCTGCAGGCGCGGACGATAGCGGGCCGAATCATCACCGAGCGCATCGACGCGGGACAAGGGCAGTCCCTCGGCCAGGCGCAGCCCCAGCATCCACGCTTCGGCAAGCAGTTCCGCCGGGGTCAATAGTTCACGCCGCCACGTCGCGTCGCCGGTGGCGGTAATTGCTTTGATATACTGGGCCGGATGTTTTTCACGGGTGCTACGCACACCGGCCACGGTACTGACGGCACCTGCTCCGGCGGCGTAATAATCACGGCCGTGCCAATAGGCGAGATTATGGCGGGATTCTTGACCGGGGCGGGCGAAGTTGCTGGTTTCGTAGCGCCGCAGACCCCGCGCCTGTAAGCGTTCTGCTTGGTGGAGAAGAATCGTACGCGAACGTTCGGGGGCGATGTCGCGCATTTCCCCGCGCCCGCGCTTGGCATGGAATTCGGTGCCCGGTTCATACGTGAGATGATAAACCGAGGCGTGCTCAAGATCGTGGCGGTCATATAAGGCAAGATCGGCGTCGACCTCGGCATCGGTTTGGCCCTCCAGACCAATAATCAGATCGGCGCTGACCCGCGGCACGCTGGCTCTGGCCAGGGCGATGGCGCGTTCGGCCTCGGACGCGGAATGCACCCGGCCCAGCGTGCGGAGATGGTGATCGTGAGTCGACTGCACACCGAGCGAGATGCGGTTGACTCCGCCGCGGACCAAAGCGGCGAAGCGTTCGGCGTCGGCACTACCGGGGTTGGCCTCGCAGGTGAATTCGGCGTCCGGGGTCCAGGTGATGTGGTCTTGGAGGCCGCCCAGGAGGCGGTCGAGCAATGCAGCGGTCAGCAGGGTCGGCGTGCCGCCGCCCAGGAAGACGGTCGCGTAGGGGCCTCGCGGGAGGGTGCAGATCTCGCGCACCAGGGCTTCGACATAGGCGGCGTGCTCGTCTTCACGCCCGGCGATCGAATTGAAATCACAGTAGGGGCATTTGGCGATGCAGTACGGCACATGGAGATACAGATGCACCGGTGCAGTCTGGGCCCGCTCGCCCCAGGTCCAGTTGCTGGAGCCTTGAGGGCACCGACGGCCGACCTATCCTGCGTGAACCACATGGCTTCCTTGAACTGGTCTATGGCAATGATTGGCTACCCGCCCCATCGGCGCAGCGTGGCCAGAGTAGTCGGGGTCAGCCACATGAGCACTCACGATGTGCTCTCGGTCGCCGATCACCTAGGCCTGTCGACCGGATGGCTGCAGGCCGAAGGGAACCAGCCGCAGCTCGAATCTCTGCGCGCGGTACGCCCGGTCGCGGTCGAACTCGCCGACCTGCTCGCCGATCGTCGCGTGGTGATGACCGACGGCCTGGCCAGTGGCAGTCTGGTCTACGCCGCCGTCGCCGATGCGGGTGAGCCGCCAAGCGATCGGTCCTTGACCATTTGGGCGGATGAATTGGCGCGCCCGTGGGTCGAAGTCGTCGATAATGAATTGGCGTATTGGGGCGGTCTCAGCGATGCGCACGTCGATACCCTGGTCGCATGGTTTTTGGCGCAGCGGCCCCTCGCCCTGGATTGGCGCACCGCCACCTTCGCGCCCGGTGTTGCCACGCGCCTGCGCAGCGTGCTATTTTCCCACGGCTGGTTACGCAATCTGGCCCTGGTCAAAGCGGGACGTAAATCATCCGTCGATCTGTGGGCCGGTGCGCATCAGAACAATCTCCTCGATCATGCGGGCGTCTTGGTACCGACGTTGGTTGGCCAGGGCCAGCGCTTGGTCTGGCAGGATCGAACGTGGTCGGCGAGTGACCTTGGCAGCCGCTGCCCGCTCACCGATGATACCGCCAAGATGACGCACTGACCCTGGGGTTAAACCATATGGAACTTAGTCGCAGCACGGTGGTCTTATTTGTCTTTCTGATGATCATGGCGGTCGGCGCCATCTTCGTCGCTCGTCAATTCCGCACGCGTCTGACCAGCCCGGCGGGCCTGCGTTTGGCCAGCGAACAACGCTTGAAAAACCTGCACGCCGCAGTGTTGGCCTATCATGCCGATCACCAGGCCTGGCCCGATTCGCGGCTGTCCCTGCTGCGCGATCGACACCTCAGCATCGCCGCCGCTGCGGGCATCGTCTATTTACCGCCCGCCAGTGCGAGCCCGGCAGAAACCGTGATTTTCTGGCGTGAACAGACCCTGCCCGGTGCCGCTATCGGCGAACCCTGGGCGGGCTCAGACAAGCCCGCCACTACCGCTATGCCAGCAATCGGCCACGCCATCACCCTCGGTGGAGAACTGCTACGCATTCCTGAAAGTGAATTTTCCCAACGCGTTGGAGAATGGTCCGGTGCAATACACATGAATCCGCCTGCCTTGCCCGCCATTCCGCCCGCTGAACAGCCCGCTGAACAGCCCGCAAGTCTTCAGCCAGTCGAATAACCCCAGGAACACGCACGTCGAACACACAACCGCCTGGTTGCGGCGTCCGTTTCCCTCAGCGATATACCAGCTCTCCGTAGCGCCGACGTGAGTCGGCATGGGGCGTACCGTGGTCCAGCCCGATCCTGCACTAGGAATGGAAATGGCATGCGCCCGTTTTACGGATTTTCCCACTCCTCAGGTTCTTGCGGCTGTGGCATGCCCGGCCCCATTTCAACCCGGAAGCTGGTATGACCGGTGCGCAGCATCGCGTCGAGATAGCGGCGGCAACCGCCGCAGCCGGTGCCGCAGCCGGTAGCTGCGCTGATCGCGGCGACAGTGGTCAAACCCTGGGCGCGGCAGAGCGGTAAAAGCTCTGAAAATTGCCGTTGAAAACACACACAGCGAGTGACGGCCATGGGGTTGTGTCAGCGGAACAGATCGCTGCTGAGATAGCGGTCGCCGCGATCACACGCGATGCAGACGATGGTGCCTTGATCAATTTCCGCCGCGATTTGCAAAGCCGCCCAGGCGGCGCCACCGCTGCTCATGCCAACGAACAGACTGGCTTCGCGGGCAAGTCGCCGGGTCGTGGCGACCGCATCGGCAGTGCTGATATCGATGATGCGATCAACCCGTGACGGTTCATAGATCGTCGGCAGATACTCCGGATTCCAGCGGCGGATGCCGGGGATCTGGCTACCCGGGCTGGGTTGGCAACCGACGATGCATATCGTGGGATTTTGTTCCTTCAGATAGCGGCTGGTGCCCATGATGGTGCCGGTGGTGCCCATCGCGCTGACAAAATGGGTGACTTTCCCGCCTGTATCACGCCAGATTTCCGGGCCGGTGCTTTTGTAATGGGCCTGAGGATTATCGGGATTGCCGAATTGATTCAGCATCAGAAAGGCGTTCGCAGTCCCGGCACTATCGGCCACCATTTTCGCGGCGTGATCGCGGGCAGCCTCCATCGAACCGTCTACCAGATGCACTTCAGCGCCGTAGGCTTTCATGGTCTGGGTGCGCTCGATGGTCAAGGTGTCCGGCATCACCAGATGCATTTCCACCCCGACCGCCTGCGCGATCATCGCCAATGCGATACCCGTATTCCCCGAGGTCGCTTCGACCAGGCGCATGCCCGGTTTCAATTCGCCACGTTGCAGAGCGCCCAGGATCATGCCCTTGGCGGCGCGATCCTTGACGCTGCTGGCCGGATTGTTGCCTTCGCATTTGGCGAGCACGTGCACGCCCGGTTTGGCGACCAGATGACTGACGTCGAGCAGGGGGGTATTGCCGACGAGATCGATGACGCGAGACATAGCATTTATTCCATCCGGGTAGCAGCAGGCGCGAGCGCATGGAGCGCCTCGCCCGCGAGATAAAACGAACCGGTGATGCACAGATCCACTTCGGTCGGCATCGCCGCGAGCGCATCAGCGATGTGGGCCGACCAGGGCCACTGTCGGGCCGGGGCCGGCCACGTGGCCTCATCCCGGGCGCGTGGGGAGGTATAGCCAACCCGCCGCACGGGCAGATCGCTCGGAATAAGCGGCAGGATATCTTCCGCGATCTTGTCGCGGGCGAGCCCCATCACTAATTGCCAGCCTGGACGTAGACTGCGCTGGGCCACCGTCAGGGTCGCGGCTACGCTGGCGGCATTATGCGCACCATCGACCAGAATGCGCCGGCCCCCGTGTTCGACCAGTTGGCAACGCCCAGCGAGCGTCGCCTGGGCGAAACCGCGCCGGGCAGTGCATTCGTCGATCTCCGGCGCAAAATGGCGCAGCGCGGCCCAGGCTGTGCTGGCGTTGTCCTGCTGGTGATCGCCGAGGAGGGCCAGGGCGAATGCGGGCTGCATCCGCGTGACGCGAGTGACCGGAACATCAAGCGGTAATGGCGTGGTGGCGATCGCTTTGGCTCCGGCCAGGCTTTGCGGGGCGACCACCAAAGGTCTGCTGCTCCGACACAGGGCCAATTTTTCGCGAGCGATTTCGACCTCGGTGGGCCCGAGCAACTGGCAATGATCGCGGCTCAGATGGGTGACGACCACCACGGCTGCATCCAGAACATTGGCGCAGTCCAGGCGCCCGCCCAGACCGACCTCCAAGACAAAGCGAGTGCTCGGGCGTTCACAGGCAAGAATGACCGCGATGGCGAAGCTGCGTTCAAAATAGGTTAGATGTTCACCCGCACGCGCTTCGGCAGCGATGACCTGCAGTGCGCGATTGGCGATGATCGCAGGCGACGCATCGACCCCATCGATTCGCCAGCGCTCGGTAATGCGTTGCAGATGCGGACTGGTGAAAGCAACCGTCGGTTGGCCTGCGGCGCACAAGGCGCATTCGATCAAGCGGGCGGTCGAACCCTTGCCCTTGGTCCCTGTGATCGTGCACGGCGCGGGTGGAATGGGCAGGAATGGCATGACCGCGAGCAGACGGTCCAAGCGGAATTGACTAGCATCCTGATGGATTTCGAGATTGAGGCCCTCGTTGAGCCAGATCTCGATGCCTGCATCCGTGGGTTCGACGGCGAGCCGCATGATCCGGGACGGTACACCACCCCCTGGGTGACGCTACAGGGTCGCTGCGGAGGCAGGTCCAGCCTGGACGGCCCGGTCAGCGATGTAGGATCGGCCTCACATGGCGCGCGCAACTCTCGGTACGGTGATCAAGAAGGGTGATATCATCCATGAGCAATACGAAGTTCTGCGCAAACTGGGCGAAGGGGGCTGCGGGACCGTCTTCCTCTGTCGTTGGCTGAAATCTCCCACGAAAGGAAAAAACAAAGGCCTGAATCAAACCGTCGCGATAAAATTACTCGATCGCAGCGGCGACGCTCAGCGCTTCATTCGTGAAGCCAAGGTGCTTCGTCGCACCAGTCACGAGAACGTAGTTGAAATGCTGGGCAGCGGTTATCACGATGAACGCCCCTATATCGCCTTGGAATATGTCGAAGGCGGTAGCCTGCGCGATCTGATGGATAAGCGCAAGGAGATGCCGGTTGATGAAGCTGCTTGGATTCTGATCCAGACGATTCGTGGTCTGAAGGCGAGCAAGGCGGTACATCGTGATCTGAAACCAGAGAATCTTCTGCTGACTCCCGGCGAAGGCCGCACCCAGACGCCGCGTCTGATTATTGATGACACCAAAAGCGGCGCGGTCGTCAAAGTCGCTGACTTCGGCCTTGCCCGCGAATCCGATCTCGCCCAGACCCGTCTGACGAATTCCGGGCAGGTCATGGGTACCCCGGTCTACATGTCGCCGGAGCAATGCCGCAGCACCAAGAATGTCAATTTCAAGACCGACATTTATGCGCTGGGAATTCTCTTTTTCGAAATGGTGGCCGGGAAGGTGCCATTCGAAGCAGACAATGCTTATGATACCATGAAAATGCACCTAGAAGATGAGCCCAAGTTTCCGCGCTCGACCAAGGACGCCAAGCGGGTCATCAGCCGTTGCCTGGAAAAAACCCAAGGCAAGCGCTACCCGACCCTGCGTGCGCTAGAAAAGGATCTCTGCGCCCTGGCCGGAATCGGCGTCGAATCGGGTGGCGGCGGGAGCGGTGGCTGGGGGCGGGCGTTGGTCATCGCCTTCATCGGTGTGGCGGTCCTGGCCACCCTGGCTTGGTATCTGCGCGATCGTCTCTTCGGCCTGTAACTGTTTTGCGTTAAATCCAGTCGAGGCGTTCCTGGATCACCGGATCTAACTGTTTCAAACCAGCGCGCACGACGGCGCGACCACGCTGTGAGAGATGGCGTTTTAAGGCGGTTAATTGCGCCGCCAAGCGCCGCCGCAGGGGTTCGCCTTCATCACCCAGATTGACGACGACCAGGAACGCGGCGATGACATTGGCGAGGTCTTCCTGTTCATCCTCGGCAAAGTGATTGCGGGCGATCAACGCCAATAAACGGGCCGCGGCGCGCCCGGCCAGATCAGCGAGATATTCGGCTTCACCACGCACGACAATAGCCGCGATGGCCTGGGCGACATGCAACTGAGCGACCCGCGGCAGTAAGGCTTCGCAGACGCGCACGCGCAGAGCCATAGGGAATTGTGGCTGCGCCGCCAAGGCCCCGAGCATGCGTCCGAGTTCGCGGGTATTGCCCGGACCCCACATGATTTCCCAACCCGACACCCGTTTCCACTGCGTGCACAGTCTTTCGATGAGATGCCGCAACAGCGGTGGCGGCAGATGTGGCGAGGACCCCATGCGCTCCAGGGCCTGCAATAAAATCGGAACCTGTTCGGTATGCCGGCCGAGTTCGGCGTCGATGACAAAGGTTACCACATCGGTGGTGGCATCGGTGGTGCGTTCGAGCGGTGCATCCGGGAGATCCTGGATGACCGCGCCCAGCATCCACTCCAAGATTTCCGAACGCCGCAGCGGATCCAGATGTGGCCCTGCCGCTAGATAGCCCAGCGCGGTGATGCCACTGTCGCCAGCTCGCTGGCAGGCGGTGTCAACGGTGCTGGTCAATTCACCTGCCTTGGGCTCGCTGTCAGGAAATGCGGTCACCAGGCGTGCGGCGGCAGTTAAAACCGCGGCGCGTTCTGGGTCGGCAGCGCCGCCGGAATCGATGCGCCCCGCCCGATCCAGCAAGCGGGTGACCTCGGACGCCTGCGGCGTGCCGGCCAGCAATAATTCACCCAGGACCTCGGCAGCGATGACGCGCACCGAGGTATGCGGTTGTTCTGCGAGCATATCCCACAACGAAGGGATTGCCGCGGCCCCGATGCTGCGCAAAGCATGCTGGATCAGATCGTGGGTGCGATCATCGCGATAGCGCACCATGGTCTCGGCAAGCGGCTCGACCAGGGCGCGACGATCGTCGTCACTGGCGGGAATCACGGCAACGAGTTGATAGTCGAGGATGGCGGCTATATGATTGCTGGGTGCTTCGCGCAGCAGTCGGCGGATCAATTTGGCCAAAGCACTGACCGTTGCTGG
>Ga0105045_10001327_pt1 | contig 20076 bp, 21 predicted proteins | sample MAT02_FD_78089 | JGI IMG/M metagenome (GOLD analysis project Ga0105045, IMG submission 78089) | Freshwater microbial communities from Lake Fryxell liftoff mats and glacier meltwater in Antarctica - MAT-02 (megahit assembly) | ecosystem: Environmental > Aquatic > Freshwater > Ice > Liftoff... | reverse complement strand
TCGGGCTCGGGCTTGAGGTCGTCCTCGGCCTTGACCGCCGGGGCGGCGGGCGGAGCAGGCGGCGGCGGCGGCAGGGTCTCCATCGCCATCTGAACCATGACGAAGTGGGCGGTCGGCGGGGCGACCTGGGCGATCATCATCTTGTCCATGAGCCAGGTGAAGCCGACGAGGCCCGCAGTGGCGAAGCCGGCGACGTTGAGCGCGAGCGCCAGCTTCCAGCGGCGGCGGGTGTCAGGGGTCTGATGATGCAGGTAGTGTTCGAACATGAAACTCTCCTCCGGTCGGTCAGCGAGAAATCGACAAACGTCACGGTAGGAAGTTTCGTTTTGATATGGAGTAGATTTTCTGTGGTTGTCTGATCTGGGAGGGGTCGGACGGGGGGGAAATGGGCGGTTACGCGCTTTTTGCGGCCCGGAGCAGGGTGCTGCAGGCCTCATCACAGAGGGCTCTCCACGAAAATGTGGGGTTGGTGCGGGGTGGGTCCATAGCGAGACCGAGCAGACCCTGGGCGGTCCACCAGGCGAGGTCGGCAAGTCGGTGCGGGTCGGCGTCGGGATGTAGCAGGCCAGCCTTGCGGTCGCGTTGCAGCTTGGCCGCGAGGGTGGTGTTGACGACGGCGCTGAGCGAGTAGACCTCGGACATCCATTGGCGCTGCGGATCTCCGAGCACGGGGGCCCAGACGTAGAGAATGCGATAGCCGTCGGGGTCGGCGAGGTGGTGGGCGACGCGGGCGCGCACCAGAGCGGCGAGGCCCTCGATGCCGGTCTCGGCGGCGATGACGACGCGGCTGAGGGCCAGGGCCTCGCGCCGCAGCACGGAGATCGCGAGCTCGCCGATGACCTCCTCGCGCGACCGAAAATAATAGTAGAGCGTGGCCTTGCTGGTGCCGGCGGCCGCGGCGAGCTGCTCCATCGTGAAGGCGACCGGGCCGTGGGCGACCAGGACGTCGCGCGCGCACGCGAGGATGATGTGCCGGCGGTTCTCCTGACGCTTCGACTTGCGCGCGAGTCGCCTGGCCTTTGGGTCAGCCTCGAGCTCGTGGGGGAGGTCGTCGCGTGGCGGCATGCGCGGGGAATAAGCTGACCCGGCGTCGAAAAAATGCAATGGGTGGCGAGGTCGTGCGATGCTCGTGCGATGCGATTGAGTGTGTCCTTCGGGACAGGTCAGTCGGGCGGTGCGGGTGTCCCTCGGGACAGGTCAGTCGGGGAAGGCGCGGGCACACTGGTCGAGCAGCCAGGGCAGCTCGGCGTCGCGGTCTTGTAGGCGCAACTCGACGCAGCTCGCGGCGCGCACGCTGGTCTCGCGCTCGCAGCGGGTCTGGTCGTCGGCGCGGGTAGCTTCGAGGTCGGCGAGCAGCTTGCTGCGCGGGTCGGGGGCGGCTTCGATGGCGCCGTAGAAGGAGGCGGCGGCGTCGAGCATGCGGATGCACGCGGCGCGGCGGTCGGTCGGCGTGGGGGTCGGGAGGCGCGCGAGCATGTGCTCGCGCAGGGCGGCGGCCTCGCCGGCGTAGTCGGGTTGCATGCCGGCGCCGCGGGCGTCGGTGTTGGCGGTGCGGGTTGGGAGCGCGGGTGCGGGCTGGGCGGGCTGGGGCTGCGGCGGAGCGGCGCTGTCGGCCGGCGGTGTGGCACAAGCGGTGAGCAGCGCCAGGGCGAGCGCGGACAGGCAGCGCGGGGACAGGCCGAGTGGTGCGAGGGATGTGCGGTGCATCGCGGCGATGGGGGGGCGCGGGAGGACCTGGGCGGCGCGCATCGGGGCTACGATAGCGCACATGGTGCCTCGGATGCGCGAGCGATCGGTGGGCTGTGGGGTGTGGGCGGGGCTTGGTGTGTATATCGCGATGGCCGCGGGTTTGGCCGTGGCTGCGCCGACCGAGCCGGGCACGCTGACGAACTCGCTGCAGGAGGCGGCGGAGTGCGTGAAGTGTCACGCGTTCGCGAACCCGCAGGAGCTGGCCGGCGAGCCGTACATCACGCCCGCGGCGTGGCAGGCGTCGATGATGGGCAACTCGGCGCGCGACCCGGTGTTCTGGGCAGGGGTGGCGATCTCTCACCAGGACGACCCGGGGGGCACCGAGCTGTGCATGCGCTGCCATGTGCCCCGCGCCTTCGTCGACCAACGCGGCGGGGTGATCGCGCTCGAGGAGCTCGAGCCGGCCGACCTCAGCGGCGTCGACTGCGAGCTGTGTCATCGGTTGTTGGCGGACGACGCGACGCCCGCAGGCAACGCGCAGTATCAGATCGACGACGTGCTCGGGCTCGACGGCGACGTGCCCAAGCGCGGGCCGTGGGACTACGAGGGCGGCAATGTGCCGAAGCACGGATACCTCGCCGACGACTACATCGGGACCTCGCGCGCGTGCGGCACCTGTCACGATGTCACGACCTCGAAGATGCGCGTCGACGCCGAAGGGACGCCGCTGGGCGTGGCCTTCGGCGAGCAGCGTACATACAGCGAATGGGAGGGCAGCGCGTACGCGCAGGCGGGGCCGGGGTTCAAGGGCTGCGTCGACTGCCACATGCCGGCGGTCGCGGACGTGGCCGGCTGCGCGGAGTTCAACACGGAGGGCGAAACGCATCCGACCGGTGGGCGGCGACACGACCTGGCGGGCGCGAACCGACGGATGGTCGAGCTGCTCAAGCAGGTCTATGGCGAGGCGGGCGAGGCGGTGCTCGACGACGTGTACTTCGACATCGCGATCGACAACATCGACCGCACGCTGGCGACGGCGGCGACCCTCGAGGTCACGGCGCCAGCGATGGTCGACGTGACGCAGGGGATCTCCGGGTGGTCGGTGAAGGTCATCAACAATACGGGGCACAAGCTGCCGAGCGGCTACAGCGAGGGCCGCGTGATGTGGCTGGAGGTGCTCGGGCGCCACGGGGAGGAGGTCGTGTACAGCTCCGGGCGCTGGGTCGACGGCGAGGGTCTCGCGGACGACCCGCAGCTTCGCAGCTACGAGGGGCACGCGCTCGAGCTGGCCAGCAAGACGCGGTTTCACCTGCTGCGCAACGACCACTGGGAGCTCGACTCGCGGATCCCCCCGAAGGGCTTGAAGGCCGACATCGAGACCGATCCAGTGGGAGATCGCTACGCGCTGCTGCCGGACCAGACCTGGCCGAATTATGACGACGTCAGCTATGTGTTTCCGGCGGCGCAGGTGCTCGACGCGACGCCCGAGGTCGCCGATGAGATGATCCTGTCGGTGCGCCTGCTGTATGTCATCAACACGCCGGAGTACGTGGGGTTCCTGGCCGACGAGAACAAGACGAATGAGGCCGGTCAGACGGTCGCCGACCTGTTCGCCGGGCTCGCTCCTGCGCCGCTCGAGCTGGCGAGCTGGTCGCAGACGGTGCCACTCACGGGGCTGACGCCGGTCGAGTCCGGGAGCTCGACGGGGTCGAGTAGTGGCGAGGGTGAGACCGGGGCGACGCCGACCACCGGCGTGACCTCGTCCGCGCCCGGGACGACGGGCGTGGGACCGATGGATCCGACGGGCACATCATCATCATCGACATCATCGACATCATCCACATCCACGGGCGAGCAGGAGGGCGGTGGTTGTGGTTGCCGGAGCGCGGGGGGGCTCGGGATGCTGTGGGTGCCGTTGTTGTTGCGGCGGCGGCGGCTCAGGTCTCGTAGTTGAACTCGTCGATGCAGACCTCGATGGCGGGGTCGACGACGATTGTCTCGAGGCAGTCGGCTTTGGCTTGGGCGTCGCCCGAGTCGAGGCAGGTTTGGAAGTAGCTGGCGTCCTGGAGGGTCGTGGCGACGAGCGCGAGCAAGAGGGAAGCGCAGGCATGCGGCGCATGATCGCCCTTCTGGGGCCGACGCGAAACGGCGAACTACGCGTGGGCAGTGAGCGGCACGAAGCGGCCGTGGACGGCGCGGGCGTAGTCCTCGGGGGCGAGCAGGATCTGCAGGCCGCGGGCGCCAGCGGAGACGGAGATCGTGGGGTGGAGCTGGGCAGACTCGTCGATGAGCACCGGGTAGTCCTTCTTGCAGGCGAGGGCCGTCACGCCGCCGCGGATGTAGCCGGTCAGCGGCAGGACCTCGCGCAGCGCGACTAGCTCGCAGCGGCGATCTCCGGTGGCGCGGGCGAGGGCCTTGAGGTCGAGATGGTCATCGCCGGCGACCAGGGCGAGGCAGACCCCGTGGCGGTCGCCGCGAGCGACGAGGGTCTTGAACACCTGCTCAGGCGGCAGGCCGAGCTCGGCGGCGACGCTGACGGCGCTGAGGTCCTCGAGGTCGACGGCGTAGCTTCGCAGCTCGTGGGCGACCCCGAGGTTGTCGAGGATGCGGGCGGCGTTGGTCTTGGCGCTCACTGGGGGACGATGCGATAGACCTTGCCGTCGACGAGGGTGTTGAGGCCGTTGACGACGACGGTGGTGATGAACACGTCGCCGAGGCCGTTTTGACCGGAGCCGATGATGGGTTCACCGTTGGTGTTGGCGACGACGTTCATGTTGTCGACGTTGCTGCCGTCCCAGCGCAGCGCGAAGATCTCCGAGGAGCAGTAGTCGGCGTAGAAGTACACGCCGGCCCATGCCGGGACCTCGCAGGAGCGATAGACGGCCGCGCCGGTGATCGAGCAGCGGTTGTTGTCGTCGTGCGAGTACTCGGCGATCGGGGCGGTGAGGCCGTCGGCGTTCTCGGCGTTGGGGGCGGCGGACTCGTCGCAGTTGGCGCCGCCGAAGCAGTGATTGCCCTCCATGTCGCTCCAGCCGTAGTCGCCGCCGGCCTTGACGACCGAGACCTCCTCGTGCTGGTTTTGCCCGACGTCGGCGACGTAGAGCACGTCGGTCTCGGGGTCGAAGCTGAAGCGCCACGGGTTGCGCATGCCGAGCGCGTAGACCTCCGGGGCATAGGCGTTGTCGCCGACGAAGGGGTTGTCGGCGGGCACGGTGAAGTCGAAGCCATTGACCATGGGGCAGTTGTTGCAGGCCTTGTTGCTGTCGGGGGCGCCGTCGGGCTCGACGTTGATGCGGAGGATCTTGGCGTGCTGGGAGGAGGGGTCGCGGCCGGGGTTGAACTGGTCGTTGGAGCCGCCGCCGTCGCCCATACCGATGAAGAGCATGCCGTCCGCGCCGAAGGCGATCATGCCGCCGTTGTGATTGCCCGCGGGCTGGCCGACGGCGTACACGAGGCGACGCGAGGCGGGGTCGACCTTGTCGGGGTCGTTGGCGTCGAGCTTGTACTCGTCGATGTAGGTCGGGGCGGCGCCCTGCCAGTCGGCGGTGTTGTAATTGATGTACACGCGCGGGTCGTCGGGGAAGTTCGGGTGGAATGCGAAGCCGAGCAGGCCCTGCTCGGCGCCGACCTCGTTGGCGTTCTCGTTCTTGACCTTGACGTACAAGAAGTCGTCGGAGTCCGGCGGGGCCATGGTCATGCCGGGCTCGAGGATCTTGATGTGGCCGCCCTGCTCGACGACGAATAGGCGGTCCGGCTGCTTCGGATGGGAGATCGCAAGGACCGGGCGGTCGAAGCCGCTGGCGACCAGCGCCAGACCGACCGCAGGCGTGCCGTCGACGGGAGTGTAAGGGCACACGGGCTGCATGCCGGTGGTGCTCTCGTCGGTGGTGGTGCCAGGGTCGGTGGTCGTGGTGGTGGTCGGGTCCGTGGTGGTCGGGCTCGAGGTGGCGTCCGAAGTGGCCGGGTCGGTGGTCGGGACGTCGTCGGTGGTGGTGCCAGGCTCGCTGGTACCCGGCGTGGTGCCCGGCGTGGTGCCCGGCGTGGTGCCGGTAGTGCCGGTGGTGCCGGTGGTGCCGGGGCTGGTGGTCGTCGCGTCGGTCTCGGTGGTGTTACCGTTGTCGCCGCAGGCCGTCAGCGCCGCGCCGAACGTGCAGGCCAGGAAGGATAGGTCACGCATGAAGGGCATGCGCTGACGTTAACACGTCGGGCGAGCGGGCAGGCGGGCCGGTTGCCCGCGGGGGTCAGCGCTTGGTGACGCAGAATGGGCGCGTGCGGGTGAAGGTCTTGGGGTCGCCTTCGCTGACGCTGCCAGTGACCAGCGCGACGCGCTTGGCTCTACCGGCGCTGACGGGATCGCTGACCCAGTAGGCGAGTTTTTGCACGCCGGTGGTGTTCTGGAACTTGATAACCTCGCCGGACTTGGCGAGCCGCCACTGCGTGAGCTTGCCGAACTTCTTCGACTTGAGGCCAGCGCAGGCCGCCTTGGCCTCATCGACCGAGGCGACGATATCGGACGGGGCCTTGGGCGTGAACAGCGTGCCCTCCTGCGCGACGAACGAGAGGTCCGGCTTGGGCGGCGGTAGCTTGGTGGGCTTGTTGTCGTCGTCGTCGTCGTCGGGCGGATCGGTGCCGGCGGTGGTGGCCGGCGTGGGATCGGTGGCGCCCGCGGTGGGATCGGGGGTGGTGCCCGCGGTGGGATCGGGGGTGCCCGCGGTGGGATCGGGGGTGCCCGCGGTGGCGCCGGCGGTGGGATCGGGGAGGGCCACGGTGGCGCCGGCGGTGGGGTCCGGGGTGGCGCCAGCGGTCGCGCTGGCCACGGGACCCGCGGTGCCGGCGACGGGGGCGGCGGGGGTGGCCGGCTCGATGTAGGGGCCATCCATGGTGCCGCTGCCCTTGGGCTTGCCGCTCATCAGGAAGAAGCCGGTGCCGCCGATCGCAACCAGGAACAGTAGGCCGAGGATGACGAGGGGGATCTTGCTGCCGCCGGTGGGGCTACCGGCGAGCGTGGGCGGGCGGGTCGTGGCCTGGGCACCGATCGACCAGTTGTCGTCGGTCTGGGCGGCGGCGCCGAGGTTGCCGACGAAGGTGGCAGGGTTGCCCGGCGGAGGCGGCTGGGGGCCGCCGAACTGATTGGGGGGCGGCGCGTGGTGGGTGATGATGGTGGCAGGTGCGCCGGCGGCGAGGGTGCCGGTCGGGGTCTGCAGGGGGCCGTTGGTATGGAAGCCGGCGGGGTCCGTGTTGGCGAAGCTGGCGGGGGCCGCGGGCGCGCCGGCCATCATGACGTTGGGGAGCTGCTCGAAGGGGGCGAGCGCGTCGGAGAGCTCGCGGGCGCTCTGGTAGCGGTGGATGGGGTCCTTGGCGAGGCACTTGCGGACGACGGCGACCATCTCGTGCGGGACGTGCGGGGCATAGGCCTCGATGGGCTTGGGCTCTTTGGTGGAGAGCGCGACGAGGGTGGAGGCCATGGTGGGGCCGCCGAAGGCCTCGATGCCGGTGAGCGCCTTGTACAGGATCGCGCCCATGGCCCAGATGTCGGTGCGCTGGTCGACGCCGGCGGCGCCCTCGGCCTGCTCGGGGGACATGTACTCGGGGGTACCCATGAGCACGCCGACGCCGGTCTTGCCGTCGTTGCCGCCGGCGGAGAACTTGGAGATGCCGAAGTCCATCAGCTTGACGAGCAAGCGGCCGGGGGTCGGCTCGTGGAGGAAGATGTTCTCGGGCTTGAGGTCGCGGTGGACGATGCCGACTTTGTGGGCGGCCTCGAGGCCCTCGAGGGCCTGGCGCATGACGATCGCGGCGAAGTTGGGTTCGACGCGGGTGTACTCCTGAATGCACTCGCCGAACGACTTGCCGTTGAGCATCTCCAGGACGATGTAGGGTCCGAGGACGCTGGCGCCGAAGTCGTAGATGTCGCAGATGTGCTGGCTGCCGATCTGGCCGGCGGCGGTGGCTTCGTTGCGGAAGCGGTCGAGGATGCCCGGGTTACCGGCGAACTCCGGGTGCATCAGCTTGATCGCCACGGCCTTGCGCACGCGGGTGTTCTGCGCCCGCCACACCGCCCCCATGCCGCCCGCGCCGAGCAGCTTGGCGAACCGGAATTTCGAGTCGAGGACGCGACCCTCGAGCGGCAAGATCTTGGTCTCCGTGGGACAAACCAGCACGTCTTCGGCGTGCGGCTGTCCGCAGTGGGGACAGGGTCCTAGGGAGGGCGGTGCAGCACCGTTCATGGCCGGCCACTTATATCACGGCAGCGCCCAGCAGCCGCTTCGCGCGGGGGGGGCGCGCGGATGTTGCATATAGCTGGACATAAGCGCAGGTCTACTGGGTCACGGGCGGGGTCCGGGGCGCGAAGCCGCGGGGCGAGCATGGGTGCTTGCGGGGCGCGAGGGGACGTCGCAAAACCAGGCGCGTGGGACACCCTCGTCGTTTCAGACCGTCGGTCGCGCTGGCTCTGGTGGGTTGTTTATTCGTGCTGCCTGGTGCGGCCGAGTGTTCGACCGCGGCGCCGCCGGTGCCCCGGGCCCCCGAGGTCGCCCAGGCGGTGCGGTCGGAGCCGGTGCCTACGGTGGTGGCTCCGGTCACGCCGACGACGACGCTGACGACCAGGCCGCCTTCGCCGGGGGCGCGACTCGAGGCGGAGCAGAACGTGATCGACGTGTTTCGGGCGGCGGCGCCGGCGACGGTGTTCGTGACGCAGAAGCGGATCGTGCGTGACCTGTCGATGCGCGCGCTCGAGACGCCCGCGGGCACGGGCACGGGCTTCGTGTGGGACGTGGCGGGCCACGTGGTCACCAACTATCACGTGGTCGACAGCGGTCGGGCGCAGGGTCGCTACTCGGTGACGCTACACAGTCAAAAGACCTACGACGCGGAGCTGCTCGGCGGCGACCCGAACAAGGATGTCGCGGTGCTCAAGCTGATCGGCTGCGACGAGCCGCTGACGCCGCTGCCGCTGTTGCCGGCGGACGTCAAGCTCGCGGTCGGGCAGACGGCGATCGCGATCGGCAACCCCTTCGGCCTCGACCACACGCTGACGACCGGCGTGATCTCGGCGCTCGGGCGCGAGGTGCAGGGCTACGGCGGCGTGACGATCCGCGACATGATCCAGACCGATGCGTCGATCAATCCCGGAAACTCCGGCGGTCCGTTGATGGACTCGGGTGGCTATCTGATCGGCATGAACACGATGATCTTCAGCAAGACGGGCAGCTCGACGGGCATCGGCTTCGCGGTGCCGGCCAGCGCGGTGCGGCGGGTGGTCCCGCAGGTGATCGCGACCGGGCGCGTGCAGCACCCGGGCATCGGCATCGAGCCGCTGCCGGACCACTACGCGGCGCGTGCGGGCATCGCCGGGGTGGTCGTCACGCGGGTGTCGCCGGGCTCGCCGGCCCAGCAGGCGGGCATCCGCGGGCTCGTACAGGACCGTCGCGGGGAGATCTCGCTGGGTGACATCATCGTCGGGATCGACGAGCACGTGGTCAAGGACTTCGACGACCTGTTCAACGCGTTCGACCGCTTCACGGTCGGCGACGAGGTCACCGTCAAGGTGGTCCGCGAGGGTCAACCGGCGAGCGTGAAGCTGCGGCTGGTCGACTTGTAGTTCGTGGACTTGCTTAAAGGACATGTCCCGAGAGACACAAGACAGGCCCGGGGCCGGCTGCTATGCTGGCGCGGTGGATCAGCTCCAGCGGGCTATCAAGAGCGACTTCTCGCTGCGGGTCATCGCCGCGGTGACGACCGGGGTGGTCGCGGAGGCGAGCGCCCGGCACGCCCTGCGCGGGGTCGAGGTCGTGGCCCTCGGGCGCGCATTGACGGCCGGCTGCCTGCTGACGACGCTGACCAAGCGCGGGTCGGAGCGCCTGCGCATCGAGGTCCGCAGCTCGGGGCCGCTGCGCGGGCTGCTGGTCGACGCGCGGGGCGATGGTTCGGTGCGTGGTTGCTTGCAGCGGCACCTCGGCGGGGAGGAGCAGGCGGCGCTGTCGGCCGGGTCCGGCAGGTTGGCGGTGGCGCCCGCGCTCGGCTCGCACGGCAGCTTGATCATCACGCGGGACGTCGGCCTCGAGCAACGCTATCAAGGTAGCGTCGAGGTCGTGTCCGGCGAGGTCGACCGCGACCTCGAGCACTACCTCAATACCAGCGAGCAACTGCCGAGCGTGCTCGCGTGCGAGGTGATGCTCGATCACCACGGCAACGTGGCGCGCGCGGCGGGGCTGCTGTGCCAGACCTTTCCCGGCGGCGACACGGAGGAGCTCGACGCGCTGCGCACGACGCTCGCGGCCGGCACCCTGGCGGACTTGCTCCGGCAAGATCGCAGTTGCGCGGACATCATCGGCTTCGCGCTCGGCGGCGAGGCCTTCGACGACATGGGCAGCTCGCCCTTGCAGTTTCGCTGCAACTGCGGGCCGGACCGCGCGCGCTCGATCCTCTCGACGCTGGGCGCGGAGGACATCGAGTCGCTGGCCGGCGAACAACAGCAGACAGAGGTCCGCTGCGAGTACTGCGGGCTGGTCTACACCCTCAGCGCCGACGAGCTGCGCGTGCTCGCGGCGGACATCCGGCGCGAACGCTCATGATACATGCTGCGATGAACCAGAGCTCTGCGGGCCCGCTGCGCTTCCGCGTGGTCGGCGTCGAGGACGGCATGATGCTGCGCCAGTTGCTCGGCAAGCGGCTCAAGCTGCCGCCGGCCGCGGCGGCGGAGATCGTGCGTGCGGGCGGGGCGTACGTGGGCCAGTTGAGGGTCTGCGTGCCGACGCTGCGCGTCACCGAGGGCGAGCGGGTCACGGTGTACCCGGAGGCGGCGAGGATCGCCGCGGCTCTGCCGGCAGCGCTGCACCTGCTGCATAGCGACGACAACTGCGTGATCGTCGACAAGCCGCATGGGGTGCCGGCGGCGGCGACGAAGGCGGCCAACCGCGGGACCCTGGCGCAGGCGCTGGTCTCACGACTGACGCAGGACGGGGTGCTGCGACCCTACGTCGGCCTGGTCCACGAGCTGCCCCCGGCGGCCGCAGGGCTGGTGCTGTACACGATCCGCAGCCAGACGACCGGGAGCTTTTTTCGGGAGTTTGCGACGCTGGCGATGGAGCGTGGGTATCGCGTGCGCCTGCGTGGGAGCTTCGTCGGCGATACGCTGGTGTGCGAGGCGCCCGTGGTTTGCCTGGCGGCTGGCGGGGGCTGGCGGTTGGCCCGCGACGGCGACCGCGGGCCGATCGCGGCGCGCACGGAGTTTCGCAAGCTGGCCGAGCTCGGTGAGGAGACGCTCGCGCAGGTGGCGCTGGCGGGCAGCCCGAGCCAGGCGATCCGGCTGCATGCGTCGTCGGTGGGGCTGCCGGTCGTCGGCGACGGCGAGGTGGGGGCGACGCTGTGCCTGTTGGCCGAGACGCTCGCCTTCACGCAGCCGCGCACGGGCGCGGAGGTCTCGGTGCGCGCGACGCTGCCGGGCTGGGCGCAAGTGCCTGACTCGCCCGAAGTGACTTCGTCGGCTTTGGGGTCCGGCGAGGACGACCCTGGCTGACACGAAGTCTGCCCGCCGAGATCCGGGCTTGCTATGCTGGCGGCCTCCCGGAGGCTCTCGGCATGGACTTGAAGACGATCACCACGACCCTCGCGCTGCTCGGCTGCGGCGTATCCCAAGCCTGTGACAGCGGCGCCAAGACGGACGAGAAAAAGACGGAGGTCAAGACGGAGGTCAAGACGGAGGTCAAGACCGAGGTTAAGACCGAAGTGAAAGAGGTGACCCCGGTCGCCGCCGACGTCAAGGCCGACGCCAAGGCCGAGATGAAGTGCGGTGAGGGCAAGTGCGGCGAGGGTGCCTGCGGCGGCAAGAAGACCGAGGGCGACGGCAAGGCGGTCCCGGTCGACGCTGCGAAGGCGGGCGACGCGAAGGCGGGCGACGCGGTCAAGCCGGCGGAGAAGCCGGCCGACAAGACCTGACCTTTGGGACAGGCGTCGGGACAGCACCCTTGACCATTCGTGGCCTGTCCTCGAGGACAGGCTACGATTTCATGGTCGGGTGGGCCGACTCGAGGGCCTTCGGCCGCGAGTCGGGCCGTTTAGGCCTGGCGGGGCGGCACGGAGATCGTATCGCCGTCGTGGGCGGCGACGACCTCGTTGCCGAAGAATTCGCGGGCTTCGGTGACGAATGGTTCGACCGAGTTGTAGCGCTGGGAGAAGTGGGTGAGGACGAGTTTGCGGGCGCCGGCGGCGGCGGCGATGCGGGCGGCCTCGGCGGCGGTGAGGTGGCCGTTGTCGTGGGCCTTGTCGGCGTCGCAGGAGAGGTAGGTGGATTCGCAGATGAGCAGGTCGACGTCGCGGGCGAGGGCGACGGCGTTGTCGCAGACGCGGGTGTCCATGACGAAGGCGACGCTTTGACCCTTTTTAAAGGTGCTGACGTCAGCGAGGGCGACGGTGCGACCGTCGATCGTGATCTCGCCGTCCTGCATGAGCTTGCGGATCTGCGGGCCGCGCACGCCGGCCTCGGCGAGGCGATCCGGCAGCATGGTGCGGCTGTCGTGCTCCTGCAGGCGGTAGCCCCAGGCCTCGACGCCGTGGTCGAGCTCGAGGGTGGAGAGGGTCAGCTTGTTGTCGCGCAGCAGCTCGCCAGGGCCGGAGATCGGGTGGGCCTCGATGCGCGCGACGTCGTGGAAGATCGAGGCGTGGCGCAGGCGCTCGTAGAACTTCTGACCCGAGCCGGGATAGTAGATGTGGACGACGTGGGGGACGCGGTCGAGGGAGATCCGCTGCGAGATGCCGGCGAGCCCCAGGCAGTGGTCGCCGTGGAAGTGGGTGATGCAGATCCGCGTGATCGCGGAGGTGGTCACGTTGGCGTAGATCATCTGCCGCTGCGTGCCCTCACCCGGGTCAAACAGGAAGCCCTCGTCGTCCCAGCGCAGCAGATAGCCGTTGTGGTTACGGTGGCGGGTCGGCACCTGACTCGCGGTGCCGAGGGCGATCAGTTCACGGGCAGACATGGCTCGGGCGCGCCAGCATACCCTGACCCGAGGAGCAGGTGCGCGCCGATGTGACGCGCGCAACGCGGCCGCGCGACGAACGAACGACGCGCGGTGATATGGTGGCGGCGCAGGGATGGACGACTCGGACGCGACGGCCACGTTGCAGGTGCACGGCTCCGGTGCGCTGGTGCTGGTCGTCGAGGACAACCTGGTCAGCCAGCGGGTCGTGACCGCGATGTTGACGAAGCTGGGCCACGCGGTCGAGGTCGCCAACCACGGGCGCGAGGCGGTGGAGTGCGTGCAACGGCGGCGTCCGGCGCTGGTGTTGATGGACTGCCAGATGCCGGTGATGGATGGATTTGCGGCCACCCGGGCGATCCGCGAGGGGGAGGACGATGGCTCGCGGCTAGCGATCGTGGCGATGACGGCGTTCGCTATGGAGGGAGATCGCGAGCGCTGCATCGCCGCCGGCATGGACGACTATATCGCCAAGCCGATGGCGATCGACGCGCTGGCAGCGTTGCTCGGGCGCTGGCTCGCAGGGACCGGGGCCGTGGTGCCGGCGACGGTCGAGGCGGATATGGATGCGGATGGACCGGTGTCGCTGGCGCTGCTGCGAGAGCTCGAGGACGAGCTCGGTCCCGAGGAGCTCGGCGAATTGTTGGCCGTGTTACGCCGTCAAGTGCCGTCGACGCTGGCCGAAATGCGGGGGCGGGTGGCCGCAGGGGATCTGCATGGGCTCGGTCGACTGGCACACGGGTTGTGCGGTGCGGCGGGCAACCTGGGGGCGCAGCGACTGTCGCGGCAGTTGCGTGCGGTCGAGGAGGCGTGTCGGACCCCGGGGGCCCAGGCCCCGGACGAGCATGCGATCGCTGCGCTCGAGCGCAGCTACGCGGAGGCCGACGCGTTCTTTCGCGCGCAGTTGCGGCTGTGACGGGTGCCACGGCGATTTTACCGCGAGGTGCCGACGTGCAGATTTTTTGCCTGCGCGGGAGAACCCTGCGATGCGAAGGCGTGGGGGTCCGAAATGACCAGCGTCTTGCTCGCTTTCCTGATCACCATTTCTCCTGTGTTCATCGACGCCGCGAGGCTGCCCCCGGAGGCGCCGACGGTCCATGCGAGCGTGGTGGTCGAGACCTCGACGCTGCGCGAGGCGGGTGCTGGCCCGGCGATCGCGTCGCGGGTGCGTAGCTCGGCGGCGGCGATGCTGCGGGCCGCGTTCATCGCCGAGGACGGCGGCCCGGGCGATCCGGTGGTCGCCGTCACGGTGCGGCCGTTCGCGGGCAAGGCGATCGGCTATACGTCGACGGTCGCGGTGCTGCATGAAGGCCGACGGCTGGCGAGCAGCCGCCAGCGCTGTGCGCTGTGCACCGAAGGCGAGCTGGTGGCCAGGGTCGAGCGATCGCTGGCCCTGCTGACGCCGCGGCTGCGAGCGCTCTCGGGACCGTGAAGTCCTCGTAGCAATTCGCAGTGGGTGGTCGCGCGTGCGGCTATCGACCGGCAGGAGCGGTGATCGTGGGCGTGCATGGACCAATCCCCAGGTCGCGCAGACGCTGGTCGAGCTGTCGACCTCGATCAGCTCGTGACCCTCGGTAGCCTGCGCAGCGCGATCGCCCGGGCCCTCCAGGGACCACGCAGAGGCGAATAAGGCTGGGCGGATGTTCAGGTTTCGGGCACACGCGCGGTTACGGCCACGTCTGGGCTTTTTCTGATAGCATCGCGCGCGGTGAGTACACATCGCATCGCGCGCGTCGCGACCCTGCTGGTCTGCTGCGCCTGTGCCCGACCGACCGAGGTCGAGCTGCGACTGCATGCCTGCGCCCTCGGCGGTGATGCGCCGGTCAGCGTCGACCTCGAGATCCGCGGGTTCGATGCCGAGGGTGTGGCGCTGCCTGTCCTCGAGGCCAGCTTTGAAGTCGACCCGGCGGCGCTGGCCGACAGCTACGCGACCGTCGGTCTGCGCAAGCCCGCCGGCATGGTCGAGGCGGACTTTACGATCACCTGGTACGACGGCCGCGGCGGCGTCGAGGTCGTCGAGCTGCTCAAGCGCCCGGTGCCCGCGGTCGGCGAGGTGCTCGAGCTGGGCGCGGACCAATGCATGCCGGTCGGCGGCAGCAGCAGCGGCGGCAATAGCAGCAGCTCGTCCGGTGACGGTACGACCGGCGGCTCGTCGACCACAGACGGGACCACCGCGGTCGAGGACACGGACACGGGCACGAGCACGAGCACGGGCGGGGATACGACGACCACGGGCACGACGACTGGTGATACGACGACCACGGGCGCGACGAGCTCGTCGACCGGCGAGACGGACACCACGACCGACGGTACGACCGGCGACGTGAGCCTATTGGGCATGCCATGCGGCGGCGATGACCAGTTCCACTGCGAGAACGGCGGACCGGGTCAGCTCGGCACGTTGCTGTATTGCGGGGGCGTGTGGAAGGATGACGACCTCGCGGGGATCTGCGCGACGCTGTTTGTGCAGAACTGTCCGCCCACGCTTGGCATGGTGAACCCGGTCGCGGTCGGCTGCAGCGGCGTGGGCCCGGACGGGTTGACCTGCGTCTGGAAGGACACGCCGGGCCTGTCCTGCGAGCCGGTCGGGTGCACCCTCGACAAGAAGATTACGCTGTGTGACGACGGCGACCGGGTGCTGGCGGAGTGCTCGGGGCCCTGTGAAGTGGTCAACAGCTCACCGATGTGCGGCGATCCATGACCGCCCCGATCGACCTGGCACATCACGTCCGTGACAACGTGCTCGAGATCGCCTGGGATGACGGGCTGCGCGCGCGCCTGGCAGTGCCGGTGCTGCGCGGCTGGTGCCCCTGCGCGGCCTGTCAGGGCCACGCGCCGGGGATCCGGTTTCGAGAGCAGGGTTCGGACGTCCGCTTGCTCGCGGCGACGGAGGTCGGGGCCTATGCCCTCGGCCTAAACTTCTCGGACGGCCACGACTCGGGCATTTATACGTGGACCTTCCTCCGGCAGTTGGCCGAGGGTCGCGACCCCTCGCGCATGTAGTCGGGCAGGTCGCCGGCGGTGGCAGTTCGACCGCGTGGACCTGCGACTAGGGGCCCATCGAAGAGGAGAAGATGTTCAAGAAGCACTCCAAGGCCAAGGCCTACAAGACGATGAAGTGATCGCGGCGCGGGGCTCGTGTATATCAGGGAGAGATGGACGAGCCGCACACCGAACCCGCCGACGAGGCCGCGAGGCTGGCCAGCGAGAGCCTCGTGGCGCGCAACGCCGGTGACTTCGGGCTGGCCCTCGAGCGCGCCCAGGCGTGCCTCGAGCTGCGTATGGCGAGGCACGGCGAACGCCACGTCGACACCGCGGCGGCCTATGGCCTGGTCGCGGCGGCGAGGCGGCGGCGCGGGGAGCTCGACGCGGCGCTGGCCGCCGATTCGCGGGCGCTCGAGATCTACGAAGATGTGCTCGGGGACAGCCACGCGGAGACTGCGGCGGCGGCCGGCAACTTGAGCGCGACGCGGCGGATGCGGGGCGAACACGACGAGGCGCTGGCGCTGGCCGAGCGCGCGCTGACGGGCCTACGTGCGGCGTGCGAGCCGGGCGATGGGCGGGTCGGGCTGGCGTGGGGCAACCTGGCGGCGGTGCATCGGGCCCGGGGTGAGCATGGGCAGGCGATCGCGGCCGGGCGCGAGCTGCTGGCGATCCGTCAGGCTGTGCTCGGGGACGGGCACCTCGACACCGCGGCGGCGCACAGCCTGCTCGGCTCGTTGCACGCGGCGGCCGGGGATCACGGGCAGGCGGCGCAGGCCGAACAGACGGCGCTGGGGCTGCGCGAGGCCGCAGGCGACCCGCGGGCGGCGCTCGAGTCGTTGATGAACCTGGCGACGATCCACCGCAACCTCGGCGACGCGGCGCGCTCGCTGGAGCTGCAACAGCGGGCGCTGACGGCCCAGCGCACGCTGCTCGGCGAGGGCGACCCGGCGACGACGCGATCGCGGCTGTACGTCGCCTACACCATGCTCCGGATCGGGCGCCGTCGCGAGGCTGAGCAGTTGCTCGCCGAGGGTCTGCGCCACGACCCGCGCAGCAAAGAGCTGCGCCAGCTCCAGCAGCAGCTCGATAGCGTGGTGGCGCCGGGCTTTCGGGCCGCGCCGGCGAGCCAACGGGCAGCGACCGGCAAGCCCAAGCCGCGTGGCCGCGGGAGACGTTAGCTGTCTTTTGGGACAGGTCTGTCGGGTCTCGGGACCAGCCGTTTGCTCAGGTAGATGTCGGGGCGTCCGAAGCCGTTGGCGTCGGGCATCACGCCGACGACGCTGTAGCCGAGGCGCTGGTAGAAGCCGACCGGGTGGTCACGCAGGTTCTCGAGGCGGGCGAGGTGGGCGATGACGTCGGGGTAGAGGTCGACGCCAGCGAGGCTGGTGAGGCCGAGCTCGTCGTCGGAGCCGACGAACATGGTGTGGATGCCGAGGTCACGGACGCGGGCTTCGAGGTCGAGGACGAGTTCGCGGCCGATGCCGCGGCGCTCGTGGTCGGCGCGCACGACCAGCGGGTGCAGCTCCCAGACGTGCCCGGGGTAGCGCTCCTGGCCGCCGACCCAGCCGAGCAGTTGGCGGCCGTGGACGTGGCCGCGGAGGAGGTGAGCGAGGTCTTGCAGCTCGTGCATGTGCTCGCGCGCGTCCTCCATGGTGGGCCAGCCTTCGGGCATACGCGCGACCAGCAACGCGGCGGCTTGCTCGAGCAGGTCGGGTTGTCCGGGACCGAGGTCGACGATCACCGAGGGAGCTTAGCGAGGAGCGGGCATGTTCGACAAGCTTCGTCGAGGGCTGTCTCTCGGGTCAGGTCGGCAGGGTAAACAGGCCGGACTGGCCCATGCCGGGCTTCGACATCAGGCCGTTGGCCTGGCGCTCGACGCTGTCCCACAGGCGCTGGATCTCGGCGGCGTCGCGGAACCGGCGGGTGCTCTCGGTCCGCCCGATCCACAGTTTGCCGCCGGGGCCGACGTTGGGGTCGGCCGCGAGCCAGGTCGGGCCTTCAGCGGCGGCGGCGGGGCTGATGCCGAACAGCCGCGCGGCGAGCTTGAGGCGCAGGCCTCGGAGGCCCCGGGCCTTACGATGTAGGCCGGTGCGCACGCTGCTGCCGGGGATACACAGGTGTACGTTGACGCCGTGGATCGCCATGCGCGGCGACAGCGAGGCGGCCAACATGCGGACCGCCTGCTGGCTCTGGCGAAACGCGGACCAGCCGTCGTAGCGACGCTGGTCGAAGTCGGTGTCGTCGATGTCGAGGGCGCCGGCGTGGGTGCAGGCGAGGTGGATGATGCGAGCCGGGGTGCTGGCCTTGAGTTTGTCGGTCAGCAGGCGGTTGAGGATATGCGGGCCGAGCACATTGACGGTCCAGGTCATCTCGATCGCGTCGATGGTCTGCTCGCGCTCGGGCGACCAGGCGGCGGCGCTGTGGACGAGCACGTCGAGGCGCTCGTGGCGTTCGGAGAAGGTCTCGGCGAACTCGCGGATCGAGAGGCGGTTGGTGTAGTCGAGCTTCATCGCCAGGACGCGCCGGCTCTGCGTCGAGGCGACGATCTCCGCCCGGGCCGCGTCGGCGCGGTCGAGGCCTGGCGAGGTGACGATGACCGTGGCGCCCATCGCTGCGAGGTTGCGGGCGACTGCTTTGCCGACGCCGCTGCTCGCACCCGTGACGATGCAGGTCTTCGCCGAGAGATCGACTTTTACCGGGACCAGTGCTGCCATACGCGAACTCCGAGCGAGGGGGCCCGGAGTATATCAATGGCGACCACGCGAAGTTGCTCCATACGAGATCACGTGTGGGCGCAGACGAGCATGGGCGCCGGTCAACTGTCCCAAGGGACAGGTGACCGGCGGCGGGTGGGTTGGAATCGAGCGATCAACGGGCGGGCGCGACGCTGATCGTGCTGCCGTCGATCTGGGTGCCGTTCTTGGCGGCGATGGCGTCGGTGCCGGCCTGGTCGGCGGTGTACTCGGCGTTGGCGTTGCCGAGCGAACCGCCGCTCGCGTTGCGGTTGATCGCGGCGCTGACGAGCGTGCCGTAGGGGGCAAACTGTGTGTTGATGGTGGCGTCGGTGGTGGCGACGCTGAGGCCGCCGATAAAGATTCGCTTGGGCATGTTTCCTCGAGTGTTTGTGGACGATTGTCAGGGTGTGGTCAGTGACGAGTGAGATCCGTGGGGGGCGCGCGCAGGGCGGCATCTGTGAACTCTGGTCGCGGGCGGATCTCCAGCTCGCCGGTGTCGCGGCGGGCCAGTTGCGACCACTTGGCCTGGAAGTAGCGGCTCACCTCGTCCCAGTGCTCGAGGCCGCGAAAGCCGGCCGCGACGACGCTGTGCAGGCGGCCCTTGCCGAGGCGCAGGTGGTCGTCGATACGCAGTTGGCGGGTCCAGAAGCTCGCGGGGTCGGTGATGTCGAGGCCGGCGAGGTCGATGCCCTCGGCCTCGTGGCGAGCGATCAAGACCTGTAGCTCGGCCCACTCGTCCTCGATGCGGAGCTGGCCGTCGCGCGTGGCGTCGTCGGGGCCGGTGTGCTCGGCGTCGTCATCGTCGTCGTCGTCGTCGTCGGGACCTGGCGCCGTGGCCGATGCGGGCTTCTGGGCACCTGACCCGAGGGACAGCACGGGCTCTTGGGAGAGCCCCAGCAGCCGCCGGAAGAGGTCGATGATGGCGCGGAAGTTTCGCATGTTGGCGTCTCCGACGGGACGCTGACGATACAAGCCACGGTGGGGATACTACCGGCTCGAAGAAGTGTCCAGATGTCCTGCGCACGGTCCGTCGTTCGCGCGGCGCGTACACGGACACTTGACAGTTGGCGGTATGGTTGGTGTTATGCGGGCGGAAACGACCCGCGCCAGGTCAGAGCTCGGAGACCAGCCTGGGGAAGCGCTGCAGGATCTTGCCGGTGAATTTACCGTTGGGATATCGGCGCAGGTACTCGCGGCCGCGGTCGATCGCGCCGTTGACGTCGCCGTCCTCGATGCTCGCCAGCCACAGGCGATAGCGGGCGAGCTCGGCCTCCGGGTGGGCCGGCGCGCGCTCGAGGAAGCGCTCGAAGGCCAGCTTCGCGGCTGGGTAGTCGTTGGCGAAGTCCATGCGCAGGATGCCGATCAGGAGGTGGCCCTCGACGAGGCCGTCGTCGTCGCCGTGCTCCGCCATGAAGCCCGTGAGACAGCGGGCAGAGAGGTAGCGGGTCTGCGCCGACTGGTAGAGGGTCCGGCAGCGCTCGAGCGCGGCGCGGCCCTGCTCGAGGCGAGTTTCGGCGGCGTCGCGCACGAGCTTGTCGATCAGGCCCTGGCCGTCCTCGGCCTTGGCAGCGGCGAGCGAGCTCAGGTAGCGCCGGTCGGGTCGGACGATGCTCGGGCGCTCGAAGAAGAACTCTGGCTGGGGCGTGCGGGTCAGGATGTTCTCGAGGCGACGCAGCGGGAGCGCGGCGGGTAGG
>Ga0105045_10001326_pt1 | contig 20080 bp, 14 predicted proteins | sample MAT02_FD_78089 | JGI IMG/M metagenome (GOLD analysis project Ga0105045, IMG submission 78089) | Freshwater microbial communities from Lake Fryxell liftoff mats and glacier meltwater in Antarctica - MAT-02 (megahit assembly) | ecosystem: Environmental > Aquatic > Freshwater > Ice > Liftoff... | reverse complement strand
TCCGTGGCGAGCGCGTCCTGCTCCTCGGGGGTCGTGTCCGCCACGCGGTTGCCGTACAGGGCGTTGAAGGCACGGACGCCGAGCCGTTCGCCGATGCCCACCGCGACGTCGACGTTGTCGCGCAGCTCCTGGCTGCGCGCGGGCCAGGAGACGAGTCCCCGGTCACCGCCGGCCATGTCACCCGCTGCGAAGTTGAGGCCCACGAGCTGCACTCCTGCGTCGTGCACGGCCGAGACGAACCGCTCGATGTCGGCGTCGCCGGGGACGGCCTCGGAGAACGGCCACCACATCTCGATGCCGTCGAAACCGGCGGCTCGGGCCGCACCGGGTCGGTCGAGCAGGGGGAGCTCGGTGTACATGATCGAGCAGTTCACCGCGTACCGGAGTCCGTGTGTCATGAACCGTCCTTCCGTATAATGGAATACTAGTTCCAACGCACGGAAACGTACCGGGCTTCTGGTGGGTGGTCAACATTCGGAGGTTAGGCTTCCGCCCTCCGGAAGATCTCGTCCGTCAGGAAGCGGTGACCCGTGCCGACCAGCCCCGCCGCCGCCCCCGGCGTCCAGTCGTTGGATCGGGCTTTCGCGCTGCTCGAGGCCGTCGCCGACGCGGGCGGCTCGGCGCGGCTCACGGAGTTGTCCGCCGCGACCGGGTTCCCGCTGCCGACCATCCACCGCATCGTCCGCAGCCTGGTGGCGGGCGGCTACCTGCGGCAGGAGGTGTCGCGTCGCTACGCGCTGGGGCCCCGCCTCATCCGCCTCGGTGACCACGCCGCGCAGATGCTCGGGGCCTGGGCCGTGCCGTACCTGGGTCAGCTGGTGGCCGAGATCGGCGAGACGGCCAACATGGCCATGCTCGAGGGCGACGAGGCCGTCTACGTCGCGCAGGTGCCGTCCGCGCACTCAATGCGGATGTTCACCGAGGTGGGGCGCCGGGTGTCGGCGCACAGCACGGGAGTCGGAAAGGCGTTGCTCAGCCGGCTGGACGACGACCGTGTGGTCGAGCTGCTCCGGCGCAGCGGGATGCCGGCCAAGACGCCGAGCACCATCACGTCCCCCGAGGCGATGCTCGACGAGCTCGCCCGGATCCGCGAGTGCGGCTACGCGATGGACGACGGCGAGCACGAGTCCGGCGTCCGCTGCGTCGCGCTGCTCGTGCCCGGCGCCCCGACCAGCGTCGCGGTGTCGGTGTCCGGGCCGTCCTCCCGGGTGACGAGCGAAGGCATGGGGGCCGTGCTTCCCGTCATGCGTCGCGTCGCGGCGGAGCTGTCGGTCGAGCTGGGCCGGCGCGGGGCCTGAGGGCACGAGATCCCGAGCCGGGTGGGCTCCAGCCGCGGGCGCCCGGGCCGGGTCGGCTCTTCCGTCGACGCGCGCAGCCGAGCGCGGTCGCAGCGTGACCCTGCACAAGCGTGCGCCCGGCGACCAACGGGACGACAGTGGTCCTGCGGGCTGGTGCCGAGGGGTTGACACCGACCACTCTCGGTGCTTGTCTTCCGCTGGTCGAAAGATACCTACCGTAAGACGGAAGGTGCGGATGATGGCGACGATGCTGTCGGAAGATCGGCGGGCCGACGCGTCCGCGACGGAACGGGTAGCAGAGCGGCTTCGTCGCGTGCTGCCGGCCGAGCGGGTGGTGACCGACATCGGACGGCTGCGGACGTACGAGTGCGACGGGCTGACGGGCTACCGCGTCGTCCCCGGCCTCGTGGTGCTGCCCGAGACCACCGAGGAGGTGGCGACCGTCCTGCGTGCCTGCCACCACGAAGAGGTGCCCTTCGTCGCCCGCGGTGCGGGGACGGGGCTGTCCGGCGGCGCCCTCCCGGTCGCCGATGGCGTCGTCGTCAGCCTGGCCCGCATGCGCAAGGTCCTCACCGTCGACCTCGTCAACCAGCGCATGACGGTGGAGCCCGGGGTGACCAACGCCGACATCAGCCGTGCGGTCGCCGCCGACGGGCTCTACTTCGCGCCGGACCCGTCCAGCCAGACCGTCTGCACCATCGGGGGGAACGTCGCGGAGAACTCCGGCGGCGCCCACTGCCTCAAGTACGGCTTCACCACCAACCACGTGTACGCCATGACGCTGGTGCTGCCCGACGGCAGCGTGGTCGAGGTCGGCGGGAACGGTCTGGACCAGGTCGGGCCCGACGTCCGCGGTGCCGTCATCGGCTCCGAGGGCACTCTCGCGGTCGTCACCCGGATCACCGTCCGGCTGCTGCGCCGACCCGAGGCCGTCCGCACCCTGGTCGCGGACTTCGACAGCGCCGAAGCCGCCGGTGGCGCGGTGAGCGGCATCATCGCGGCCGGCATCATCCCTGCCGCGGTCGAGATGCTGGACCGGCTCGCCATCCAGGCCTGCGAGCAGGCCGTGAACGCGGGTTACTCGCTGGACACCGCGGCGGCGCTGGTCGTCGAGCTCGACGGCCCGCAGGCGGAGGTCGACGAGGGCTTCGCCCAGGTCGAGGAGATCTGCCGCTCGGCCGGGACCACGAAGATCACCGTCGCCGACGACCCGGCCGCACGCGCTCGGGTGTGGAAGGGCCGCAAGGCGGCGTTCGCCGCGATGGGCCGGATCAGTCCCGACTACTTCGTCCAGGACGGCGTCATCCCCCGTACCCGGCTCGGCGAGGTCTTGGCCCGCATCGACGAGATGGCCGTCGAGGCGGGTCTGCGCGTGGCCAACGTTTTCCACGCCGGGGACGGCAACCTGCACCCCCTGGTCCTGTACAACTCTGCCGTCGAGGGGGAGTCGGAGCGCGGTGAGCACCTCAGCACCGCCATCGCCGAGCTGTGCGTGGAGCTCGGCGGGTCCATCACCGGCGAGCACGGCGTGGGCGCCGACAAGGCCTGCTCGATGTCGAAGATGTTCAGCGAGGACGACATGGCCGTGATGAAGCGGCTGCGCACCGCCTTCGACCCGACCGGCATCAGCAATCCGGGCAAGCTCTTCCCCACCCCGCGGCTGTGCGGTGAGAAGCCCGGCAAGTACGTGGCCCACCCGCTCGAGGCCGACGGCACGATCGAGCGGATGTGAACGCCCAGGTGGTCGAACGACCGACGTCGGTGGAGGAGGTCTCGCAGCTGCTGCGGGACACCGACGGCACCGTGCTGCTCCGTGGCGCCGGCACCGCGTTGAGCTGGGGCGGGCGCGTGGCCGGCACCGACCTCACGGTGGACACCCGTGACCTGACCGGTGTCCTGGACCACACCGCCGCCGACATGACCGCCTCGGTCCGGGCCGGCACGACGCTGGCCGAGCTGCAGGCCGCCGTGGGTGAGCACGGGCAGTGGCTCGCCCTGGACCCGCCGACCGAGGGCGCGGGCGCCACGCTGGGAGGGCTGCTCGCGGCGGGTGACTCCGGGCCGTCCCGGCTGCGCCACGGCAACCTTCGTGACCTCGTGATCGGTGTCACGCTGGTGCTCCCGGACGGCACCGTCGCCCACTCCGGTGGTCATGTCATCAAGAACGTCGCCGGGTACGACCTGGCCAAGCTCGTCCACGGCTCGATGGGTTCACTCGCTCTGGTCGCGGAGGTCGTGGTCCGGCTGCACCCGCGACCGGCGGAGTCGGTGACCACGGTGGGCGACGCCGACGCCGACCAGGCGGCCGATGCGGCGGCCCGGTTGACGGCCAGCACGCTGGAGCCCACCGCCGTCGAGTGGTTCACCACCGGTGACGCTGCAGCCGGGCGCCTGGTGGTGCGCAGCGACGGCAGCCCGGTCGCGGTGGCGGTGGCGGCGGCCGGCGTCGAGGCGGTCCTCGGCCAGGCCGGGGTCGGAGGGTCGACCTGCCCGCCGGAAGAGGTGCCGGTTCTGTGGGACGAGCTGGCCCGGGCGGTCGTCGGCGAGCAGGACGAGACGGTCGTCCGCGTCGCCACCCTGCCGAGCGACCTGGCCGTCACCGCTGCGCACGCACGACGCACGGCCGAGGCGGCCGGGGTGCGGTTCCGGATGGCCTCCAGCGCGGCCCTCGGTCTGCACACGTTGCGCCTGGCCGGCGCGCCTGCGGCCGTCGTGGCCGTCGTCGACGGGATCCGCGGGCACGCACTCGCCCGCGGCGGGTCCGTGCTCGTCCGCCACCGCCCCGACGACGTCGACAGCCTCGTCGACGCGCTCGGCCCCCCGCCGTCCTCGGTCGCGCTGCTGCGTCGGGTCAGCGACCAGTTCGACCCCACCGGCAGGTTTGCGCCCGGCCGCTTCGAGCCCTGGTACGGAAGGACCCCCGCATGACCCAGCTACCGGATCCGGCGACCCGCCCGAGCCCTACCGATGACGGTCACGACCACCACCACGGCCCCTCCGGTGCGGACGGTGGGGTGGGCGGGCAGAGCGTGTTCGACGCCTTCCACCCGCCGAGCGACGAACGGATCGACGACTGCGTCCACTGCGGGTTCTGCCTGCCGACGTGCCCGACGTACATCCTGGAGGGCAACGAGACCAACAGCCCGCGCGGCCGGATCTACCTCATGAAGCTCGGCAAGGCCGGCGAGATCCCCATGGACGAGGAGTTCGTCCGCAACTTCGACGCCTGCCTGGGCTGCATGGCGTGCGTCACGTCATGCCCGTCAGGGGTCAAGTACGACGAGCTCATCGAGGCCGTCCGCCCCCAGATCGAGCGCAACTGGGAGCGCACCCGCGCCGACCGGGCGTTCCGGGCCCTCATCTTCAGCCTGTTCCCCTACCCGGCGCGGCTGCGTCCCGCCGCCTTCTTCGGCACGCTCTACCAACGGCTGGGGATCCAGCGGCTGCTGCTGCGGTTGGGGTTGCTGCAGCGCTTGCCCAAGCGGTTGCAGGCCTTGGACGCCCTGCTCCCACCGCTGAGCCTCAAGGCCGTCGTCGCCCGGCAGCCCGTGTTCACGCCCGCCGTCGGCCCGCGCCGCCGTCGGGTCGGCATGCTGTCCGGCTGCGTCCAGCGGGTGTTCTTCGGTGACGTCAACGCCGCGGCCACCCGGGTGCTGGCCGCTGAGGGCTGCGACGTCGTCGCCCCCGCGCAGCAGCAGTGCTGCGGCGCGCTGTCCAGCCACGCAGGTCGCGAGGAGGAGGCGGTCCGGCGGGCCAAGGCGCTCATCGACAGCTTCGCTGACGCGGATGTGGAGAACGTCGTGGTCAACGTCGCCGGGTGCGGGTCCTCGATGAAGGAGTACGGCCACCTGCTGCGGGACGACCCCGAGTACGCCGAGCGGGCCAAGGCCTTCTCGACCAAGGTCCGGGACGTCTCCGAGCTGCTCCACGAGATCGGCCCCGTGGCCGAGCGCCACCCGGTCACGGCCCGCGTCGCGTACCACGACGCCTGCCACCTGGGGCACGCGCAGGGGATCACCGCCCAGCCGAGGGCGGTCCTGCGGGGCATCCCGGAGATGAACGTCGTCGACATCCCCGAGACCGAGATCTGCTGCGGCTCCGCGGGGATATACAACCTCGTCCAGCCCGAGCCCGCCGAAGAGCTGGGCCGACGCAAGGTCGCCCAGATCGCCACCACGAACCCGGACGCCGTCGTCACCGCCAACGCCGGCTGCCTGCTCCAGATCCGGCGGTACCTCGACGCCGGGGTCCCCCTGTTCCACCCCGTGCAGCTCGTCGACGCCTCCATCCGCGGCGTCGACCCGATCTCGGCGGCTCAGGCCGCGGGGACCAGCCGCACGGTCGGCACCGACCGCACGCTCGGCACCAGCACCGGCGGCACCGGCGGCACCGTGGCCGCCGGGACCGCAGGTGCCACCACCGGGGCAATGCCCGCGGACGTCGATTCCGGTGGCACCGACGCCACAGGGGCCGACCCCATCGGCGCCGACCCGTTCGGCAACGAGGGCACCCGCCCCGACGGCTCCACTCCCTGATCCCTCCCTACCCGCCTCGGAAGGGGGCCCGGCATGGACAACCTCGCCGTGCTCAGCCTGCTCGCCCTGTCACCGATCGCCGTGGTCGGCGTTCTGCTCGTCGGCTTCAGATGGCCCGCCAAGTTCGCCATGCCCATCGGCTTCGCCGTCGTGGTGGTCGTCGCCCTGTTCGTCTGGGAGATGAGCCCGACAGCGGTCGTCGCCTCGAGCATCCAGGGCCTCATCATCGCGGGCACGTTGCTCTACATCGTCTTCGGCGCCCTGCTCCTGCTGGAGACCCTGACCAAGAGCGGCGCGATGTCGACGATCAGGGCCGGGTTCACGACCATCAGCCCCGACCGTCGCGTCCAGGCCATCATCATCGGCTGGCTGTTCGGAAGCTTCATCGAGGGCGCGTCCGGCTTCGGCACCCCTGCGGCCGTCGTGGCGCCGCTGCTGCTCGCGCTCGGCTTCCCGGCCATGGCCGCCGTCATGGTCGGCCTGGTCATCCAGAGCACGCCCGTGAGCTTCGGTGCGGTGGGTACGCCCATGCTCGTCGGCGTCACCGGCGGCCTCACCGACGGCCCCGGCGTCAACGAGCGCATCGAGCTGCTCGGGGTCAGCTTCCCCGCCTACATCGAAGGCATCGCGATCAACGTCGCGGTCATCCACGCGCTCGTCGGCACGTTGATCCCGCTGTTCCTCGCGTGCATGCTCACCGGCTTCTTCGGCGAGCACAAGCGTTTCGCCGACGGCCTGAAGATCTGGCCGTTCGCCATCTACGCCGCGTTCGCCATGACGGTGCCCTACGTCCTGGTCGCCATCTTCCTCGGTCCCGAGTTCCCGTCGCTGTTCGGCGGGCTCATCGGCCTGGTGCTCGTCATGTTCACCTCCAGCAAGGGCTTCCTCATGCCCAAGGAGACGTGGGACTTCCCCGAGCGGTCCCGCTGGAGCGACCGCTGGATGGGCAACATCGAGCCCGACTCCGACGTCGCCGGCAAGAAGATGTCCATCGTGCGGGCCTGGATCCCCTACGTCCTGGTCGGTGCGTTCCTGGTCATCACGCGCACCGTCGAGCCGCTGACCAACTTCCTCACGACGACCACCGCGATCCCGATCACCAACATCCTCGGGACGGGCATCAGCCAGACCGTGCAGCCGCTGTACCTTCCCGGCTTCGTGTTCATCGTGGTCTGCGTGATCACGTACCTCGTCCACCGGATGAAGGGGCCCCAGATCGCCGAGACCTGGCGGGTCGCGGGTGGGCAGCTGGCCGGTGCCGCGGTCGCGCTGCTGTTCGCGCTGCCGCTGGTCCGGGTGTTCATCAACTCGGGCACCGACTTCAACGGCTCGGGCATCAGCAGCATGCCCATCACGCTGGCCGAGGGTGCCTCGAGCATCGCGGGTCAGTCGTGGCCGCTGTTCGCCCCCTGGATCGGGGCGCTGGGTGCGTTCGTCGCCGGCAGCAACACCGTCAGCAACCTCACGTTCTCGCTGTTCCAGTTCTCCACCGCGGAGCAGATCGGCGTGAGCCCCGAGGTCGTGGTGGCCACCCAGGCCGTCGGCGGCGCGGCCGGGAACATGATCACCATCCACAACGTCGTCGCCGCGTCGGCGACGGTCGGCCTGCTGGGCCGGGAGGGCGACCTCATCCGGAAGACGATCATCCCGACCGTGTACTACTGCCTGGCGGCCGGTGCGGTCTCGTTCATCTGGATCTTCGGGTTCGGGTTCAACGCCGGCACGATCCAGCTGGTGCTGCTGGCCCTCGCCCTCGTCCTCGTCGTGGTCTGGCTGTCTCGTCGAGCGGACCACCCGCGCACCCCCCACGGCCACGGCCACGGCCACGGGCACACCGGCAGCAAGGGCGCCAGCACCGTCACGGGGTCCGCGGACCCCACGGGCAACGCCCTGAGCGCGGCCGAGCGGGAGACCCCTGGGTCGACCGGTACCCGCGGCGGAGCGTCGCGCCCGCCCGCCGGCTGAACCGGGTCCGCCCGGCGATATTCGAGGAGGTCCGAGCGGGAGCAGCATCGTCGTGCACGTGATCAACCACAGCGGCGCCCGTCACGGTCGCCGTCAGAGGAAGGACAAGCATGACCGCACGAGTCACGGTCGGTGGGCTCTCCATCGATGTCGACCTGCACGCGTTCGTCGAGCAGGAGGCCCTCGTGGGGTCCGGCATCGACGCCGAGGAGTTCTGGAGCGGGTTCGCCGCGATCGTCCGCGACCTGACCCCTCGCAACCGGGCGCTGCTCGCCGAACGGGACCGGCTGCAGTCCCTGATCGACGACTGGCACCGGGACCATCCGCTGCCGATGGACGCCGAGGAGTACCGGTCGTTCCTGGTGGACATCGGGTACCTGCTGCCTGAACCGGGCGACGTCGAGGTGACGACGACGGGCGTGGACGACGAGGTCGCGCTGCTCGCCGGTCCCCAGCTCGTGGTGCCCGTCTCCAACGCGCGTTACGCCCTCAACGCGGCCAACGCCCGGTGGGGGTCCCTCTACGACGCCCTGTACGGCACCGACGCGCTGCCCGGTTCCCCCCAGGGCGACGGGTACGACCCGGAGCGGGGCGCGCAGGTCGTGGCCCGCGTGCACGCCCTCCTCGACGAGTTCGTCCCGCTGGGTTCCGGCAGCCACGCGGACACCGTCGCCTACACGCTCGAGGGGGGCGGGCTCACCGCCACGTCCGAGAGCGGGACGTCGAGCGGTCTGGCCGATCCGTCACAGCTCGTCGGCTTCACCGGCGAGGCCACCTCCCCGCGGAGCGTCCTGCTCCGCCACCACGGTCTGCACCTGGACGTCCAGCTGGACCGCGACAGCGTCGTGGGTGCGGCGGACCGAGCGGGCAAGAGCGACGTCGTCCTGGAGTCCGCGCTCACCACGATCGTCGACTTCGAGGACTCCGTGGCGGCCGTGGACGCGCAGGACAAGGTCGCGGCCTACCGCAACTGGCTCGGTCTCAACCGGGGTGACCTGGTCGAGCAGTTCGAGAAGGGTGGCCGCAGCGTCACCCGTCGACTGTCCGAGGACCGCCGGTACACCGCTCCCGGCGGCGGCGAGGTGGTCCTGCCCGGCCGGTCGCTGCTGTTCGTCCGCAACGTCGGGCACCTGATGACGACCGACGCGGTCCTCGACGCCTCCGGCGACGAGATCGGCGAGGGGATGCTCGACGCGGCCCTCACCACGCTGGCGGCCCTGCCGGGCCGGGACCCCGCGAACCCGTACCGCAACGGTCGGTCCGGCTCGGTCTACATCGTCAAGCCCAAGATGCACGGTCCGGCCGAGGTCGCTCTGGCCGTCGAGCTCTTCGGCCGTGTCGAACAGCTGATGGGGCTGCCGGCGAACACGATCAAGATGGGCCTGATGGACGAGGAGCGCCGCACCACGGTGAACCTCAAGGCGTGCATCGCCGAGGCCCGCGAGCGCATCGTCTTCATCAACACCGGGTTCCTCGACCGCTCCGGCGACGAGATCCACACGTCCATGGAGGCCGGGCCCTTCGTGCGCAAGGCCGACATGAAGAGCCAGCCGTGGATCGCGGCGTACGAGGACCAGAACGTGGACGTCGGGCTCGAGGTCGGGCTCCAGGACCACGGCCAGATCGGCAAGGGCATGTGGGCCATGCCGGACCTCATGGCCGACATGCTCGAGCAGAAGATCGGCCACCCGCGGGCCGGTGCGTCGACCGCGTGGGTCCCGTCCCCGACCGCGGCGACGCTGCACGCCATCCACTACCACCAGATGGACGTCGGCGCCCGGCAGCAGGAGCTGGCCGGGGCCAGGCGGGGCACGCTCGAGGATCTCCTGACCATCGCAGTGGAGGCCGACCCGAGCTGGTCGGAGGCCGAACGGCAGGAGGAGATCGACAACAGCGCCCAGTCGCTGCTGGGCTACGTGGTCCGTTGGGTCGAGGGGGGCAACGGCGCCTCGAAGGTGCCCGACATCCACGACGTGGCCCTGATGGAGGACCGGGCGACGCTGCGCATCTCCAGCCAGCTGCTCGCCAACTGGCTCCGGCACGGCGTGGTCACGCCCGAGCAGGTGCAGGAGAGCATGCGGCGGATGGCGGCTGTGGTCGACCGCCAGAACGCGGACGACCCGCAGTACCGGCCCATGGCGACCGACTTCGACGCCAGCGTCGCGTTCCAGGCCGCCCTGGAGCTCGTCTTCGAGGGCACCCGGCAGCCCAACGGTTACACCGAGCCCGTCCTGCACCGTCGACGGCGCGAGGTCAAGCAGCTCCTCGCCGCCGCCCAGCCGCGGTCGACGCCCGACAACTGAGAAGGAGGACCGAGATGACCAGCTACGTGCAGACGGTGTCCGTCAGCCACGAGACCGCACTGCGCGCCGTGGGTGTTGCCATCGAGGAGGGCGCCAAGGTCGGTCTACCGGTCGCGGTGACCGTCGTCGACCCGGCCCTGGGTCTGGTCGCCTTCGGCAGGGCAGACGGGACGACACCGCACAGCGTGGAGACCAGCCGGCGGAAGGCGAACACCGGGGCATCCACCCGGCGTGCGAGCGGCTGGATGCAGGGCGACTTCGCGGTCGCCCTGCCGATGGGTTCGGGAAACCTGCTGACGAACATCCGCGGTGGGTTCCCCCTCGTCGTCGACGGCAGGCACATCGGCGGCCTCGGTGTCGCCGGCGGCACCCCCGACCAGGACGCCCAGATCGGGCTCGCCACCCTCTCCGCCCTGGGCCTGGAGACCCCATGACCCCGGGCAGGATGGCCCCGGGCGCCGGGAGCCCGCGCCTCCTCAGCTGCGCGTGACCCGTTCCAACAGCTCCAGCAGCGGCACGTACGGCCTGCCCGTGGCCCGCGACATGCCGATCTCGCAGGTCCGGTTGACCGAGGCGTAGGCGTCGAAGGTGCGAGAGGTGACCTCCGCCGCCTGCGCCCGGGTGGCGGACGCGGTCAGCTCGGGGTGCAGCATGCCGCGGTCCCCGGCGAACCCGCAGCAGCCCCAGGCGTCGGGGACCACGACCTCGCGGGCGACCCTGGCGGCAACGGCCCGCAGCGGCGCGTCCAGTCCTGCGCGGACCGACGAGCAGGTCGGGTGCAGCGCGAGCGAGTCGAGCCGGGTGCCCTCGGGCAACGTGGGCAGCACCTCGGCAGCGACCCAGACGAGGGCGTCGACCACCCGGATGTCGTCCCCGTGGACGGTCGAGGTCCAGCCCTCGCTGCAGGTGGCGGAGTCTGACACGACCGGCAGGCGGCCGCCGTCGGTGACCGAGACCAACCAGCGGCGCACCTTGGCCGTCATGGCCGCTCGTCCCGGCCCCAGGCCCTTCGACGACCACGGCGTGCCGCAGCAGTGGTCGGCGATGCCCTCGGGCACGACCAGCGCCACCCCCGCCCGCTCCGCCAGCGCCAGCACGGCGGGCACGACCCCCTCGTGCGTTCCGTCGGCGCCAGGCTCCGGGGCGAACATGCTGCTCTGGCAGGACGGCAGGTACACCGCGTCCGGGCGGTGGTCCGGGCGCGGCCGGCGGGTGCTGCCGCCCGCCGGCAACGAGCGGTCCCAGCGGGGGACACGCTCGTCGCCCACGATGCCGCGTGCCGCGCGGGTGATCGCCTCCGGCAGGGCGGCGGGCATCAGGGCGGCGGTGTTCAGACCCAGGGCGGCGCCCCGCAGCGTGGTGCCCCAGTGGTTCGCGGCGACCCGCCAGCCGCGGTCGGTGAGCCGGTCCTGGGCCTCGCTCCGCAACCGCTTGACCAGGTCACCGGTGTTGATGGCGACCGGGCAGGCCGTGGCGCACATGCCGTCCACAGCGCAGGTCTGCACGGCGTCGTACTCGTAGTCGGCGAGCAGCTGGGCGAGCAGCCCGGTGTCACCAGCCGCCTCGGCCGCGGCCTGCTCCCGACGCAGCGCGATCCGCTGCCGCGGCGTCGTGGTGAGCTCCCGGCTGGGGCAGACCGGCTCGCAGTAGCCGCACTCGGTGCACCGGTCCACCTCGGCGTCGACGCTCGGCGAGATCTTGAGGTGCTCGAGGTGTGCCCGCGGTGAGGCGCCCACCACGATGCCGGGGTTGAGCACCGACGTCGGGTCGAACAGTCGCTTGACCTCGCACATCACCTCGTAGAGCTCCTCGCCGTACTGGCGGGCGACGTACGGGGCCATGACCCGGCCGGTGCCGTGCTCGGCCTTGAGCGTGCCGCCGTGGCCGAGCACGAGATCCACCATCTCCTCGGTGAAGGCCTCGAATCGGTCCGGTGCCTCGCCCACGGTGAACCGCTCCGTGAGCATGAAGTGGATGTTGCCGTCCTTGGCGTGGCCGAAGATGACGTTGTCGGAGTAGCCGTGCCGGGCGAACAGCGTGGCCAGGCCGTCGCAGGTGGTGGCCAGGTCAGCCGGAGGCACGGCGATGTCCTCCAGCAGCGCAGTGGTGCCGCTGGGGCGCGCACCGGCCACCGCGGGGTACAGGTTCTTGCGCAGCGTCCACAGCGCCTTGCGGGCACCGGGGTCTCGACTGGGCGTGGTCCCGGCGACCAGGGGTAGACCGGCCAGCATCGAGCGGGCACCCGCCTCCTGCTCGGTGAGCTCGTCGGCCTCGGCGGACTGCCACTCCACCAGGAGGGCGGCGTGGGAGTCGACCTGCAGGCCGCGCAGCGCCGCGTCGGCCAGCGGGTCCATCTGTGCGACCCGCAGCGACGTGGCGTCGAACAGCTCGATGGCCGCTGGTCCTGAGGCGATGATCTCCGGCAGGGCGGTGGTGGCCCGGTGCAGGTCGGCGAAGGTGAGCAGCGCGGTGGCGGCGTACGGACGCACCGGCAGCGTGGCGAAGGTGGCCTCGGCGACGAAACCGAGCGTGCCCTCGCTGCCCACCAGCAGGTGGGTGAGCACGTCGACGGCGGAGTCGTGGTCCAGGAAGGAGTTGAGCCCGTAGCCCATGGTGTTCTTGAGCGAGAACTGGCGCTGGATGGTTCGCACCGAGGCCGGGTCGGAACGGACCCGGTCCCGCAGCCGCAGCAGGCCCGCGTGCAGCTCGGGCTCGAGCGCACGCAGCCGCTCGTCGGCGTCTGCGGCTCCGGTGTCGACCGTCGTCCCCGACGGCAGCACCGCGACGACGGACTCCAGGGTCCGGTAGGTGTTGTGCTCCGTGCCGCACGTCATGCCGCTGGAGTTGTTGGCGATGACCCCGCCCATGGTGCAGGCGGACTCGCTGGCCGGGTCGGGGCCCAGCCGACGCCCGTAGGGGGCCAGCCGCAGGTTGACCTGGCGCAGGACCGCGCCCGGTCCCACCCGGACCCGAAGGCCGAGGTCCATCGGTTCGATGGCGCCGAAGTGGCGGCGCACGTCCACCAGCACGCTGTCGGTGACGGACTGGCCGCTCAGGCTGGTGCCCCCGGCGCGGAACGTCAGCGGTGAGCCCAGCTCGGCGCAGACCCGCATCACGGTGGCCACCTGGGCGGCGTCGGTCGGAGCGACCACGGCCTGCGGCGTCAGCAGGTAGTGCGAGGCGTCGTGCGCCATCCGCAGCCGGTCCGTCACACCCAGGCTGACCGCTCCGGGCAGCTCGATGGACAACCGCTCACCGATCGTCCCGGTCCGCGGCGAGCCCGACGCCGGTGGCTGCACTGTCTGTGTCATGGACCCTCGTCCCTCGGGAGGGCTCACACCCCCGTACGACGGCGCCCTCGCCGGTCGTAGTTCCCCCAGCCTAGGCGCCTGCTGCTCTGGACGGATGGGTGGGTCAGGAGTGCGCCCGTCTCGTGTCCGCGTCGCCGGGGTCGCAGGCTTCCTCTCCTTCGGCGTGGACGACCTGACCCAGACGAAGGACTCAGGTGCACGACGCTCGCTGAGGCTCAGGTGCACGGCGTGCCTGCCGATACCCGGGAATGACTTCAGCCGGGTCGCACGAGCGCATCGAGGTCGTCCGTGGGCAGGCAGGCGTCGACGCTCGCCGCTCACGACAGCTGCGGGCCCGGGGACGAGGACGATCGTGAGGCGGCTGCGCGAGCTCGCGCGTCCGCTGAGGAACCGGCACTTCCGGCTGCTGTGGCTGTCGCAGGTCCTCAGCGAGGCGGGCGACTGGGCGGCGCGGGTCGCGCTCACCGTGCTGGTCCTGGAGCGGACGGGTTCCGCCACGTGGGCCGGTGTGGCGGTGGGGGCGTCCCTGGTGGCCTGGTTGGGACCTGGACAGCTGGTCGCAGCGGCGGTGGACAGGTTCGACCGTCGGGCCGTTATGGTCGGTTCGGACGTGGTGAGGGCGTTCGCGTTCGCGCTCATGCTGGTGCCGGCACCGGTGTGGGTGACGGTCGCGCTGGCCGCCATCGCCGGGCTGGCCACGCCCGCCTTCGCCGGTTCGAGGTCGGCGGCCATGATCGAGGTCGTCCCGCCCGATCAGTACGGGCCGGCGATCGCCCTGTCCGGCGTGACCCAGGACGCGACGCTGCTGCTGGGATACCTGCTCGGTGGTCTCACCCTCGTCGTCGCGGATCCCGGTACCGCGATCGCGGTGAACGCGTGCACGTTCGCGGCATCCGCAGCGGTCCTGTGGGGGCTGCCGGGGCTGCCGTCCCGGGCCGCCCAGGACGGGTCGCCAGACCCCGGGGCGGGGGAGCCGACCGGGTTGCGGGCTTCCGTCCGGTTCATCCGCGCTGACGTCCGGGTGCGGCGGGCGGTGCTGCTCACGGTCGCGGGGACGTTCTCGGCCACGGCGGCGGAGACGTTGCTCGTGGTCCACACGGTCCAGGAGCTGGGGGCGCCGTCCTGGGTGGCGGCCGTCCTGCTGGGCGCGGCCGCGGTGCTCACGCTGGTGGGCACGGCCATGGTCCCGCTGCACGGCACGTCGGAGCGGCTGCTGCGGGTGGCCACCCTGCTGACGCTCGTGCCCGCTGCGGTCATCGTCGTGCTGGCGTGGGCGGGGTCGTGGGCGGCGTCGGTCGGATTCGTCCTGGCGGGCCTGCTCCTGGTGGCGACGACGCCGGCGAACATCGTCGGTGGGCCGCGGCTGCCCAAGCATCTTCGGGCTGTCGCCATCAGTGTGATCGTGGGGGCGACCATCGGTGGCCAGGCGGTTGCGGCCGCGCTGTCGGGGGTGCTCGCGGACACGGTCGACATCCGTGGCGCACTCGCGCTCTGCATGGCACCCGCGGTCCTCGTGGGTGTGTCCTACCTTCTGCGGCCGTTGCCGGCGGAGATCGTGCCCGACCTGCTCGGCGTGCCTGAGGAGACCGATCCGTGCCTGTCCACGGCACGCTGAACTCGGGGGACCGGCCTGCGCGCGGTGCTCGCCGCCGGCGCACCGGACCGGTAGCCGGCGCCGCCGTGTGGCACATCACCCGACGCAAGACGGCGGAAGAGGTCGTCGCCCACCAGGCGGCCCACGACCCCCTGACGGGGCTGGGCGGAACCGCACGCTGTTCGCCACGCACATGCAGGTAGTCCTCGGCAGGCGGGAAGGCGTCCGAGAGCCGGGCGTGCTGCTCCTCGACCTCGACGGCGCCGAGGCGGTCGACGCCACCTACGGGCACGACGCCGATGACGAGGTCCTCCTCACCGCTGAACGTCCCGGGCAGCGGCTGAAGGCCCGGGGGCGAGCGGACCCGCCGCCATGTGGGTGGCGGAGGACGCCCGACCGTGGTTTCGTCAGCGAGACTGGGGGCACCGCCCGCAGCTTCGACGAGGAGTCAACCGTGCCCCAGGGGACTGTCAGCTGGTTCGACCCCGAGCGGGGGTTCGGCTTCCTCGCACTCGAGGACGGCTCCGAGGACCTGTTCGTGCATGCGTCGGAGATCATCAGCGACGACGGGACAAGGGTGCTGCGCGAGGGTCAGGCGGTCGAGTTCGAGGTGGGCGAGGGGGAACGTGGCCCGCAGGCACGCCGTGTCCGGGTCACCGGCGACGTCGCCCCCGACTCCCCGGTGGGCGTCCTCGGCACCGTCACCTGGTACGAGCCGGGCAAGGGCTACGGCTTCGTCACGCCCGACGGGGGCGGCCCCGAGATCTTCGTGCACAGCTCGGCCATCGTGGCGGGCGGCGTGGTCTCGGCGGGGCAGCGGGTGGCCTTCCTGGTCGTCGAGGGGGAGAAGGGTCCTCAGGCCGAGCACCTGCTGCCGCTCGCCGGTGACACCCAGCAGCCCGTCGCGGGCGACGGTGCCGACGGCACCGTGTCCTGGTACGACGGGGACAAGGGCTTCGGGTTCGTCACGCCCGAGTCCGGTGGTGAGGACGTCTTCGTCCACGTCCGTGCGCTGGCCGGAGGGCTGGTCGCGCTCTCCGAGGGGGAACGGGTGACGTACGAGGTCGTCCAGAGCGACAAGGGCCCACAGGCCCGGAACCTGCACCTCGTGCGTGGCTCGGGGCGCCGGGAAGCGCCTGCGCCGTCAGCCCGAGCACGGTCTGCGTACCCGACGGCCGCCGGCGCCCCGGTGCGTGCCGGCGAGGGCGTGGTCGCGCGCTACGACGCGGAGCGTGGCTTCGGCTTCATCACCCCGGACGCGGGAGGTGCCGACCTGTTCGTCCACGTGTCGGTCCTGGGCGGCGCCGACGGGCTGCTGGAGGGCGAGCGGGTCCGGTACAAGGTGCGTCAGAGCGAGCGAGGACCGCAGGCCGACCACGTCGAACGGGTGTGAGCAGGGCGACGTCCTAGCGCTTGAGCCTGTCCTGGCCGACGCCACCCGGACGGATGGAGCCCCTCCGGGCCCGGAGCGCGCCTCCGGGCCCGGAGCGCGCCTCCGGTCGAGGCTGGTAGCACCGGTCATCTCCAGCGCGGCTGGTGACGAGGCGAGATCTGCATGAGGGGCACGTTCTCTCCGCCCGACCCTTGGTGTCACGAGCCACACTGCCTACGATGCGCTGCACGGACCTGTTGCCGCTGGCAGCCACGAGGGTGTGGCCGGCCGAGCCGTCGCAGCTGCCCCTTCGTCAGCCGCACCCTGAGCCAGGAGGACCCAGCGCATGACTGATCCCGTCTCCGCCCAGATCGAGGCCGAGGGGCGCCCGCACGTCCCACCATCGTCGTTGCTTCCTGAGGACGCCGTCCTGCGGCTGGTCCGCGTGCTCAAGGTCGCGTTCCCGCACAAGGGCTTCCCCGACGGCCCGTACGAGCGCACGGCCGAGCACATCATCGTGACCGTCAGCGGCAACGCCTTCCAGACCGCGCAGCTCGGCCAGGGCCTCATCGGCCTCGACGCGATGCGCGACACACCGTTCGGCGACCTGGAGCCCGCGGAGGCGTTGGCGGTGCTGGAGGAGATCGCGTACACGCCGTTCTTCGCGCTGCTCCGCTCCACCACGATCGTGTTCATGTACTCCGACCGGGAGGTCTGGCAGCTGCTCGGCTACGAGGGTGAGTCGTCGGACAAGGGCGGCTACGTGGACCGCGGCTTCGATGACCTGGACTGGTTGCCCGAGCCGCGGATCGAGGAGCTGGCATGACACGATTCGAGAACTCCGACTCCGACGTCGTCGTCATCGTCGGCTCGGGGGCCGGTGGCGGCACCCTGGCCAACGAGCTGTGCCAGGCCGGCGTGCGTGTCGTCTGCCTGGAGGCCGGCCCGCACCTGACGGCGGACGACTACGTGAACGACGAGTGGCCGGCCTTCACGCAGATGGCGTGGACCGACATGCGCACCACCTCGGGCAGCTACCGGGTGGCCAAGGACTTCCCCAACCTGCCTGCCTGGACGGTCAAGGCCGTCGGCGGGACCTCGACCCACTGGGCCGGCGCGTGTCCCCGGTTCCGGGACTACGAGTTCGCGGCGCGGACCACCTACGGTGACGTCAAGGGGGCCTCGCTGCTGGACTGGCCGATCACCCTGGCCGACCTCGAGCCGTACTACGACAAGGCCGAGATCAAGATGGGCGTCACGCACCGGCACGGCCGCCCGCCGTTGCCGGCCAACAACAACTACAAGGTGTTCGCCAACGGCGCGGAGAAGGTGGGCTACCGCCGGTACGCGACGGGTCCGTACGCCACCAATGCCACGCCCTACGACGGGCGCCCCGCGTCGAACCAGGACGGCTTCAACTTCCAGGGTGACAAGACCGGCGCCAAGTGGTCGACGCTGGTCGCCGAGCTGCCCAAGGCCGAAGCGACCGGAAACCTCGACCTGCGGCACGACTGCCATGTCGCGCAGATCACCCACGATGCCACCGGCAGGGTCGACGGAGTCCTGTACTTCGACGACGGTGCGCTGCACAAGCAGAGCGCCCGGGCGGTGTGCGTGGCCGGCAACACCATCGAGACCGCGCGCCTGCTGCTGCTGTCGAGCTCCCCGCAGTTCCCCGACGGGCTCGCCAACTCCTCCGGCAAGGTCGGCAAGAACTACATGCGCCACCTCACCGCATCGAGCTATGCGCGCTTCGAGCAGCCGGTGCACATGTACCGGGGCGAGACGATGGCCGGAATCGTGGCCGACGAGTCGGGCCTGGACACCGAGCGCGGCTTCGTCGGCGGCTACTACATGGAGACGCTGTCGCTCGGGCCCGCCTTCCTGGCGGCCTTCGTCGATCCGGGCGCCTGGGGTCCGCGGTTCACCGAGATCATGGACGGCTACGAGAACACGGCGGGGCTCTGGATCGTCGGGGAGGACATGCCGCAGCCGACCAACCGGGTGACGCTCAACGGCGACGTCCTCGACCAGCACGGCCTGCCGGTGCCCAACGTCCACTTCGACGACCATCCCAACGACGTCGCCATGCGGGCCTACGCCTGGCAGCACGCCGCCGAGCTGTATCGGGCGGTCGGCGCCGTCGGGGTCACCGACACCCCGCCGTACCCGGCGACGCACAACCTGGGCACCTGCCGGATGAGCGAAAGACCAGAGGACGGCGTGGTCGACCGCCACGGCCAGGCCCACGACGTGCCGAACCTGTTCGTCAGCGACGGCTCCCAGTTCACCACCGGCGCCGCCGCCAACCCGACGCTGACGATCGTGGCGCTCGCGATCCGGCAGGCGGAGCACATCGTCGAGCAGCTGAAGGTAGGTGCCCTCTAGAAGGTAGGTGCCCTCTAGCCGCCGGTGGCCGTCGGCGTGTGGCCGGCGGCCTCAGGTGCCGTCGGCCACCTGCATCTCACCCAGCTCGGACCAGCCTTCCTGCGGGACCTCGATGCTGACGATCTTCGGGGTGGCGGCGAGGTACGGCGGAAGCGCCTGCTGTGCGTCCTTGAAGTGCTGCGACTGCACGTGCGCCCCACCTGCGTCGCCGTCGCGGAAGGCCTCGACCAAGACGTACTCGGTCGGGTCGCCCAGGGAGCGGGACCACTCGAACCAGAGGCAGCCGGGCTCGCTGCGGGTGGCCTGCGTGAACGCGGCCGACACCTCCGGCCACTGCTCGGCGTGCTCCGGCTTCACCCGAAACTTGGCCGTGATGAAAATCATCTAGTCCTCCTGGGGAGCGGGCTGACGCGCGGGTGGGGCTGGTGGGGCTGCGCATGATGCCACCCGGCGTTCCACCGCAGCAACGGTTGACGCCAGGGCCGGTGCGGCGCCTACAACCAGCACGTTGTCTGGCCGATCGCGCACGAAGGCCTCGGTCTTGAGGGAAGGAGGGTCGAAACCCCCCCCCTGACCTGCGGAGCGGGTGACGGGAATCGAACCCGCACGACCAGCTTGGAAGGCTGGAGTTCTACCATTGAACTACACCCGCAGACGGCCCGGTCGAGGCGGGTGGAGCCTCGCCGACGTCGTGACCAGCGTACCGGGCGCGGCGGTGGTGCTCCCGCTCAGCCGCGCGGGCGGAGCACACGCAGTCCGGCGCCGAGCACCGCGCCGTAGACCAGGTGGGCCGCGATCATGCTGGCCGGCCGGTCGGGTCGGTCGTCGTCGGCCCGGGGCATGATCCCCAGCGCCGGCACCCAGCCCAGGTAGGCCGACGCCCATACGCCCAGGGCGTAGACGGTGCCCACGACCTCACCGGGGACGCTAGCGGGCAGGAACCGGTGCGTCAGGGCGAACGGGGCGCCCGCCGCGGCGCCGAAACCCAGGTGGGTGAGCGTGGTCAGGGTGCGACGGGCCGGCTCGGGCGGGTCGACCGGCCCCTCGGTCCAGTCGTCGACGACACCGATGGCCTCGTCGGTGATGCGGCGTGGCGGCTGCGTGCCCATGAGCCCCGCTCGCTGCGCCCCCAGCATGAGGGCGCTCATGGGCACGGTGGCCGCAGCTCCCAGGGCCGCACCGGTGAAGACGTCGACGAGGGCTCGCTGCAGCTGGACCATGATCAATTCTTACCCCGGCCCCGGTGGCACAAACGGCCCCGCTGCTCCCAGGCTCGCCGCGGCCGGTTACGTTCGCGAGATGAGCGAGCCGCAG
>Ga0105045_10001325_pt1 | contig 20080 bp, 15 predicted proteins | sample MAT02_FD_78089 | JGI IMG/M metagenome (GOLD analysis project Ga0105045, IMG submission 78089) | Freshwater microbial communities from Lake Fryxell liftoff mats and glacier meltwater in Antarctica - MAT-02 (megahit assembly) | ecosystem: Environmental > Aquatic > Freshwater > Ice > Liftoff... | reverse complement strand
CAAAGAGATAGTCAATGTTGAAGCCCCCGTGCGCGTGAACATGATCATGGGCGTGAGCATGATCGTGGCCCGCGTGCGCCCCCGCCTCATACGCCGAGAACGCCGCGTAGAGCAAGGGGAAGACCAAGCAATGCACGAGGCAGAGCATGGAACTGGAAAGGCCCAAGAGATCGGCCCGGCGGGCTTTGAGGGAGGCAAGCAGGTTCATGGATCGGAGGTTTCAACGAGTCGGCAAAGATAATGCAATCGGATTGCAATGCAACGCCATTGCGAAATAGGTTGACTGGGCCGGACGGCTCCCAGCCATGCAAAATAAATTGATAAAATAGCCAGCGGGCACTGCTGCCAAAGGAGACTGCCAGTTTATCAACCTTTGGTTTGGCCGGACTAGCCCGGTGGATCGTTCGCGGCAAGCTGATAAGTTTGGCAATATCGGCCCCCACCGTCGCCAATACCAACTTCACAAAAAATTAATACGCAAAATTTGGTTTTCTTGTTTTTTGTGCTAATATTTTACTGTTTTCCGTGAATGCAGGATCAAATTGACCTATTGATTGTCAAATACTTACATACGAGATACTGATTTACCCCTTTTGCGCTGGTCTATTCAGCAGGCAATACCGAAAAAAGGGCAACGGGTGAAATCCCTGAGAAATCTACCTTACAAATAATTGAATATAAAGCATTTACAAATCCAAGCACCACTAGCACCCCCATGAAAGCCAACCTTTTCTGATCTTAGCGGCCGTGCTGCTGCTGCTGGCCTGCAAGCCCTTTGTGCCCAGCAAAGCCAAGGGGGTATGGAACGCCTATCTCCCGCTGGAGTTTGGGTTTGCCCAATTGTTGGGGGGAGTTACTTTTCCATCATGGCCACCGCCAACGATGGCCGGGGGTTCGAGTTCTTCGTCAAGGGGGCCACCCGGCCCGGCCGCTACCTGGTCAACTTCAATGCCCGCCCCGGACGCAAGACCCCTACACCCCGGGGTACATCCAGTATGTGGAACTGGGGGCGGGCTACGTGACCAATGCCGACCATGCCGGCTGGTTCAACTTGACCCGGTGCGATTCAGCCCGGGGAGTTTTCTCGGGCACTTTCGAGTTCCGGGCCTACAACCACCAAACCCAAACCACGGCCCACGTGACCGATGGCCGCTTTGACCTGGATATCTACAAAAAACGCTAACCATCCCTCATGAAAAAACTACTCATTGCTGCCCTCTTGTTGGGGGCCTTTTAACCTTTTTGCCCAAACATCTTTGGTGGAACAATACCGCAACGAGCGGATCGGCCCCACAGATTGAGTTGGGTTTGCAGGGCGTTGCTAACTTCCTCGCCATCACGCGCTCAACTGCGCAGATCGCGGAACAGTGCGCCCCCGGCCAGCAGGGCGGCCACGGCGCTCAGCCCCCAGAAGAGCCACCCCTGATCAACCCCCTTGAAAAAATGTTGGTAGAAAACCGCCCCGTAGGCCCCGCCCAACACCGGGCCCAGCACCGGCACCCACGCGTAGCCCCAGTCGGAACCACCCTTGCCCGCAATCGGCAACAGAAAATGGGCCAGCCGAGGGGCCAAGTCCCGGGCCGGGTTGATGGCATACCCCGTGGGGCCACCCAATGACAGGCCGATGCTCACCACCAGCAGACCGACCAGCAACGGGTTCAATCCTTGGGCCAGTTGGTTGGCCCCGATGGCCGAAATGCCCAGCACGAGCATAAATGTGCCGATGAATTCGCTCAACAGATTGGCAAAGGGCTGGCGGATGGCTGGGCTGTTGCAAAAAACCGCCAGTTTGCCCGCCTGATCCGGGGTAGCCTTGAAATGCGGCAAGAAATGGAGATACACCACCACTGCGCCCAGAAAAGCCCCGATGAATTGGGCCGTAAGATAAGGCAGCACGTTTTCCCACGCGAAGGTGCCCGAAGCGGCCAGGGCCAGCGTGAGTGCGGGGTTGAGGTGGGCGCCGCTGTAGTTCCCCACCGAATAGGCCCCGATGGCCACCGCCAAGCCCCAAGCCAAGGAGACCACGATCCAGCCCGCGTTCTGGGCCTTGCTTTGGTGGAGGACGACGCTGGCCACTACGCCGTCGCCCAGGATAATCAGTAGCATTGTGCCGATCAGCTCGGCGGTAAATGGTGTCATGGTTGTTTGGGTCAAGTTTGGGCACTAAAAGTAAGCAAAAGCGATCAATTGTGCACCGCCGATTCATCACCCGTGAGATTGGATCGGCTTGGCCCGCCCGGATTTTGGCCGGATTTTCTCATTCCATTTTAGGCTATTTGGTAGCGTAAAGCCGCATTCAGCAGTTTTTTTGCGAATATTTAACCCTGATTATCTTAAACATCACTGCTTTTTCTTGGAAACTCAAGTTTATTTACCCTAACTTGCGTTACGACAAGGTTACTAGAACATTACCGCAACCAACCCACCGCTTACATGAAACTCGAATCCGCTTTGCCTATCCTGCTGGTGATTCATTCCTTTTTCGGCGCTAAGCTTGATTGAGCTGCCTGATTTTTTGTTCTTTGACGCCTATTTTTTTATTGTCCGCACCCACACTTTTTACTATAACCGCTTTGTGGATCCTCCGGCCGATGGCTACCTCAAGGGGCAAGACTATTTTTTAATTTACTTTTTTTGTTTTATTCACCAATTTTACAATGATGAAGCGATTTCTACTTACCGGAATACTGAGCGTATTCCTTACCGCCTGTCTGTTTGCGCAAGAACGGACCATTACCGGCTCCGTGACCTCGGCGGACGACAAGTCAGCCCTGCCGGGGGTAAACGTGCTGGCCAAAGGCTCAAACACCGGGGGAGTGACCGACTCCGACGGCAAGTTCCGCATTTCGGTTCCATCGGGCACCACCAGGTTGGTGTTCTCCTTCGTCGGCTTCACCACGAAGGAAGTTGAGCTGGGCAGCCAGACCAGCCTTGAAGTCGTTTTGGAAACCGATGTGCGCCAATTGAGCGAAGTGATCGTGACGGGTTTTGGCCAGCAGCTCAAACGGGACGTAACGGGCAACATTGCCAAAGTGACCAGCAACGATCTCAAAGACATGCCCGTGCCCACGTTTGACAATGCGCTCCAGGGCAAAGCGGCCGGTGTGGTCGTAAATGCGGGTGGTGGCAAGCTGGGCCAGGGCATTCAAATCCGCGTCCGGGGCCAGTCCTCAGTTTCGGCCTCCAACGAACCGCTATACGTCATTGATGGCATCCCCTTGACCACCCAGGATTTGGGTAGTTTCGGCGGGGCCACCAATCCCTTGGCCGACATCAATCCCCAGGACATTGAGTCGTTGGAAATTTTGAAAGATGCTTCCTCGGCGGCCATTTATGGTTCCCGGGCCGCCAATGGTGTGGTGCTCATCACGACCAAGCGCGGCAAGGCTGGCCGGACCAACATCAACTTTGGCGCCCAGTACGGTTTCAGCGAGCCTTCGCGCGCTGTGCGCTTCCTCAATGCCGCCGAATACCGGGATTACTACTTGAAAGCGGCGGCCAACTCCGACCGGATCGACGGGATCCCGACCAATGACCCTGATTCGTACACGGCCTACATGCAAAGCTTTTTCGAGTCCCAAAGCCTGGGAGTGGCCAATGCCGACACCGACTGGGGCAAGGCGGCTTTCCAAAACGCCCCCCTCAACCAATATGACCTGAACCTGAACGGGGGCAGCGACAAGACCTCGTTTTTTGTGTCGGGCCAATTCTTGGATCAGAAGGGCATTTTGATCGGCAACGCCCTGCAACGGGTGGCCGGCCGCATGAACTTGGAACACCGCGTGTCCAACAAGTTCAAGATCGGGGTCAACATGGGCCTCACCCGCACCCTCAACCAGCGGGTGTCCGGCGATCGCCAGTTTGACAACCCGATGCAAATGGTGGCCCTGCCGCCCATCACCCCGCTCACCGATCCGGCCACTGGCCTGCCCGTGGGGATGCCCCCCGGCGACATCAGTTTGCCGGCTTACTACAACCCATTGATCAACTTGGGCAATGCCTATTACAACACGTTGGTGAACCGCAACATCAGCACCGTTTATGGCCAATTGGAAATCGTCAAGGGATTGTCGTTCCGGTCTGAATTTGGGGTGGATCTGCTCAACCAGCAGGAAGAACTGTACTACAACAGCAAGACCCAACGCAATTTTGGTGCGCCGCTGGGCTTGGGCCAAAACCTGTTTACCCGGGTGGAAAACTACAACACCAACAACTTCTTCAACTACGATCTGACCACCGGCAAGCACACGATCAATCTGGTGGCGGGGACATCCTACCAACAGTCACAGACCAAGACCAACTTCATCGAAGGCCGCGATTTTCCTTCCGATGCCTACCGCATGATTGCGAGCTCGGCCCGGAAAACCGATGGCAGCAGCACCGAAACCAATTTCCGTTTCTTGTCCTACTTCCTGCGGGCCAACTACAAATTCAACGATCGGTACTTGCTGGGGATCAGCGGCCGGGTGGATGGATCGAGCCGGTTTGGGAATGATAGCAAATATGGTTTCTTTCCGGCCGTATCGGCTGGCTGGGTGATTTCGGAAGAAAACTTCTTGGCCAACGTCGATGTCATCAGCTTTGCCAAACTCCGCGCCAGCTTTGGCCGCACGGGCAATGCCGAAATCGGCAACTTCCCCGCCCGGGGATTGTTCGGGGGAGCGGGCTACGCAGGCAATGCCGGCCAAGCTCCCACCCAATTGGGCAACCCCAACCTGAGCTGGGAAACGACCGACCAGTGGGACATTGGCCTGGATTACGGCATCCTCAACGACCGGATCACGGGCGAGATCGACTACTACCAGAAAAACACCACCGGCCTGTTGCTCAATGTGAACGTGCCAGGATCGACGGGCTTCACCACCCAAGTGCGCAACATCGGGGCGATGGAAAACAAGGGTGTCGAGTTTGTGCTCAACACCAACAACTTCGTGGGCGATTTCAAATGGAACACCAGCATCAACATGGCCCGCAACTTCAACAAAGTGACCAATTTGGGCGGCCAGATCATTGAAGGCGGCTTGAACAATATGAGCCGCGCCGTGGAAGGCGAACCTTTGGGCACGTATTTCACCGCCGAGTATGCCGGCGTGGACCCAGAGAACGGCAACGCATTGTGGTTCAGAAACACCACTTTGGCCGATGGAACGCTGGATCGCACTACCACCCGAACGTATAACCAAGCCCAACGGGTGGTAGCCGGCAACCCCTTGCCCAAATGGGCGGGTGGCGTTACCAACACCTTCAGCTACAAAGGCTTGGAACTGAGTGTCTTCTTTGTTGCCCAACTGGGCCAAAAGCTCAACTTTTATGGCGTCGGCCGCTTCTCCTCGGCCAATGGCCGGTTTGAAGACAACCAGACCGCTGATCAGTTGAACTCCTGGACGCCCGACAACCGCAACACTGACATCCCCGAAGCCCGGTTGTTTTTCAACAATGGGGCCCAACCTTCCAGCCGGTTTATCTACGACGGCGGCTTTGTTCGGTTGCGCAACGTGACCCTGTCCTACAACTTGCCCAAGTCGTTGATCGCCAAAGTGCGGATGAATTCCGCCCGGGTGTTCATGACGGCGCAAAACTTGGCCACTTTCACCAATTACAAAGGCTGGGATCCGGAAGTGAACGCTGATGACATTGTGGGCAACATCGCCCAGGGCTACGACTTTTATACGTCCCCCCAACCGCGCACCATCACGTTCGGGATCAATGTCGGCTTCTAACCAATCTTTCTCCCCAATTTTAAACCCAGACTCAAAATGGCAAAATATATAAAATCAAATGGACTGCTGGCCTTGCTCCTGCTCTTTACTTTTGCTTGCGGCGACCGGCTCAATGTAGAACCCACCCAAAATGTGGATGAGGACCAGGCGTTGGCCAGTGACCAATCGGTCAAAGTCACGCTGGTGGGCGCGTATGATGCGATGTCGAACGTCAACTTATATGGCGGGGCCATCCAGTATTCTGGCGAATTCTTGGGCGATGACCGCGAAGTAGTTTTTGGGGGCACGTTCTCCACCTTGGATGAACTGTGGCGCAAGTCGATCACCACCACCAACACGGTGATACTCAATATTTGGACCAATGCCTACCGCACCATCAACATTGCGAACAACGTGCTGGGCGCACTGGACAAAGTGAACCAGGCCGACCGGGCCAAGGTGGAGGGCGAAGCGTTGTTCATCCGGGGAGCCATGTATTTCGAGCTGGTCAAAATGTTTGGTAAAACTTGGGACGAGGGCAGCAATTCCGGGGCACCGGGCGTGCCCTTGGTGTTGACCCCAACCCGCGTAGTGACCGAGGCGGACAATAAACCCCGCAACACGGTGGGCGAAATCTATACCCAAGTGATTGCCGACCTGACCAAGGCCGAGCAGCAACTGCCCATCACCAACGGGATTTATGCCAACCGCTTTGCCCCAGCGGCCATGCTCTCGCGGGTGTACTTGATGCAGGGCAACTTCGCTGCCGCCCGTGATGCCGCCAACCGGGTGATCACTTCGGGCCGGTTTGTTCCGGTTCGGGCTTTTGGCGATGCGTTTGTGGAAGGCGCGGCCGACTACGCCCGGGAGCACATTTTCCGGGTCACCATCACCGATCAGGACGGAACCAACGCCATGAATACCTACTACGCGTCTTCGGCGTTTCAAGGCCGGGGCGATGTGCGCATCCAGACCAAACATTTGGCCCTGTACGAAACGGGCGATCTGCGGCGGGATTTCTTTTACCGCACCGGTATCAATACGTTTACTTCCAAGCACCGCGACCTGTACGGCGATGTGCCCGTGCTCCGCATCACGGAGATGCTCCTGACCCGGGCCGAGGCCAACTTCCGGCTCAATACCCAAGTGGGGGCTTCGCCAGCGGCCGACCTCAACCCGATCCGCCAACGGGCCGGGTTGCCCGCCCTGACCAGCCTCACCTTGGCTGCCATCTTGCGGGAGCGCAAACTGGAACTGGCCTTCGAGGGCCAGCAGGTGCACGATTTGCGCCGCACCCGCACCGCGGTGAACGCCACCTTCCCTTACAACTCCGATCGGTTGGTGCTGCCCATCCCCCAGCGCGAAATTGACACCAACAAGAGCTTGGTGCAAAATACTGGGTACTAGTTTTGCCCCAATATCAATAAAAAAGAAGCTGCCCGAACAGGCAGCTTCTTTTTTTGCCCTGTCATCCGCTAAGCTGGCACACCGTGAACGGCCTCGCGCTTAACTTTTTTGCCAGTGCAAATGCCCGGCGTTGGTGGTCTGGCATTTGTGAGGGCGGGGATCTTGGCGCAGCAACGTTTCGACGATCCGATGTTTCGGGTGGGCGACGATCCGGCTCGTACGGGGAACGGCCTTGTGCAAGGGCCTTTTTCATTTGTTTCCTTCCTCTTGAGCAAGCAAAGAAAGTCGCCAGACTGGGACGGCGGTTTGCACTGGCCTGCATTGGGGCCAAAAAACAGCGGCTGGTTGGTGAAAAGTTGATTTTGTAACCGTTTAAAGTGTAAGAGTCAGCAATCCTCCGCTAGTTGTCTTTGGCCCGAAAAAGTATCCGAAGATTTCCCCTGCGCCAACTGCCAAAAATTCAATAAAATCCAGTGCTATTTTTTTCAACAAGAAACCGTTGAAAGGACGATTTTAGACCGAGTAGAACCATCTCGGGTACGCTAAAATGCCATTTTATCCACTAATTTGCCCCGCGACAAGTGGTAAAAAGACCGTCCAAGAAAAAAAACTGCGCGTGTCATTTTAGCTTTCCGTCAAACCTCTTATCTTTACCGGGTTACAATCCACTAAACTATTTTTTTCTCCATGCCGTATTCTGAATCCCTTCGCCACGCGATCCAAATCAGCCAGTCACTGGCCAAAGAAAATATGCACGGGGAAGTGGCTCCCCCCCATTTGTTCTTCGCCCTTCTGCACAATGACGTGGGCCTAGCCTCGCTTTTGGCCTCGATCGGCAAAGATGTGGGTTACCTGCGCGATTGGGCCGAGGTGCGCATCGAGGGCCTGCCCAAAGCAGTGCGCACTCCCGAAACCCCTACCGGCAATGGCCAAGTGCGCCAAGCCATGGAAATGGCCGACCTGATCCAAATGCAATTGTCCAAAGATTTCACCGATCCGCTGTGCGTGCTGGCAGCCCTGCTCAAGCCGGGGCTGGCCTTCACCCACGACCAGTTGAAGAGTGTGCCCATCACCCAAAAGGAAGTCTTGGACGCGGGCGTGGAAGAAAGTTCGGTCAAATCGGCTGTTGGGACGGAAAAGACCAAAACCCTCAACCCCACCGAACCCAAGCCAAACAGCGGGGCCGCCGGGGCATTGTATAAATATTGCACCAATAAAACGGCCCTGGCTGCCGAGGGCAAGCTCGATCCAATCATTGGCCGGGATCGCGAAACACGGATGGTGGCCGAAATTTTGGGCCGCCGCACCAAGCCCAACGTCATCATCGTGGGTGAACCGGGGGTGGGCAAGACGGCGCTCGTCGATGGCTTTGCCCTCAACATTGTGAACAAAAAAGTGCCTCCCCACTTGCAAGATGCCCAATTGTTCGAGCTCGATTTGGGCGCACTGGTGGCGGGGGCCAGCTACAAGGGCGAAGTGGAAGAGCGGCTGAAAGGCATCCTCAAAGAAGTGAAGCAATACCCCAAGGCCATCTTGTTCATCGATGAGATCCATGTGCTGCTGGACAGCAAGGGATCCGTCGGGACTGGGGCCAGCCAACTGCTCAAGCCCGAACTGGCCCGGGGCGAGATAACCATGATCGGGGCCACCACCAACGACGAATACCGCAAGTACATTGAATCTGACGAAGCCTTCAACCGCCGCTTTGAACTGCTGCGCGTGGAAGAGCCCGACTTGGACACGGCCACCCGGATGATTCAACACATCCTGCCGTTTTACGAAAAACACCACGGCCTCAAAGTGGCCGCCGATGCGGCGGGCGAAGCAGTCAGACTGGCCAAGCGCTATATCAAGGATCGCCGCCTGCCCGATGCCGCCGTGGATCTGGTGGATCGCACCATGGCTGCCATCCGAATGATGGACGAAGGATCGCGGGCTGAACTAGAGGCCCTGAAAGAAGAACTGGATCGGCTGTCGGTGGTCGAGGAAGTGGAACTGTTGCGCGAACTCCGCTGGTTCCACGCCCAACTGAAAAACAAAGTGAGCCACATTTTGATGAACCAGTTGGAAGACGATACCGATGTAAACGAGATCGATTCGACCGATGTGCTGCGCGAACACATTTATGCCACACTGTCCAGCTTGCTGGATTTGACGGGAACCAAAAAGGAAACCGTGGAAAAGGCGGACATTGCCGCCGTGATTGCCCACAAAACGGGCATTCCGCTGGGCAAACTCCAAGGCAAGGAGCGCGACAAACTGCTGGGCATGGACGAGATTTTGAAACAGCGCGTTGTGGGCCAAGACTACGCCGTCAAAGCGTTGTGCGAAGCCATATTGGAAAGCCGGTCGGGCTTGCTCAAGGCTGGGCAGCCGATCGGGTCGTTTTTCTTGCTGGGCCCCACGGGCACGGGCAAGACTGAGATTGCCAAGGCACTGGCCGATTTCTTGTTCAACGATGAGAGCTTCCTCATCCGCTTTGACATGTCCGAATTCAAGGAAGAACACTCGGCCGCGTTGCTCTACGGGGCGCCTCCGGGCTACGTGGGCTACGAAGAAGGCGGGATGCTGGTCAATAAAATCCGCGAGAAGCCGTATTCCGTGGTATTGTTTGACGAGATCGAGAAAGCGCACAACTCGGTGTTTGACCTGTTCCTCCAGATTTTGGATGAGGGCAAACTCGCCGATCGGCTGGGCAAAATCGGCGACTTTTCCAACGCCGTGATCCTGTTCACATCCAACATCGGGCAAGAACACATCATCAAGAGCTTCCAAGACGGCGGAGTGCCAAAGTCACAGGATTTGATGGAGATCATGGCCAAATATTTCCGGCCCGAGTTCTTGGCCCGCCTCACCGAGATTGTGCCGTTTGCGCCCATTTCGGAAGAGAACGTGGTCAAGATTTTTGAGATCCACCTCAAGAGCCTTACCGACCTGATGGGCAAGCAGGGCATCACGCTCGCGCTCACCCCCGAGGCCAAGAAGCACATCGCCATGGCCGGGTTTACCCCGCGTTACGGCGTGCGCCCGCTGAAAGGGGCCATCCGCAACTTTTTGCGCCGGCCCATCAGCCGCATGATCGTCAATGGGAAATTGCCCAAGGGCAGCATCCTGAGCATCACCGAAGCCACTGCCGACAAACCAGAAGAGTGGGTGATCAGCTAGCACGCACGGTTCCGGCCCAAAACCGTTGGTTTTTCCTAGCCAACCAATTGCAAAAAAGCGGGTTTCAAACTTATTAAGTTTGAAACCCGCTTTTTTGGTTGGACAAGTAACGGACATTCAACCAGATCTATTCACTTTAGGCTCATCGACAAATAAGTATCAATTTAAAAAAGCTATAAGTTGTTGTTTTTCAAGGATATAAATCACTTAAACCTTCTCAATCGGTTTATTTGGGCATTATTTGGTTCCTCTGCTGTCATGATCAGTAGCTTGCTTATCTTTCGCATAATACCGACATCCAAAAGGATTTCAGTATCTAGCTAAAGGTTTACCAACCTTTCTTTTTCACTAAACCACTTTCAGTATGGCTTGGCCATTAAAAGTATCCGATTACCCAAATGCCGTGGCGCAGTTCGATGAAACCGCCTGTTGGGCCGCCTCGTTGGAGTGGTGGCTGGCGGCCATGTCGCCCGCCCGTTCCAAAGTGGATCAAATCAATTTGATCAAAGACTTCAAAGCCTACTGGAACTCCAATGTGAACAGCACCGAATACGGCACTGTCTCGGAGGCCAACTTGAAACTGCTTTATGCCACCGGCACGGTGCGCATGAGCCACCGCAAATTCACCGGCAAGATGGACATTGACTTCATCAAGGAAAAACTGGTCAAAGGCCCGGTCGTCATCGGCTATTACGAGCCATCGGTGAATGGCAACCACGTGGTGGTCATCCACAGTGTCAATGCCCCCGACTCGCCCCACGGGGAAATCAATGTGATGGATCCCAACCGGGGGCGGTTCCGCCAGCGGGGCAGTTGGCGCTTCATCAAGCGCGAATACCTTCTTTTCTGGGCGAATTAGCCTCTTAGTTGCGAAAAATAGCCCGAAATTGGATGATTTAGGCGTGTACCATGACCCCAAATGGGCACGGTGCGCGCCTATTTTTGTGGCCAGTCCCGTGGCCACTCAACGGCCAGCTCTGGGCGGTTCTGGCGTAGATCCGAGTTGCTGTTTTTTCCGAATCTTTGAGAAAAGATTACACCAACGCAATTGCCTTAAATCAATCCAAAGGCAAGAAAAGTGGAAACCCGGGCTTCCCCCAAACCGTGGTTGCCAGGGCCGAGCACTAGGTAAACCCCTTCACCGATTTTGGGTTCAAAACTGTTTGGCTCCGAAATCAGCAAGAACCTCTTGGTCAGCTTTTTGAACTGCCCATTGCCCGATCAGCAAATCGCCACATTGACCTAGCAAAAAGCGGAAAATTTGGTTGTGGGCGACCATGATCGCGAAGTGATCCATGATCTGTACCGTGGAAACGAAACTGGGGAGAAATTCATTGCGGAGCGCCAACAAGCCAAGCAAGGTTTTTCAAGAGCCGGACACTTTGCGACTTAACTTTTACCATTCAAGATTGGGACTACCCGGTGGATGCCGGTTATACCTTGGCCGTCGTGGATGTTGGTTTTGGGGATGAACGCCAAAAACAGCCCAATGTAGTGGTCGAGTTGATGGAGACCGACAAAAGACCGTGTTCCACGACCAACTGACTTTGTCTGTTTGCCAATGCCGAATTTCACCAAAAGGAAGCTGAACTGGTGAATATAGATGATAAATGGCATTACCGATTGAGAAACTTAACCAAAATAGACGAATAACCAATCAAACGCCAAGCGAAAGCATTTGAAAAGCGTGCCTGCTCGCCGAAGTGGCCCAATTTAGTCCCGCAGAACGCACCGCCTATAACGACAGCTTGATGACCGAAGAAGCTCACCAATAATCGTCGCCGGCCTTGTCCCAATTTCCCTAAAACAGAGCCGTGAATTGTTGGGATTTCCCTTGCCCAAACCATCTCTTGGACAAGAAAAAAGGGCGCACAAAAACAACCATAAATCAATAAATCAGAAATAAATATTATTTTTTTTTACAAATAATCACCAAATAGTAACAACTTCTGGCCGCCCGTCATTTATTCACAGATTCTTGGGAGTCCGATTCTCGGTTTTTAAAAAAAAATGCTAATTAAATTATCTGCATTTCCAGTTGCAGCACCCCCGATCAATGGCTGTTCACATTCGCACATTTTTCCCGTTATATTTTTTCATAACTAATCGTAAATAACTGTTTTACAAATAGTTATAATTTTTGGCATTTCGTTGGCATATACTCCTTCGTCGTTCAATCCAAACGGCATCCATCTAAATACTTTGTACTATGAAAGCTATCATATCTAAATTACTCGTAATTGTTCTCTTTGTTGCTGTTTCTCTCAACAGTGTAATGGCCCGAAACATCGATCCTAGTGATCCAGGCCGCGTAGTTCCCGCCGAAAAGTTTGCTTACAGTCTTTATGCCATCAGCGAGACCACCAAGTTTCGCTTGGCTTTTGAGAATGAATTGGGCAATAATGTTACGGTAAAAGTATTCAGCCCGCTAGGCAAACTGATCTACACGGATCGGATCAAACAGGCTACGGAACTGAAGCGCAACTACGATTTGGCCACAATGGGACGGGGCGTTTACAGCGTGGAAATCAGCAATGGTGAGTTCAAAACCGTTGAACGGGTGGCAGTGGGGGGAGCCAAATTGAACCCCGCTCCCTTTAATGCTTACATCTCGGCCAGCCTGACCAATGGCATGTTCAAAGTGGCCTATCAGGGCGGTGAAGAAGGAACCTACATCACAGTTAGGGACAGCAATGGCACACTCTTGTACAGTGAGCACAACGAGAGCGACAACTTCGCCCGCAAGTATAACATTTCCAGCCTAAAAGCCGGTACATATACCGTGACAGTGGAAAATGACAGTAAGGTGTTGGAACAAACTTTTGTGATCAAGTAACGCTGCTGAACCGCTAGCCAACCCGAACTATTCGTTTTAAAGTTTGTAATCGTCAGAAATCCCGTGGCCTCTGGTTGCGGGTTTTTTTTGGTGCGCGCCAATCTTGGAAAATATTTGTTCCTTTGGTGCTCATTTGATGGCCATGATGCACAACTTTAATGTCTTGGAAGCTTTGGGCTGGGTGGGTGCACTGCTGTTGGTGGGTGCGTATGCCCTGAACAGCAATGGATTAATGGCCTCCGATGGCCTGACCTACCAACTGCTCAACCTGTTTGGTAGCTTGGTGCTGATGTATTACACGTACCAGAAAAAAGCGTACCCCAACACCATCCTCAATTTGATTTGGGCGTTTATCGGCCTCATTGCCATTGCCAGGATTTGGTGGCGTTGACCGCCCAACCTGCATTTCGCTGTGGACAATAAAAGTGGGGCGCATCAAATCAACGGAACCCTCAGGATCAGTTTACTGGGCGGGCGCGGCATTGGGCGGAACCAATGGCTTTTTTTGGTAAGCACTAATTTTTATTTGATTGAATCTAAGGTAGTTGTAGAGCGTACTGCGAGAAATGGCCAATTTTTGGCAGATTTGCGAAACCGACAACTTGCCCTCCCGGTACAAAGTGGCGGCCGCGTGGGCGGTGATTTCCGCTGATTTGGTCAGTCCCCGGGGCCGGCCACCCACTCGGCCCCGCGCCCTGGCCGCAGCCAGTCCGGCATTGGTGCGCTCTCGGATCAGATCGCGCTCAAACTCGGCCAGCGAAGCAAACAAGTTGAAAACCAAGCGGCCCTGGGCACTGGTGGTGTCCACCGGATCTTGGAGGCTTTTCAGGCCCACCCCCAGTTCGACCAGTCGCCCCACCGTTTCCACCAAATGCGTGAGCGAGCGCCCAAGGCGATCCAATTTCCAGACCACGATCACATCGCCCGGCCGTACTTGGGCCAGCAACTCCGCCAGCACCGGTCGATCAGTGCGCGATCCGCTAGCCGTTTCGGTAAAAATGCGTTCACAGCCCGCCGCTTGGAGGGCATCGTGCTGCAAGTGGGCTTGCTGATCGCGGGTGCTGACGCGGGCATATCCAAGTTTCATGTTGTTGGGGTTTGCTCAGGCTTTTTTTGGCCGCGCTCCCGGGCCCACCATTCCCGGAATGATTCTTTGGGAGCTTGGGGCATTTCGCGCTGTTTGTACCAAGGGTTCAATGGATTGCTCACCGAATACGGGGCCAAACGCATGGCCCAGCGCCCGACTTGACCCACTTTTTCGAATAGTGCCGGCTGCGAAAGGGTGAAATTCAGTGCTTTCATGCCCAGCGACTTGCCCGTGCCCACGTAACCTTCTTGCACCACTATTTGCCGCCATTTGTAGAGCTGGGCATCAATGTCGATCTTGACCGGGCAAACATTCGTGCAGGAGCCGCAAAGAGTGGAAGCAAAGGGTAGATCAGCGTTCTTTTTCATGTCCAAGTTGGGGGCCAAGATGGCGCCGATCGGCCCGGACACGGCGTGGTGGTAACTGTGGCCGCCGCTCCGCCGATACACAGGGCACGTGTTCATGCACGCTCCGCACCGGATGCACTTGAGCGAGCTGCGGAAATCAGGGCGGCCCAGTTGAATGCTGCGCCCGTTGTCCACGATCACCAAGTGCATGGTTTGCCCGGCCCGGGGCCGCCGAAAATGGCTGGAATAAGTAGTGACCGGCTGACCGGTGGCACTGCGGGCCAGCAAGCGGAGGAACACCCCCAAGTGTTCGCGCATCGGCAGGATTTTTTCCATGCCCATGCTGGCAATGTGGACATCGGCCAAGTGAACGCCCATGTCAGCATTGCCTTCGTTGGTGCACACCACAAACTCGCCCGTTTCGGCAATGGCAAAATTGACCCCGGTGAGGGCCACGCGCCTGGTCAGGAACTTGTCGCGGAGGTGTTCCCGGGCGGCGGCGGTCAACAAATCAGGATCGGCGTTGCCCTCGGGCGTGCCCAAGTGCAGGTGGAACAGTTCCCCAATTTCCTCTTTCTTCTTATGGATACAGGGCAGCACAATATGGCTCGGGGCCTCGCCCGCCAACTGGACAATGCGCTCGCCCAGATCGGTGTCAATCACCTCAATGCCTTGTTCGGCCAAGTAATCGTTGAGGTGGCACTCTTCGGTGAGCATCGATTTGCTCTTCACCATTTGGCGCACCCCGTTTTCGGTCAGGATCTGGTGGACGATCTGGTTGTGCTCCGCTGCATCGGCCGCCCAGTGCACTTTCATTCCATTTCGGAGTGCATTGGCCTCAAATTCAAGTAAATACTGATCCAGATTGGCCAGCACATTATCTTTGATTTCCGATGCTGCCGTGCGCAACGCTTCCCATTCGGGGAGTTGCTGGGCTGCCCGATCGCGTTTTTGGCGAATGAACCAAAGTGTCTTGTCGTGCCAATCTACGCGCTCTTCGTCTTGATTGAAGGTTTCGGCCAATTGGGAATGTTGGGTGCTGGATGGGTTCATCGGCTGGTGGTTGGCAATTATGGAGCGGTAAATTAATGATTTATCGCAAATATTTGATCGCCTTTGTGGCTGCGCCTGCTATAAATGGTGACAATCGCGGCTTGCTCACTGGTTATCACGTCAGGAAACAAAGGACCAAAATCAAGGTCACTTTATTGAAAGGAAAGTTTCACTTTAATCGGCCAAATTGTCATTACGGCCGATTAACCCACCTCTTGCGGGTTTTGGTACGCATTGGCAAAGCGGGCCATGGCCTCGATCAGCGGCAAAGCTTGGCGACCTTTTTCGGTCAGTTCGTACTCCACCCGGGGCGGCACTTCGCCAAAATTGTTTCGCGCCACCAATTGGCTGTCCTGCAATAGTTTCAATTCCTGGATCAACATTTTTTCACTGATGTCCGGGATTTGTCTTTTCAGCACCGAAAGTCGCAAAGCGCCACCCGCCAACTGAAACAAGATCAATAACTTCCACTTGCCGCCGAGCAGATCGATGGTGGTCCTGATGGGGCAGCGGGCGGTTACTTTGATGGCTGGTTGGATCATACTTACAAAAAGGTGGGTACTATCATTAAATACAGGTACGGCAAAAATACCTAGGTTTGTGGGCTAAATCAAATTAACGACCGCAAAAATGAAAAAAATCGCTTTGTTTGGGGCCACCGGCCTAACCGGACAACAATTTCTGGCCTTGGCGCTGGCCCAAGGGTACAGCATCAACGCTTTGGTGCGAAATCCCGCCAAAATCGGCCAAGCGCACCCACGCCTAACGGTGATCACTGGCGATGTCCTCGATCAAACTGCGGTGGAAAAAACCATTGCGGGCAGTGATTTGGTGGTCAGCCTGTTCGGGCACGTCAAAGGATCGCCCGAATGGCTCCAGACCAATGGGACGAAAAACATTATTGCGGCCATGAAAAAGAGCAACGGGGCGCGGATCATTTCCCTTTCGGGCGGGGGGTTGCCATTTCCCGAAAAGGATCAGCCCAAATTTATCGATAAATTGATCAGGACGATCATGACCATCGCAGTGCCCAAGATCTTGAATGATGCCATCAAACACCATGAGGTATTGCGCGACAGTGGATTAAAATGGACGATCGTGCGGGGTCCAAGGCTGACCAACGGGCCCAAGACCGGAAAGTACCGGGTGGGCTGGGTAGGAGTCAATGCCAGCACGCAGATCAGCCGGGCCGACCTGGCCGCTTTTATCCTCACCCTGCTGGAAGATGAGCAGTTCAATTACCAAATGCCCTTTGTGAGCAATTGATCACCCGTCAGCGCAGCAAGTCCTTGTTTTTGGCCACGAATTGATCGAAGGTTGTTGCTTGGTTATCAGTGATCTTTTCCACCCACTCGGTGGTGGCGGGCACTGCCATAAAACGGGGCAAATAATGCAGCATGATCATCACCAAAATAAGCATGGTGGGGACTTGTTCCCGCTTTTTTTGCCAAAAGAATTTCACCAAGTTGGGCGATTCGTAGCGGATCGGTTTTTCCAAAATCCGGCCCAAGGTTTCAGCCATTTCTTGAAAAGTCAAACGTTCAGCACAAGTCAGATCGAGGGCAAGATTGCGGTAGCGGTCAGGCTGGACAATGACTTGGGCCGCTACTTTTCCCAGATCCGACACATCGACCAAGGTGAATTTTGCGTTGCCGGCCGGCAAAAATATCCGCTGCTTCTCGACCAGATCAGATCGCAGTGTGGTCGTAAAATTTTGCATAAAATACGCTGGTCGCAAAAAGGTATAGGGAATCCCGCTCGCTACAATCGCTTTCTCAATTTTGTGGTGGGGAATAATGGGGCTGTTTTGGACGCCCTGAACCGACAGAAAAACGATGTGGCCCACGCCATGCCGCTTGGCCGCTTGGATGATCGGTTGGAAAATTGCTTTTACATCTGAGAGTTGGGGCGGGCGCAACAAAAAGAGCAGATCGCACTTCGCCAAGGCAGGATCATAGGTGCTCGGGTCGGTAAAATCAAATTTGCGGGCTATGGCCCCGTATTGGGCCAACATTGCTTGGTCTTTGGTGATTTCCCTCACCCCGGCATACACCGTGAAAGCGTGGGTAAGCTGCGCAAGGGCTTGCACCACTGCCAGTCCCACATTGCCGGTTGCTCCCGTGATCAGTACATTTGCCATATTTAGCTATCACGTTTAACTGTGCTCCATTACCTCTTTTTGCCCCACTAATTTGATGCCCAAACAATGCCGATTTTCCGCTGTTCGCAAAAGTAAACCAGCGACAATCAGAAAAATTAATCCAAAAAATCAAAAGACTAGCTTCAAGTTTATTTCAACTGCTGTATTTTGATATAAAAATTCTCATCTACTTCCATTTTGTCAGCTCGCAGTTTGAGGGTTTGCCATTGATTGGTGGGGTAGATAAACTGGGGTTGGCCAAGTTGGGTGAAAATCCGCAAGGGCAGGTTGAACCCCGGCACACTGTTGGTCCAGCGGTATTTCAGCTGGCCTTCGCGGAGGGAATATTCCAGCACGGGCACGCGCACGTCGCGCAAGTACTGGTCAAAAACCGGGGTGAGGTTGCGGCCCAATTGCTGGCTGATGAAATCTTCAATCTGTTTGCCATCCACGGTCTGGTGATAAAATGTCCGGTTCATTAGGCGCAGCATTTGCCGAAATTTTTCATCGTTGTCAAAAACTTGCCGGATAGTATGGAGCATGTTGCCGCCCTTGTAGTACATATCGCCCGAACCGCGCTGGTTCATGCCATATACCCCGATGATCGGTTTGTCGTTGGCAATGCCCCGGCGGGTGCCGATCACGTATTCACTGCCCGCTTTTTTGCCGTAGTAGTATTCGGTATATAGGGTTTCGGAGTAATTGGTAAAACTTTCATGGATCCACATATCGGCAATATCGCGGTAGGTGATACTGTTGGCAAACCACTCGTGGCCAGATTCATGGATGATGATAAAATCCCATTTTAGCCCCCAGCCCGTCCCCGACAAATCGCGGCCGAGGTAGCCATTGCCAAAATTATTGCCATAAGTGACCGAGCTTTGGTGTTCCATGCCCAAGTAGGGCACTTCGATCAGTTTGTAGCCATCCGCATAAAATGGATACGGCCCAAACCAATGCTCAAAGGCCCGGAGCATGGGTTTGGCCTGTTGAAACTGGGTCTTGGCTTTTTCCAAGTTATGGGGCAAGGCGTAAAAATCTAGGGACAAAACCCCCGCTTCGCCGTGGAGTGTGTCGGAAAAATGGGCATAATTGCCAATATTGACATTGACTCCGTAATTGTTGATCGGGTTGCCCACAAACCAGTCAAAAGTGCGGGTACCATCCGCATTGTCAACCACTTGGCGCAAGCGGCCATTCGACACGTCGGTCAACTGCTTGGGTACGGTGATGCGCATCCGCATACTGTCGGGCTCATCGGCGGGGTGATCCTTGCACGGCCACCACACGCTGGATCCTAGTCCTTGGCACGAGACGGAGATCCAATCATGGCCATCTTGATCCTTGAGCCATTGAAAACCGCCGTCCCACGGTGGGTTGCGGGCGATCCGGGGCTTGCCCGAATAATAAACCACCAATTCCCCGGTCTGGCCCACCGACTGGGGCTGGACCAAAGCGACAAAATAGGCGGCTTCCCCTTGCTGGCTAAAGGCCAATTCCTGCCCTGCTTGGATCACTTTTTCCACTTTAAGGGGGGCTTGCAGATCAAAATGGAGCACTTGGGCCGGCTTTAGCACCCGATAGACGATGGTGGTACTGCCCTGCAATGATTTACTGGCCGGGTCAACCCGGATTTGCAGGTCGTAATAGGTGAGGTCCCACCACGCCCGTTCGGGGGTAATATTGCCCCGGAGGGTATCTTCGCGGGTGAATTTGCCCGGAACGATCTGGGCCTGCACCGACAAAGTGAGCAACATGAACTGAAAGCCAAGGCAACAAAAAAACTTCTTCATGGAAGCGCAGCGTAGTTTGGGGTAAAGCTACGCAAACTTGGAGACTCTCTCATTCTTTGTGAGGTGCTCACTTTGGCCCAGCCAGTGGGCTGGACTACGCGGAAGGGCAAAATTTGGGGGGCTGGTGTTACTCCCCAATTTCCACCCGCCCATTGCCGCCCAAGCTCACGCCAAAACGGACGATGAGGGTTTGGCCCTGATTGCCGGTCATGTTGGAACCAGCAAACGGCGTGATGGTAACGGTGTAATTTCCGGCGGGGAGGGTCGGCCAAGCTTCGTTTTGCAGTAAAGCAAAAGGGGTGGACTGGCTCACTTTGCCGAAGAGTTGGTTGGCCCCGTCGTACACTACAAACTGGACGCTGCCGATCGTGCCACTGATGAGCGGGAGCAGGTTGAGATCATTGGCGGGGGTGCTCACGTAATTGACCACCGAGCCGTCCACCATTCGGCCCAGATCGCTGCCCAGATCGGCAGTGGTGAGGCGCAAGCCAGTCACGGCAAGGTCATTGATTACATTGATCACGATTTCCTTGCTGGCAGAGCCACCCAAGTT
>Ga0105045_10001323_pt1 | contig 20085 bp, 10 predicted proteins | sample MAT02_FD_78089 | JGI IMG/M metagenome (GOLD analysis project Ga0105045, IMG submission 78089) | Freshwater microbial communities from Lake Fryxell liftoff mats and glacier meltwater in Antarctica - MAT-02 (megahit assembly) | ecosystem: Environmental > Aquatic > Freshwater > Ice > Liftoff... | reverse complement strand
GCCGCCTAAAGATCTGCTTGCGCGAAACGAACAGACCCGCCCCTCCTGCAAGCCACACCGCACCCAAATTAGTGCGCCCAAATTATAAACTTGAGTTTGGACTAATCGACTTGTGTGCTAAAAGCTAGACGCTTGATTTTGCGTCGTTTAAGGTCTCTTTGGGGTTGGTTTATCAATTTATTGAGAAGTTGGTTGCAGTCCGGTTCTGTCCAAAACCTCCAATAATTCTGCGATGACCTTCGGAGCAAGAATAGCTTTTGCTACAGTGTCCCTTCTAGAAGCTTTTGAGGAATGCTCAAGTTATCCAAGTGCAAAAACGAGATCAAATTTAGTCCAAACTAGAGGACGGGCCAACTGGTCAACAATCTGCTGCACTTGTTGTTTGGGATGGCAAAGCCAATGCGCTGCGCCCATTGAATAATAACGGTGCTGATGGCGATCGCCTGGCTCTGGTCGTTGAGCAGAGAACCACAGGAGTTGCTAGGGTTAATATCAAGGCTGAATCTGCTGATGTGCCTGTCGATCCGTTGATACCCAACCGCGCCATCCATGAAGCCTCAGACTCGGGAAAGGGTCTCCACGCCGGTAGTTACATCGGTATGATCAGTCGCTAGATAGTCTTTTAGGTGCTCAGCCAATAGGGCGGCATGGGGAGCCTCCAGCATCTCAACATGGTGAGCAGGGCTCTGGTGCAGGTGCAAATTCGGTGTCAACGATGGCCCCCAGCCCAACTTGGGATCAATATACCAAGCGTCATCGGGATTGCGTAACGTGGCGCGAAATAGGACAACCTGCCCAGCATAGGGTTGGGGTTCGTAGGCACTGAAGGCGCGACGATTGGCCTCATGAATCACCCGACTTTGGGCGCTGTATTGCGTATCGCCTTCTGGTGCTTCCGAGAGCCCAAAGATGGCTCCCAGCGTATCCTGAGCGGCTGGCGGCTGCCCATCCTTGGATTGTTGGAAGCGGCTCCGCACCTTGTCTAGGAGGTAGTTGGGGCCTTGCTTCCATAGGAGATTCGTATGGTGCCAGAGTCGTTCCCGCTTAGAAATCTGTCGATGAACCCGGCGATTCAGCGTATCGAAGAGTGTGACGAGGGCAACCTCTTCCCCGGCACGGGTGAGTTGCTGAGCCATTTCTAAGGCGATGATGCCCCCAAAGGAATAACCTGCCAGATAATAAGGGCCGTGGGGCTGAATGATCTTAATCTGCAGAATATAGTGGGCGGCCATTTCTTCTACCCGTTCGAGCGGCGGTACGCGCCCCCCCAAACCTCGGGACTGGAGAGCATAAACCGATTGATCAGAGCCAAGGCATTGAGCCAACGCCACAAAGTTCAAAACATTCCCAAAAATTCCATGGACGCAGAACAGGTGGGTGGAGGACTCTCGGGGTTGAATCGGGATTAAGCAGGGCCAAGGCGATGCATCGGGGTGTTGTTGCAAGACTTCAGCTAGCGCTCGAATCGAAGGAGCGGTGAGGAGGGTGGCCAGCGGAAGCCGCGTACCCGAAATTTGCTCTACCCGGGTGAGTAGTTGGGCGGCGAGCAACGAGTGGCCTCCTAGGTCGAAGAAGTTATCAAGGACACTGATGCTATCCCGCCCTAAAAGCTGTTTCCAAATATCCCAGAGTTGGATCTCCATGTCATTTTTGGGTGGCACAAGGGGGGTAGCGGGTTCCACCTCGTCGGAGAGCGCAAGCAGGGCACGGCGATCGCGCTTACCGCTAGGGGTCAGGGGAATAGCCTCCACGAGCATAAAGTGGGCAGGCACCATGTAGTCGGGGAGACGATCGCTGGCAAAACGCCGGAGATCGGCCACAAGGGCGGCGGCATCGACTATACCCCAGTCTTGGGCGGGGACACCGTAAGCGACCAGTTGCGTTTCTGTGTTGTCTGGGGATGGGCCGACGGCCCGCGCCACCACCATGACCTCTTTCAGATCCGGATGTAACTCTAGGGTGGCTTCGAGTTCCCCAACTTCCACCCGCATGCCCCGAATCTTCACCTGAAAATCTACGCGACCGGCCACCTCTAGGAAGCCATCGGCCCCGGATCGAGCTAAGTCACCGGTTTTAAAGAGGGTCGGCACGGGAACAGAAGTGGTCTGGCGATCGCGATCGGCCCAGGGGTTAGGCCGGAACATGGTCGCTGTTACCTCGGGGCGCTTGAGGTATCCTGGCGTCAGGCAACCGCCCGCAAGCCATAGTTCGCCAACGGTACCGGGACTGACTTCTTGCCCCGCCTCGTCCAAAATGTAGGCATGGATATGGGCATAGGGATAGCCCACAGGCAAAAAGCCAGTCTGGCGGTCAAAATCGGGGGGCACTCGATAGACAGAACTACCAATCGTTTCGGTTTGCCCATAGAGATTGCAAAACTGGAGGGGATGGTTCATGCGCCGCTTGATCGCCTGGAGTAAGGCACAGGGGGTTGGTTCTCCAGACAGAAGCACAAGGCGTAGATGGGTAGGGATCACCTCCTCTTGCTGGGCAGGGTTGAGGGAGGCTAAGGCCTGCAACCCATAGCGCCAAATGGAGGGTACCCCATCCGATACCGTGATCTGAGCCTGTTGCATATGGGAGAAAAGACGCAGGGGATCTGCCAACTGCTCAGCATTCGCGATCACGAGCCGCGCCCCTTGGGACAGGGGCATGAGCAATTGCCGGACAGAGGATGAAAACGAAAAAGACGCCACATGGAGATAGGCGTCATCGGAACGAAGGGGAATGATGGATTGCAATGCCTGGATGTAGCGATTGACATTGCCCCGGGGCATTTTGATCCCCTTCGGCTGCCCCGTTGAACCAGAGGTATACATGATGTAAGCCAAGTGGTCATCGGTAACTGCGATCTCAGGGGAGGTTGTGGGCTGGCTGGCGATCGCCAGCTCATCGGTATCAAGGCAGAGGAGGGGTATGCCCAATTCCTGCGCTGGGGCCAGCAAGGTTGATTGGGTCAAAATCACCGCAGGCTGAGACTCTTGGGTAATAAATTGCAAGCGTGGGGCGGGGTAGCGCGGATCTAGCGGGATGTAGGTGCCACCCGCTTTGAGGATGCCAAAAATTCCCAGCACCATATCGAGTGAGCGCATAAGGTAGAGGCCGACAGGCACATTGGGGCCAACCCCCTGGGCTATTAGATAGTGAGCCAATTGGTTAGCCCGCTGATCCAAAGCATGGTAGGTCAACTGCCGTGCGTCATCCTCCACAGCGACAGCTTCGGGAGAACGCTGAGCCTGTTGCTCTAAAAAATGCTGCATGGTAGAAAAACACAGGAATAATGAACTTATACTAAGGTGACCAATATATATAGGCATTGGTCACCGTAAATATACTTATATTTATAAAAAGATTCCGTATTGTTACGTACGGAAACTTCATAGTATTTGTCACAAAGCTCTACTGAGTAAGAGCCATCTCCGCAGAGGTGCATACTCTCTCCTACTTCAGAAAAATTAGGGTTCTAGCGTGTTTCCCGCTTCATGGCTAGGCCGTGGCGATCGCTCGATTTCTCTGAACCTCTGAACCTCTGAACCTCTGAACCTCTGAACCGTCTGAACGGCTGAACGACACAAACCCGAGGCTTTACCCCGGTTCTGTATCCGTGCATGGTTCACCGTTCAGAGATGCAGAACCTTGTAGGCCAAAAGTGGCTTACATTGAAGCCATGGAGCCCCAATTGGGTCTCTGGGAGTAGCCTACTGCGTAAAGCTCCTCTGGCTGGGCTGACATTAACCACAAAGGCATTGCGCCCAACGTGGTGGCCGAGTCGCCCGAAGCCGCCCAGCGAGACCTGTGGATGCACCCCGATCGCATCGGCACCGAGCAAGATAGCCACTCCGTGACGGCGATCGCCCATCTTGGGGGGGCGATCGCCGTCAGTTCTCCGATCCAGGCGCACCGCTAATCCAAAAACTTGTTTGAATGCCCCTAACGATTAGGGGCATTTGACCGAACGCCCCTAGAGAATACGGCTGCAGATAGTCCAACTGACAGTATAAAGAGACGACCCCTAACTAGCCACTAAGGCTGATAAACCCCGGCTTGGGTGGAGGTTTTCTCTAGGGAGGAAAGCCCAGATGATGGCGGCATCATCGGCACCTGTAAGGTAAACCGAGTTTGACCGTTGCCGCTACAAACTGTGAGGTTGCTGCCCATGCGCTGCACCATTTGGCGCACGAGCGCTAACCCTAGACCCGTGCCCCCATGCTGCCAGGGATCGTTGTTGGGAATCCGGTAAAACTTTTCAAAAATGCGCTCTTGTTCAGCTTCAGGGATCTCAACCCCCGTATTTGTGACGCTGATTTGGATCGCTTCTTTGTGGAGTATGGGCCGCACGATCACGGTAATCGTTTCATGGGCTGGGGTGTATTTGAAGGCGTTGCCCAATAGCTCTGTGAGAATGCGCTCTAGTTTGGAGGCATCGGTGGTGAGCATAGGCAGATTATCGGGGCAAGTCCACTGGAAAAACTGCTGGTGGTTTTTGGCCTGCTCCTCAAAAATCCGCATGAAGGAGGGCATCCATTGGGGAAGGGCGATCGCACTAAACTGTAACTCATCTCCCCCGGAATCAAGCCGTGACAGGTCTAACAGATCATTGATCAAATTAATTTCACGTTGCGATTCTTCGTGCAGAATTTGCAAGTAGCGCTCAATGCGGGCGGTGCGGCTTTCGGCAGAACCATCTTGCCGCAGCAAAATCCCCAGCATTTGAATAGCCATTTTGACATTCGACATGGGGGTTCTCAGCTCGTGGGATACCGTGCTAAGGAAATCATCCTTGAGTTGGTTGAGTTTTTCTAACTCTCGGACTTGGCGCATTGAGGCTTGATATAACCTGGCTTGGCGGAGGGCGATCGCACATTGATTGGCCACCTGTTGCACCAGTCGAATATCCTGCTCACTAAAGGCATACTCTCGATGGTTGATTAGCCATAGATCCCCCAACACGCCATTTTCATCCAAAATAGGCACGGCCAAGGTCGCCACCGTTCCCCGGATAGGGTTGGGGATCAGCGAACAAAACTGGATGGGCTGCCCTTCTAGCAGCATCGTGTAGGCTTCCGGAAACGCATCTAATTGCACCACTCGTCCGTGGTAGGGCAAATTAGTGGTGGTGTATTCATAGCGCACCGTAGAGGTACCGGCCTCAATGTCATACATCGACGCATTGCAGCCACTCACCTGCAACACCACCGTGACCTCACGCACAGCCGCTTCTAAAATTTGATCTTCGTTTAAGCTATCGCGCACCTTATCGGTGATGCGCTTGAGGGTGGCTTCAAAATCATAGGCTTGCTGCAATTGCTTGGTTCGCAGGCTAATTTGCCGCTCTAAATCGGCATTCAGCTGCTGCACTTGGGAATAAAGCTCTGACTGATATACGGCAATTTCGAGTTGCCCGGCCAATTGCCGCATCAAGTCTACTTCCCAATCTTGCCAAACCCGAGGGTTTGTCTGTTGATGGGCGACGAGCAGCCCCCACGGCTCATTTTGCTGCAAAATGGGCACAATTAAGGCTGCCCGTGCCGTGCCATTGAGGGCACCCGGCGAACAGGGAAAGACTTCTTCAATCGTCGTATCGTTGATGGCTTGAACCTGGGCAGATTGATAGAAGTCGTAGCAGATGGGCAAAAAAACTTCGGCGGTAAATATAGCTTGCTGCACACTCAGTTCTGGTGTGCTAACGGATTCGGTGAGCACGGCTCCTGTTTTGTCGGGGTAAATGCGATAGATAAAGACCCGATCGACTTCTAAGAGCCGATAGACCTGATCGACAGCGGTTTGTAAAACATTGTTGAGGTCGAGGCTATGGCGAATATGGCGAGAAAATTCTGCAGAGGTCTGCGCCACTAAGCGGTGTTGCCGTTCGGCTTCGGCCTGATAGGTGAGCGCCTGCTCAACTTGCCGCAGGGATGAAATATCTTGGGAGAGCACTAGGCCATATTGAATCGGGGCTTGGCGATCGCCAGAGCGCAGCGGAAACCCATACATGCGGTAAGTCTGGTCTTGGTTTTGCACCTCCAAAACCTGTTCTAGGCCAGCCAATGCCGATCGATAGAGGGGTTCTAGCTGCGCATATAGATCCGGCGAAACTGTTTCTTGCAGGGTTTTGCCTTCTATCTCTTGATAGTGGAAAAAAGAGCGGGCTTGATTCAAGCCTTGGCCACCCACCCTGACATAGCGCAGGTCTTGATCAAACAGCAGTAATGATCCATTGGGCAGTTCATTGATGATGGTTTTGCAGATGGCAATGTCATCAATGGGAGAAATGGGGGCTAGGGCTGGCTCCGCAGGAGACTCATCAGCCCGCTTGGCAAGGGATTCTTGAATCTGAGCCATTGCCAAGATTTGGGGGCTGCTGCTAGTCTGCAGCCCATGAAAGGTTAATTGCACCCCACAAAAGCCAGACTGCAGTAGCGATCCCTGCTCTTTACTTTTTGGGGCATCAGCCTGAGCCGCCGTGCTGATCTGTAAGCGCACAGACACGGAGGTTCCTGGTAGCCTTGCCGATGCTCCTGCCCCAAACAAAGGGGCGATCGCCACCCTATCTTCTGGATGCACCCAGTCGAGGAGCGATCGCCCCACTACTGTGTCAGCCGATGCGTCAGCCGATGTGTCAGCCGATGCGTCAGCCGATGTGTCAGCCGATGTGTCAGCCGATTGCCCCAAAAGTTCCACAACCGCCGGTGTTGCGCTAAGAATCGTCCCTGCATCATTGAGGGAAAAATAAAGTGGGGTTGGGGAAGAATGGCTCATGCCCTTTGGCCAATGGGTGAAATGACCTGAGATGACTCTGAGGGAAGAACGCTGAAATGGCCTTGGCGATCGCCCCCCATCCTGGGAAACCAAAAACCAGCTTGCCCTTTGCTTGCCTTGATTGCGCCCATCATCATGTCTCTGAATCCTACGGATAGTGTCTTAAACCGTTGTATTTCCACCCCAAAGGCTGGCGTAGTATACAAGCGGATTCTATGACAAGCCCTTGGTGCCGTTGAGATTGGATCTAGAGGCACCCCGGTCTAATGACAAATAACCTGCCGTGGTCTGGAAGTAATGTTCGTGATCCCATGAGCCATTACCCATAAGTTGTCACATCATGCCAACGGCTGAGTGATCGTGGAAAACCCTCGGTAAAGGCAAGGGCTATGGGGCAATCACAACCTAGAGCAGGTGCCTGAATTAGACTGCCAAGAAACCAAGGTGGTTTCGATCAAGTCTGTCATTTCCCCCGAACACGGCTCACGCTCACATTAGAAACGTGATGCCCTACCCGGCGAATCATCTGACAAACTGACTATCATTTAACGAATTGCTCAATGAAATGTTTCGATGAAATGTTTCGATGAAATGTTTCGATGAAATGCTTCAGGGAGATGCTTCGATGAATCCATACTCTAACAGGTGTCTAGGGAAATCTAGGAGGATTTTGGAGTTCAAAAATTACCCAGTCGTGAGATCTAGCCTCTTTCTGATAGACGGTTTAAGGAGGAGGCTTGCAGCCATTGAGCGAACCTCCGCTTAGTGTGCCCAAACTCTTCAGTAGAATCGCGATCATAAAGAAATTATTAATAAAATAATTAGTTTTTGTAAAGTGCAGCTCTCAAAAACAGCAAACGGCTTGCAATCTATGGGTTCTAGGATATTTTTGAGGAGCCACTCGACGTTTCCCTTGCCCCATCTACCTCCATCTATGCCTATCAGCCTATGCCTATCAGCGGCCACTCTTGTCAAACCAGATGGGATCGAGCTAGCCAGGGGATCGGGATTCAAGATCTGGGATGCAGTAGATCAACCGATCAACTGAAGATCAACTGATTCTGTCTTGGCACCCAGGGGTTTGTCATTCCGACCCAAAAACTTGGAAGCACCTCAAAGACTCTCGCCCTTTCTAGGGATTTGAGATGAGGGAAAAACCTACGGTTTTCGATCAAAACCTGCAATTTTCAACCAACAGCTATGGGTTTCAACAGAGTTATGATTGAGCCGTTGCTCATTGGCTAGTTTGGGTGCTCGCTCGTTATCCCCTTTTCCTTGAGGGACTTGCCCATGCACAGATTGTTGACTGGCCCCCTGACCGTAGAAACCCTGACGATCCCGATTCGAGGATTACCTGTCTCCTTGTCAGGGTTGCGGATTGTCCACTTAACCGATTTTCACTATGACGGCTTGCGGTTGTCGGATCAGTTGCTGCAAAGGGCGATCGCCCAAGCCAATGCGGCGCGCCCCGACCTGATCGCCCTCACCGGAGACTTTGTGACCACGGCACCCGAACCCGCCTATGCCCTAGCCCAGCAGCTCACCCAGCTCCAAAGCCGCCTAGGCACTTACGCGGTGCTGGGCAATCATGATCACTACTACCCCAATGCTCGTACCATCGTGACCAAAGCCCTGACTGGGGTTGGCATCCATGTGCTGTGGAATGAGATTGCCTATCCATTGGGTGCGGCTTTGCCGGTGGTGGGGTTGGCAGATTTTTGGACGCGCGCCTTTCAGCCTCACCAGGTCTTTGCAGACGTTGATCCCCAGCATCCCTGTCTAGTGTTGTCTCACAACCCTGATTCGGCGGCAGTTTTGCAACCCTGGCGTGTGGATTTGCAGCTTTCTGGGCATACCCACGGTGGGCAGATTGTCATTCCTGGCTTGGGCAACCCCCAACGCTGGTTTTATGCCCTGCGGCAATGCACCCCCAAAGCCCTCCGGCGGGTGATCCCATTCATGGGGGGCGAGTGCCATCGCGTGGTGAGCCACTGGGAATGGGCACAGGGTCTACACCGCGTCGGAGACAATTGGCTCTATGTAAATCGGGGTTTGGGCACTTACTTGCCTGGTCGGTTGTTTTGCCCCCCAGAGGTGGCCGTTTTAGAGCTAGTGTCGGCTTCTGAGTGAGGTGGGGGCGATCGCCCCCTCAGCCCGGTTATTTTTGGGTAAACGCCCAAATCCCATCCCATTTGAGCGGAACGCCGGTTTCTTCTAGAAGGGCAACCCGTTCTAGATAAAGGATGGCGGTGCGATCGCCTGGGTTCACGGCCAATACTTTTTCAAGGCATTGGCGGGCGGCGGTGGGGTGCCCCGTGCGGTAATACTCTAACGCCTGCTCAAAGTCGTGGAGCGTTTGCAGTTTGAGTTGCTGCATGGGTTCGGGTTCGGCGTCAAACACTTCGTGAATGGCGATCGCCTCGGTGCGCCCCTGCACAATGGCGCGATCGAGAAAGCGGGTGTGATAGCGGTCAGGATGCTGTAACTTCCGCAACACATCCTCTGAAATCAGCAGGGGAACGCCGTAGTATTTTGTCAAGCCTTCTAGGCGTGCGGTCAGGTTAACGATGTCAGACAGAGTATCGGCCTGCATCCGGTTTTCTTCGCCCACAATCCCCACCATCATGTAGCCAATATGGATGCCCATGCCAATTTGGATGGGCAAGTGGCCACCCGCCGCCCGTTCGATATTGAATTGCGCCACATGGTGCAGCTTTTGCAGCGCCGCACTGACGGCATCATCTGCCCCCCCTGGAAACACCGCCATCACCCCATCTCCCAAAAATTTCACAATGACGCCGTTGTGTTCGCGAATGGGGGGAGAAATGCTTTGTAGATAATGGTTAATAAAGTTAAAGCTTTCTTGGGGCGTCATTTTTTCGGACAGGCTAGTGAAGGCGCGAATGTCTGAAAAAAGGATGGCCATTTCTTTGCTGACATGATCCCCCAGCTCAATATCCGTGACGTTAGCTTTATCGAGGAAGTTTAGGTATTCGGGAGGAAAAAACCGAGAAAAGGAATTGCGCTGGAGTTCTAAACTTTCAAAAGAGGCTTGCAATTGCCGGGTCATGCTGTTGACGGAGGCGGCAAGTTGCCCCACTTCATCGGTGCGATCTAGCTCGACGGTGCGCGTCCAGTCGCCTTTGGCAATATCTTTGACGGCAGCATTGAGCCGCAAAATGGGGGAAGTAACCCAGCGGGTCAGGAGCACACCGCTGATAATGGCGATCGCCAAAGCCACTAAGCACAGCGCTACCGTCAGGCGATTGTTAGCCGTAATTTCGGCCATGAAATCAGATTCGGGCACCACCACCACGATCAACCAATCTAGCCCAAAGCCATCCTGGAAAGGCAACACCTCTAAATACTGCCGCTGGTTATTCAGCTTAAATTCCAACTGATAGGGTTGCTGGATTTCCGCAAACCCATTGAACTCTTGGGCTAAATACTGAGCAGTATTTTGCACCAGAGGATGATTACTATCGACGGCCTTCAGAAAGCGGGTGGCGTCTCCTTCCCCCTGCATCAGGGGTTCATCGGTCGAGCTAGAAATGAGGTTGCCCTGGCGATCGACCACAAAGGCTTCGCCAGATTTACCAATGTCTAGCTGACTCAAAAAAAAGCGAAATTCTGCTGGTAAAACAACATCTGTAGCACAAACACCCAAGAGCCGCCGTCCTGTGCTGTCATAAACGGGCAGGCTCGCCGTTACGTTGGGCAACCCGGTGGTAAAAGCGATGTAGACATCCGTCCAGGAGGCGCGCTCGGTTTCGATGGCGGCGCGGTACCAAGGGCGCGTGCGCGAGTCGTAGGGGCGATCGGCGCGATATAGCCAATGCATCCGGCTGCCTTGCACATCAAGGCTGTAGTAATCGCGGAAGAAGTTGTTGGCGGCGTTGCCATAGGAAAGCTGGAGTGCCCCGTTATCGGGCGATCGCAAGACCCCAAAAAATTCTCCGGTTTCTGCACTGCCGCAATACACAAAGGCGATGGTTGGGTAAATTCGCATTTGCTGGAACAGCAGATTTTCGCCTTTTTGTGCGGTGACGATATCGAGTTCTTCGTAGGTCAACGCTGTCGCATTGAGACGGTTGATGGCATGGGGCGCACTAAAATAACCTTCGAGTTCTCGTTTGATACGGACAGATAATTCACTCCGCAGTTGTGAGGCTAGGTCTTGAACTGCTTTTTGGCCATTATGAAAAGACAGGTAACCGACTAAGCCAACCGCTCCGACGAGCTGTACCAATATTGGTATCGTAAAGATAAACCGGAGCGAAAGGTTGCGGTGAAGTTTTTTAATGAGGGGATCAGAGGGTTGGGGCGGTTGCGGGTTCATGGGGGCACTCCCATCACAGGATCGGGCAAAACAAGGTCTATCAGCTGAGAACCGAGAGATGTTGACAGTACGAAGACAGCCGTGGGAACGTCAGCAAGACACTCTTCTCAATCATGGATTCAGCTATGGATTCAGTCATCGGTAACCTTACCCGTTCGAAGCCGGGGAGAAATCTGGGCGATCGCCCTCATCTAGCCAAGGGGTTCCTATCTAATTCCTTTTCGAGGGGTATGAACTCCTCAATTCAGAACCATAAACCCTTAGGTCAGTCATGATAATGGCAACCGATCAGAAAATTCGTTAATAAGAGATTAAGTAATATTATCTGCTAGAGTTGAGGCATTAATCTCATCTTCACCACAGATTGACATCTAGTAGTATCGATCAACCCTTTACCTTCGATAGGCCTGATCAGTCAGGTACCTCCAGGGGAACCACTCCGCTGACCCGTTTGATGTGGGGGAACTGGGAATTTTAGGATGTAGCAAGTCCTAGTTTCGGCTGCGCTCAATCTTCAGGGGCGAGGGGCGTGTAGTCGGCTGATCAGGGTTTTCCGCTAGGAGAACACTCGATCGGCAGATCTGCTATTTTGCCCAAGTTATTTCGTGTAAATTATTTCGTGTAAATTATTTCGCGCCAGTTCCTAAAGAGAATAGGAATGGGAATGTGTTTCAAGATCTGACACATACCTAGAAAGCGCGTAACAAAAAATATCCCATAGCGGTTTCCGTTGCATGTGTTAACTGGTCTTGACATTCTCCGTCCTTGATAGAAACCTTGCCATACTAGAATGTAAGATCGGCAGTGTTAAATTGGCGCTTGGGTTTGGTTCTCCAGGTTTCGTTGTGCGGTTACTTTCCAGTTTCGTTGTCCGGGTTCATTCGCTACAGGATCTGATGGCGATTTAAGGCTCATTCAGTGAGAGGCCGTCTGCCTTTCTTGCCCAGTCAGAACCCGGCGTCAGTTTGCCTGAGTCTACCTAGTTTCAGATATTTTTCCTATGATTTCTTCTTCAATTCGGTTCTTGATGTGCGCGCCAGACCATTACGACGTAGATTATGTGATTAATCCGTGGATGGAAGGCAACATTCATAAGTCTTCGCGCGATCGCGCTGTTCAGCAGTGGCATGGTCTCCACCAAATCATCAAAGACCGAGCATCCGTTGATTTGGTGCAGCCCCAACTGGGCGTTCCTGACATGGTGTTTACCGCCAACGCCGGGTTGGTGCTCGACAAAACCGTGGTACTCAGCCGCTTTTTTCATAAAGAGCGCCAAGGTGAAGAGCCTTTTTTCAAGGAATGGTTTTTGAGCCAAGGGTTTACGGTGCATGAACTGCCCAAAGACCTGCCATTTGAGGGAGCTGGAGATGCGCTGTTTGACCGCGAAGGGCGTTGGCTGTGGGCGGGCTATGGGTTTCGCTCAGAGCTAGATTCCCATCCCTATCTGGCGAAATGGTTGGATGTAGAAGTGTTGTCATTGCGGCTCATGGATGAGCGCTTTTACCACCTCGACACCTGCTTCTGCCCCTTGGTCGATGGCTATTTGATGTACTATCCCCCGGCGTTTGATGCCTACTCCAATCGCTTGATTGAGATGCGGGTGCCTGCGGCTAAGCGGATTGTGGTGGGTGAGCGGGATGCGGCGAACTTTGCCTGCAATGCGGTGAATGTTGAGCGCATGGTGATCATCAACCAGGGCGGCAGCGTCGAGTTGCGCGAGCAGCTAGAATCATTAGGGTTTGAGGTGGTGGAAACGCTGCTGTCGGAGTTTTTGAAGGCAGGGGGTGCGGCCAAGTGTCTGACCCTGCGGGTCACGGAACCGAAGGAACCGACGCGCCATGGGTCGGCTAGTATTGAAAGCCGCACGGTGCAACTGGATGGCCATTTGCTAGATTCTGGCCTGATCAACCGAGCGCTAGATTTGATTGTTGAAGGCGGCGGGAGTTTCCAAGTCTTGACGTTTAACCTGGGGACCCAGCGCCAAAGTACGTCTCAGGCTGAAATTAAGGTGACGGCACCGAGCCATGCGGTGATGGAAAACCTGATGTCGCAGTTGATCGAAATGGGGGCGTTGGCGCGCCCTCAAGAGGTTTGTGACAACACCTTAGAAGTGGCGCTGATGGATGGCGTGGCTCCTGATGATTTCTATGTCACCACGATCTACCCAACGGAAGTGCGGGTGAACTGTGAGTGGGTGCGGGTGCAAAACCAGCGGATGGATGGTGCCATTGTGATATCTCAGACGCCGGAGGGGGCGATCGCCGATTGCAAGCTGCTGCGGGATATTTGCCAAGGCGACAAAGTGGTAGTCGGCATCGAGGGCATTCGCACGGTGCGGAAGGCTGAAGCCCGCGATGCTCGCAACTCTGGCGAAAAAGAGTTTGGCTTTATGGGATCTGGGGTATCGAGTGAACGCCGGGTGGAGTTGCTGGTTGAGCAAATTGCCTGGGAAATGCGCCAAATCCGCGATCGCGGCGGCAAGGTTTCGGTGGTCGCTGGCCCTGTGGTGATCCATACGGGGGGCGCAGACCACTTGGCACACCTGATCCGCAAGGGGTATGTCCAAGCGCTATTGGGCGGAAATGCGATCGCCGTTCATGATATTGAGCAAGCAGTTCTCGGTACCTCCCTAGGGGTAGACATGAAGCGGGGTGTTTCGGTGCAAGGAGGCCATCGTCATCACCTGAAGGTGATCAATATGGTGCGTCGATGCGGCAGCATTGCCAAGGCCGTCGAAGCAGGGCTGATCCCTAGTGGCGTTTTCTACGAATGCGTGAATCATCAAATTCCCTTCTCACTCGCTGGGTCTATCCGCGATGATGGCCCCCTGCCTGACACGCAGATGGATTTGATCCAAGCCCAACAAGACTATTCTCGGTTGTTGCGCGGGTCTGACATGGTGCTGATGCTATCGTCGATGCTGCACTCGATTGGGGCGGGCAATATGACCCCGGCAGGCGTTCGGTTGGTATGCATAGACATCAACCCTGCCGTTGTGACGAAATTGAGCGATCGCGGTTCCGTCGAATCTGTCGGCATCGTCACCGATGTGGGCTTGTTCCTGAGTCTATTGGTCCAACAACTGGGCAGCCTCACCCATCCTTACCAGGTGGCACAAACGGTCTAGCGATCGGCCCGTTAGTTCGCCCAATTATTCTTTAACCCACGCGACTTTTAATCCACCCGACTATTCCCCATCCGAATAGTCGGGTTTTTAGTTAGCTAGAATCGACTCAAAAGCAGAGAAACCTTGTCGTCTTCCGGTATTGACACCTCTAAACTCGGCCAGGGGTGAACCTATTCCACTGTGACTGACTTTGCTAAATTCCGGGGCTGGTCTACATCTAACCCTCGGTGGGCGGCGATGTGATAAGCGAGGAACTGGAGGGGGATGACCGTGAGCAAGGGCGACAGCAGTTCATCCACGGTGGGCACGGGGAGTTGGTGGTCGAAGACTTCGGCGGCGTGGTCGTCGTTCATGGCGGTGACGCCGATGAGTTGAGCATCCCGTGCCTTAGCTTCTTGGGCGTTAGAAAGGACTTTTTCGTAGACGAGGCCAGGAACGGCGATCGCCACCACAGGCACCTTGGCATCTAAAAGGGCGATCGGGCCATGCTTCATCTCCCCGGCGGGGTAACCTTCTGCATGGATGTAGCTAATTTCCTTGAGTTTCAGTGCCCCTTCTAGGGCGATGGGGTAATTGATTCCTCGTCCCAAAAAGATAAAGTCTTGGGTTTCGGTGAACTGGTGCGAGAGTTCGCCGATGTAGCGCTCTTGCACTTCGAGAATTGACTCAATGTGTGCCGGGAGTTGGCGTAACCCATCGACTAGGGCTTGCAATCGATCGGGGGTGATGGTGCGCCGCCGCACGGCCAAATCGAGGGCTAAGCAATAGAAGGCAACGAGCTGGGCGCTAAAGGTTTTGGTGGCGGCTACCCCAATTTCAATGCCGGCACGGGTGTCAATCAGATCGGAGACGAGATGGCTGAGGGTGCTGTCGGTGCGATTGGTAATGCCCAGCATCCGCGCCGCAAACTTGGGTTCTAAGTCTACTCGCCGCCGCTTTTCCATTTCTAGGGCTGAGAGCGTGTCGGCGGTTTCGCCGGATTGTGTCACGCCGATGGTGAGGGTGTAGGGCATCAGCGGCGTGGGGGCGTAGCGAAACTCTGAGGCATAATGCACCTGGGTAGGAATTTCGGCCAGTTGTTCTAACAAATAGCGCCCCACTAAGCCCGCGTGCCAACTGGTGCCACAGGCCACAATCTGAATCTGCTCTAAATCATCATAAAAAGAGTCGGGCAAGCCGAGGCGCACGGGGTTTGTGCCAGATTCTGGCGACCATTCAGGGTCGAGGTAGGCTTCGAGGCTGGTGCGCACCACCCCAGGCTGCTCATAGATTTCCTTGAGCATGAAGTGCTTAAAGCCTTGTTTTTCGACCTGAATCGGGTTCCAGTTGAGGGTTTGCGGATGCTTGCGGAGGCGATCGCCCCCAAAGTTATAGACCTCAATGCCCATCGGAGTCAGCCGCGCAATTTCGCCATTCTCTAAGGGCAATACTGCTCGAGTATGGGTGATGAGGGCGGGGGTGTCGGAGGCGCAGAAAAACTCCCCTTGGCCAAAGCCCAACACCAGCGGGGCTTGCTGCCGCACCGCAATTAACTCATCCGGAGAATCGGCGGAAACGATCGCCAAGGCAAACGCTCCTCGCAAGTCATTCACCGCCCGTCGAGACGCTTCCAAAAACAACGAGGCAGACGGCATCATAGACGCTAACGCCCCGGCCTTCAACTGTTTGTAATACTCCGCGACCAGGTGCGGAATCACCTCCGTATCCGTATCTGATCGAAATTCATGGCCTTTGGCTTTTAACTCGGCGCGCAGTTCTCGGTAGTTTTCAATAATGCCGTTTTGCACCACCGCAATCCGGCGGGCGGTGTCGGTGTGGGGGTGAGCGTTGTATTCTTCGGGTTTGCCGTGGGTTGCCCAGCGGGTATGGCCGATGCCCACCCGCGCCGGGTTGTCTTCGCCTGCGAGCTTATCTTGCAGGTTTTGGAGCTTCCCCTTCGCCCGCACACAATGGATGTTGCCCTCCAGGATAGTGGCCATCCCTGCCGAATCGTAGCCCCGGTATTCTAGCTTCCGCAAGCCTTCTAGCAAAATCTGGCTCGCTGCCTGCGTTCCGATGTAACCCACAATTCCACACATAGCCAACCCCTTTCACAACGCCAGGAAATTTCACCTATTTTAGCCACAGGGGTTCGCAGTGGGGGCACCTCGCGTGTCAGTTCTGCTCACTTTATCTGCTCACTTGAGATGTTAGCGCAGCTCAACGAAGGCATCCTCTAGGGGATGTCATCAGCCTACAGCCCTTGCCCAGAGCGGGCGAGGGACTTTGGGCGCTTTTAGGGAAACCCCTTAATATAGGGCAGACATGAGTTTGCGGCGGTAGGTAAAGGTGAGGGGATGGTCGTCGCCGAGGAGCGCAAACACCATCAACAGAGCTTTACGCGAACCGTCTTGGCGATACTGGCGATCGCGCGCTACCAACTCTAACCAGCCTTGCAGGGCCGCTTCATACTCGCCCGCTAAGAGGTGCTGCGCCGCCGCTGCATAGGCTTGGTCAGAGGGGGTTGCTAGCATAGGGGCTTGCATTTCGCGGTGCAATTGCACGAGCGATCGCAGCGCCTCGGCCTGCGCCCCAACCTCTTTGTCGTGGGCTGAGATATCAGCCAAAGCAGCCTCCGCCTCCGGAATGCGATCGCGGCTCAAAAAAAACTGCGCCGCCTCTAGCTTGACCCCCATGTTGCTCGGAAACTGGGTTACTAGCTGGGTATATAACGCTTCGGTTTCCTCCCATTGGCCAGCTTGCTGGGCTTGGGCGATCGCCCCCAACATCTGCTCCAACGCCGACGCTAAATTCAGCCGCCCCAAAAACTCCCGCAGTTGCGGTTCGGCCATCATTCCCACAAACCCAGACTGCATTTCCCCATTCACCACCACCCGCACATCCGGCACACCTTCTACCTTATAGGTCTTCGCCAAGGCGGGGTTTTCGTCAATATCGACCTTCGCCAACACAAAATCATATTCTTGCGAAAGCGTTTCGAGCAGCGGCTTCAGCATTTTGCAAGGCCCACACCATTGGGCAAAAAAGTCCACCAACACAGGCCGCTCAAAAGACGAACGCAAGACATCCGCCTCAAAGCTTTGCTGATTTACCACCACAGATATTCCCATCGGCCAAATCCTTGTCTGTCGTATTACCCGTATTCGTCGTATAGCTATCGTCACAAAGGTTAGGACATACCCGCGTCATTCCCGTGAAAACGGGAATGACGCGGGTAGCCCGACGCTCAAGCTGGATTCCCGCCTGCGCGGGAATGACCGGTAAATGTCCTATGGATCATGTGGATCATGGCTACAGCCATACTATCCATATTCACCGTCTCGTCTACCGCCATTCTAATTTTTGCATGGGGAAACCTGAGTCAGATCCCCAGACTTATTGGATCGATCCCTAAAGGCTTTAGTCTAAACTCCAGTTGTCATCCTGTAAGCTCTTATTCACTGAGTTCAACTGCTATCGGCGGTTGAGCATATTTTTCGTCTCATCCGATTGGGCAGCACTGGAACCATCTAGTCCAAACTAAAGTACCCAAATCCGTGAATGACTCGGAAACGAGTGAGAACCTCAGCCGACGACCCTAAACTGATCTCGCAGATAAACCGTGTATTGAAATACATTCCATCGAGACAGGGCTGGCTAGAGTGTCGGTAAGTGGCTTGTGTCTTAGCCAACGGCTAGGGCGCTGTGGGCTTTGTAGAGAGTGCGATCGCCCTTCACATTCCCTTTCCACCGTTCTCTTTTCACGGATATCGACCATGAAGCTGATTGGCGTAGACATTGGCGGAACCTTTACGGATCTGATTTTGGCTGACACAACAGAGCAGCAGATCTGGATTCATAAAGTTCCGACCACCGTTCAAGATCCTTCCATTGGCATGGTGGAGGGAATTAAGGCGATCTGTGAGATGGCCGGAATCACGCCACAACACATCGACCACTTTCTGCATGGCACCACCGTTGCCACCAACGCCCTACTGACCCACGAAGGGGCGCGGGTGGGGATGCTGACGACCCACGGATATCGGGATATCGTCCATATCGGACGACACCAACGCCCCCAGCATTATTCAATCATGCAAGATATTCCTTGGCAGACCTATCCGTTAGTGCAGCGGCGCGATCGCCACACCGTCACAGAACGTCTAGATGCCAAAGGCGAGGTGCTGATACCGCTAGATGAAGCAGAAGCGCGAGCGGCCATTACAGCATTGAAGGAAAAAGGGGTGGAGGCGATCGCCGTTTGCTTCCTCAACTCCTACATCAATGACAGCCACGAAGCCCGTGTTGCAGAGTGGGTCAAAGAAATCTACCCCGAAGCCTTTGTGACAACGAGCGCCAGTATCTTTCCCCAGTTCCGGGAATTTGAGCGCTTCACCACCGCATTGATCAACGCCTTTGTCGGCCCCAAGGTCAAAACCTACGTCGATCACCTGTGGCAACAGCTTCAGGAGCTTGCAGGAGATTTAGAATTACACATCATGCGCTCCAACGGTGGCGTGGCCACTGCCGCCACCGCCGCCAAAGAACCCGCCACGCTGCTGCTCTCTGGGTTAGCGGCAGGAGTGTTGGGGGGAGCCGCCACCGGGGCACAATCGGGGCGGCAACGGCTGATTACCTTCGATATGGGCGGTACTAGCACCGATATTGGCATCGTCACCGAAGATGGCTTTGTCGAAGCCACCGCCCGCGACACCTGGATCGCTGGCTACCCCGTGATGGTGCCGATGATCGATGTTCACACCATCGGCGCAGGCGGCGGCAGCATTGCCTACGTGGATGCTGGGGGCGCATTTCGGGTGGGGCCAAAGAGTGCCGGGGCCGATCCGGGGCCTGCCTGCTACGGCAAAGGTGGCCTACAAGCAGCCGTGACCGATGCCAATGTCGTGCTCAACCGCATCGACCGCGATCACTTTCTTGGGGGCGAAATGGATATTTACCCCGATGCAGCCTTCCAGAGCTTGCAAGCACTGGCCGACACCCTGGGCCTCGATCTCTACGAAACCGCCGCCGGGGTCATTACTATCGTCAACAACAACATGGCGACGGCCATCCGTTCTCGCACCATCCAAAAAGGCCATGACCCGCGCCAGTTTGCCCTGGTTGCCCTCGGGGGCGCAGGGCCGCTCCATGCCGTCGAAGTAGCGCAGTCTATGGGTATCCCTGAAGTGATCGTGCCCCGCTACCCTGGCATCACCTCGGCCTTGGGGCTGCTTACCACCGACCTGAAGTATGACCTCATCCAAAACGAATTTTTGCTAAGCACCGAGCCAAATCTAGAGAAATTTAATGCAGATCTAGCGGAATTAGAAGATCAGGTGCGGGCACAACTACGAGCCGATGGCTTTAGCGACGCGCAAATGACCCTCGAACGCTGGGCTGATTGCCGCTACGTGGGGCAAGGCTACGAGCTGCGGGTGCCAGTGCCCACAGGTGCAATTGATGAGGCGGCACTCAACCAGGTGTGGCAACAGTTCCACGATCGCCACACGGTCGAATATGGCCATGCCTTCCCTCAAAACACAGTCGAGCTGGTGACCCTCCGGATCACGGGCAAAGGCCCCATGCCCAAGCTGACAGAATTGCCCACCCCCGGCACCGGAGATGTGCAAGACGCTTGGCTAAAGACCACGGAAACCTATTTCCGGGTGAACGGGCAACTGGAGAAGTATTCAACGAACTTCTTTTTGCGCGATCGCCTCCCGGTCGATGCCCAAATCGAAGGCCCCGCCGTGATCTTCCAAAAAGACTCCACCACATTATTGCCCCCCCTGACATGGGCGATCGTCCAAGCCAACGGCAATCTCCTCATCCACCTCGAACCCCAACCCGTCGCAGCAACCCGTAAGGTCATGGAAGCCGT
>Ga0105045_10001321_pt1 | contig 20101 bp, 22 predicted proteins | sample MAT02_FD_78089 | JGI IMG/M metagenome (GOLD analysis project Ga0105045, IMG submission 78089) | Freshwater microbial communities from Lake Fryxell liftoff mats and glacier meltwater in Antarctica - MAT-02 (megahit assembly) | ecosystem: Environmental > Aquatic > Freshwater > Ice > Liftoff... | reverse complement strand
GAAACTCATTAGAGCATTGGTTTGGAATTGAAAAGTGGGTGAAGTTAATGTGAAGAGCCGTGTACGGATCCGTACGCACGGTTCTGTGAGAGGACGAGGCCTTACGGCCTCTCCTACTCGGCCATTGGCCACTTTTCTAATCACATAGGCGAGTGTACAGAGGTTTTTTCAATTGCTATAAATACTTCTACCTCAATTCTATGCGTCAGTTTTCATACACTAAAATTTTTGTCGCATTCGTAGTTACATTTCTACTATTAAAAAAACGGAAGGGCTGTCTTCCAATCTTTGATTAATGTTTTTGATCAACCTTCTTCTCTTCTCTCGCTGATTCAATTTTCTTAAATTATCAATAGAAATTTTAATAGGCTGAGTAGTTACATGAATTGCTGAAAAATAATAAATCTAAATAATACGTTAATAATTCATTAATAGTAATTGTATATGATAAAGTAGTGTTGAAAGTATTAATTATTATTTCAAACAATATTAACTAAAAAATTAATTAAAAAGGAATGCATAAATGATAAAATTAAGAACAGATTTAAGTGACTCTAGCGCTCCTCCCACTTTTGAAGTAAGGTCTGAGTTGCGAGCTCCCGCGCGTTTTACGGTCGGTAGAGGAATACAAAAAGCTTCTAGTGCTGTAAGCAAAAAAACAGAGTTAGTCTCTCAAGAGAAAATGGAGCAAATTAAGCAGAAAGTGGTAGAAATAACTCAAGCAGATCAAAGACAGCTAAATAACTTAACCTCTAAAGGTCAAGGGTTAAAGCAAGCTTGGCACAATGTTGGAGTATTAGAGAATGTAGATCAAAAAAAAATAGAGGAAAATCAAAATCGAATCAAATTAGATCAGCAAGTTAATGATTTAATGGAAGGGATGAATTTATAGTTGATTAAAACAAAAGGGGGAGAGGAGAGAATGATTTATGCTCCTCGCTCATTTAAATCGTCCTGTAAAAGTCTCAATTGAGAAATCCATATTCGATTAAATTTATCATTTCAAATTTAATCGACTATACAGCTGCATTTAAGATTAAAATTATATTTTTAAATAAAAATGTAGGATTAGGCCGTTGATTTAGGTAGTGAAATAGTAAATTTTGCAAATTCGTTTTCCTTGCTATCCACATTTAATTTCCCACCGTGACCTTGGACGACAATATTGTAACTAAGTGAAAGCCCTAAGCCCGTTCCTTCTCCTGGAGGTTTTGTAGTAAAAAAAGGTGTAAATAATTTTGCCAAGACACTTTCTGAAATGCCTTTTCCATTATCCCAAACATTGATTAAAATGGAACCGTCAAGATTTTGGGTACTGACTTCCACTAAGGGTTGATAGTGGAATTCTCCAGCTTTTCTTCGTTGATTGACTGAATAAAAGGCATTATTTAGTAAATTAAGAAAGACGCGACTGATTTCTTGAGGAGAGACGGCAAGTTTAGGTAAATCGAATTGATAATTTTTAGTGATTTTCACATTAAATGAAGAATCTACCGCACGCATTCCATGAAAGGCTAAGTCGACATATTCGTCTAATAGCTTATTAAGATCAGTTTCTGTTTTTTCTCCGGGAGCTCCCCGTGAGTGTTGCAACATATTGTGAACAATACTATCAGCTCTTTTACCATGTTTGTAAATTTTTTCTAGATTTATTTGCAAAGTTGTTAATTCTTCAGCAAACTCTTCTTTAATATCTGCAGGAATAAGTTTCTCAATTTTTTCTAAATTCAATTGAAGATTTTTTTGAATATCAAAACTTAACTCAGCAAAATTATTTACAAAATTTAAAGGATTTTTGATTTCGTGTGCGATACCTGCCGTTAAAAATCCTAAAGAAGCTAATTTTTCTTGGATCAGCATACGACTTTGAGTTTCTTTCAGTTCTTCAATGCTGCGATTTAATTGCGCATTTTTATTTTCTACTTCTTGAGTTCTTTCCTCAACTAATGCATCTAAATGAGTAATCAAATGATCTAATTGAGAGGCCATTTCGTTAAAGGATTGTCCAAGCTTGCCTATTTCATTTTGATGAGGGAGATAAATACGTTGTGTTAAATCTCCGGCAGCCATTGATTTCGTCTTTTGAATTAAGATTAAGATAGGACTTGAGATTTTTTTAGCTACATAGATGGCAATAATAGTGACAATAATTGCTGTCAAAAAGAGTAAAATCCAAGAAAAATACCGAATAATGTCAATAGTGCTTAGCAATTCATTCTGATCAATTTTAGTAACAATTGCCCAATTCGTATAAGGATTAAGTTTTTTTCCTACGGCAATAGTCATTTTGCCATGAAAGTCTTCTACGTATTGGATTGTAGGTGTGCCTTTAATGACGCGCATGACGAACTTACCAAAACCACTATTTGGGCTAATACGATAAATTTGAGGGTAACGTTTTTTTTCAGAAAATGAAGAAAAGATAATTAATTCCGAGTCAACATCAAAAGCCACAAGAGTTTCTCCTGTGTTTCCAATCCCTTGGAAGTTTTGCAGCAGTTCGAAAAAAGCCGCGTTTGCCATTTGAAACATCAATACTCCAAAAAGTTGACCATCCCTTCCTGTCAAAGGCGTAGAGATAAAAATAGAAGGAGTGCCATTTGGGTCGAAATATGTAAGCGGCGAAAGTTGCGGCTTCATTGTTTCAATAGTCCGCTTGAAAAGCTCAAAAAAAGTTTGATTTTCTGAATGGTCTGCTTTTTTAAGTTCAAGTCCAGCCTCAATTAATTTGGAATTTGTTGACAAGACAACTGTTCCATCATCGTCTACTAAAATAAAATTATGATAATCTTGAAAGTTTGAGTGTTGATTAAGACGTGGCGCGATTTTTTGTAAAGCGACTTTATATTCCGGAGAATGAATTCCATAATTTTTTATAGCTAAGTCTAATTCTTTTTCTATCTCTGGTTGAATAAGTTCTTTTGCTAAAGCTGCGACACTTCTCTCTTTTTCGGCAAAAAAAGCTTTTAATAAATTGATTTGTTTAAGTCCTGTGACATGCAAATGAGCTTTTGCTTCTTTTAAGATCACATCTTTTGAAATGTGATAAGTGAGGTAAGTCATCCAGATAAGAGGAAGTAGTGAAATGAGTAAAAACCAAAAAATTAATTGAAAGCGCAAGCTTTGATTATAAAAGAAATTGATCAGTTTTTTCATTTTTGCACCTCTGAGAGAAAACCACAAATAAACTGAATTTTTTTATAATACAAGCAAATTTTAATAAAAGTTAGAAAAACACAGGTAATTATTTAATTTAAAATTCAAAAAGCTTCCTCCTTTTTATTTATTAATTAATCTGATATCTTTGAACTTTCGTTTAAATCAAAGGACATAAAAATGACAGAACGCTTAATTGCACGGATTACAGGAATTGGGTCGTACCTTCCAGAACGCGTGCTTACAAATAGCGATTTAGAAAAAATGGTCGAAACTTCTGACGAATGGATTGTATCGCGCACAGGAATGCGAGAAAGACGAGTTGCAGCGATTGATGAATTTACTTCTGATATGGGGGCAAAAGCCGCTTCACAAGCCTTATTAAATGCTGAGCTGACTTCTAACGACATAGAGATGATTATTGTGGCTACTATGAGCCCGGATTATATCTCTCCAAGTACAGCAAACATTATTCAAGCAAAAATTCAAGCGAATCATGCGGCAGCTATGGACATTCAAGCGGCTTGTTCGGGTTTTTTATATGGGTTGTCTTTAGCCAAAGCTTATGTGGAATCAGGAATGTATCAAAATGTTTTGGTGATTGCTTCGGAAAAAATGACTGCTTTTGTTGATTACCAAGATCGCTCGTCTTGCGTATTATTCGGTGATGGGGCAGCAGCGGTTGTTGTTTCTAATAAAAAGACAGGTTTGGCAATCGAAACGATTTGTTTGGGAGCAGATGGTCAATTAGCTGATCTTGTCATTATCCCGGCAGGGGGATCTCGCCACCCAGCTTCTACTGAAACAGTTGAAAAAAAGCTTCACTATTTTAAAATGTCCGGAAAAGAGGTGTTTAAGCATGCAGTTAGACGTATGACTGCAGCAGCTCGCGAATGTCTGACAAAAGCCAATTTAACTGAATCTGATATAAGTTGGCTTATTCCCCATCAAGCAAATGAGCGTATTATATCTGCCATTGCTAAACAATTTAGTATGACTGAAAAACAAGTTTATAAAAAAACGCTTCCTAAATATGGGAATACATCCGCCTCTAGCGTAGCTATAGCCTTAGATGAGCTTTTACAAGAAGAAGAAATTCAAAAAGGTGAACATCTTCTTTTAGTTGCTTTTGGAGGAGGTTTAACCTGGGGTGCAACAATTCTTACAAAGATAGTAGAGGTATAAATGGAACAAAAAGCTCGTTCAAAAATTGGTTTTGTTTTTCCAGGTCAAGGGGCCCAATATGTAGGCATGGCAAAAGACTTTGTAGAAAACTTTTCTGCTGCACGTTTGACCTTTGAAGAGGCCGATGAAATTCTAAAGCGACCTTTATCACAGATTATTTTAGAAGGACCTGAAGAACTGTTAACACAAACTAAAAATAGTCAAACAGGCATTTATGTGGCAAGTATAGCTATTTTTCGCGTATTTGAAGAACTTTACAATATTCAACCTTTTGTTTGTGCCGGTCTTAGTCTGGGAGAATATACTGCTTTGACTGCAGGTGGGTGGCTTTCTTTTCAAGAGGCTTTGCCCCTGGTACAACATCGCGGTGATTTTATGAATCAAGCTTGTGAGGAAAAGCGCGGAACGATGGCTGTAGTGATTGGGTTAAGTCACGAAATAGTCGAAGAAATGGTCACGGCTATTCATTTACCAGATGACCTTTGGATAGCGAATTATAATTGTCCAGGTCAGATTGTCCTTTCCGGAACTTTAAAAGGCATTGAAAAAGCTACGCTGGAAGCAAAAAACTACGGAGCTAAACGTGTTTTACCTTTAGCAGTTCATGGAGCTTTTCATAGTGGTTTAATGCAAAGTGCGCAAAATAAACTTGCTCCTTTTGTTGAACAAGCTGTTTTACAACAAGGTAAAACACCACTGGTTATGAATGTTCCCGGAGATTTTGTTAATTCTATTGAGCAGATTCAAGCAAATTTAATTAAGCAAGTCACACACTCAGTGCGATGGGAACAAGGGATGCGAGTCATTGAAAAAGAAAATGTGAATTTTTGTATCGAATTTGGCCCAGGTCGCACATTGGCGGGATTAAACAAGCGCTTAAATCTTTCGACGATTTCGATCGAAAAAGTACAAGATTTAGATTACCTTAGTAAAGTCATTCAGGAAGGAAAATTATCATGAGACAGATGTTGAAAGATCAAGTGGCAATTATCACCGGTGGAAATGCAGGTATTGGTAAAGCAATTGCACAAAAGTTTGCAGAAGAGGGGGCACACGTAGCAATTTTTGGCACAAATAGTGAAACAGGACAAAATGTTGTGACTGAAATAGAAGCTGCATACCCAAACTCGCGCGCGCAATTTTATCAAGTTGACGTTTCTCAAACAATCGCAGTAGAAGAAACAATCAAGCAAGTGTTACAAGATTTTGGCCAGATTGACATTTTAGTTAATAACGCCGGCATTACCGCCGATCAACTTTTAATGAAAATGTCAGAAAATGAGTGGGATCGAGTATTAGACATCAATTTAAAGTCTTGTTTTAATACATGTAAAGCCGTGTCGCGTATAATGATGAAAGCCAGAAAAGGACGAATTATTAACGTGAGTTCTGTGGTTGGATTGATGGGAAATCCCGGCCAGACAAATTATGCCGCTTCTAAAGCGGGAATGATTGGTTTTACAAAAGCTTTAGCCAAAGAGCTGGCATCGCGTCACATCAATGCGAATTGCATTGCTCCAGGTTTTGTGCAAACGGCGATGACCGATAAACTTGCTGATAATCAAAAAACAGCGGCATTAGCAACGATTCCAATGGGAGAGTTTGGTCAGGTAGAAGACATTGCTTATGCAGCCTGCTTTTTAGCAAGTGAAATGGCAAGGTATATGACGGGTCAAGTTTTGACTGTGGATGGTGGACTCGTTATGTAGATGAAGTAGTTATTGATTTTAAAAGAGTCTTTCAAAGAAAATGAATGGCTTATGGATAAAATGTTTTGAAATTAAAATAAGGAAAAAATATGACCCTAGAAAAAGAAGTCATTGATATTGTTGTTGAACAATTAGGTGTTGATAGAGATGACGTAACAGCAGATAAATCATTTGTTGAAGATTTGAATGCAGATTCTCTGGATTTAACAGAACTCATCATGACTTTAGAAGAAAGATTTGGTTGTGAAATTACTCAAGAAGAAGCAGAAAAATTACGCACAGTACGCGATGTGATCACTTACCTAGAGCAACGTAAAGAAAGCTAGTTGCAAAAAATCTAAGCTGCCTTACCAAAAAAGACCTAGTCATGCTAAGCATGACTAGGTCTTTTTATTAAGTATTTTTTTCTAATAAAGTTTTGCTGTTAGACGTCAGTCTAGAAACGACATAGATGCTAAGTAAACTTAAGAAAAATCCAGGAATCATAGGGAGTAATTCATATTGCGTGATCAATGAATTAATGGATGGCCAAATCATGACAACGCAAGTTCCTACAAGAATACCGGCAACTGCTCCATAACGGTTAGCGCTTTTGGAATATAAACTCATCAAAACTAAAGGTCCAAAGGCACTGCCTAATCCCGACCAGGAATAAAGTACTGTATCTAAAATAGTGGTGCTTTTATTAAACGCAATCAATAGAGCTACAAGTGAAATCACAATGACACTAATTTTTGAAACCCATAAAACTTTGCTTTCACTGAGTTCTTTTTTAAAGAGATGTCTATAAAGATCTTCACTAATAATAGATCCACAAACCAAAATTTGAGAATCCATCGTTGACATATTTGCGGCAACAACTGCACATAGAATAAAGCCTGCCAGAAAAGGGTGAAAAAGATCTTTGACCATTTCTACAAAAACCATTTCCGGTTTATCTAATCCTTGTGGAAAATAAGCAATTCCAATTAAACCAATAATCGCTGCACAACTTAAAGCAATCACTTGCCAAGACATTCCTAACCATTTACATTTGCTCATTTCTGATGCATGTTTTAAACCCATGAATTTTGTTAAAATATGCGGCATGCCAAAATAACCTAAACCCCAACCTAATGCTAAAGAAAAAACAGAAATAATGGATTCAAAGTTTCCATCAGAAGAAAAGCTTAAAGGAATCTCGCGTTGAGCGGCGATTTGAATAATTGAATCCATCCCATCAATTTTTTGATAAGCAAAGATGGGAACCAATATAATCATAAAAAGTAAAAATATGCCTTGAAAAAGATCTGTCCATGCAACTGTTGTAAAGCCTCCAATAAATGTATAGAGAACAACAACAAACATTGCGACAGATAAACCGAGTATATAATTGATGTCAAAAAGAGATTCCAAGAGATAACCCATAGCAATTAAGCCAGCTGAAAGATAGTGCGTAAGAAAAATGACTAATACAATAGCACTCAGTAATTTAATCACACCCGATTTATCCTGAAAACGTTTTTCAAAAAAGGAAGATAAGGTGTAACACTGGTATTTTTCAGTCATTACACGAAGACGGGGCGCAACAAATTGCCAGTTTAAAAACATGCCGATGATCAAACCAAGAGCTATCCATACATGAGGGAGACCTAACATAAAAATAGTCATGGGAAAAGCCATAAATAGCCAGGCGCTCATATCACTAGCATGGGCAGAAATGGCGACCAACCAAAAATTTAAGGAGCGATTCCCAATGTTAAAATCTTTAGCACTGACTTGTTTTCGATGAAAAAATAAACCAATAACTAGCAGAATTGAAAAATATGCAGTGAATGCAGCGATAAAATAAGTTTGCATAGAGGCCTTATAATCTAAAGTTCCTTTGATGGATTTAAAATTGTGAAATTAATTATGAAGATAAACAATCGCTTAACTTGACTCAATCTATATAATATTTCTCATTTTTATTGACCAGTTAGAATGAGCTATTTTTCAATTAAATTAAAGAAAGAAAAAATATAATGCATAAAAAATATTTTAATTTTCATAAAAATGAATAGGGTAATGAAAATATAAAAATATTCATAGCCTAGCATTTCAGAAATTTCTTAAATTTTTAGTCAATTGCCTATTGATGATTAGCAACTTCTTGCGCTTTTGCAGTTTTTAAATTATAATTAGCTTTCGTATTTTTTGAAAACTTCGAGGTATATGGATAAAGATAAAAAAAATAAAGCTAAGTTAGTTATTGTAGGATCAGGTCCTGCTGGTTACACAGCGGCGATTTATGCAGCTCGGGCCAATTTAGAGCCTATTTTATTTGAAGGTTTCTTCAGCGGTCCTGCTGGTGGTCAATTGATGACTACGACGGAAGTCGAAAATTTTCCTGGTTTTCCAGATGGTATTTCTGGGCCGGAATTAATTGAAAAATTTCGTTTACAAGCCGAACGTTTTGGCACAAAAATCATTTCTGAAGATGTAGAGTCTGTAGACTTAAGCCAATATCCTTTTATTGTAAAAGGTAAAAAGGTGAGTTATGAAGCAGATACAATTATTATTTCTACCGGTGCTACTGCTAAACGATTAGATATCCCAGGTGCACGTGATGGCGAATTTTGGCAAAAAGGCGTTACAGCCTGTGCCGTTTGTGACGGGGCAGCTCCTATTTTTCGTAATCAACCTCTATTTGTCATTGGTGGGGGAGATACAGCAATGGAAGAAGCGATGTTCTTAACAAAATTTGGTAGTCGTGTCTATATCGTGCATCGAAGAGATGAATTTCGTGCGTCAAAAATTATGCAAGAACGTGTCTTGAAGCATCCTAAAATTGAAGTGTTATGGGACTCAGTTGTTGTTGCTGTAAATGGTGATTCTGTTGTACGCAATGTGACTATTCAAAATTTAAAGACTCAGGAAGAAAAAGAAATGCCTGCAGGTGGATTATTTTTTGCAATTGGTCATATTCCTAATACAGCTTTTTTAGCTAAACAAATTGAATTGCATGATAATGGCTATATTAAAGTTGTGCCTGGAACAGCCAAAACAAACATTGAAGGTGTTTTTGCCACAGGTGATGTGCAAGATCATGTTTACAGACAAGCCGTAACTGCCGCGGGGAGTGGATGCATGGGAGCAATGGAAGCAGAAAGATGGCTCGCCGAGCGATCTGAGTAAACTAATGATTCAACGTTTTTTTCAAACTTCAACAATTTTGTGGTTTTTAATTTTTCCTAGTCTGGCTATGAGTATTGATTACTCTCCTTGGCTAGGAGAAATGCTTGTTTTTGACTGGCGCAATACTTTGCTCTATCAAAACTATTCAGAAATAGATTCTGACAATCATTTGAAAAATGACTCTGCTAATGATCTCTTTTTAACAACCAGTTTAAGTACATCAGTCTTAGACTTTGGTTTGCAAATTGAAGCCACTCAGGCATTCACACATAGGCAACAAGGGTCTTTAGATAATCTAGGTGCGACATTAAAATATGTTTATTGGGATGATGTTGCAGGCGATCCATTTTCAATTACCTTGGGACTTAGTTTGATTCAAGCTTTTCGGTGGAGTGTGCATGATATCAGTGCCTTTCATCATGGAAAAGCAGAAAGCGAATTATTCGTATCTGTTGGCAAAGAAACGGCTTGTCTAGATGAATGGACATACAGATGGAGTTCAACAGCCGCATTAGGTTTGGCAGACGTTGGTTCCCCTTGGTTGCGATTCAATTGGGAATATGAATATAAGTGGCCCGAAGAAGATGTTTGGAAAGTTTTTTGCCATACATTGTTTGGTCTAGGGGATAAATCCCTTAATCAATATCACTTTAACGGTTATGGGGCAGTAGAACATCAATCCGTTGATCTCGGTGTAAGTTATACCTATCTTTCAAATTATTTGGGTAAAATTTGCTTCCACTATTCACGACGCCTCTATGCAAAAAATTTTCCGGCAAATACGAATCTATTTTTAATTGAAATCTTTTATGATTTTGGTGTCGATCGTTTAAGTATTTTTAAATAAGTGTTTTATGTCTTTATTTTTAAAGAGTTGTTGAAATTAATTTTATCAATTCTTCATTTTGCTCTCTTAACTCTAGTCAAAAAAAACTTTTTCTCGTAAATACAGATGAATAAATTTACATCTTGTAAATGAAGATTTTAAATCGATTGATTGGTGGTTTATATGGAGATTTTCGTTAATTTTTACAAAAAACAACTGTTTTTAAAAAGAACAATTTTATTTTTATTCCTACTTGTTTTCTTACAATGTGAAGCAAAACAGCATGTTATTAGTCTAGGACCAAATTGTTCGCCTGCGATGAGCTTAAACTACCATAAAATTAGAAAAGAAGCTTATCCTTTTGATTGGGTGGTTTGCTCTTTTGATGCGATGTTTAAATTATTACAAACTGATTTTGAAAATTATCTATTACCAGAAAATTTAATTCTTAAGCCGCAGGCTCCTTTTTTTGTTTTTGATATTTATACAAATGTACAGTATAATCATGATTTTCCTATTTCTAACGTCGATGATAAACTCTATGAAGATCAATGGAAAGATGCCGGAGGAGTTGGAGTTGTGGTTTCCAACTTTTTAGATTATCTGCCCGATGTTTATGCAAAATATTTGAGACGTATCAATCGCTTGGGAGAGGTTCTTAATTCAACTGAAGATAATGTGATTTTTGTACATTATGGGATTACAAAAAATCAGGCAGTTTTATTACGAGATTTTTTTGAATCTCATTATCCCCATTTAAATTTTATTATTCTTGCAGTCAACGGGGCTCAAGAATTTAGTAAAAATAAGTGGAGCGAAAACAAAATTCACGACTATTGTGTAACTGATATGGGATGGGATATGTCAGCGCCTGGATATTATAATGTCTTCAAAGATATTGGACTAATTTCTAAAGAAGAATAATTTTAATTAGAAGAATCCCAAATTGCAAAAGCAGTCGCGTATTGATGACAATGGCTGATGGAAATAAGAACATGCGGAAACTGAAAGAGTTCATTAACAGAATTAGAAAAACTAACTATAGGTTTGCCTGATGCTTCATTAATGATCTCAATATCAGTCCAAGAAATGCCATGACTAAAGCCCGTGCCTAGGGCTTTGACGATTGCTTCTTTTGCAGCAAATCGCCCTGCAAAATGCAGAGCAGGATCTTTGCGATTCGAGCAGTATTCCTGCTCTAGTTGTGTAAAAAGTCGGTTGAGAAAACGTTCAGAATAACGCTGAATAGAAGTTCTGATTCGAGCAATTTCAACAATATCGTTGCCTATGCCTTTGATCATGCAAGACTAAAGGGCTAAAAAGTTTTTGTTATTATCTTCTTCATCCAAATTATCCATTAAAGGTAAGAATTCATCGTCTTGGTCTTCATCATGAGTAAGCAAACTGCCTTCTTCTGCTGCATTACAGAATATCATGCGTCCTGACGAAGTATGTTTAACTGATAGAACATAAGCTTTAATTGTCTCCCCAATGAATTCAGCGCCACCGTTGACTACCACCATTGTTCCATCATCTAAATAACCTACACCTTGACGTGCTTCTTTACCATAACGTTGAATTTTAATATTAATCGATTCACCAGCCTGTGTAATTGGCTTTAAAGCGTGTGAAAGCATATGAATATTAATAATTCTTACGCCTTCAATCGTAGATTGTTGAATGCGATTGATATCAGATGTAATAATATTGGTGTCTGAAAATCGAGCAATTTGTACAAGCTTTGCCATCGGATCTTTAATATCTGGAAAATCCGTATCAACAAAACGTAAATCTAATGAAGGAATGCTTTCTAATTTTTTCAAGACTTCTAAACAGCGTCTAGCTTTTCCTTTAATCACTTCATCGCTTGACTCTACCTGATTTTGTAGTTCTTTCAATGCAAATTTAGGCATAATTAAATGGTGATCGAGTAATCCGGTAGAGGCTAAGTCTATAATTCGAGAATCATTTAAGATAGATGTCTCAATTAAAATGTCTTTTTTCTTAAATGTCGTTTGCTTGAATTCAACAAACGGGATGCTTGCATGAATTTCACCCACTGCGCGAGCAGTCATTGTCATGGCTAAATAACTAGAAATCAAAAAGATAAAAAAACGTAGAGGCATATAACTTGTAGCTAAAGCAACTTCTTTACCAATGATTCCATCAAAAATTAGTAAAACGGCTTGCGACATCAAATATCCAAAAAACAATCCGATTACCGCCGTATTAAAGGATCTTAGATTGAATTTTTCCGTCGCTAAATCTAAAGCGACTAAACACCCGGATAGCAAAAGACCACCCAATAATCCCATTGATACAGTTATAAAAAATGACTCTCCTGCGAAATTTTGCATGGCAAAACTAATAGAAAAAATAATACTCAATAATGTGTATAGGATTCGTATAAATATAATAGAAATTGTCATTCTAAATTCCTTTATAAGGAAAAATTGTTTTAAAGATATGATGGCAACCACGATTTGCAGTTGTAGGCGATTGAGCTATAAGTCGCTCGTTAAATCTTAACAGAATCTTATTTAATTGCAAATATTTAAATTTGAAAATTGCTTGGTTTTTATGAAACAGCATAAATTCTATTTGGTTTTTTTTATTTGAAAAATTCCTAGCTCAAAGTAAAAAAATAGTGTATTGTTTTTCTTTAAATAGTGTCAAAGGAGTAGTTATGTTTAAAGTTAGTCATACATTTATGATCATTCTTTCAGGTTTAATTTGGTTGGCAATCGGAGTCATGCTCATGTCAATGGGTTTGAATTTTATTGTTAAGTCCATATTAGTAGAAAATTTAGTTGTCTTACGTCGTCCTGTATTAGATTTTTTTGCAAACATATTAGGGGGATATGATCAAGGAGCTATTGCTGTTATTGCTCTAGCTTTAATTATTGGGTTTTTCAAGGGACGATTTGTTTTGAAAAAAACAGTGGGCCGCACAATTGCACGTATCCGTGCTCTACCCAATCCAGCTCCTTTATCGCAAATTTATCATAAAGCTTATTATCTTTTAATCGCTGTAATGATGACATTAGGATTTATTTTAAAATTTGTTCCTCTAGATATTCGCGGTGGAGTGGATGTAGTGGTGGGCAGTGCTTTAATTAATGGAGCAATTTTGTATTTCAGACATGCACGCCCTGTTGCTAAAAATTGTGACAAACTAAAGCAAAGCTGTGCTCATGTAGAGTAATATTAACAGTTTTTGGTTTTTACTTATGGTATTGAGATCCTTTTTGAATTTCTAAGGATCGATAAATTTGCTCCAATAAAATTAATCGAGTTATTTGATGAGTAAATGTTAACCGAGATAAACTAATTAAGGGCCGACTTTTTAATTCTAAAGGAAGCCCTTCTGCACCTCCTATAACTATACAAAGTCTAGAACCACCCGCTGTCCAAGACTTTTCCAGAAAAACAGACAACTCCTCGCTAGAAAGTAAAGCGCCCTTTGGATCTAAACAGACGATGAAATTTTCCTTATTTGCCCATTCAATTAATTGCACATCGTCGCGTGCCCATAAATAAGTGATGTGTAGTGATGATTTTAAACGTTTGATATACTCGTTGCAGGCTTCTCCAAGCCATTTTTCTTTAGTTTTTCCTACAGAAAGAATTGAAATTTTTATCATTTTCTAAAAAAATTGCTTAACGGCTTGTTGCATATGGCGTTTTTCATCACGTTCTTTAATAGTGGCACGTTTATCAAAAGTCTTTTTACCTTTTGCAATAGCCACACGAATTTTTATGCGCCCATGTTTTAAGTACATGGATAAAGGGATAAGGGTTAACCCTTTTTCTTGAGTAGCGACTTTAAAACGATTAATTTCGCGCTTATGCATGAGTAATTTACGATCACGTTTTTCTTCATGATTATGAACGTTTCCAAATTTGTAAGCTGAAATTTGACAGCCAACTAACCAAAGCTCGCCCTTAATGACTTTGACATAGGCATCTTGTAGAGACCCGCCATTACTCCGCAAAGACTTAATTTCAGTCCCTTGTAATACAATACCGGCTTCAAAAGTTTCTAATACTTCGTAGTCATGTGTGGCACGTCGGTTGCTAACAATATCTGAATTTTTTTCGCTCATACTTAATTCTCTTTGGTATATCTTTTTATCATATCGAAAAAAAATAAAAATTGCCAGTGATAATCATTCGAATGGATTAGATTGAAAAAGCTTTTTTATCTCCAGGGTAGTACTGGAAAAGAGATTCATCAGTAGTAGTTAAAAATACTTGGCCAAGTTTATGGAGTTGCAAAAGCAGGCGTTCAGAACGGTTTTTATCTAAACTCATTCCTACATCATCAAATAGAAACAAGGGCTTTTCATGTCCTATTTGTTTCAAATTTAGCCATTCTGAAAAATGTAAAGCTGTCGCACAGCTTCTTTGCTGGCCTTCACTAGCAAAAAAACGGACATCTAAATTATTTATAAACAAATTAAAATCATCTTTATGCGGACCTATAAGAGTATAGCCTAATATTTTTTCGCGCTCGCGATTTTTTTGATACTGCTTTTGGAAATATTCTTTTATTAATTCGGAGGTTGTTAAATTTGGAGGACTTGTTCGATATTTGATAGTTAACTCAGCAACTTCTCCTGTCAATTCGGCATAAAAATTTTGGCAATGTTTTTGTAAATTTATCATTGTTTGATTTCTTTTACTAATAATGTAACTAGCCGATTGATACATCTCATACTCCCAAACTTCAATACTTGTTATAGATTTAGCTTTCAAAAGTTGATTGCGTTGACGCATAGCACGGTTATAACGCGAAAGATGGTGTACATATAAAGGATCAATTTGTGCAATTTGAATATCTAGAAATTGGCGGCGTAGTTGAGGAGAGCCTTTGATGAGATTGACATCATCTGGAGTTTGCAATACACCTGGAATAAGTCCCAAAAGATTAGAAACGCTTCCCAAGGGATTTCCATTCAAATAGATTTTTCTTTCAGAAGTGGAGTTGACGATGCGTAATGTCTGTTCGATATCATGTTTAATAAAAGAGGCTTCGATGAGATAACCGTCTGCCTGATTTTTAATCAGATCATTATTTTGGATAGTGCGAAATGAACGTCCAATCATTAATAAATGTAGGGCTTCTAGTATGCTTGTTTTTCCTCGTGCATTAGGGCCAGAAATTAAATTCAAATGAGGGCAAAATTCAAAGTAACCTTGCTCATAACAACGGAAATTATGTAAATAAAGGCTTTGCACAGCCATGTCTAATATCCGTTGTGTTTTCTTTTAAAGTTTTAATCTTCGGAAAGGCGCATTGGCATAATTACAAATAATGGGGTTGAATCAAAGGATTTTTCTAATTGATCACTGTCAACAATGACACCAGGATTATAAGAGTCAATGAGTCCCATCATCACCGTTTCGCGTTTGCAATGGCGTAAGATGTCTAAGAAATAGGCAGGGTTAAATGCAACGTCAAGTTTTGGGCCATGATAGTTCACAGGCATCGCTACACGACCTTCACCAATTTCACTTGTATTACTGGAAAGTTGGAGTTCTCCCTCCGAAAAAGTAAAACGCACCGAATGGTTATTATCTGCTCTAAATAAAGAAATTTGACGCAACATAGTGATTAATTCATCCCGATGTAAACTAAAAATGTACTCAGGTTTTTCTGGAATGACCCGACTTAGATCCGGATATTCTCCATTAAGCAATTTAGCCACAAGTAAAGTTTGATTCGCCTCTACTGCAATTTTATCCTGCAATAAATAGACTTTTGCATCGCCTTCGTCGCTAAGAGTTTTAATTATTTCATCTACGGCTTTAATCGGAATAACAAGTTGTGCTTGAATAGTAGGGTCAATATTTATTTCAGCAAATGAACGAGCTAAACGTTTACCGTCTGTACCGATTAAAGTCACTTTACTATTTGAAATTTGCATTGATGCCCCTGTAAGGACATACCGATTGTCATCTTTTGAAATAGAAAAAGCTATACGAAATAAAAGATCTTTAAAAATACTTTGAGGAATAGTAAAAGACTGAGCATTTTTATAATCAGGCAATTCAGGATATTCAACTTTATTCATGCCATTAATTTTGAAACGTGATGAACCTGAAATGACAGTAGTAATGTCTGTAGCACTTGTTTGAATTTGCACAGTAGGTGCAGTTAACTCTCTAATTAAATTAGAAAATGTTCGGGTTGGTAAAGTTGTTGCTCCCTCTTCAGAAATTTGCGCTTCAATGTGGCAGCGAATACCAACCGCTAAATCGGTTGCTGTTAAAACAAGTTCATCGTTATATGCTTCAAGCAAAAAGTTAGATAGGATAGGCATTGTTGGTTTAAGAGAAATGACATTCTGAATTTTGCTAATTAGTTTATTTAGTTCGGAAGTGGTAATAGACAGTTTCATTTCAACTCCTTTGAGCATCGGCTTAATATCGTCAGCATATTATCAGGTAAAAAACTCAAATTCAAGTAGAAAACACGAAAGAAATAGAAATAAAAATAACGGGAATTAATAAATAAATTGCTTACCGAACTGGGTCAGATGAAAACAAGGTTTATTTTTATACGTCCCTGTCATGACTATACCCAACTCAAGGCATCTTTCCATGATTACTCGACTTACAAAATCAAGTTCTTGGGCAGAATATTCAGGTAAAACATATTTCCACTTTGTGCCTTTCTTTTGAAGGGTAATGGGTTGAGTATTTCCAATTGTAATTAAAAGACTTTTTAAAAAATCATTGAGATCCACCCAATCTAAAAGTTTAAAATGGCGTAGACTTTTTTCAATTGCATGGATTGTTCTCAAATTCCACAAAGAAGAATTTTCAAATCCGTGAACATAATTATTAGGGTCTACAGCAAAACAAGTAATACGTTCTTGTAGTGATTTTCTAGACCACAAAAGCCCTTTATTTGTAGCAACTAAATTTTGTTTATTCTGTTTGACAAACTCTAATTGTAAAAGTTTTTTCTTCAAATAATCCTGATGCTCAGGTCGATTGAAATTCAAATTTGAAATATTTTCTAGGGGAGTTTTATTTTTATGAAGAGTTGTCAGAATAGTTGTGAGGTCCTCAATAAACCCAAATTCGTTTTGGCATGTGGGGATCACTTCTTCATTTTGTTGAATAGGAAGAGGTTTCAAGTTCTTTTCTGTTTGTAAGTATTCCAGCCATTCGGCGAAAGGTGTGATGACCTCTTGCCAGTGTTCATCAACGTATTGATAACTTAAACAACAAATAAAGTGATATTCCAAAAGGAGTAGATGTTTTTCAAATTCTTCACGAGTTAAAGAGTATTTTGAAATAATTTCTTTAGAAGAAAGTTTATAATTCGCTGCTTCATATAGATCTTTGATGATTGAATGCAAAATGGGGTCTTTAAATTGCAATTCATGCATGTATTGTCGATAAACTTTTGGAGTACGGAGGCATTCATTAATGATGGATGAAAAAATATTATTAGAGGTTCTAGGAATTGTGTACCATAAAAGGAGAACATTCAAAGGAACATTACTTAAAGAATTTTGTATAAATTCAATATTGGGTTCAAATTTTGGATTGAATTTTTCCATTTGAAATTCATAATATTTTCTTAATTCTTTATCGACGATAATGGTCGAGCCTTCACGTTTGAAAAGCTTAGTTCGTTTTAGAGAATCTAAGACGGGAATTAAAATATCCGAACTGACATCAAGATTTTCTGCTAAATGCTCAATTGAAATGCGTAAGGAATCGTGTAAAATTTCTTGTAAAACATTAATTTCAAAGTTACTCAATTCCGAAATTAAAATACGATGCTCAATATCTTTTTGATAAAAATAGTCTTTTAAAACAATTTGGGTTTTAAAATTTAATGATTGAACCATAAGTAACCCGTCTTGACCGTATCTCAAATTTGTAAATAACAATTTATTAAGGGTTTATAATATAAGTTCTTTTGATTTTTATCAATTGATATTAATTGTATGTAAATTTCAAAAAAAAATGTGGTGATATTTAGGCATTTCTTTATATTGAAACAAATTGAACTGATCAAGGAAATCCTATGGAAAATCATGAGAATGAAATAATTTTACCAAAGAAAGTTTTAAAAGTTTTACATCAACTTATCGATTTGATCGAACAAAATCAAGAAAAGATTGAAGAAAACCCCGATCCTTTTGTGGAATATGTGCATCTCTTAAAAAATCGCTTTAGACTAAAAAATCCTCCAGCATTTCGTGCACGATTTATTAAGGGCTATGAAGTGCTTTTAAAGGAAACAGGTAAAAGTCAATAAGATGCAAAAAGTTGAAAAACTGGCCTTAGCTCACCAAAATATTTTAGATGCAAAACTGAAAGGATTACAACTGAATATTTCTGAATACACTTTTGCTGTCCTTTACCTTTTTAGAAATCTTCATCATTATGAAGTTGTTTTTGATGAAGAAATTTTTATAAAGGGTTTAATGCGTGACGGCACTTGGTTTTTGATGCCTACGTCACATCCTCAAACTTGGTCAGAAGAAACCTTCACTTTTTTACGTCATATGCACTGTTGTCTTTACCCCTTGCCTTTTGAATGGCTAAATAGTTTGGAAAAAAAAATTAAAAGTTTTAGTTTTAACGAAGGAGATACGGATTATTTATTTAATGTTGATAAAATAGCTCATTATCCTGGAAGACATTTGACGAAAAAAAGATCACTGGTCACTCATTTATTAGAAGCACATCAAGTCAGATCAGTAAAGTATGAGGTCGACTTAGCTAAAGACGCTTTAGAAGTGATTCAATTTTGGCAAAGTGAAAAAAGTAATAATAAACTGGATTCAGATTATGAATCGGCTATAGAGGCAGTGCATCTGTATGATCAACTTCAATTGACAGGACACCTCTATTATGTAGATGATCTGCCTCAAGGTCTTCTAATTGGAGAGCCGTTAAATACGACATGTTTTGCTTATCATTTTGGAAAAGCCAGCCGAAATCTAAATGGATTAAATCAATTCATGTTTCAAGATTTCGCGCAAAAACTTAAAGGAAAATGTCAGCTGATTAATTTTGAACAGGATTTGGGGTTACCCAATTTGAGGCTAACAAAGCACTCTTATCATCCGGATCATTTAGTACAAAAATATCGAGTTTATCTTGTAGATTAAATCCATTTTACGCTTTTAATTGTAGGTTACAAACTTAGTTAAAAGGAGATCACTCTCATGTCATCAAGCCGTCAATAATCACAGTAATAATTTAAAAGAATAAAATCGCAATAAATTTTTAGGTAGTCATTATGAAAGTTTCTCCTGAACCTATTTTATCTAATAGCCCTGAGTCCTATTTTACTGCAAAATATACAGTTTCTGTTACCACTTCCAAAGTTATTGAATTATCCCCAAGCTTAATTTTCGGTGCCTATAATTTATTTTCTTATGATTGCTCTACGCGCGAGATGGGACTATCTCGAACTTTTAAAAAATTATTGACACTTCTTGTAGAATTGGAACAAATTGATCGCCAAGTCCTAAAAGCGACTTCATTTGAAAAATTAAATGAAATTTTTCAGAAATTTCAAGGTCTAAATGGGGGACTTTTACGTGAAGCTGGGGTGGAAAGGTGGCATTTGAAAGATTTTTCCATTCATCAAAAGCATCGCGAAAAAATGGAATCCTTATTTCAAAAATTAGGCTTTAGAGGTGTTTGTGAAAATACTGCTGTAAAAAAATTGAATCATTGTATTTTATTTGGTGCAGATGTTTGGAGCATGGAAAACCGCATTCTTAAAACTTTAGAAATTTTAAAAAATCCTGTGGAAATAAAGGATAAAATATTTTTATTAGGATCAAACCGTCAACTAGGCAAAGATGAGAGTGCCTATCTTAAAAAGAAAATTAATACCCTAGCAACTAAAGATACGAGCAAATGGCAAAACTTTTTTAAACAAAAGCAACTATTAACTGAAGCGAATGCTTTTTCATCCGACATTGAGCAGTTTGCAAAATTGATATTTTGATTTATATTTATCCCTTTACAAAACAGAAAGGGATAGATAATGAAAGTGACTACGCAGAGACTGGACCATCTAGGG
>Ga0105045_10001319_pt1 | contig 20103 bp, 16 predicted proteins | sample MAT02_FD_78089 | JGI IMG/M metagenome (GOLD analysis project Ga0105045, IMG submission 78089) | Freshwater microbial communities from Lake Fryxell liftoff mats and glacier meltwater in Antarctica - MAT-02 (megahit assembly) | ecosystem: Environmental > Aquatic > Freshwater > Ice > Liftoff... | reverse complement strand
TAGTGCGGAGTGCAGGGTCGAGTCCGGCCAAAAGTTTGGCCGACTGCACCGGTAGTTTGTTGTTATCCCAGACCCCATGAACGGAAACCCTTTTGCTGAGACGATACTCGGCAGCAAATGAAGTACCCCAGCCGTTTTGCGTAGCCGCACGCAGGTCGCCCAGCGGAATTGCCAGACTAACGCCCGACGTAGTATAGACGCGCTTTTCCTGCGCTGCCGCCCCGGTGGACTTCAGCAGCCCGCCCGTGAGCAGGGCGATAATCAAAAGGCTGTACCTCATTTCAACTCCGCATTACCGAATGAAACCGAGAATGCCTTGCACCAGATCAGGACGAAATTTTGCCTGGCGGGGTCGATGCTGGCGGGCAGGTCGAGGGTGAAGTTGCCGGAATTGTTGAGTTTGGTCAGTTCCACGAAGTTACGGGCGCCCGTGTTTTCGGCTACATAGATACGCAAATCGGGGCCACTGCTGGCAGTGAAGTTTGTGAACACAAGCGTGCGTTTGCCCGCTTTTTCAAATACCGATACCGTACCACCGACCGTGTAGCGGTTGGCACCCGCGAACGTGCCGGTAGAGAGCATCTTCTGCCCAACCGTATCAACCGTGGCCACCACCGTAACGGGGGCTGTGAGGGGCGGGGCCGACGAGGTTGGTTCAACGGCTTCTTTAGAGCCGCAGCTAACGAGCGTACCCAGCAGGAATAATGAAGCAAGAAAAGTTTGAAGCGTTTTCATGGTTTTTATTGGTTAGAAAGTTGATTACCACTTATAAAAAATACCGGCATTGTACGACCGGGAAAACGGTACATTCTCCCCGGCCAGTGCGCCAATGAGACTGCCGCTGATCCCCATTTTGTCCGGCAAGAGGTCGTAGGACGCCTTCAGGCCCGCCCCCAGAAACTGCTGGTTATTTAGGTACGTGCCACCCAACTGGTAGGCTTCGGTATTGAAAAACGGGCCGTTTCTGGCGGGTAGCCGGAAATCGAGCGTACCCGCCACCCACAGCCGGGGCAGCAGTTTGTAGCCCAATTCGCCACCCAGTTTCAGAAAGTTACTGTAATTCTGCGACATAAACCCGTAACCCACTTCGGCAAAGTAATACGTGCGGCTCCCGCCCGACCCAACCGAAATGTACGGCGTAACGGTATAGCCTTCGTAGCCCGTGCGCAGCCCCAGCCGGTCGTTGTTGGTAAATGTGTTTGTCAGCGCATCGACACCCACGCTGACTTTAACGGGCCCGTCGAGCAAGGCACGTTTCACACCGAGACCAATGTTGCCGATGCCCGTCAGCGTACCCGCTGGAGCCGTATTGGCCCCCACGTTGGTACTGGGGCCGGTAGTCAGGATTTTGTAGGGCAGTACGCCCCGAATGGCCCATTTTTTGCCGATGCCGTATTCGCCGTAAAGTTGCAGCGTTACGTCGCTGGTGTTGCGGAAGGCGTTCAGTTCGGAACCGTTTGGCCCGAAGACCGCGTCGTAAAACAGGCCTGAAAAACCGACCTGTACAAAACCTTTGCCCTTGCCCGGCAGCCAGGGATCTGCCCAGACCGACACCGTCGTCAGCAGCAGAAAGGCAAGCAGGGATGATGAAACATAGCGCATAATGGAATGAGGTTAGATGACGAATTGGTGCTGTTCGTTAGTTGTTGGCTGGCTGTTCAGGCCGGGTTAACTGATTGATAATGGCATCGTGAATCAGGTCAGGGCGGCTCCAGGGAATGAAGTGGTTCATCTTCGGAATCATCTGCACCGTAACCGGTGCGTTGACCAGCATTTTTTGGGCGAAAGCCGCGTTCCCCGGCGGTACCAACGGGTCATCTTCGCCCTGAATGATTGTGACCGGTACCCGAATCCGGGACCAGAGTGGTATCATCTTTTCCAATTCACCCCGCAAGGGTAAAATCTCCTGGTTGCTCACGTCCAGTTCGGTAGGCAACCACTGCCGAAACGGAAACACGTTGCCAATGGGCCGGTACCATTCCCGTTTCTCCAGCGCGGGCGATACCGACGGGGCCACAAAAATCAGCCCGCCCACCTCGTCGGGATAGTCCATCGCAATGCGGGCAATGACCGGCCCACCCAGCGAATGCCCCACCAGAATCGGCTTTTGGGCCGACCGGCTCAGCCGCAGTAACGGGGCCATGTCGGCGGCCTGTTGCTGCAACGACCGCTCCGGCTCGCCCAGCCCCGACTTGCCAAAACCCGGCCTGTCTGCCGATACCAGCCACGCCCGGTTGTAGAGAGACGAGTCGGCAAAGAAGCCGATGAACGCATCCCACGACCCCGGCGAACCGTGTACGAACAGCACTACCGGCAGTGAATCGTTCCCGACCAGAAGGCTGGCGTAATGAATAGGTCTGTCGCCAACCATGACGGTGCTGAACTGCGGCTTCACGGCTTTGTTATCGAAATAGGCGTCGATCTTTTTGTCCGACATCCTGAGCGAGACGCATTGGGGCAGAAACACCACCAGCAGCACAAAAACGAGCAGCAGCAGTTGCCAGCGAGTCAGGCGCATCAGAATAGCCGGATAAATTGCCAGAGTGCCATACCCACAAACAGCCCGCCCGTGAGCCGGTTCAGCCAGCGTCCGCCCAGATAGCGCAATACCTGCTGCCGCTTTCGGTTGGCCAGCCACGCTACCAGGCCCAGCAACCCAAACGCACCCGCTGCCGTACCCGTCGCAAAGACCCACAAACTGCCCGGTTGCCCCACCGGCACCAGCATACTGCCGCTTAAATACAACCACACCGCCGACCAGAACGGTAACAACTGCGGGTTGGAGCCGCCCAGCACAACGCCTTTCCAGAACGGAATCAGGGCGCCAACGGCAGGCTGACCCTGAGTTGTTACGTCTGCAAAGACAACTGGCTTTTGCCGGAAGGCCATAACACCTGCTCCCAGTAATACCGGAATGGGCGCGTAGGCCAGCCAGCTTGTCCAGGCCGACTGCATGGGTAGTAACATCAATCCGCCAGCCGCCACACTGCTCCAGAACAGTTCGGGCAAACTGCCACCCAGGGCCAGCCACAACCCGGCCCGCCGACTCTGGCTCAGCGTAGTTTGTATCACAGCCAGGTTGACCGTGCCGGGGTGTATTGACCCCAGAAAACTGATCAGGCTGACGAGTATGAACAGGAGAAACATGGCTAACTATGGGTTAATGCGCGGCCTGGTGCTGAGTAGAATAGGCCACGCCGAAGTTAGGCGGCATGTCTATTTGCGGAAAATTGTGCTGCACTCCTACCTGAATCAGCGCGAGGTGATGCACGGCGTGTTCGATGTTATAGAGCAACTCGCGGGCAAATGACGACGGGATGACTACCTGCTGAGTACCCATTACCGATACGTCGGCTTCCAGGCTGAGCGTTTCGCTGAGGTCGAGTTGCTGAATGGCGCGGTCCACGCTGCCGATGCGCCGGAGGGTTTCGTTGGTATCGGTTTCGAGCCGCAGATCGCGCTGCCGGCGGTCGTAGTTGAGGTTGCCCGTTGGGCGGCTGTTGACCAGGAGTTCGTAAAACTCAACGATGTGCCGAACGTGCTTGCCGATGGTATTGCCCGATAAAACGGGCAGCGGGTGGGCATAGTCGGCGTTGGAAAGCTGGCCGACCACCCCGGCAAGTTGCATCAGAATGTCGGTACTGGCAGATTTAAGAGACATGGCGAAAATTAGCGAATGGGTTGGTGTATGAAACAGGCCCCGGCTCTTGGCCCTGCAATGACCAACAATATGCCCGAAAAAAATGACAATCAGGCGACAAAAGCCCAGGAACTACCTGTGTGCAGACTTGATTTTTTGCTGAAGAAGCTGGCCAGTAAGTTGCCCAGGATGGGCAGCCACTGCTGGCGGGCCAGAGCGACGAGAAAATAGACAAGCGTTTTCATTGAATGTACTGGCAGGTGATTGGTTGGTTGTTACCATAGTTAATTGCCAATACCGTTCCAGTTCGGTCAATCGCGCTGAAATAAGGCTACACACGCTCAAAAGGCCTGAAATCAATTAGTGAAGCCAGTCGTACCAACGTTTTTAACCACTGTCTATTTACTATATTTCGTGATATTTACGAAATGCCGGGTACATTGAACGATATTAACCCTCTCTGTAAAAGGGGTTTCGTTTCAAAAAAGCCGGTTTGCCGTTTCTTATGACTGTTCTGGTAACGCCAATTCGTTTCGGTTCGGAAATTGTACAGTATATACCAACCTCCCACGAACGTCCCCACAGCCACCGGGCCAGGCACTAACCAAGTTTTATGCACCTGACCACCAACAGCCCGCCCAATCCATTGCACCTCTCGCCGGTGGCCATCGATAACGCGAACGAAGCCGTGTTGCTGGTCGATGCCCGCGGCTGGGTCCGGCAACTCAGCCCGATGGCGCGTCGGCAACTGGGCTACTCGGCACCCGAAATAGAAACGCTACGTTTCAGCGACATTTTTCCGGCCTACACGTCCCCGCAGTTCGCGCTCTTATGGCAGCAACTCGCACAGCAACAAACCGCTACGCTCGATTTAGGGCAGCGATTGCGCGATGGCTCGCTCAGGCAAACAGAAGTCAGCCTCAATTTTGTGGAACGCCACGGAGTGCCGTACTTATCGTGTTTCATAGCTGACCTGACCGAGCGGGCCGAACTGGACGACCTGCTGCGCCGGATTTCGGAGGGTACAGCCGCCGACGTCGGAACCGATTTTTTCGAGTCGCTGGTGCGGCACTTGACAGCCACGCTCGGGGTCGAGTACGCGCTGGTGGCCGAGTGTACCAGTGTCGAGAATACCCGCGTGCGGACCCTGGCGTTTGGCCAGAACAACGCCCTGCTCGAAAACATAGAGTACGATCTGGCTGGTACGCCCTGCGACATTGTGATGCGCGACCGGACGTTTTATACCCCCACCGATTTCGCCAATAACTTCCCGCCTGCGGTTTTGGAAGGGTATCTGGGCGTACCGATTCACAACAAAACAGGCGAAGTCATTGGGCATCTGGCCGTGATGGACTCGCGGCAGATGCGGAGTCACCATAAATACATTGGCGTGCTGCGGGTGCTGGCCGCGCGGTCGGGGGCCGAAATTGGCCGGAAAGTAGCCGAAGAAAAACTCCTGAACGTGCAGCAGCAACTTGAAGCTACCATTGAGGCCCGCACCAACGAACTGGCGGTAGCCAAAGAAGCCGCCGAAGCTGCCAACCGCGCCAAGAGCGAGTTTCTGGCCACCATGAGCCACGAACTACGCACTCCTCTCAACGGCATTCTGGGCTACACGCAGCTTTTTCAGCGCGATCCGCTTCTGACCGAAGGCCAGCAAAAAGGCGTTCGGGTTATGCACGACTGCGCCGAAAACCTGCTCGCCCTTATCAACGATGTGCTGGACCTGTCCAAGATTGAAGCCCGGCAGATGGACGTTCTCGCCGAGCCGGTCTATCTGCCCGACCTGCTGTATCACGTGATTCAGCAAACCCAACTCCGGGCCGAACAAAAGGGATTAATTTTCGAGTCGCATCTCGCCGATAACTTGCCCGAATGGGTCATTGGCGACGAACGCAAGCTACGGCAGGTACTACTTAACCTGCTCGGCAACGCCGTCAAATTTACCCAATCAGGCCAAATCTCGTTCCGAGTCTATTGCCAGTCGGGCGTATCAGACAGCAATGCAGTTTCGGCTATTCGTTTTCTAATCGAAGATACCGGCGTGGGCATTGCCGACGCGCAGTTGGAACACATTTTCAGGCCGTTTCAGCAAATCCGGGAATCTGGCGATTTTGTGGAGGGGACCGGGCTGGGCTTGTCCATTACCGATCAGCTGGTGCGACTCATGAATGGCAGCCTGTACGTGGCCAGCCAAAGCGGTCAGGGTACGCAGTTTCGGCTGTTGCTTCCCCTGCCCACCGCCCGCGAACGTCTTACGATACCCTGTTTCCGAACAAATCAGCAACCCACGGTAGGCTACGACGGCCCGAACCAGACCGTGCTCGTGGCCGACGATAACCCCGAAAACCGGTCGGTACTGACCAACCTACTGGCCCCGCTGGGATTTACGGTGTTGGAAGCTAAAACCGGACGCGAAGCCGTAATACAGGCCGAAAACCGGCAGCCCAGCCTGATTTTGCTCGACCTGACCATGCCTGACCTGGACGGTTTCGATGTGCTCAGGCTAATCCGGGCTAACCCAGCCACAACCCAGACCCCCGTATTCGCGCTGTCGGCGCGGGTATTTGAGGAGGACCGGCAGCGAAGCCAACAGGCCGGGTTTGATGCGTTCGTACCCAAACCTATTAATCTTGACGAGCTGCTTGCTCTGGTGGGGCAGTACCTGAACCTGCACTGGCAAACCCGCCCTACAACAGTATCGGCGGTCACGCCGGCACTGAACCTGGACACGCGCGTACCCGCCCCAGCCCACCTTGCCCAACTCCACGACCTGGCCCGCATGGGCGATATTCGGGGTATTCTGATCCAACTCGATGAACTGGAACGCGAAGATGCCCGACACCAACCGTTTGTGGCTACGCTGCGCCAGTTTGCTGATGAGTTTGACACACAGTCCATCAAAAAATACGTAGAAACCAGCTTCACACCAGCATAAATTCTCAACACAATGCAACTTCTTCCCGATACCGAAACGCACGAAAACGATACGGAAATCATCATGTCGGGCGCGTCGCAAACGATCCTAATCGTGGACGACGTGCCCAACAACATCAGCGTGCTGTACGAAACACTGATGCGGTTCGACTACAAAGTGCTGGTGGCCCGCGACGGTAAAAGTGCCATCGAGCAGGCGCAGTTTGCCCGGCCCGACCTGATTTTGCTCGATGTGATGATGCCCGGTATGGATGGGTTCGAGACCTGCCGCCGACTCAAAAGCCACGACGATACGCGGGCTATCCCGGTGCTGTTTATGACGGCCCTTTCTGAAACCATCAATAAAGTGAACGGCTTCAACATGGGCGCGGTAGATTACATTACCAAGCCGTTTCAGTTGCCCGAAGTGCTGGCCCGTATCCAGACGCACCTGAGTCTGCGCCGGTTACAGCATGAACTTCAGAACGCCAACGCCCAACTCGAAACCCGCGTTGCCGAGCGTACTTCCTTGCTGAATAACGCCTTAGCTGAGGTAGGGCAGCTAACCGCCCGGCTTCAGGCCGAAAACACCTACCTGCGCGAAGAGATCAAACAAACTGGTACGTTCGATGAGATCGTGAGCCAGAGCAAAGCCTTTGCGCGGGTGCTAAGGCAGGTGGCGCAGGTGGCCCCCACCCATACGTCGGTGCTGATCCTGGGCGAATCCGGCACGGGTAAGGAACTCCTGGCGCGGGCTGTTCACACCCATAGCGGGCAGAAAAACAAACCGCTGGTGAAGGTCAATTGTGCCGCCCTGCCCGCCACGCTTATCGAAAGTGAGTTGTTTGGCCACGAGAAAGGGGCGTTTACCGGAGCAATGAACCAGAAAATCGGTCGGTTCGAACTGGCCGATGGTGGAACGATTTTCCTCGACGAGATCGGCGAGATGCCCATCGACCTTCAGTCCAAACTACTGCGGGTGTTGCAGGAAGGCGAGTTTGAACGGGTGGGCGGTACCAAAACCATTCGTGTTAACGTCCGGGTAATTGCCGCCACCAACCGCGATCTCGAAACCGAGATTGACGAAGGCCGTTTCCGCGAGGATTTGTACTACCGGCTCAACGTATTTCCGATTCGGAGTTTGCCCCTGCGCGAACGCAAAGACGACATTCCGCTGCTGACGCGCCACTTCTGCGATAAACATGGCCCCGGCATGGGTCGGCAAATCGATGTGATTCCGCAGGCGGTACTTGACACGCTGAGCAGCCACGACTGGCCGGGTAACATCCGCGAACTTGAAAACGTAATCGAACGCGCCCTGATTCTGTCGTCGGGTCGCAAACTCGACCTCGGCGGCTCGTTGCCCCGGCAGCGGGAGGCAGCGGCCCGGAAAGCTGGTCTGGTCACGATGGAAGACTGTGAGCGGAACCATATTCTGGCCGTACTGAAACATACCCACTGGAAAGTGAGTGGCGAAAACGGAGCCGCCAGGGTCCTCGGTCTGATTCCAACCACGCTCGACTCCCGCATGAAAAAACTCGGTATCCAAAGACCCTTTTAACGAATGTGTACTGCCACTTACCTACCAAATGCCACCGGCGGTTTTGTGCTGACACACAGCCGCGATGAGCAGGCTGTTCGCCGGCCTGCTTGCCCACCCCAAACCGATACGTTTGGCGGGCATACGGTGCTGTTTCCGCAAGACCCCCAGAGCAGCGGAACCTGGATTGCCAGTAGCGGCCAACTCACGCTTTGTTTGCTCAATGGTGCGGTTAGAGCCCACCAGCCACAACCGCCATACCGCCATAGTCGGGGCCTGGTTATCCCGCATTTTTTCAGCTTTGTCTCGGTCGATGCGTTTGTGGCGGAGTATGATTTCAGCAACATAGAACCGTTTACCCTGCTGGTTTGCCAAACTGACCGGCTTGCCGAACTGCGCTGGAATGGCAACCGGACCGCCGTTCAGGAACTCGACCCGGCGCAGCCGCACATCTGGTCGTCGGTAACGCTCTATGGGCCTGATGTGGTGGCCCGGCGCGAAGGCTGGTTTCGACAGTGGCAGTTGCAGAAGCCCAATCCGTCGGTGGCCGAAATCCGTAACTTCCACCAAACGGCGGGTGCCGACGATCCAGAAAACGGCCTGCGCATGAACCGCGATGGCAAACTCCTGACCCTCAGCCTAAGCAGCGTAGTGCAGCCCGGCAACGCAGCTGATGGCTATATGCTTTACGAAGACTTTACGCAGCACACCCGTTACCAGACAAATCTGCCGCATTATGCAACCGCTTAGCTCCAGTATGTCCGCTCAGGCCACTCACTCCGAAAGCAGCCGACCGCGCCTGTTCGATACGTTCCTGAAAAAGCCGTTTATGATCCGGTTGCGGCACTGGGAGTACTGGCCGTTTTCGGTGGTTTACCTGCCCGTTTTTATCTATCACCTGTATTTGTCGGTGCGGGCGCGGTCGTTGTTTTTCTTTTCGGCGGCTAATCCATCCATCGAAACAGGCGGGCTGCTGGGCGAATCCAAAGCCGATATTTTGGATAAGATTGCGCCCGAATTTGTTCCGAAAACGCTGTTTTTTTTGGCCCATACGCAGCACGATATTGTTTTCGACCAGATTGACAAAGCTGGCCTGACCTACCCGATCATGGCCAAGCCCAACGTGGGCGAACGTGGCTGGCAGGTCGAGAAAATCGAGCATCAGGAGGGTCTGGTGAACTACATACAGCACAGCCCCGGCGATTTCCTGATTCAGGAATACGTCAGCGAACCGCTCGAACTGGGTGTGTTTTACTACCGGATGCCCGGGCCGCGTTCGGTCGGGCCGCGTTCGGTCGGTCAGGCGCGGGGGGTGGTGTCGTCGGTGGTGGCCAAGGAGTTTCTGAGCGTTCGGGGTAACGGGCGGGACACAATCGAAGAGCTGATCTGGCAAAACGAGCGGGCCATTCTCCAGCTACCGGCACTGCGGGCCAAGCACGGCCCCATGTTCCAGACCATACTGTTGCCCGGCGAAACCGTTGAACTGGTAGCGATTGGCAACCACTGCAAAGGCACTAAATTTCTCGACGCCACTAATCTAATTACTCCCGAACTAACCGCCGTTTTTGACCAAATCAGCCAGTCCATCGATGGGTTTTACTTCGGTCGGTACGACCTGCGCTGCCGGAGCGTGGCCGATTTATACGCGGGCAGACACATCCGTATTCTGGAACTCAACGGCGCGGGTGCCGAACCCGCGCACATCTACCAGCCGGGCTTTTCAATTTGGGAAGCCTGGCGCGTACTGCTGCATCACTGGCGAATCCTGTTCGACATCAGCCGCGAAAACCACCGTCGGGGGGTACCCTACATGACCCTCCGCGAGTGGAGAAGGGTCAGGCAGCGCATTCGCGATAATCGGCAATGACGCGCAACTAAATCAGTACAGCCACTTCACAGCCCGCTTCGCTACGTTAGGCAGGTTGTCAAGCACGAAATCGAGCCAGATGGATTTGTTTACCCGGCTGGCGGTGGGGTAGGGATAAATCTTGTTGAAGAAATCGCCAACGGTCAGCCCTTTTTCGAGAGCCATAATGAACTCCTGCACCATCTCACCCGCGCCGGGCGCAATAATGCTGCCACCCAGTAGTTTCGTGCCAAACGGATTGATGCCGGGCGGTTCGGTAAAGACAATCAGTTTGGCGTACTGGTAATCTTCGATCACGGCGCGGTCATCTTCGGCAAAGTCATACTCAACCCGTTCGTAGTCAATGTTGCGTTCTTTGAGTTCATCTTCGAGTAAGCCAAACGTGGCCACTTCGGGGTCGGTGAACGTAACCCACGAGAAATGGTCATAGCTGAGTTTCTTGTCCAGTACCTGCCCCGGCGTAATCAGATTTGCCACGATGTTGGATACGTGGAGTTCGGCCCCGTGCGAGAAGTAGCGCGTACCGGCGGGCGCACCAGCAGCTGCATCGCCCGCTACAAATACGTGTTTGTTGGTCGTTTGCAGGTAATCATTGATCTTCAGTTGACCCTTGTCGTTCAGTTCGATACCGGCAGCGGGCAAATCCAGATCATCGAAATTGAACGTCCGCCCAATGGCCACCAGCACCACGTCGAAGGAAATGTCTTCTTTCTTCCCGTCTTCGGTTTCAGCCACGGCGGTACGGGAATCCGTGAAGGCGGTAATTTTCTGACCGAATTTAAACACCATACCCTCGCCTTCGAGCCGCTTTTGCAGCAGGGCAGATACCTCCGGCAGTTCTTTACTAAGAATCCGGTCGCCGGGGTCAACCACCGTCACGGTACTACCAAAGCGGGCAAACGCCTGCCCCAACTCCATGCCAATCGGCCCAGCCCCCACAATGAGCAGGGTTGAGGGTAGCTTTTCGAGCGAAAAAATGGTCTGGTTGGTATAAATCGTCACCCTGCCCAACCCTTCGGCCTTCAGTGACTGTGGTATGGAACCCGTACAGAGTACAATGTTTTTAGCCGAGGTCCGGGCCGTTGTGCCGTCGTTATACGTGACTTCAATGTCCTGTTCACCCACAAACCGGGCGGTACCAATCTCCACGTCCAGCCCTTCTTTTTCGCGGAGATAGTGAGCGTTTTCGTGTTCACGGATGATGTCCTGCCGCTCCCGAACGTACTGCATTACGGCGGCTAAATCGGTATTGCCTTCTGCTTTCCAGCCAAACGGCTGCGTTTTATGGGCATCATGAATCATCCGGCTGATGTGAATCAGGGCTTTGCTCGGTACGCAGCCATCGTTCAGGCAGTCGCCCCCAATGCGGGTTTCGTCGCGGTCAATGAGCAGGACGTTAAAGCCGAGCCGTTTCATGGCGATGGCCATACCCAGCCCCGCCGAACCAGCTCCGATGGCAATTAAATCGTAGTTTGGTTTCATTTCTTTTTTTTGAAATCGTCCAGTGTGCCCCGAATTGTAGTGATGAATTTGCTGTTTTTGAAAGACAGATTACCGTCTTTGTCGATGATTTTACAGCGGAATACAACCTCGTAGGGCGTGTCTTTCTTATCGAACACCATCTTGGGTAATACACTCAGCGTTTTACCAACCTGACCTGTTACCGGAAATATGACGGGCGTAGTGGCCTGCGCCTTAATCAGAATTGGCTCCGGCTGGCTGCCTTCCGCAATCTGTTTGCCGTTAATAGTAACCGTGTAATACGCATCGGTAATGTTGTACGGGAATTTGTTGCGGTTTTCTACGTTCACTTTGGCCGCGACATCGAGTTCCTTGAAATTGAACTTACCCAAATCAATATCTTCGACTGTCACCTTCGGAATAAAGTACGTGGGCAGGTATCGCTCGGTGGTTACGGTAAAGGTGCGGCTGCCCATAATAGGTACGTCGAGGTCGAAGCTGGTTTTGATCTTGTAGGTCGTGCTGTCGATGCGTTTTCTTTCGAGCGTTGCCAGTACGCCACTCAGCTTCTTGCTGAGTATCACCACCGGCAATTCTATCAGCGAACTGTCGCCTGATTTGATGGCGATACCTTTCTTATACTCGTCTTCGATAACGGGCGTATCGGCGATATAGATGGTGTACCTGATTTTACTAGCTTTCAACTCCACCGGCAACGGATTATCGATGAGCAGATACATGTTCAGTTTGATCTCATCGTCGCTGATGTCCGTGAAATCAAAGCGGCTCAGCTCAAGCCGGGGTTTGAGCGTATCGTTGTACGTGCCGGGTTCTGACGCGGCTTCTTTCTTCAGGTTATTATACCAGACGAACGCGCCAATGACGCCGATGAGCAGCAGCCCCAGAGCAATAATCCATCCTTTTTTCATAACGTATGCAGACAATGAACTCCTGTAACATCGAGCGGCAACGGACTGTTTACACGGTTAAACCTTTGGCTGCTTTCGGTGCCTATAGAAAACGCATTCGTTCTCTTATCGACTCAACTATGCTCCCCAAACTCATTCTCGTACTCCTCCTGCTTATTGGTACGGCCTGCCACCGCCCGTCGGCCAAAATCGGCGCTACCCTTACCCCGGTCCCTGACTCGGCCAAAACCGTAAGCAGAACGGAAATGCCCAAAATAGCCGACTACAGCCGTTACCTCAAAGCGGGCGATGAATTTATGGCCATCGGCAACGAACCGTCGTGGTCGCTGGTAATTAATTCGTCAAAAAACTATCTGCGATTCAAGACCTCCGGTGCCGACAGTATTAGCGTACCCATGCCGCAGCGTAATGTGGATAGTAACGGGCGTGTGCGGTTCAGTGCCGAAACGAGCCAGGGAACGCTCACTGTTCTGTTCCGGCCCGATAGCTGCGTGGACAGTATGTTGGGGCAGCAGTTCGACTACCGTGTAGATGTGACGTACAACGGCAAAACCTATGCAGGCTGCGGGGCGTTGCTGCGGGAGCTGAGTTTGCTCAACGATATTTGGGTACTGCAAACGCTGAACGGCCAGACTATATCGGCAACGGCAGGACGGGGGGGGCCACCGCGTCTGGACATTCAGCTTGCCGAAGGCCGTGTAACGGGTACCACCGGCTGCAACCGACTAACCGGACCCCTAAAAGCCGACACGCGCCAGCTTAAATTTGGCAGCTTGGCCACGACCCGCATGGCCTGTATGGGCGAAACTGCCCGGCTGGAAGGTGATTTTCTGGAAACACTCAGCCAGACCCTAACCTACCGAGTGGCCAACGGGATGCTGACCCTGTTACATGATAATAAACCAGTGATGACATTCAGAAAGACGGATTAGCCGAATTTTCATTGTAGAAGCGGCCCGTAATTGGTACATTTGTTTCTTGACAAAAGACAATCCGACGCATACTTGTGCCGGGCTTACCCCAACCAACTTATCTCTATGAAAATCGAAACGCTACCCCGCTCTATCTGGCTGATGGTGGGTGTATTGCTCACCCTTTGCGCAGCCCCGATGCTGTCAGTGCGGGCACAGTCTGCTGCTAAACGTACCACAACAAAGTCGGCCATGACCGCCGGGAAGTCCATGTCCCTGAACCGGGTGCTGGTGTTTTCGAGTACGAAAGGATTCCGCCATAAGTCGATTCCGGCTGGTCAACGGCTGTTCATGAAACTCGGCCAGGAAAACGGCTTTGTTGTTGACACCACCGAGGATGCCACCAAATTCAATGATGCAAACCTCAAACGCTATGCGGCTGTCATCTGGCTCAGCACCACCGGCAACGTACTGGACGATGTGCAGCAGACGGCATTTGAGCGGTATATTCAGGCGGGGGGCGGCTACATGGGCATTCACGCAGCGGCAGATACAGAGTATGACTGGCCCTGGTATAACCAACTGGTGGGGGCGCAGTTTCTGAGCCATCCCAAACAGCAGAACGTCGATATTCTGGTGAGCGACAAAAGCCATCCGTCCACCAAAATGCTGCCCGATGCCTGGAAACGCTTCGATGAGCTGTACAACTACAAGAATCTGTCGAAAGACATCAAGGTGCTGGCCCGGCTGGACGAAAGCACCTACGAAGGCGGTGCCAATGGCAAAGACCACCCGTTTATCTGGTACCACGATTTCGACGGAGGCAAAGCGTTTTATACCGGCGGTGGCCATACCGACGAGAGTTACAGCGAGCCGCTGTTTGTGCAGCATCTGCTGGCGGGTCTGAAATCGGTCATGGCCAAAGACCTCAAATACAGTCTGGTAAAAACGCAGCCGTTTCCCGAAGAAAACCGCTTTGAGCGCGAAATCCTGACCGCCGGGCTGGACGAACCTACCGAACTGGCCGTGCTGGACAATGGCAAGGTGCTTTTCGCACAACGCAAGGGCGAACTGAAACTCTGGAACCCCAAAACGAAAAAAATCAAAGTTGTAGCCAATTTTCCGGTTTATACCAAGTTTGAGTACGGCCTGATGGGGCTAAACATCGACCCTGACTTTAAGCAAAATAAATTTCTGTATGCCTATTACTCGCCCGTTTCGGGCGATACGGCGCAGCACCTGTCGCGGTTTACGTATGACGACGTGAAAGACACGTTGCTATTGAACACGGAGAAAGTACTGCTGACGGTACCCGTGAAACGTACTGACTGCTGCCACACGGGCGGCTCCATTGCCTGGGACCATAAAGGCAACCTCTACCTCTCGACCGGCGATGATACCAACCCCTTTAACTCCAACGGGTTCGCACCCATAGACGAGCGGAAGGGCCGTAGTGGCTGGGACGCCCGCCTGACAAGCAGCAATACGAATGATCTGCGCGGCAAAATCCTGCGCATCCATCCCGAAGCTAATGGCACATACACCATTCCCGATGGTAACCTGTTTCCGAAAGGCACCGAAAAAGCGCGGTCCGAAATCTACGTGATGGGCAACCGCAATCCGTATCGGATCTCGGTCGATCAACGTAACGGCTTTTTATACTGGGGGGAGGTAGGCCCCGACGCGGGTGAGAACAAAGAAAACAAAGGGCCACGCGGTCACGACGAGATGAATCAGGCCCGCAAAGCCGGGTACTTCGGCTGGCCGCTGTTTGTGGCCGATAACCGCGCCTACAATGATTATAACTTTACCGACAGCACCTCCGGCCCGCGCTTCGATCCTATGAAGCCGGTCAACAACTCGCCCAACAACACGGGTTTGCAGCAGTTGCCCCCAGCTCAGAAAGCGTTTATCTACTACCCCTACGCCGACTCGCCGGAGTTCGGGGCTATTGTGGGCAAAGGCGGGCGTAACGCCATGGGTGGCCCGGTGTATTACTACGACGATTACCCGGAGTCGAAGGTGAAATTTCCGCGCCATTACGACGGGAAATTCTTTGCCTACGACTGGATACGCGACTGGATTCACCCCGTCACGATGAACGAAGCCGGCGATTTCGTGAAGATGGAAACCTTCATGCCCAGCACCAAATTCTCGCATACTATCGACATGCAGTTTGCCGGTGACGGGAGCCTGTACACGCTGGAATACGGCCAGCGCTGGTTTGCCGCCAATGACGATGCCCGCCTGAGCCGTATTACCTATAACGCAGGTAACCGCAAGCCCGACGTAGTGGCCTCGGCCAGTAAAATGGTCGGTGCGGCTCCGCTGGTGGTGAAGTTCGATAGCAAAGGCACGCAGGATTATGACGGCGACGCGCTGAAGTATGAATGGTCGTTCGGAAAAAATATGCCGAAACAAACCACCGCCAGTCCCAGTGTTACGTTCAGTAAGCCGGGCGTGTATCCCGTCATGCTCAAAGTGACCGATGCCGCCGGGAACTCAGCCATGAAGAGCATGGACATTAAAGTCGGTAACGAAGAGCCGACAGTGGAGGTGGCCGTAACGGGCAACAAATCGTTCTACTTCCCCAACAAGCCCGTTAAATACGCTGTGAACGTGCGCGACAAGGAAGACGGAACGCTGGCAAAAGGCATTAACCCCGACGATGTGACGATGACGATTGATTACCTCGAAGGCTTCGACAAGACGATGCTGGCGCAGGGACACCAGGCCAATATGGGCTTCTCGACCGGCAAACGCCTGATTGAACTGAGTGACTGTAAATCCTGCCACGCCACCGATCAAAAATCCATTGGGCCGGCCTACATAGATGTGGCTAAAAAGTACAGCAAAGACAATCAGGCGGTGAGCAAACTGGCCCAGAAAATTATCAACGGTGGCGGTGGCGTTTGGGGTGAGCAGGCCATGAGTGCGCACCCGCAACTCAAGAAAGATGAAGCCGAAGACATGGTTCGCTATATTCTGGCGCTGAACAGTACCAAAGCCGCCAATAAGCAACCCGTAGCGGGCAATTATACGCCGACCGAACACAAGAAACCCGGTGCCTACGTCCTGACCGCTACGTACACCGACCGGGGTAATGGGGCCATCGGGCCGCTGACGGGCGTGACATCGTTGGCTTTGCGCAGCCCGCAGATGAAAGCCACTACCGCCGATCAGAAGCAGGACATTTTTGAGTTTGACATCCCGCAGCTTGGGCCAGCCGCCGTAGGGCTGAAATCGGGTAGTTTCGTGGCATTTGATAACATCGACCTGACCGATATTGGCAGCATCTCGGTCATGGCCATTGCCGCCGACGAACGCACCGCCGGGGGCAAACTCGAAGCCCGGCTTGACTCGCCAACGGGCAAACTCATTGGCGAAGCCGACGTAAAACAGGGGTCAATGGGCCAGGTGAAACTGCCGCTCGGTCAGCCCGTAACGGGGCAGCACAAGCTATATTTGATTTTTGTGAACCCCAAAGCTGGTGAAAAACCGCTTTTCGCCCTCGATAAAGTACAGTTCACCGCATCAGGTATGTAATACTGGAAGCTACGGTTTTAACACCACAAAAAAAGTCCCGGATACGACATCCGGGACTTTTTTGCGGTGGGATTGAATTAATCTGTACCGTTTTTTTGTCATTCCGACGAAGGAGGAACCTCTATACGTTTTCAATTTTTCATAGATAGAGATTCTTCGTTCCTCGGAATGACAAAACAGACAAACCATGCTCCGTTCAATCACTGTTCTATTACTGCCTATCTTCTTCATCACCGCCTGCAAACAGCCACAGGACAAGGCCACGCAGCTCATAAATGAGGCTACGGCTGCCCACGGGGGCGATGCCTATCGTAACAAACGCATCGAGTTTGACTTTCGGAAATTTCATGTTGTACTGGAAACGCAAGGCGAACGCTACCGCTACGAACGTACCTATTCTGATTCGACCGGGACGCCCATTCGGGAAGTGCTGACAAATGCCAATTTCTCGCGCTTTGCAAACCAACAACTCCAGCAGCTCGATACCGCGCAGACAGGTAAATACAGCCGGGCCGTAAACTCATTGGCTTATTTCGTACTGCTGCCCTATAAACTCAACGACCCCGCTGTGCTGTCGGACTACGCAGGCGAAGCGACCCTTGACGGAAAAGTATATGATAAAGTTCGGGTGAGTTTCCGGGTCGAGGGTGGGGGCAATGATTATAAAGACATTTACTGTTACTGGTTCAACCGCGAAACCCACACAATGGACTACCTGGCCTACAGCGTGGGCGGGCCGCGTTTCAGGAAGGCAATCGACCCTAAGGTGGTGGGCGGTATCCGGTTTCAGGACTACATCAACTACGCTGCCGAAACCGACACCACCGCCGTTGTTAATTATGATCAGAAATTTGCAGCCGGGCAGTTCACCGAACTATCGCGCATCGAACAAAAAAATATCCGCGTTACGGACCTGCCGTAGCTATCCTACGTTGGCAGGGATTTTTTTGAGTAGGCTGTTGAGTTGCTCAAGTAACGGTTCGAGTTCGTTGACACGCCGTTCAATATCAGGCCACAGAACGCTCATTACCCGGTCGGCCCGGACACGGTCTTCCGATGATAGTGTTTCGTAGTACGTCTTATACTCGTCAACTACGTCTTGCCGTTCATGAGCCGTTTTAGCTTCATTGAATTGATTCAAGTAGGTTTGCGTGTCCATGTATGTCGTTGATTTACCGGTCGGGTTCGGCGAGCCGCTTCGTTATGTCAGTCAATGCGTTGCGGAACGCTCTTGTTTTTTGATCAATGTATCGTGTTGATCTTTGCCGTGTGTTAACGGACTGGCAAGAGCCAGTTCCTGCTCAAGAAATACCAATTTTTCCTCGACATCTTTTCTTAGCGAAATCAGTAGTTCCCGTTCTTCCACATCAATTTACGTTTGTCCGGGCAAAGCAGCAAAAAGTAATGGTGTCTGGCATAAACCCCTACTATGAATATTCTTCTTCTTGGCTACGGCAAAATGGGCCGGGCCATTGAACACCTTGCTCTGGAGCGTGGCCACCAGATTGCAGGCCGAATTAACATCGACAATCAGGCCGACCTCAACACACTGTCCGATACCGACGTTGACGTGGTAATCGAGTTTAGCAGCCCCGAGTCGGCGGGGGCCAATATCCGGCATTGTCTGGAGCGCGGCTGGCCGGTAGTGTGTGGCACAACGGGCTGGCTCGATGAGCGCGACATCATCGAGCAACTTTGTCAGCGAACAAAGGGCGCGTTTTTCTACGCATCCAATTACAGTATTGGCGTCAATCTGTTTTTTCGGCTGAACAAAACCCTGGCCCGGCTCATGCGAAACGAACCATCGTATCAGGTGTCGATGACCGAGATTCACCATACCGAGAAGAAAGACGCGCCCAGTGGTACGGCCATTACGCTGGCCGAAGGCATACTGGCCGAGCTGCCCGGTAAAAACCGCTGGATTAGTCAGGAAGCCGATGATACCAATTTGGACGCAATCACAACCGACTCGCTCGTTATTGAGTCGTTGCGGGAAGGCACGGTGCCGGGTACGCACACAACTCGGTACGATTCGGCAGTTGACCGGATCGAGATAACGCATACCGCCCACAGCCGCGACGGCTTTGCCCTTGGTGCGCTCACTGCCGCCGAATGGCTCATTGGCCGCGAAGGTGTATTTGGCATGAACGACCTGCTTTCAGAATGATGAATTATGCGTGATGAATGATGAATGGTCAGGAAAGTCCGACCCATCTTCGTAATTTCGTAAACTATTTATTGTTAGCCGCTTCGTTAGCCAGCAACTCATTCATCATTTATAATCGGACCGGCGACCCGGTCATAATTAGATTACGTGGCAGAAATCATCAGAACCTCCGACGAACGCACCGAACGTCCGTCCACCAAAGCAAAGAAATCACCCCTCCGCGAGTGGTTCGACTCGGTCTTATTTGCCGTAGTAGCCGCTACGTTGATCCGGTGGCTGTTCATGGAAGCGTTCACGATCCCGACGCCGTCGATGGAAAACAGCCTGATGGTGGGCGATTTTCTGTTCGTGAGCAAACTCCACTACGGCACCCGCACCACCACCACGCCGTTGCAGGTGCCGCTTACGCACCAGAAAATCTGGGGTACCAACATTCCGTCGTACAGTACGGCCATTCAGTTGCCGTCATACCGGCTGCCGGGTTTTACCAGCGTTAAAAATGGCGATGTTGTGGTGTTCAACGTACCGCCCAGGTATCTCAACGAGAATATTGACTACCCTGTCGATCTTAAAACGAACTACATTAAACGGTGCATCGGTATTCCGGGCGATGTGCTGGAAGTACGGCAGCGGCAGGTGTTTATCAACGGTAAGCCGTTTGAGACCCCGCCCCGGTCAGAGCAGCGGTATTTCCTGAAAACCACCGAGGTGCTTGACGCCGATTTCTTCCGCAAGTATGACATGGTGAATGACTACCGCGATCCCAGTCAACCCACCGAAAACTGGAAACCGCTGGAACAGTTTGACGACTCGACCAAAACGAACTTGCTGGTAGGCTACAACATTAACACGACGCCGGATATAGTGGCCAAACTCAAAACGTTTGGCTGGGTGAAGGGTATCGAACCAATGACCGAAGAAGTCGGTGTGGCGAACCCGATGATTTACGGAGCGCCAGTGTTCAAGTGGAACCACGATAATTTCGGGCCGATTACGTTACCGAAAGAAGGCGTGACGGTGCCAATTAACAAGCAGACCATTGCGATTTACGGCCTGGTTATCGAGAAATACGAAGGTAACAAAGACGTGGTACTTGACTCGACCGGCATCAAAATTGGCGGGCAAT
>Ga0105045_10001318_pt1 | contig 20104 bp, 20 predicted proteins | sample MAT02_FD_78089 | JGI IMG/M metagenome (GOLD analysis project Ga0105045, IMG submission 78089) | Freshwater microbial communities from Lake Fryxell liftoff mats and glacier meltwater in Antarctica - MAT-02 (megahit assembly) | ecosystem: Environmental > Aquatic > Freshwater > Ice > Liftoff... | reverse complement strand
TGGGGGATCACGAACCTGGAGGCGGCGGCGTGCGGGACGCCAGTGGTGGCGTCCGACTCCCCGGGCCTGCGCGAATCAGTGTTGGATGGGCGAACGGGATTCCTCGTACCGCACGGCAACGTGAGTGCCCTTGCCGAAGCGTACGATCGAATCATCGCCGATCCATCGCTGGTCACCCGACTCGGGACGGCCGGACGAGCTTTCGCTGAGTCCTTCACCTGGGAGTCCGCGGCCGATCACACCGAGGCGCACCTGTTCCAACGGGTGCGCGATGGAGGACACGCTGGTGGAGATCATTTTTCACGCGCATCACGCAAAGATTCCTGAGCCGCTCCGCGGTCGCGCCGAGCGCGCGGTCCTCAAGTTCGGGCGCCGCCTGCAGCGGGCCGTGGACGCGGTCGTCCGGTTCGAGGATGACGGCCCGACGCGACGGGTCGAGATCGTGCTCCATGCCCCGAAGCACCGAAACCTCGTGGCCGAGGGACGATCGCGGTCCTACGCCGTGGCGCTGACGGATGCACTGCAGCGACTGCAGGCCCAGATCCCGAAGAAAAATCCCATGCGAACGCGTGTACGGGTAACGTCCTTGGCGACGCGGAGCGCGTGACGACGACTCTTTCGGTCGGCCGACTCTTCGAGCGGCTGAAGGACATCCTCGAGTTGGAACCCATCGGTGAGGCCTCTGGCCTCGACCGGCCTGTGACGAGCCCGGAGGTGTCCAGCCCCGGGCTCGTTCTCGCAGGGTATACCGAGCGCTTCGTGCCCGACCGCTGCCAGATCCTCGGCGAAACGGAAATCACCTATCTCGCGTCGTTGGACGACCTGCGGCGGCGCGATGTGCTGCGCAGTTTCTTCCGCCTGCCGTTTCCCTGCTGTTTCGTCACCAAGGCACTCACCCTCACCGATGAGTTTCTGCACGAGGCGGGTTCGGCCGGCATGCCGTTGTTCCGGTCCCCGCTGAAGACCAACGAGTTCTACCGGCGCATCAAGCCGGCCATGGAAGAAGAGTTCGCGCCGCGCACCACGCTGCACGGCTCGCTCGCCGACGTCTATGGTGTCGGTCTGCTGCTCATCGGCCAGAGCGGCATCGGCAAGTCGGAGTGCGTGCTCGACCTCGTCGAACGGGGACACCGCATGGTGGCCGACGACATGGTGATCGTGCTGAAGCGGGGCAACGACATCCTGATTGGCAAGGGGCACGAGCTGCAGCGGCACCACATGGAGATCCGCGGTGTCGGCCTGATCGACATCCCGGCGCTGTTCGGCATTCGCGCCGTCCGCCAGCAGAAGCGCATCGAGGTGGTCGTCGAGCTGGAGTTCTGGCGCGGTGACGCGCACCTCGACCGCACCGGTCTCGACCTGGAGACGACCGACGTCCTCGGCGTGCCGATTCCGCGAATCCGGGTCCCACTCAATCCCGGGAAGAACATCACCGTCATCCTCGAGGTGCTGGCGATGAACCACCTGTTGCGCTACGCTGGCGTGAATCCCGCCGAGCAGTTCAACGAGCGGCTCATCGCGCGGATGCGCAACGCATCGGATCGTCGCGGCAGCCCGCGCGAGGTCGAGGTTCGACGCTATCTGCAGGAAGACAATGAGTGAGCTCACCGGCCGCGCCACTGCGCTCGTGATCGGTCATCAGGACTTCGCCGCGGGCATCGTCTCCGCAGTCACCGCAATCACTGGGCGCACGGACCTTTTTCGCACGATGAGCAATTACGGACTCGATACCCGCGCCACGGAAGCGATGGTGCGCGACGCGATCGCCGATGGCGTGACCGTCATCTTCTCCGACCTGCCGGCCGGCTCGACCACGATGGCCGCCCGGCGCGCGCAGCAGGACAATCCTGGCGTGACCGTCGTCACCGGCGTCAGCCTGCCGGTACTGCTGGACTACGCCTTTGCCACCGGCACCGGCGAGGACGCCGCCGACGTCGCCGTCGCAAAGGGTCGGGCGGCGATGATGGTCACGAGGAGTTCCGCCCGTGCCGATTGAACTGCATCGCATCGACGACCGGCTCATCCATGGCCAGGTGGTCGTCGGCTGGGGCCAGCCGCTGGAGCTGCGTTTCCTGGTGCTCGTCGACGACGAGGTCGCCGCCAGCGAGTGGGAGCAGGAGCTGTACCGCATGGGCGTGCCGTCAGACATGCGCGTGGACTTCGTGTCGGTCGCGCAGGCCGTGGAGCGGTACGCCGCCTTCGCCGCCGATTCGAAGCCCGGCATGCTGCTCACCGGCGACATCGACACGATGGCGCGCCTCTGTGCCGCGCTCCCGGCGCTCCGACGCGTGAACCTCGGCGGCGTCCATCATCGCGCCGGTCGCACACAGAAGCTGCGCTACATCTTCCTCACGAGCGCGGAAGAGGCGGAGCTGCGCGCGATGGCCGCCACCGGCGTCGAGATCTCGGCGCAGGATGTGCCGGCAGCCCGCGTGATCCCGCTCGAGGCCGTGCTCGCGGGCGAGGCGTTGGCGTGATTGCCGACGTGCTGGTGCTCGGCCTCGTCGGTGCGATTCTCGGACTGGACATGGTGAGCTTCCCGCAGGCGCAGATCTCGCGACCGATCGTCTCGGCGACACTGGGCGGCGCGTTCATGGGCGACGCCGGCGTCGGGTTGCTCTGCGGCGTGCTGCTCGAGCTGTTCGCGCATGAAACGCTGCCGTTCGGTGCCTCGCGCTACCCCGAATGGGGATCGTCGTCACCGGTGGCCGGTGCCGCCGCCGCGATCGGTGCCAGCGTCGGCAGTGTGTCGATGGCCCTCCTCTTCGCCGTGCCGTTCGGGTTGCTCACGGCGAGCGCGGGCGGATGGTCGATGGTGCAGCTCCGCCACCTGAATGCACGGCTGGCACGGCGGCGACTCGAGGCGCTGGCGCGCGGCTCGGCGCGGACGGTCGCCGGGCTGCAGGTGGCCGGTGCGACCGCCGACCTCGCCCGCGCTGGCGGGATCGCGCTTCTCGCCGCGACGATCGCGCTGCCTCTCGTGCGCTGGATTGCGGTGCAGCCCGCGCCACTGGCTCCGTATGCGATGCCGATGCTGGCGTCGCTGGGCGGTGCCGTGGCGGGTGGCGCGGCGTGGAAGATGTTTCACTCGACCGCCGGCACGCGCTGGTTCGGCCTCGCCGGCCTCGCGATTGGCATCGCCATCGCGCTCGTTCGGTCCCGATGAGCCTGTCCACCGGCGCGACGGGACCAGACCAGCCCGCAGTCACCGCGATTCCTGCGCTGCCGCATCGGACACGGCTCGCGATCATCAGCCGGCTGTTCGCGGTTCAGGCCTCGTGGAACTACGAGATCCTCATCGGCACTGGCATCGGCTTCTGCGTCGAACCTGCGCTGCGGCTGTTGCCCGGCGGCGCCGGAGGTGAGGCGTACCGCGCAGCGCTCGCGCGGCAGAGCCAGTATTTCAACGCCCATCCCTACCTGTCGAGCTTCGCCGTGGGCGCGCTCGCCAAGGCCGAACTCGAAGGACAGCCGGCAGCGCGGATCGAGCGGTTCCGGACGGCGCTCTGCGGACCGCTGGGCAGCGTGGGTGACCGATTGGTGTGGGTGGGGCTGTTGCCGACCTGCTCCTTTGGCACACTGCTGCTGTTCGGGGCCGGGGCATCGCCGCTCACGTGCGTGCTGGCTTTTCTTCTGTTGTACAATGCAGGGCACGTGGTCTTGCGGCTCTGGGGCCTGCAGATGGGCTGGGAGCGGGGCCTGTCGGTCGCGGCCGCCCTCGGCCACCCCATCCTGCGTGAAGGACCGGTGTGGCTGGCTCGCGTCGGCACCCTGCTGGCGGGGGTTGCCGTGCCGCTGACGGTCGCGCGCCTGGTGGGCGGGAGCGGGATCGCCACCTCGGGCATCACGCTGCTGATCGCCGCCGCTGGTGCCAGCACGCTGGTCCTGTTTCACGGGCGCGTGGAAGGGTGGCGCCTTGCACTGATCGCCGGCTCCGCCGCTCTTGTCCTCTTCCTCCTCCGCCATGCCTGAACGCACCGTCGAGATCCTGAACCGCAACGGGCTGCACGCCCGCCCGGCGGCCGAAGTCGTGAAGCTCGCCGCACGCTACCAGAGCGCGATCACCATCGTGCGTGACGACGTCGAGGTGAATGGCAAGAGCATCATGGGGGTGATGATGCTGGCGGCAGAATGCGGCGCCGCCATCAGGATCCGCGCCGATGGGCCGGATGCGGAGGACGCCCTTGAGGCACTCGCTGCTCTCGTCGCGGGTCGCTTCGGGGAGCACTGATGGAACGCATGCTGCGCGGGCTGCCGGCCTCGCCGGGCATCGTCGCCGGCCCGGTGCACCTGCTGCGCTGGGAAGTGCCCGACGTGCCTGCGCGCACCGTCACCGAGGCCGAGATTCCGCACGAGCTGGCGCGCTTCCGCGACGCGGTCGCGCGTGCGCAGGACCGCCTGCGCCACGTGCGCGATCGGGCCGCGCATCAGGCGGGCACCGAGGAGTCGATGATCTTCGAGGTGCAGATCTCGATGCTCGACGACGGCGCACTGAATACCGAGGTGGAAGCATTCATCCGCGACCGGCGCGCGGCGGAGCACGCCTTCGATCTGGTGATGCTCGAGTGGCGTCGTCGGTTCGGGCGCGCGTCGGCACCGATGCTGCGCGAGCGCGTCGGTGACCTGACCGATCTACACATCCGGGTGCTCGGCATTCTGCTCGCGTTGCCCGACAGCGACCCCGTCGACCTGCCGAAGGGCAGCAACGCGATTCTGGTCACGCACGACCTGACGCCGTCGCTGACCGTGCAGCTCGATCGCGAGGCCATCGCTGCGCTCGCCACGGACGAAGGGACGAGCACCAGTCACGTCGCGATCCTCGCGCGGTCGCTCGGGCTGCCCGCGGTGGTCGGTCTGCGCGATGCCACGACTCGACTCCGCGCCACCGACCGCGTCGTCCTCGACGGCACCACGGGCGTGCTGGTGGTGAATCCGAGCGACGAGGAGATCGCGCAGGCGAGGCTGCGCGCGGAGCAGGCGGCGGTGCTCGAGGAGACGCTGCGCCTCCAGGCCAACGTCGCGGCACAGCTGCGCGGCGGCGAGCGCATCTTCCTGCGCGCCAACGTCGACCTGCCGGAGGAGTCGGAGCTGGCCGCACGGAGCGGCGCCGACGGCGTGGGGCTGATGCGCACGGAATTCGTCGTGCTGGGGCGCACCGCGATGCCCGACGAGGACGAGCAGTACCGCGCCTACCGACGCGTGGTCGAGGCGTTTCCCGGCAAGCCGGTCGTGATTCGTACCTTCGACATCGGCGGCGACAAGCTCCCTGTCGGGGGATTTCCGACCGAGGCGAACCCGTTCCTCGGCTGGCGTGCGATCCGCATGTGCCTGGATCAGCCGGAGCTGTTCCTGGTGCAGCTGCGTGCGCTGCTGCGTGCGGCGGCGCATGGCGACGTGCGCATCCTGCTGCCGCTGGTGGTGAGCGTGGACGAGGTGCGGCGGACGCGTGCGCTGCTCGCCGAGGCGGCGCGGACGCTGAACGAGCGGGGGGCAGTGTTCCGCGACCGGGTGCAGGTGGGGGTGATGATCGAGACTCCAGCGGCGGCAGTATCGGCCGACACTTTCGTGAACGATGCCGATTTTTTCAGCATCGGGACGAACGACCTGGTGCAGTACACGCTGGCGGTGGACCGCGGCAACGTGAATCTCGCCAATCGGTTCACACCGCTGCATCCGGCCGTGCTGCGCCTGATCCGCGAGACGGTGGATGCGGGTCGGCGTCGCGGGCTGGAGGTGGCGGTGTGCGGGGAGATGGGCTCGCAGCCCCTGACGGCATTCGTGCTGGTGGGGCTGGGGATCCGTCACCTCAGCGTGGCACCTCGGGCGGTGCCGTTCATGAAACGGATGCTTCGGAGTGTATCGGTCGAATCCGCCAGGGAGGCCGCAGACGCCGCCTTGGCGAGCTCGACCGCTGCGGAAGCCGAACGGATCGTGCGGCGGCTGCTGCAGGCGGCGGCGCAGGACCTGTCTCCAAGTGAGCTTGGGTTGCTCGGTTCGGAGTCCGGGGATATTTTGGGATACGCAGTGTGACATATAAACATCTCCTTATACCTTTCTCCTTCCCCTACGGCTGTGGCTGAACGCAATCTCTTTACCTCCGAATCGGTCACCGAAGGGCATCCGGACAAGGTCGCGGACGCCATTTCCGACGCGGTCCTCGACGCGATCCTTGCCAAGGATGACAAGTCGCGCGTCGCCTGTGAGACCCTCGTCACCACCGGCCTCGCCGTGGTCGCGGGTGAAATCACGACGTCGGCCTGGGTCGACATTCCCGCACTCGTGCGCCGGACCATCACCGATATCGGCTACGACGACCCCGAGTTCGGCATCGACGGCCGGACCTGCGCCGTGATGAGCACGATCGACAAGCAGTCGCCCGACATCTCGCAGGGTGTGGACACCGGCGGCGCCGGCGACCAGGGCATGATGTTCGGCTATGCGACGGATGAGACGGAAGAGCTGATGCCGATGCCGATCACGCTCGCGCACCGCATCACCGCACGCCTCGCCGAGCTCCGGAAGTCGAAGGAGATCAAGTGGCTGCGGCCGGACGCGAAGAGTCAGGTCACGATCGCCTACGACGAGGCCAATCAGCCCATCGGCGTCGACACGGTCGTGGTCTCGACGCAGCATGCGCCCACGGTCTCGCAGAAGACCATCCGCGAGCAGGTGATCGAACAGATCATCATGCCCGTGCTGCCGCCCGAGCTGGTCCAGAAGAAGATCAAGTTCCACATCAATCCGACCGGCAACTTCGTGATCGGTGGCCCGCAGGGCGACTGCGGCCTGACCGGCCGCAAGATCATCGTCGATACCTACGGCGGCATGGGCCGTCACGGCGGCGGCGCGTTCAGCGGCAAGGATCCGTCGAAGGTGGACCGCAGCGCCTGTTACGCGGCGCGCTGGGTCGCGAAGAACATCGTCAAGGCCGGACTCGCCCGCCGCTGCGAGGTGCAGGTGGCCTACGCCATCGGCGTCGTCGAGCCGGTGTCGATCCGCGTCGAGACGTTCGGCACGGGCATCGTGCCGGATACCGAGATCACGCGCGCGGTGCGCGAGGTGTTCGACCTCACGCCGAAGGGCATCACCACCGCCCTCGACCTGCGGAAGCCGATCTACTCGGCAACGACGGCCTACGGCCACTTCGGACGGACGCCGGGCAAGGTCGCACATGTGGACATCACGACGGGGAAGCCGTCCCGGATGTACAATTCGTTCACGTGGGAGCGCACGAACATGGCCAAGGAACTCAAGGCCGCGCTCCGCTGAACTGACGGCGCCGTGCGCACGCCCGTACACCCGGGAGTGCGCACCGCGCCGCCTCACCGCATGACCGGAGGCGCTGTTCATGGTTGAGATGCGCGTGGCGCGACTCGGCGTGGACAGCGCCGCAAACACTTTCGTCGTCGTGCTGCGCGAGCTGCACGGCGTTCGCGTGTTGCCGATCTGGATCGGCCAGCCGGAGGCCGAGGCAATCGTCATGGAACTGCAGTCCGTGAGCCGTGAACGGCCGCTCACCCACGACCTCATCAAGCAGATCGTGCTCGGACTTGGCGCCACCGTGCGCCGTGTCGTCATCAGCCGCGTCGAGCGCGGCACCTACTTCGCCGAGCTGCAACTGCAGCTCGGCGACGCGATCGTCTCCGTGGACGCGAGGCCAAGTGACTCCATCGCCATTGCGCTGCGTACCGGTGCGACCATCTTTGCCGCGGACGACCTGTTGGTCACGCTCGAGGATGAGGACCAGCCCCTCGTGCCACCGCCGATTCCCGACGGTGATCGATCGACCGGCCCCGATATGAGCCCGGATGAACTCAAGGCGTACCTGCAGCGACTGCGACCCGAGGATCTCGGAAAGTTCATGCCCTGACCATTGCTCTGGCGGCCCCGCGCGATTCGCGGCGTCGCGCCGGGTGCCGCGACTGGTGCGACTGGTGCTCGCCGCACTCTTGTTGGCCGGCCCGACCAGCGCCATTGCACAGGCCGCTGCCCCTGCGACACCAGCCCCGACCGCAGAGCAGGACAGTGGCGCGCCGGCCCCACTCCCGGCCGGTGCACCACGATCAGTCACCGGTCGCGTGGTGCGCCCGGGGGCCGAGGCGTTTCAGCCCGTCAGCGGTGCGTGGGTGACGCTCCATCGCGTTGGCCAGGATCGCGCCGGACCGCTCGACTCCATGCGCACCACCGCCGACGGGGCGTATCGGTTTCAGTATCAGCCGTCCGGTGCCGCCGACGCGATCTATTTCGTCTCGGCCAGCTACGCCGGCATCGCCTACTTCTCGTCAGGCCTCTCGCAAGCCGAGGTCGCCGGGCCCGACGCCGAGATCCAGGTGTTCGATACGACCTCCACCGGAATCCCGCTCACGGTGCGCGGCAGGCACCTCATTCTCTCCGCTGCCACCGGTGGCACGCGACGCGGCATGATCGAGGTGTTCGAGATCACCAACGACTCCAGCCGCACGCTGATTGGCCGCACCGCGAACGCGCCGACGTTCCGCGTGCGACTGCCTCAAGGAGCGCAGGACTTCAAGGTCGCGCAGGGCGACGTGCCCGCCGATGCCGTCACCTACACCGATGGCGAAGTGCTCGTGCAGATGCCCTTCGCTCCCGGCCTCAAGCGATTGTCGTTCTCGTATTCGGTCGAGGCCGACGCCTTCCCGCTGCGTCTGCCGGTCCAGTTCAACACCGGCGTGCTGGAGGTGCTGGCCGAGGATGCGCAGGCCACCGTCTCCGCGCCGCGGGTCGCCGAGACGTCGCCCGCGTCCCTCGATGGGCGAAATTTTCGCCGCTTCCTCGGCAATGACGTCCCGGCATCCGGCGTGCTCGAACTCGACCTGCCCGGCAGCACACAGGCGAAGAAGACGCGCATCGTGCTGTCGCTCGTGGCCGCGATCGCGCTGGCGATGCTCCTGTCACTCGCTCGCGCCTTCGGACGCCGCACGACGTCGGCCCGCCCGGCGATGGCATCGGCCGTCGCGGCGGATCGCGAGGCGGAGCGACTGGCACGTCAGATCGCCGACCTCGATGCGAAGTTCGAACGGGTCAGGGAGCCCGATGGCGACGCGCGTGCAGGATATGACGCAGAGCGGACACGGCTCAAGTCCGCGCTCACCAACGCGCTGATCAGCCGCGACGCGGCCTTGCAGTGACCCGCTCCGAACGGCGCGCGGCAGCGATGTCGGGCGCGCGTCGCGGCATCACGCACCCGCCGCACTGATGGTCACGGCTGCGACGCCTCGCGGTCCCGCGCTGCTCTGGATGCTCATCGTCGGCGCGCTGCTGGTGCTGGTGTTGGCGGGCCTCGCGATCGGTGCCGTGTCACTGCCGGTGTCGGCGGTGCTTCCGGCGCTGGTGGGCGATGGCGATCCGCTGGCCGTGACGATCGTCCGCGAACTGCGCCTGCCGCGCGTGGTCCTCGCGATCCTCGTCGGCTGTGCGCTTGGCGGCAGTGGTGCCGCGCTTCAGGGTACACTGCGCAATCCGCTCGCCGAACCCTACCTGCTTGGTGTGTCGGGTGGGGCGGCCGTGGGAGCGGTGATCGCGATGACGGTGGGGATCACCGGCGCGACGACACTGCCGCTGGCGGCGTTCGGTGGTGCGATCGGCGCCGTCATCCTGGTGCTGGGACTCGCGCGCGCCGCCGGTGGCGCGCGTGATCCTCGAACGCTGCTCATGGCGGGCGTGATCATCGGGGCGTTTGCGAATGCACTGATCATCATCGTGCTGGCCGATGCGCCGCCCGACCGCGTGCGCGGTGCACTCTGGTGGATGGCCGGGAGCGTGGCGGACGCCTCGTGGGTGCGCGTCGCGTGGCTGGCCGTGTACGTCGTGCTCGGCATTGGCCTGCTCGTGTCACGCGGTCGTCTGCTCGATGTCCTGGCGCTTGGCGAGGAGTCGGCTGCGGCACTCGGGGCCGACGTCTCGAGCGCAACGCGTCAGGTCTTCCTCATCAGTGCGCTGCTCGCCGCGGCGTCGGTGTCGGCGGCGGGGCTGGTGGGTTTCGTCGGGTTGGTCGTGCCGAACATCGCACGGGCGTTCGGGATCGTGCGGCATCGCCCGCTGATCCTCGCCGCCGCCGCCGGGGGCGCCGTGCTGCTGTTGTTGGCAGACCTCATCGCCCGCACCGTGCGCGCGCCGATCGAGCTGCCGCTCGGCGCGATCACGGCGCTGATCGGAGTGCCGGTGTTCCTCGCGCGCCTGCGGCGGCTCCGATGACGGCACCGGCTGCTCTGATGCTCGAGCATGTCACCCTGGCTTACGCCGCTGACGCGACACCGGTTGTCCGGGATGTGAGCATCACGGCGCCGCCCGCCGCCATCACGGCCATCGTCGGCCCCAACGGATCGGGCAAGAGTTCGATCGTGCGCGGCGTGCTCGGGCTGATGCCGCGGCGCGAGGGACGGATCATGGCAGGGGATACCGATCTGTTGCAGGCTCCGCCGCGCATGATGAGCCGCCAGGTCGCCGTGATGCCGCAGCGCGAATCGCTCGCGTTCCCGATGGCGGTGCGTGAGTATGTCGCGTTGGCGCGTGCGCCATTCCTCGGGCTCTGGGACGCGCCGTCGGTGCGCGATGGTGAGCTCGTGCATGAGGCCATGCGCCGTGCCGACGTGCTCGCGTTCTCCGCGCGACGCACCGATGCTTTGTCGGGTGGCGAGTGGCAGCGCGTGCGCCTCGCGCGGGCCCTCGCGCAGGACACGCCGATCCTCCTGCTCGATGAGCCGACGACGTTCCTCGATGTGGCGCACGAGATGGCGACCTTCGAGGTGTTGTCGGCCGAGGCGCGCGCGGGGCGCACGGTGGTGCTGGTGAGCCATACGCTGACGCTCGTCGCACGCTTCGCGGACCAGATCGTGTTGATGCACGAGGGGCAGGTGGCCGCCGCCGGCACGCCACGCGACGTGATGCAGGCGGGCACGCTCGAGCGCGTGTACGGCTGGCCGCTGGTCGTGTCGCATGACCCGGCCGTCGGAGCGCCGACGCTCGTTCCGCTGCGCCGACCCTGAGCGACCGGTGCTGGTGCCGTCCATTCGGTAGATTTCGCGGTGCCCTCCGTCGTCACCAGCGCCATCGTCCTGCACGCGTTCAACTACAGCGAATCCTCGCGCATTCTGCGCCTGGCCACGCGTGAGGCGGGTGTGCAGACGGTGATGGCGCGTGGTGCGCGCGCCTCGCAGCGCCGGTTCGGGTCGGCGGTGGATCTCTTCGCCGAGGGGGAGGTGCAGTTCGAGGTCCGTCCCGGACGCGACATGCACACGCTCGCGCGATTCGACGTGGTGCGCAGCCGGACGGCGCTTGGCGGATCACTGGAGCGATTCGAGGGCGCATCGGCACTGGCCGAGGTCATGCTGCGCGTGGCGGGCGACGACGACACGCCGTCGGATGCGTTCGACGCGCTCCAGGCAGGGCTGGATGCCATTGCGTCTGACGAAGCGCCGACCGTCGCCACCATCGCCGCAACCTGGCGGCTGCTCTCGAGCCTTGGATTTACCCCGGCGCTCGATTCCTGCGTGCAATGCGATACCGGGATGGCGTCGACCGCCACGGTGTCATTCAATGCCGAACTGGGCGGCGTGCTCTGTCCCACGTGCGCGGTCCGCGCGCCGGCGCGGCGGCTGCCGGCGGAGGCGCGGGGGCTGATCGGGCGATGGCTGCGCGGCTCCAGCGGCGGTGAGGCCATGGCGGAGCCGCTCGATACGCCGAGCGTGCGTGCTCATCAGCGACTGCTGCGGATTTTCGTGCACGCCCACCTCACCGAGGGGCGTCCCCTGCGCGCCTTCGACGCCTGGGCCGGCGGCTGAGGCAACGCGCGCGTGGAGCCGGCCGAACCTTTCCCGGCACGTAACCGTAGTTGCGGTGGGAATCATCGCATCGTGCGACCGTCGCTTGTGTGCGGGGTGCAGGCTGATATCGTAGGAGTTCCCGCAGGATGACATCCGTTTTCATTCCCGCACTCGAGGTCGCTAGGAACCTTTCTCGTTCGTTTGGAGTGTCGCATGACTTGGCGGAGACTCGCGCGGCTCGTGGCCGTGGGGTGTGCCGTCGTGCTGCCGGTCACCATTGTGGCGCAGGCCTCTGCGCCGTCGCCTCAGCCTCCCGTGAAGCTGCGGGCCGATGGGTTCGATCTGGGGCAGAGTTCTCCCAATCCCACGGCGGGCGAGACCCGGTTCCCCTTCTTCGTCGGGGATCCCCCTGTCTGCCGGGATGCCCGTCGACAGTATCGGGTGACGTTGCGGATCTACAACCTGCTCGCGCAGGAGGTGGCCGTGGCGCAACTCGCCGGATTGAATGGCGAGCTGGAGGGCGCACGACGGCTGAACAACGTGATGCTGACCTGTCGGCAGTACACGGCATACTGGGATGGCAGGGTCGATGGCACACAGCGCGATGCCCCGGACGGCATCTACCTGTATCGTCTGGAGGTCAACGGACGCGCCCTCGTGAAGAAGCTCGTGGTGCATCGGTGAGGGCGTGTTCCGGAGATCGGACACGCCCTTTCCCGTGCGCGCTATCGAGGAATCGCGGGTACCCTGCCAAGGCTGATCGCCTGCTGCTCGATGGCCGCCCAGAGGCGTTTCGCATGGGCTGGATGGGCGGCCAGGTCGTCACCCAGCGCCTCGATCTGATTCGCAGTCACTCCGCGCTTGCGCAGGACGGCCTCGCGTCGCTGCGCGCGCACGGGCGGGCTCAGCTGGGGAGCGTCCGCCACGAACTTGAGCTCGCTCATCACCTGCACGAACGCACTGTCGCTCATCCCGAGGTCCGCGGTGCCCGCCCGGCAGCCGACGGCCACGAAGAGCATGAGCCCGGTCAACACTCGCCGCTTGATCATCCTCCGAGCGTACCGGAGCCCGGGGATCGGGGCAAGGCCTGCCAGCGAGGCTGAACCCTGCCACGCTGGCGCGCGTACGTTCCGCGTGCGGCATGCGCACGCGGCCTCCGGATTGCACCCTGGGCTGCGTACACGCATATCGTGTCGCGTCTCCCCCCGATTCCCGGAAGCCCGATGCTCAATCCCGACCGCTTGACCGTCAAGTCCGGCGAGGCCGTGAACGAGGCGGTGGCGCTCGCCCGCCGCGCCGGCAATCCCCTCGTCTATGACCTGCACCTGCTGCTGGCGCTGATCGCGCAGCAGGATGGCATCGTCGTGCCGCTGCTGCAGAAGTCCGGGGTGAAGGTTCCCGAGCTTCGCCAACGCGCCGAGACCGAGGCGGCGCGGTATCCGAAGCAGAGCGATGCACAGCCGCAGGTGGCGCGTGAACTGAACCAGGTGTTCGACCGCGCCGATGCAGACGCGAAGGCACTGGGCGATGACTACGTCAGCACCGAGCATTTCCTGCTGGCGCTCGCCAACGTGAAGGGCACCGACAGCCGCGCCCTGCTCCAGGCGCTCGGTGCCACCGGGGAGTCGCTCGCGACTGCGCTCACCGCCGTCCGCGGTTCGCACAAGGTCAGCGACCAGTCGCCGGAGAATCGCTACCAGGCGCTGCAGCGTTACACCCGCGATCTCACCGAGAGTGCCCGCGACGGAAAGCTCGATCCCGTCATCGGTCGCGACGACGAGATCCGCCGCGTCATTCAGGTGCTGTCGCGCCGCACCAAGAACAACCCGGTGCTGATCGGTGAGCCCGGCGTCGGCAAGACCGCCATCGTCGAAGGGCTCGCGCAGCGCATCGTCAACGGTGACGTGCCGGAAGGCCTCCGCGGCAAGCGCCTGTTGTCCCTCGATCTCGGTGCACTCATCGCGGGCGCGAAGTTCCGCGGCGAATTCGAGGAACGCCTGAAGGCGGTGCTCAAGGAGATCGTCGACAGCGAGGGCGAGATCGTCGTCTTCATCGACGAACTGCACACGCTGGTCGGGGCGGGGAAGGCCGAGGGATCGATGGACGCCGGCAACATGCTCAAGCCGATGCTGGCGCGCGGCGAACTGCACATGGTCGGCGCGACCACGCTCGACGAGTATCGCAAGCATCTCGAGAAGGATGCGGCGCTCGAGCGGCGCTTTCAGCCAGTGTTCGTGGGCGAACCCACGCTGGATGACACGATCGCCATCCTGCGAGGCCTGAAGGCACGCTACGAATCGCACCACGGCGTGCGCATCACCGATGGCGCCATCATCGCCTCCGCGACGCTCTCCAACCGGTACATCGGTGACCGGTTTCTGCCCGACAAGGCCATCGACCTGCTCGACGAGGCTGCGAGCCGGCTGCGCATCGAGATCGACTCGCTGCCGCAGCCGATCGATGAAGTGGAGCGTCGTGTGATGCAGCTCGAGATCGAGCGGCAGGCGATGCAGAAGGAGACCGACGCGCCGGCACGTGAGCGGCTCGTGGCACTCGAGCGCGAGCTGGCGGAGCTGAAGACGCAGAGCGCCACGATGAAGGCGCAGTGGCAGCAGGAAAAGCAGGCCCTCGGCGACGTGGGTCGCATCAAGCAGGCGATCGACCACGCGACCACCGAGGCCGAGGCGGCGGCGCGCACCGGTGACCTGCAGCTGGCGGCCGAGATCAGCTACGGGCGCATCCCGCAGCTGCAACGCGACCTCGAGGCGGCCGCGGCGGTCGTGTCGGTCCGCGATGGTCGGCGCCGATTCCTGAAGGAGGAGGTGGGCGAGGACGACATCGCCGACGTGGTCGCGAAGTGGACCGGCATTCCCGTGCAGCGCATGCTCGAGTCGGAGCGTGAGCGGCTGACCACGCTCGAAAAGGAGCTCGCCCACCGTGTGGTCGGGCAACGCGATGCCGTGTCCGCAGTGGCGAATGCCGTGCGTCGCTCGCGCGCCGGCCTGCAGGACCCGAACCGTCCGATCGGCAGCTTCCTGTTCCTCGGGCCCACCGGCGTCGGCAAGACGGAAACGGCGCGCGCACTGGCCGACTTTCTCTTCGATGACGAGCGGGCGATGGTGCGGCTCGACATGTCGGAGTACATGGAGAAGCACGCCGTGGCGCGACTCATCGGTGCGCCGCCCGGCTACGTCGGCTACGAAGAGGGAGGCCAGCTCACCGAGGCGGTGCGGCGCCGGCCGTACTCGGTCCTGCTCTTCGACGAGATCGAGAAGGCGCATCCCGACGTGTTCAACGTGCTGCTGCAACTGCTCGACGACGGACGCCTCACCGACTCGCAGGGACGCACGGTCGACTTCCGCAACACGGTCGTGATCCTCACCAGCAACATCGGCAGTCAGGTCATCCTCGAGCGTCACCACGATGACTGGGCGTTGGTCGAGACGCAGGTGCTTGGCATGCTGCGGCAGCAGTTCCGCCCCGAGTTTCTGAATCGCATCGACGACATCGTCGTGTTCCGGCCGCTCGGCGAGCCGGAGATCGCGCAGATCGTCGACCTGCAGCTGGCGAAGCTGGACGCGATGCTCGGCGCGAGGAAGCTGCGCCTCACGCTCTCGCCCGACGCAAAGACGCTGCTCGTCGGCGAGGGGTACGATTCGGCGTTCGGTGCGCGCCCGCTCAAGCGCACGATCCAGCGGATGGTGCAGAACCCGCTGGCGCTGGCGCTGCTGGATGGCACGCTCCACGACGGCGACACGGTGCTCGCGACGCCGGGTGAAGGGCAGACGCTGGTGTTCACGCGGCAGGCGCCGGATGCCGCTGTGCCGGCGGCGGCTGACGGGCTCTCCGAGACGCTGGTGGAGGCGGCGACGTGACGGCGTTCGCGCGTCCGGGGGACGAGGCCTGGATGCGCGTGGCGCTGGATCTGGCGACACAGGCCGCCGCGGTCGGTGAGGTGCCGGTGGGGGCCTGCGTGGTGGCGGACGGCGCGTTGCTCGCGACCGGCGCCAACGCGATGAAGTCCGACGGAGACGCCACGCAGCATGCCGAACTGCGCGCACTGCGCTCCGCGATGCAGGTGCGCGGGAGCGAGCGGCTGGAGGGGTGCACGCTGTACGTGACGCTCGAGCCGTGCGCGATGTGCGCGGGCGCGATCGTGCTGGCACGGGTCGATCGGGTGGTGTTTGCAGCCTGGGATCCCAAGGCCGGGATGGCGGGATCCGTTGCCGACGTGCTGCGCCATCCCCGACTCAATCACCGGCCGGAGGTTGCCGGCGGTGTGCTGGAGGGGGAGTGCGCGGCGGTGTTGCAGCAGTTCTTCACCGCGCGGCGCGAACTGCGTCCTCCGCTCGGCGGCGGCGTGGCACCGGCCTGACCGCCCGACGCGTTCGGCGGGAACGAACGAATCGGTCTCGTGCTCGGGTACCGCAACGGCCGGCTCCGTTGACCCGACGTGGCAAACTGTCTAGAATAAGAGGCTGCGCAGGTTCGTTGGCGTCGTTGGACAGGTGTCCGAGTGGTTGAAGGAACCGGTCTCGAAAACCGGCGTGCCGGAAACGGTACCGTGGGTTCGAATCCCACCCTGTCCGTGTCGTGCAATCGAGCAGCCGGACGCTGTGCCAACTGGCGGAGCGTCCGGCTGCTTTCGTTTCAGGAGGCCGCGCAGTGCGGCCGGTCCCGTGCCGCGTGGGGCGACGCGCTCAGAAACGCGTCATCGAGTAAAGCGCCGCCGCTTCCGGTGTCCGGCCGAGGCAATGCTCGGCAAGCATCTCGGAGGCGATGACGCTGAAGGTGATACCGTTTCCGCCGTACCCCAATGCGAACAGGATGCCAGGATAGCGATCCACGCCGCCGATGCATGGCAGCCCGTCCTCGGTTTCGGCGAACGTACCGGCCCATCTGAACGCCGTTTCGGCGCGGATATCGGGAAGCAACGTCTGCAGACGCGCCTCGAGCTGCTGCGTCTTGCGCGGGATCAGCAGATCGCGCGCGATGGCGTTCTGGAACGGTACGTCACCACCGCCGATCAGGATGCGTCGGTCGGCCGTCGTGCGCATGTAGCTGTATGGACGCGCTGACTCCCAGACCAGGCATCGGTCATCCCAGGGACCGAAGCCCGGCAGGCGTTCGGTGGCCAGCGCATACGTGCTGTGCAACGTGGCGACGTCGAGCTCGAAGTACGACGGCAACTCATAGCCGGTGGCGCAGACGGCGAAACGCGCATCGATCGTCGCGCCGTGACGCGTGCGCAGGCGCACGCCGTTCGGCAGCTCCTCGTAGCCTCGCACATGCGTCTGCTCATACCAGCGTGCCCCACGCGATGCGGCGCGCGCGAGCAGTGCACGCGTCAGTGCCAGGGCATCGACCTCGCCGGCCAGCGTGCTGGTCACGGCGCCGTGTGACGGAAAGCCGTATCGCCCTGCCACATCTTCACGGCTCAACCATGCCACGTCGAGGCCCAGCGCGGCGCGCGCATCCGTCTCGCGCTGCAGGCGAGCCGCGTCGCGGCGGGTGGAGGCGAGGTAGAGGCTGGAGCGTGACTGAAAGTCGACGCCATCGAGGCCGGCGCAGAGTTGGCCGAGTTGCCGCACGGCGTCAGCGGACATTTGGTAGGCGCGTGCCGCGTCGTCGTCGCCGATGTGTGCACCGAGCTCGAGGAGTTCGAGATCGATCTCGTATTGGATGAGTGCGGTACTCGCGGCGGTGCTCGCGATGCCCGACTCGTGGCGATCCAGCACCACGACATCGAGCCCTTCGCGCGCGAGGCGGTCAGCGACGAGTGCGCCGGTGACGCCGGCGCCCCAGACGACCACATCGCAGGAGGTGCTCTGGGCGAGCGTTGGCTGTGCGGCGGCGAGGCCGTTGTCGACGAGCCAGAACGGCACGCCCGAGTGGAGGTTCGTCGGTTGTGACATTGGTGGCTTCGAGGTGGGCTGATGTGAGGGCAGCTCGTGTCGCGATGCGGGCACGCGAGACGCGCACGAGGGCGAACGTCACGGTCGCGCCCGTGAGGAGGGCAGCATTCATGCCACACCGGTTTCCGTGCGGGAAATCGGTTTCCAGGGCCGCCACTCGCCATTGGACGGTGAGCGTGGCCTCCAATTGACGATTCTTCTCTCCGCTCCGACAATTGCGTGACGATCCCGTGCCTGCAGTTCGTTGACGCTCCAGTCAGGCGTAGCACGCGCCCGAAGTCGAGGTCGTGCACGTTCGCGGGCACGGTGCGCAACGTGTACGAGTACTCGAACGGCAGGCAAGACGAGTGTTCACTCGACGCGCAGGTGCGGACGCATGCGTGGAGACACGGATCCCGCTCGGCGCAAGAGCACGCGTTGTAGTACCGAGCGCGTACACGGCCGAGATCACGAACACGGCCGAGATCACGCACAGTCTTCCGTGAATGCATCCGACGCGCGCCCTTGCGAACTCATGCACGCGGATTACCATACCTGCACGCACAGGCTGCGACGGAGCCTCCAGTGCTCTGCGTCGCGGTCGGGCGTGCGATGACCCGAGACGTCGTTGCACTCGTGATCGTCCAGACTCCCGGACTGGCGCATCCAGTCTACAACCGTTCGTGGTCTTCCACAGCAACGCTCAGAACTCGTGTAGCACTGTTCGCTGGCGTCATGGGCACGCTGGTGTGGCGCGCCATGTGCGAGCTCCGGACGGTCATTTTCGGCATCTCTGACCGGCTCGGGCAGATCCGTGAGCAACTCGTCGGCGCCAGGAACGTTGAGCGCTCTGCTGCGTGCTCGGCGAACGAATCGAGCAATTGGAACGCCTCGTGTTGTGAGTGCAATCCTCGCCATCGGCTTGCCGGCGTCGACAGATCCTGCTGCGGCGATGTGTTTCGTGCGGACTCCGATCGTCTCGTCAGCTGCTTACCCGCGGTCTTTGGAGTGCCACCAGGCACGCTCATCGAACGCTTCGGTGTCGCGAGCCTCACGAGGGAGCATGACCGCAGTCTGAGGGACACTTTGGCACTCCGCGCAACGGTTCTGGCCATGTGCGCGGTTCATTCGATCAGGCCGTTCGAGGATGCGTTCGAAAAGGACGACGCGGCGGCGGCCGTTGCCGTCCTGCCGAGACGCTCGCGTGCGCGAGAAAGGTGATCTTGCTGGCGACGTGGGCCTGCGATGATTCATCCGTGCTGAGATCCTCCCGTGTGTCACCTTTGCCATGTACATGGCGGGGAAGCCTGTCGCTCGAGTAGCGTCGTCATCCCCGCAGTTCTGATCCCGAATACTCCCCGTCAGTTGTCACATGCAACCCAATAACACCATGAGTCGTCGATTCTCAGCCTCTTTCTTCCGCGTGCGTTTCGTCGGCCTTGTGGTCGCGAGCAGCTGTCTCGTAACGGCGCGATGTGACGCGCAAGCGTCCCCGCGAACGACGCCAGGTGCAGGGAAGGTGATGCCGATGCGCGTGCGAGTGATCGGACTGCCGCCGGACGCGCCACTCGTGCGGCTCACGGTTCTCGTGGAAGCGACTGGAGAGCAGATCCCTCGTTCGATGCCTGCCGGAGTGCTCCGCTCAATGCTGGTCCCCGCAGGTCTCATCACAGTGAGCGGCGACACGGTACTTGTGCAGCGTGACAGCAGTGGCCCACAGATATTCGTCCCCGTCGAGACCGGGCAGCTCACCATGCCCGACTCCGGTGTTGCCGTGGTGCGATATGCCGCGATCACTGGTACGGCCGAAGTCCGCTTCGAGGGAGGGCCGCCGGGTCTCTCAGCCGGGGCCATGCTCTATCACCGTTGCTTTGAATCGGGTGGCTGCCCCGAGGGACGCGGGCTTGGGCTCACGTATACTGGCGCCTCCGGAAATGGAGACGTGGTCGGAATCGCGGGCTCGGTGCTGCGAGCGGCTCCGGCTCTACCCGGTATCTGGGGCGTCAAGACCTGGAGCCCGCCGACTGACGCTGACGGCGCGAGCAAGTGGTGTGCGTCACCTTCGACAACGAATTTTACCGTTGAGCCTGGCCGCGCAACGGTCATCACCGTTCGATTCGTCAAGCGCCGGGCATGTGAATGAATGATTCAGGTGGCAGTACGAGCCACCGTGGGTGTGGTACGATGGGCGTGGTACAGCTGCCGAGCCTGAAAGCCGTCCCCTCGAGGATCGCGTCGCCGCCAAGGTCTTATCAGTACGGAATCGGCGGTTGAAAGTGTCGCGGCGGCCGGTCCGATCTCCGGGCAGTTCGAGGAGATCGCTCAGCTCCCGGTCGCCGAGGGACACGACTCGATGCAGCCGCGAGCGGCTGCCATGCTCACTCCACCGGCAGCGTCCGCACCAGCCGCAATCGCTCAAACTCGGCA
>Ga0105045_10001314_pt1 | contig 20143 bp, 17 predicted proteins | sample MAT02_FD_78089 | JGI IMG/M metagenome (GOLD analysis project Ga0105045, IMG submission 78089) | Freshwater microbial communities from Lake Fryxell liftoff mats and glacier meltwater in Antarctica - MAT-02 (megahit assembly) | ecosystem: Environmental > Aquatic > Freshwater > Ice > Liftoff... | reverse complement strand
GAGCTAGCAAATGATTGATCCAAATCTCCTTAGAACCCAACTAGAAGAAGTTGTTGCCAATCTAGCCAAACGTGGCAATCAGCTGGATACCGCTAAATTTAAAGCGATGGAAGAATCAAGAAAAACGCTGCAAATGAAAACGCAGCAGTTGCAAAGTCAACGCAATGCCATTTCCAAAGCCATTGGTTATGCTAAAGCCAAAAAAGAAGATGCAAGTCACTTAATGAAAGAAGTTGAAGGCGTGACGGCAGAATTAGCCATCACCGAAAAAGAATTCGACGCGGTTCATAAAGAACAAACTGAATTTATGGCTTATTTGCCCAACCTCATTCATGAGAGTGTGCCCCTAGGAAATGATGAAAATGCCAATGTGCAAGTGCGTAAATGGGGTGAACCAAAATCGTTTGGATTTGTGCCCAAAGATCATGTCGATTTAACCGAAAAGTCACGAGCGATTGATTTTGATGCGGCCAGTAAAATGTCGGGCGCGCGTTTTTCAGTGTTGCGCGGCGATGTTGCAAAATTGCACCGTGCTTTGGCCCAATTTATGATAACAGTCCATACCGGCGAACATGGTTACCAGGAAATGTATGTGCCTTATTTGGTTGAACGCGAAGCGCTTTATGGCGTAGGCCAATTACCCAAATTCGAGCAAGATCTCTTTCATCTAAAAGGTGAACGTAGTCTGTGCTTGATCCCAACCGCCGAGGTATCGCTGACCAATTTGGTGCGAGACACCATTCTATCTGCAGCAGATTTACCGCTTAAATTTGTTAGCCACACTCCTTGTTTTAGAAGTGAAGCGGGTTCTTATGGTAAAGATACGCGCGGCATGATCAGACAGCATCAATTTGAAAAAGTGGAATTGGTGCAAATTGTAACCCCTGAATCGTCCTATGAAGCACTGGAGAACTTAACGAAGCACGCGGAAACCATCTTGCAACGTTTAGAACTTCCGTACCGCGTCATGGCGTTATGTAGTGGTGATATTGGGAATGTTGCTGCCAAAACCTATGATTTAGAGGTCTGGTTGCCTAGCCAACAAAAATACCGCGAGATCTCATCTTGCTCTAACACTGAATCTTATCAAGCGCGCCGATTGCACGCGCGATATCGTAAAACGGCCGATGCCAAACCTGAGTTAGTTCATACTTTAAATGGCTCAGGCCTTGCCGTAGGGCGCACGTTGGTTGCCGTGTTAGAAAATTACCAAGATGAGCAAGGAAACATTGTTGTGCCAAAAGCGCTACATCCCTTCATGGGAGATACTCGTCTTATACAATTAGCGGTTGCGTGAATATTCGCCGTATCATAGTATAAGTTCATCGCGCCTCCAAAGGTTTGGCAATGAAAAAAAGATTAACAACACTCCTAGCTTGCATCGCATCCAGTCACGCTTATGCTACTGTTTCGGTCGGAGACTTCCAAATAAATGGATTTTTCTCCGCAGGGGCCACCTGGTCGACGGTAGAATTCCTTAACACAGGCGTAGAGCCCGTGTATCTCTCCTTGATTCGTCAGCGACCCAGCTGGGAAAAGGATACCAACGTTGGTCTTCAATTCACCAAATTCTTGAGGGAAGATGTTAGCGTAACAACACAATTGTTCGCTGAAGGGGCCAGAGACTTTGATGTCGAAGCCTCCTGGGCCTTTATCAAGTGGGAACCTAGCGATCGCTGGCAGTTCCGTGCAGGTCGCGTTAGAACGCAAACTTATATGCTCTCCGATTATGTGGATGTCGGTTATGCCTATCCGTGGATCCGTCCACCACAAGAAGTTTATTCTCAGATCCCAGCATCGTTTAGTAACGTGACGGGCGTCGATGCGCGTTTCAAAACGGTACTGTGGGGACAAGATTTAACGCTTTCTGGTTTTTATGGCGCAACCAATGCTGAATTGGAATTCCCTATACCGTCTGGCAATACCATTCTTGATTTTGTAGACGTGCGTTTACGTGATATGTACGTTATTAACTTACGTTTTGGTGATGAGACCTTCAGCGTGCGCGCAGGTTATGAAGCAACGAGTGTCACGTTATCACCCAATGCCGGTACAGTGATGGAAGGCTTAAACACCGCCTTAAATACCATGGTCGGTTTCGGTATTTTATCGCCTGATTACATTAACTATTATTCAGCCTATAACGCGTCAGCAAGCTTTAAAGGGATCGGTTATCAGTTTGACTGGAACAATTTTGTCAGCATGGGTGAATTGGTTAAACGCCATGTTGCGACACCGATTGTAGCCGATGTGATTGGCTGGTATTTAATGGGCGGTTATCGTTACAACGAACTCATGCCGCATATCACCTTTGCTCGTGAACGGCTAGCCGACAACTATACGCGCCGTTTTAGCGGCTCGGCAAACGCTTTTGCCACCGCGTTAGGGTTAAGACAAAATCTGAGTCAAATTTCACAAGCTTTAATTGGGACTAGTCCTTACTTTGATGGTGGTGCGGGTGAACAAACCTCCGTCACCGTTGGTTTACGTTGGGATGTGTACGAAGGGATTGCGATAAAAGGTGAGTATTGCCATGTTCATCCTGATCGCTATAGTCCCGGATTGTTCGATGTCCTCCCTCATAAATCGGTCAATATTTATTCCTTAGCTGTCGATGCGGTGATGTAATGGAAAAAGCATCCTTCATCAATAAATTTTGGTTAAGTGTTTTATTCCTAATGGCTGCAATTGCAGCGCCAACGGCGAAAGCTGACATTGTCGTGATTGCGAATAAGCTGTTACCAGTGACGACGATGTCGCGCGATGAGATATATCGGATCTATTTAGGTAAAACGAAGTTTTTACCCAATGGCGCCAAAGTGGTTCCAATCGATCAAAAGCAGGGCACATTGGCGCGTAGCCAATTTTATGACAGCATTATCCATAAATCAGAAACACAAATTAAGTCGTACTGGTCGCGCATTATTTTTACCGGACAAGGTAATCCCCCGTTACAACAAGATGACGATGTTGCGGTTAAAAACCTCGTGGCAGAAGATGCTAATTGCTTAGGCTACATCGATAAATCTTTGGTGGATAGTTCGGTTAAAATTATTTACAGCCAACCTTTATTCGGTCAACCCAAAAACAATTTAAGTACCTTGGCGATGAATGTCATGATGGTTAAGGGATAGTCATGGTAAGTAGAGCAATCAATATTTTCGCTTTGGCCACACTTTGTTCTGGATTGCTGCTGCCACTTCAGGCAGTAGCAGAAATAGCCGTGATCGCCAATCCAGATATGCCAGTAACGTCAATGTCCCGTGAAGAAATCAATCGTATCTATTTAGGTAAAATGAAATTCTTACCGAGCGGCGCTAAAGTAACTCCCGTTGATCAACGCCCAGGTGCACCTGCTAGAAGCCAATTCTACGCGAACGTGATGCGTAAATCAGAAACCCAAATGAAGTCGTACTGGTCTCGCGTTATCTTTACCGGTCAAGGACAGCCACCATTACAAGAAACTGACGATCAAGCAGTTAAATCGTTTGTGGCTAAGAACCCTAGCGGTCTTGGTTATATCGACAAATCGGCAGTCGATGATTCTGTAAAAGTGGTTTATAGCGCGAATTAATCAAATATTAATAAACACTTTTAAAAGCCAATGATTACTTCATTGGCTTTTTGCTTTCTATAGGCAAAAAAAAGCCTCCAGCAGGAGGCTTTTTAGGAAGCAGGGCCTTACTCGCGATTGCCGCTGAACACTGAAAGAATGTTCAACAATGATACAAACAAGTTATACAAAGCAACGAAAATAGAAACCGTTGCTAAAATATAGTTTGTTTGGCCGCCATGAATAATGGCGCTGGTTTCAAACAGGATAACGGCAGAGCTAAATAACATGAAGCCTGCAGATAACGCTAATTGTAAAACCGGCATCGGGAAGAAGATCTGCACAAGCACCGCTAAGATCAGAATGATGGCGCCGGACATCAAGAATCCGCCCATGTAACTGAAGTCTTTACGGGTGGTCAGTGCATAGCCTGACAGGCCAAAGAAAATAACCCCTGTTCCACCTAAAGCGGTGAAAATAAGTTGGTGACCATTCACGAAATTGTGAAGGTAATAGTTCAGCATAGGTCCCAAAGTATAACCGAGTAAACCTGTTAATGCGAACACGCCAACAATGCCCAAAACGCTATTTTTGGTGGCATTGATGAAAAAGAGCAGCCCAATATATAACAGCAGGGAGAATAAACCCAGCGATGGTGCGTTGGTCGCCATTGCTACACCTGCCATTGCCGCACTAAACAACAATGAAGTTCCCAAAAGAATGTATGTGTTTCTAATGACTGAGTTAGTTTTTAAAATTGATTCACTGCGTGTACGTGTAACTGCAGTTGATTGTTCGTAAGCCATCTCACAACTCCTTTCTAACAGGTATATAGCTATATTTGATTATACCATAGTATAGACTATGGTAGTAAACAGGTGCGATTACACGCCGCCTTGAGGGCTTCTTACGAGCTAGATAGGGACGATAGTGTCAAAATTCAAGGTTGATTTACACTGCCTACCTTGGGTAGACTGCCACTCTCGACGGGAGAGGTGGCAGAGCGGTCGAATGCGGCGGTCTTGAAAACCGTTGAAGGGTACCCCCCTTCCCAGGGTTCGAATCCCTGCCTCTCCGATTCTCTTTGCAATTTTGCTTTATGTTGTGTTGCTTTCAGGTTCTCGCGGTCCTCGTTTACGAGAGTAAATTACGGGCGCTCGACCTTCAGCGTCTTGCCTAAAGCAAAATTGCTTCGAGAATCACTTGTTGAAGAATTAACAAAGAAAGACATTGTTGCCTCCGGATTCTCTCATCCTAGTGTTCAGACACGACGGTTGCACCCTTGAGGAACAGCGTTTTAGACTGGTAGTTACTAAACTAAAATTCATTTGGCTTTGGCTTTTATCGTTAACTGGTAAAGTCGAGATGCCTAGGTTATTCTGGGTGAAAAGCTGACACCAGCTCCATGGGGACACTAAATTGATCACGGTACTAATCGTCGATGACCATGAACTTGTAAGAGCGGGAATCCGCAGTCTTTTGTCCACCGTCAATGGCGTAAAAGTGATTGGTGAAGCAGCAACCGGCGAAGAAGCCGTTAAAGTTGCGCGCGAAAAACATCCCAATGTTGTTTTAATGGATGTACGTATGCCTGGCATTGGTGGGTTAGAAGCAACCCGTAAATTGTTAAGAGCAGATCCTGACTTAAAAATTATTGCTTTAACCGTTTGTGGTGAAGAACCTTTCCCCTCCAAATTATTACAAGCCGGTGCTGCAGGTTATTTAACCAAAGGCTCGGGTTTAGATGAAATGGTTCAAGCTATCCATTCCGTTTTTCATGGCAAACGCTACATTAGTCCTGAAGTGGCACAGCAATTGGCGCTTAAACATTTATCCGACGAAAAAGCGTCTCCTTTTGAAACCTTATCTGAACGTGAGCTACAAGTGATGTTAATGATCACCAGCGGTCAGAAAGTTCAAGAGATCTCCGATAAGCTTTGCCTTAGCCCAAAAACGGTGAATAGCTATCGTTATCGTCTGTTTGAAAAATTGAGTGTTAATAGTGACGTTGAGCTAACCCATTTAGCCATCCGTCATGGGATATTAGACACCGAAACCTCTTCAATTTAATCTCTCGTATGTTTAACCCGCAAGAATTCGTCAAAACGCTGAGTTCGCACCCTGGCGTTTATTGTATGCGGGATCTCGCTAAAAAACCGTTGTATGTCGGCAAAGCAAAAAATTTAAAAAATCGCGTTGGCAGCTATTTCAAAGATCATGACGATCCGCGAATTGCGCAAATGGTTAGCCAGATCGCCAGTATTGATATCACCATTACCTCTAGCGAAAACGAAGCACTTCTGCTTGAAAATTCGTTAATCAAAGCCCTTAAGCCACGCTACAATGTTATTTTCCGCGACGATAAAACTTATCCTTATTTATTTTTGTCGCAACATGCCTTTCCAAGGCTTGTTTATTTTCGCGGTAAGCAAAAATTTGCTGGTCAATATTTCGGGCCGTATCCTAGTAGTATTGCCGTAAAAGAAACTTTAACGGTGCTGCAAAAGCTATTTAAGATCCGCCAATGTGATGATCTATTTTTTAATAACCGATCACGGCCTTGTTTGCAGTATCAAATTGGTCGTTGTACCGCGCCTTGTGTGAAGTATATTTCGCAAGAGGCTTATCAAGCCGATGTACAGAATGTATCACTATTTTTAAAAGGCAAAGAAAGCTCAATTATTACCGACTTGGTTCAAAAGATGGCGCTCGCGTCTAGTGAGCATGCATTTGAAGCAGCGGCATCCTTTCGCGATCAAATTACGCGCTTGCGGATCATTCACGACCAACAAGCCATTTTTAGGCAGCACGGCAATGCGGATGTGATTGCGGTTGGGGAGCTAAAAGGACATTTTTGTATTCAGCTTCTGTATATTCGTCAAGGACGCATTTTAGACACCCAAACCTATTTCCCTAAGCAAGTGGGGGAGGGCACGCGTCATAGCGTTCTACGGGGCTTCCTGACCCAGTTCTATTTGAATCAAGAAGACAAGCTAGATTACCCCAGCGAAATCCTGCTCAATGAATCCATCGAAGATGAGTCGGTTATCGCACAAGCCTTAACTGAAAGTGCGAAGCATCGGGTAAAAGTGTATAGGCCACAAAAAGGTGAAAAGGTAAAATGGCTCACCTTGGCGACTGAGAATGCAGCCCAAGCCTTAAATCGCCGCTCAAATCAAGCCAGTGTCATCACACAACGTTGGTTAGAATTAAAGAAAGCTTTAGGACTTAACCAAAGTCTATCTCGTATTGAATGCTTTGATATCAGTCACACCCAGGGTGAAGCGACTATCGCGTCTTGCGTGGTTTTCGATGCAAATGGCCCCATAAAAGCCGAATATAGGCGCTATAACCTCGACGTTGGCAATGACGATTATGCCGCGATGGAGCAGGTTTTAACTAAGCGTTACCTAAAACGCAAAGCAGAAGAACTGCTATTACCAGAGTTAATTATGGTTGATGGTGGGAAAGGGCAGCTCAATAAGGCGAAAAAAGCCTTACAAGAGTGTCAGATCTTGGACGTAATGATCATGGCGATTGCCAAAGGTGAAGGAAGAAAGCCCGGTCTTGAGACCTTGTACATTTCGCGCGCGCAAAGTCAGGATGAGCTAATTGTCGATTTGCCACCTACGGCTAGCGCGCTACACTTACTGCAGCAGATCCGTGACGAAGCGCATCGCTTTGCCATTACAGGTCACCGACAAAAGCGTGCTAAAACACGCAAGCATTCCCCATTAGAGGCCATTCCCGGTGTCGGAGAGAAGCGTAGACAAGCGCTGATCAATTATTTTGGTGGTTACCAGGCACTTGCAGGCGCAAGTATGGAAGCGATTTCGAAAGTTCCTGGTATTAGTTTGCAATTAGCTGCTAAAATTTATGAAGCGTTGCATGGTTAGCGATTTATAACTTGCTCGTGAGAATTAGGCCATGCTAGCCTACCCACTAGCATCAGAAAATAACGTGGTAAATCATGCAAGGCATAATGAGTATTCCCAATTTACTCACCGCAGCAAGGATCGTGCTGATCCCTTGTTTTGTGGTTGCCTTTTACTTACCAACCAAGCATGCAGGTATGATTACCGCAGGCATTTTTTGCTTAGCAGGTATTACTGATTGGTTGGATGGATATCTTGCTCGTAAATTAAATCAGACTTCACGTTTCGGAGCTTTTTTAGATCCCGTTGCCGATAAATTAATTGTCGCTGTGGCGTTGGTACTACTCGTGGGTGAATTTGGTTCAGTCTGGATCACAATCCCCGCAGCGGTGATTGTAAGCCGTGAGATAGCCATTTCTGCACTAAGAGAGTGGATGGCTGAAATTGGCGAACGAACCACTGTATCAGTTAGTTATGTTGGCAAACTTAAAACACTGATTCAGATTATCGCAATAATTATTTTATTAGCTCAGCCAGCTGATTGGGATAGACCGATGGTGATAGTCGGTGTAATTTTTATGTATTTGGCAGCAATTTTGACACTTTGGTCGATGATTGCTTATTTGAAAACCGCCTGGTCGGTGTTAACAGAAAAGTAACCTGCTGTTTTTGCTCAGCAATTGGGCTTGACAGAGAGGGTGAAATCTTTAACAATGCACAGCGCGCTAAAACGCGGGAATAGCTCAGTTGGTAGAGCACAACCTTGCCAAGGTTGGGGTCGCGAGTTCGAGTCTCGTTTCCCGCTCCAGAATTTAATATCGTTCTTGAGTAGTAGATAACTTAAACCTAATTGGTTTAGGGTTTTTGTTGAGGCACCGGCTGGGTGGCAGAATGGCTATGCAGCGGCCTGCAAAGCCGCGTATGCCGGTTCGATTCCGGCCTCAGCCTCCAAATTTTCAGAACGAAAATAGTCGAGCACTTTGCTTTTATGCTTGGCAACAACGTATAAAAGAAAACTACGAAGAATATAGTCGAAGTAGTTTTACTTTTAAACTAGGCGCCAAGAGCCGAGCAACCCGGAGTTTACGTTAGTAAATGAGGATTGTGAGAGCACGTAGGCAACAACGTATAAAAGAAAACTACGAAGAATATTGCCCGGGTGGCGAAATAGGTAGACGCAAGGGACTTAAAATCCCTCGGGGCTTAACCCCCATGCCGGTTCGATTCCGGCCCCGGGCACCAACAATTCTGATTGTTACAGCGTTTTTGATGTTTTCAGTATTTTAGGTTAGTTCAGGGTTGCACCTTAACTAATCCGGCGAGCGCAGTACGAGCGCAAACGCCTTAATACTGGGGCAATCATGGCTACTAAAACGCATCTCAAAAGCGGTAACTACCGCATTCAAATTCGTGTCAAAAAGTTAAAGCTTATATCTGAGACCTTTCCAACTGAAAGTGAAGCTGATGCTTATGCACTTCGCATTGAATCAGAACTTACTTCAATTCGTGAATCAGAGAAAGCCAAGCTTCCTATCGACATGGCAGCACTCTATCGAACTTTACACCCTGATCTACAAAAAGCAGTTCAGCTCCAACCCGCATTTGCCCGAGTATTGGGGGAGATAGCAGGCAATGAGTTTACCCTTAGCCGACTAATTGATCAGTTTATGTTTCAGTACCAAAAGAAGGATCAAAATCTTTCAAAGCGCCTGGAGTGGTGGTGCAAGCACTATGGCCACCTCTTAATAAACGAAATCAGCGAAGATCATGTGCGTCATGGCACCAATCAGTTATTGGTAAAAGGTAGCACTGGCAAGAATGGGATCTCACCACAAACAACAAATCGATTCAAAGCTAATCTGTCTTCCGTGTTTGAGTTTGGCAAAAACAAATATCACCTTAAAACCAACCCTTGCAGGTTTATAAAGAGCAAACCTGAGGGCACAGGCCGAAAACGCTACCTTACTGTATCAGAACAGAAGGATCTCATTTCCGCTGCCAGAGAAAGCAAATGGAATAAGTTCTATTTGCTTATTATTATGGCTATTACAAGTGGGGCAAGGCGTGGGGGACTAGAGAAACTGTGCTGGTGTGATATTGAGTGGGAGCGATCGCAAGCATATTGTAAGAATATTAAAAACGGATCAGACAAGGTTTTGCATTTAACGGATGCAGTTATAACTGAGTTAAAAAAGCACCGTGCGGTTGGTAATGTCTTGCTATTTGGTAACCCAAGAAATCCATCTAGACCTTATGATTTTCGTCAAGAATGGATTGAAGCACTTGAACAAGCAGGAATCGCATTGGTGAATGAGAAGGGAGAAAAGTTGGTCTTTCATAGCTTGCGCCATACGTTCTGTTCAACCTTAGCCAACACGGGCGCAGAGCTTCACGAAATAGCATCACTTGCAGGGCATAAAAGCATACAAACAACAATGCGGTATACCCACCTAGATAATAAGCGGCTTTCTAGTGTGGTGAGCAAAACATTCAGTATGCTGGGATCGAATGAAATTTGATTAGTTTAGGCACTCGAATCCATGCTTTGTTTTGAACATTGGATTAGAGTGCTTATTTGAGATTGTCCTTAAGGCTGTAGTTCAGCAGTGCTCGTCAAAAGTGACACCTCCGGACCATTCCAGTCCACGCGCAAGGCAGAATGCTTTTTCCGCGCCGTCCTTCATGAAAAATGTCCCACAGCTTGCATACACATATAAGCCATTTTCATAGGTGACTTTTGCAAGTGACCACGGTTTGATAGCCTTCTCATCGGCTTTTTCGCACAACACCCAAATTGACTGATTATCATCAGAAACCACAGATTCAAGAACTACGGATGTTGAAAAATGATTATGGGAAAATACAACGCCCATCGTCAATTTTTCAGCATAGGCTGTGATTTGAACTTCTCCAGCACTTTGTGGGCAGCAGGGAAATTCACTGGGGGTATACCATTTCCGTTGAGCTGCCCCAGGGGTTTTTGCCATTACTAAATCTAATGCTCTCAATTTTTCCTCATATGAAATAATTGGTTCATATGCAGTTTGAGAGGTGTTGGGAAATTCAATTGGCGAGTTCGACTTGGGGCGAGCGGTGTTTTGCGCTTTAGCCACCGAATCGAAATCTCTTCTAATGTTTTCTAAAGTGCGCTCTAAAGGTTTGTGTACCCACTCACCCAATGAGCCACCGGTGGGGCGACTATCACTTTTTGCCCATTGGAGGAGGCGCTGCCTGCAAGCTTTAGCTTCCTCAGGACTGACAGCCCTCATCCATTCGAAATTACGCTCCAATCCATATTTTCCTAATTTTGAAGGATCTTCAAGAAAAGATTCTACACTGCCGCAGATGAGTTCAATGCGTTTCACAGTGATAGGATTCAGAAGCGCGTTTTCCAACCGCGTTAGCCACCGCAGGTTTTCAGGACGGTTGTTCCTGCGGTTCGTATCAATGTGATCGACAACATGCGTTTGGGTTGGAGGCTCACCATGGAATGCTGTTGCTACAATCCTATGGGTAACAACACCTGCGATAAGCAAATAACCTTTTTGGCTACAGGGTTTTCCAAAGGTCCAAATGTTGTCAGTCGGACGTGGGCGCTTGCCAGTACGTGGGTGACGTATTACTGCTCCATTGTCACGAACTGCATATCGTTCATCTCTATAGGTGCAATCTAATTCTTGGTCGAAGTCATTTATACGAAAATCTATCATGTCACGCCCCTTACGATTTTGCTTTTACAAGCATAGGGATAGGGCGAGCCGAGATTTCCGGTTTAGAATAACCGATATATCCGGCAGTACGTTTGAGCCAGATAGTCGTTTTGATGCTTGTGGATGGGTTCTTCCCGCTTCCATCAGGACGGTAGCCTGCAACTGGATGATAGGGTGTAATCGTAAAGAGAATACCATCATCCTTGCTTTCGATATCAACTTCCTCGTGAGAGGGAGCAAGGTAGAGCCTCGTTAGTTGTCGCTCATGTTGGTACTCATGGGCAAGTAAAATAGCCTGCCTCTTCAGATCATGGAACGACCATATTTTAGTAGCCACAATTAATTTCTCATGGGCTAGGCGAGTAAAGACATTCTCACATAGTGTATTGCTATCGGGGAGATTTGAGGGAAAGTTTTGAAGTTCTTCTCTACGTTGATCGATTGGATCTGAGGGGCGCAGCACGATGAGATATGCAAGGGGTAGGTTGCTGATTGGGTATTGAGTATCAGCCAACATGGCGGCCCGTGATTTATAACCAAAGAACGCAGCTACAAGCTCATGCGCATGGGAGGCTTTTAGTTTAATACCGTTAATGCTGGAAAACGCACGCAGATGGTCTGCACAAAGTTTAGTTATTTCTTGCATTGTAAACTCCATATCAACAGCCGGGCTTGATATTGGTCGTTGTGAGCGTTTAATCAACCATGCCAGCGGTTTAATACAGGTTACTAAACAGGCAGGTAGTAGAAGTATCGTCTTTACGGTCGCTCATAACCGGGGCGTTCGATTCCTGCCGAGATGATATAGGCAAGAATTGGAGATTACAAGACGCAGATCACATGCCTTGTTTCAATAAATAGCTTATGGCCAGGCGTTGCTTCAAAAAAATAACATGAGGTATTGCACTAAAATAGAAAGCCATTAATTCTATATAAATCATCTATCTAAATATTATGTGTATATGATTGGTGCTCATAACGCATCTATATTTAGTAAAAATAGTTGCATTAAGCTCATTAACTTGCTACATTTAGTTTATGAGAATAGCAAAACAATCCAACGAACTGTTGTCGCAACTATCTGAAGGTAGAGTTTATTCTTGGAGTGAATTAAAAGAGTATTCAAATTCACCTGGCAGACATGTGAAGCGACTCCTTGATAAAGGGCTACTTAATAAAGTAGGTCCTGGCTTATACTCGCCACCTAAAAAAAGTCGATTTGGAGTGGTGCCCCCGAAAGAAGATGAACTCGTTAAGAATTTTTTGAAAAGTGAAGATTTTCTGTTGTTTTCAACAAATCTTTATAATTCATTAGATTTAGGTTTAACACAGCTTAAAAATGAAACAGTTGTTTATAATAAAAAGCGTTATGAACCGGTTGAATTGGCCGGAAGAAAATATGATTTCAAAAGACCAAATAATGGTTATCCCAATAAGCTCACAGTAGAATTTTTAGTTGTAGATTTAATGAATAATCTAAAATCCGTGGGTGAAGATTCAACTAAACTTAAGGATAATGTGAATAAAGCAGTGCGTTCTAGCAAATTTAATAAAGAGCTTTTGCTGGATCTTGCCAATAGGTATGGCAAAGTTGGCACAAAAAAATTCTTTTCCCAATTTGCGGATGAATCAAATTCAATTACGGGAGAATTGTTACTCAAAAATAATTCTTCAAATATGAAAAATAAGAAGGCTAGTTAATGTTTTTACACGAGATTAAAGATGCTGAAGATCTATTTAGAGTTGTTGGAAATTCAAAAGGAATAGATCCTTATCTTGTGGAAAAGGATTACTGGATTATGCATGCTTTGTGGAGTCTGCAACAACAAGGCTTTGATTTTGAGCTTAAAGGAGGTACCTCTCTATCAAAAGGTTTTAAAATTATTGATAGATTTTCTGAAGATATTGATATTTACATACATCCAGAATCAAAATATAAACTAACGACAAAAACAAAACAAACTGATAAAAAACATGTACCACTTAGAGCGACCTTTTTTAATGAACTAGCCAAGGAAATTAAAATTCCAGGTATGGAGGCAACAAGAGATAATGCTTTTGACAATGAGAATTTAACTAGTGCAGGGATTCGTTTAAATTACAAAAGTTTGTTTGTAGTGCCTGGAATAATTAAAGAAGGGATTTTGCTAGAGCTGGGATTTGATACCACCACGCCGAATGAGCCTATAAATATTGATTCATGGGCATATGAAATTGCATTGAGTTCTAAATTAGGTCTTACCAATAATATTGCCATTGGTGTTAAATGCTACCTTCCCGAATTTACTTTTGTGGAAAAATTGCAAGCGATCACTACAAAGGTGAGGAAACAAAAAGAAACTGGAGTTTTTGGTCCTAACTTTTTAAGACACTTTTATGATATTCATCAATTGTTTCAGCTTCCAAGAGTAAAGCGCTTTATAGGCAGTCATGAGTATTTCAAACATAAGGATGATCGCTTTAGTACTTCAGATGAAAAGGATTTAATGGTAAATTTAGCCTTCAATCTTGAAAGTGATCCTGATCTCTTTGAAGAATATAAAAAGGAATTTTTAAGAATAAGAACGTTATTCATTTCTGGATTTCCATCCTTCGAAGAAATTTATGACTCTATAATTGCAATAAGGAGAATTGGCTAACATTAGTCCATCTCACCTCATTAAAAAATTATCCCCTAAAATTTTATCCCAACCATAAGTTCGAAAATGACTTAGCTTTAAATTTATCACCAGGATGTGCAGTATGAGTGAAATTTTTGCCATTAATGAAATATTCTCTGAGCCAGATTCTAAAGGGGTTTTAAAGTTCCTTGATAGTCTGATTAACGACAATGAAGTGAAATTTTATATACCTATAAGTCCATTAGAAAACCAACTACTAAAGGAAGTTGGTTTTTATGAAATCCCACGTAAAATAATTTTAGAATTGCTTCTTTTATGGAAAAGTCATTCCTTTGTGGATTTTGGGCTGGAGATGATGCATCCGTTAATTGCAGTATCGTTTGGAATACATCATAAATATTCAACATATTTTTCAGATGATGGACAAAGCTTAAAGTTACCCCGAATGGATGAGAGTACTGAAACGCTAGATTTAAAAACATCACCAGAGTGGTTTTTATGCAGCGTAACACGTCGTGGTATGACAATTGGAACTTTAATGAATAAATTATTTCCTATTGCTGTTACACAAGGCTTTACAACAACCAAAGTCAACATTGAACCAAAAAATCTGCTAATTGAAGGTAAAGCTTATAAAGACAGAATGCTATTTAAGTCAGCCACTATAGAAAAGGAAAGGCAAGAAGAAATTTTAAATATATGCGCTCAGCTAGGTGATGATGTAATACATTTATTGCGACAAGCTGAAATAATAGGTGTAGAGAGGAGTGTTAATCTGCTCAAGATGCTTGATTTAGACTATGATCATCATTCAACAGAATTTCGAGTGGCTTTCTTAACCCACGAACATATTTTTGTGAAGAAAGCAGGAAACAAAAAAATAGGAAATATTGAACAGGGAATTGCATATCTTAGGAACAACTTTCCTGAGATTACACCACCAAGTAAAAGTAAAAAATTAACCGATAGTAGTAAAAAGTTACAAAAGGAAAGGGAACTTTTAAACGCTGCAACTAAAAGAATCACTACAGTGGCTAATTCGGATAATGCCAAAAAAGGTACCTCACCTAAAAATCATCCCTAAGCCATTGTTTCGTAAGAGCTTTTCTTTTATGCCTCACCCAATAAATTTATTGGGTGAGGCATCTCTTCTACTTCAACCCCTTAAAATTAACAAGTGCTAGTTGTACCCTAAGTGGGCAAATGTGAGCTAATGTAAATTAACTTTTTAAAAATAAGGTCATTATGGTTGAAAAACATAAAATTAAGGTCATTAGGGCCAAGAGGCAATTAGACGAATATCTTGACTTGCAAACTTTTCTTAGAAGATATCCACAGTTTAAAGAAGGTCAAATGAGATGGTTTGTAGTTAAAAAAGACCGCTATGGACTAACGCCAGCAATTAAAAGACTAGGGAGACGCCTTTACTTTCATGTACCAACCTTCCTCGAATGGCTGCAGCTCTATAGTCTATATCAAATACATACGCCGATATTAAACAAACCGTTGTACAAGTCAAAACTCTAAATAGAACATGGCCAATCAGAATTTTTTTATATTTATTAAGAACAGAAAACTCTATTTCTAAGCCTGCGAAAAGAAACAATGATATTATTCCAAGCGACGCTAATATTTTGATGGTAGGATCGTGTTCGAACAGGTTTAAACATTGGCTACAAATCATTCCAAATATAAATGAAATAAGCGCTTGAGGGACCCCAAATCGCGCAAAGAATTTCGGCAATATGAATAGTGCAAAAAAAATTAAAAAGAAGTACTTAGATTCGGGATTAATAAACAAATCATTTATAAAATTAATGAGATATTCAAGCATTGGCTATCCTTAATGCTCGGTGAATTAGGCTATTAATATATGGTCTCATATTTTATAGCAAATAACATTGAGGTGAAATTTAAGTACACAAGCTATTAGGCAGACTCAATTATCCTCTTTCAACATTCATTGTTGAGTTGGGCCACTTGATTTTTTTATATGTCTTGCCCGCTTATGAGTCTCTGAATCGAAAGACAATTGAGGATTATCACGCTTCTTAAGACCTGCTGCAAAAAGCAAAAAAGTGGGGGTTAAAGCACTTGCTTGAAGCTCTATGCGGGCTGGCAAATTAAGATACTCTCTTTGAGAGGGCAAGACAGATAATGCCGTGATATCTTTCCCAAAAATATCATCAAAAACAAGTATTTCGCCATTTTTATCCGCGTAATCTTGACAAACACTCATTAAGCTAGATGTGCTTAGAAATGTGATCGAATTGATTCTTTGAAGTCTGTCAGCACTTGACTGACCACGACAAGCAAAATGCCTTGTTGTTTCAGAAGGTATTTTATTTAAGGCATTCGCTAAGAAACCACTGTAGATCCACCAAAAAATCGGATCAGTGGTTTTTGCCTTTCGGTTAGCTTTGTCATTAAAATCCCTAAGATCGCCTTTTAAGAAAGCATTTATTATGTACGAACTATCCGTGTAGGAAAAAATTATCTTTTTATCAAAGGCGTTCAGGTCTGCATATTTTTCAGGATACTGGCAGCCTCCTGGACAATGGGGATCAAAAGCTCGCAATTCTAAGGTCTCAGGGTTTTGGGAATGAAAATGATCGGCCATTAACTTTTCTGGGCTTAGATAGAAGTAAGAGCGCTTGAAATTCTCAAGATCTCTTACAACAAAGCGGACATGTTCCCAATTCATGTTTGTAATTATCTTGAACATATCATATTCAGTGTTATTAATAATGATATTATAGAAAAGCTGTCCCACGGAATTCATTTGTAGAATAGTTGAAATATTGTTTTTTCCATCTATTAACTGACAAACGATTTTTTCAAATTGTGTTGTAAAGGGATCCTTAGGTAATGGGCCCAGAAGTGCAGCACCCTTTTGCTTTAAATTCGTATGAGTTGTTATAAAGTGGTCGATTAAAATGTCAACGAGAGAAGAATCAGGATCTGTTCTTAACGCTAAATCAAAGCTACTTAAATATCCATCAATAACTTGAAACATGTTTGCACCTTGATGCAAAAAAGTTTTAACAAAATTAGCCTGATTGGAAGTAACTGCAGACATTAACAAAATAGAAGATGTATTCACATCTAATTCAGTTTCTAAAAAGCAGTTTAAAATTTCGTTAGGTAGGTGTAGATGCGCGAAACACTTTGGCACTTGCGCACCGGCTTTAAATAATTCTTTTACACCATTAGCCCAGCCATTTTCAATGGCTATTTGGATAGGAAGTTTTCCCCAACGATTTGGTTTGTTTAAATCATCTTTGAGTGTTTTAACGTAATTAAGATCTTGTCTTATTACGGCCTCATGCAAGTCAGTGTTACCATTAACCCATTGAATTAAACCTGAAAACCATGAAGAAGATACAGTGTCTACTAATTCTCTAGCGAGCGCGCCAGCTCCAAATAAATTATGATTACGACGATCCATTTCAGCAGCCATGTGATCTAATTGTTCCTGAAAGGCTACATTTTTAACGAGTAAATCTGAAGTAGTTTGCGCTTTGGTTGAAGGCATTAAAGAAGAACGAGGTAGACTCGCATTGGAATAATTGTGAGAAGTTGAAACACCAGTGGAAGGTTTAAACAGCGATAACATACCTAATAATCTCAGATAAAAAAACATAAAATATCACTCGATAACATTGATATCAAATGATATTGGATAGAAGGGAATGTTAAGTTAATGAAAATACACTAGGTAATGCAAAACATGATTATTTTAACTTGGCTAAATGTAAAGAAGGCACCTCACAATATCCAGGAGAAAAACGAGGTTATTTCCAATGAATAGCAACAAAAAGTAAGTTATTAAACATATTGATGATGCAAAATAGCCTGTGATCCACTCCATAAGATTTTATAGGAGCTGTGAACCTGCACGACATTCCTATAACATAAGTGCTGAACTCAATAATGGATTAACGCTCAAGGCACAATGGAGTTGTGATTTGAATATAAGGTTCACTTTAGCACTTACCTTAATAACGGCATTTGCAAATCAGTTGTTCGCTTATCAGTGCATCAAGTGCCCAAAAATCGTCTTTGCCGATAATTGGGGGCAAGTGATATCCCCCAGATAAGGGGTCAAGTCTTTACCTTTGATAGGTTGCGGCATATCTAACCTAAGGCGATTACAGCATGTTATTAGCATTTAAAGATTCAAGCAAGACCCTAGAGGAATGTAGGTGCGCGTAAATTTGCTCCATAATTTGTCTCCTTTTGGCCAACCCAAGTATGATTTAGTAGCAACTTTTCCTAGTGCTAAATTATAAAAACTTTAGCTATTCTTAGGTAAAGCTCCCGTTTTTCGATATGCTAATCGGGGCAGGATGCACTAACATCGTCGTTCCAGGACATCCACTCCCTAGATGATGTGCACGTACATCAAGTATGGTGATGGTTAATACAGCGAATATTTCTACTTTACCCAAACTGAACATTTTAACTTTGCCGCTACACAAAATCAAAAAAATTGAACTTTCCCCACAGAACACCTACCTAAACTGCCATACGATATTGCTTTTTTGAAAGGAAAGGTTGCATGAACACTGGCCCAGCTGAACCGGATCTCAAGGATTCGAAACTTAAAACGGATATGTCGGAATCCGTCTTTGATAGAGGCGCCAGTTTTATTGATGCAGCTAAACTTATTATTAATTCTGCTGAGCTAGATAAAAAGGCAAAACAAGACGGTGTTGCTTTTATAGAAGCAGCTCGTTCAGTTTATAACAGTGAAAAACAAAATCGCCCGCTAAAGCAAGATGATCTCGCTGCTCTTGAAAGACTATTAATAGACAAAATAAGTGAAGTTGTCTATCAAGGCAAAAAAGATTGGAAAAAAGTCAAAGACGAATTAGACAACGCTGAAAATCATGTCAATTGGGTGCCAAGAGAAAAAATTTCTTCTTTTAGTGGCAGCGAAGAAGCGGGTATTAGTATTAACCGCTCGGAAACACCCATTTCAACTTTTACAGATGCCCAAAGAGACGAGTGGATGCGCATTTTGAATGAACCAAAAGATCAACCTCATTGGTTTGTAGCATTACCACTGTGGGAACAAAATTATTTCCAAACTAAAGTCGGAGAGTGGTCTAAAAATAACAATCCTGTGCAAAAGATCAATTTAGGCGATTTTCTAGGTTCTGTACCCAGTACTATTCGTCGTTATCCAGGTTCACCAAATGCCTATCATACCAAAGTGAATATAACAGGTGAAAAAGGGACATTTTCTTTTAGCAAAATTCGATCCGGTGTTTTAGCACCTGTTAAAATGAGTGCTAAGTCTCAAGCGCAAAAAGATCAAAAGAGTGAGATCACTCGACAAAATATGGAACAACTGCTCGTAGTAGCCATTAAACAAAAATTGGATGGTACAAAACCTGGAAATGAACCACTTTCATTTCCAATTTTGTTACAAACACTTTATTCCCCCCCCTTTCAGCCGCCTGGAAGCTACAACAATGAATCCATGCAAATAGCTTTAGAACAAATGCGGGAAATTTTTAAAGATCCAATTAAATTTAAAGGTTTTTTAGTACAAAATGGAATTGATCTTAAAGGGAAGACATTAACCATCGATCTATTGTATTCAAATAGGCCCGTCAATAAAGGTAGAGGCATTTCGGAGATAAGCTCTAGATTTTCTTGGATGGGTGAAGAAAACAAAAACACTATTAAAGGTTTACAGAAGCACCTAGATGATTCATTATTAAATTCACCTGACAATAAGGAATTAAACTTAGCTAAAGTTGCCATGGCGAAGTATCAGGAAATTGATCAAGAAATTAGTGCCTTTTCTGCGGCAAAAATGGTTATGAAGAATCCTCCTGACAATCTGGTTGCTGAAAGAGCGGCCTTAGAGCAAATCATTTCAGATGCCGTTGGCGTTCGTGTAGGTAGCTGTGTCAGTGGAAAAGATAGAGAAGAAATGATCACCGAAATAGCAATAGCACAAATACAATTTTACAGTAAATATGAAAAATTTCCCCCTCCGTATGATTCTAAAAATTCAGCAGAAGATGCTAAATTTAGAGATGAGTTTGAAATAATGGTGGCACATCAATATTTAAAAGGCCATGGGCAAGAATTAGCGGGTAAAAATTCAAAAGGCTGCGATGGGTTGAAAAATGTTCAAGATGTGTTTGGCACAAGGATCTGTGATAAAATTCAAGAGATTGCACCACAATATAAACTTGTGGCAGGTTTTGACCCGGTCAAAGACGTTCAGAAAGTTGCAGGGTTAAATAAGTTGAGTGCTGTAAAGCTCGGAAAAATTTCGTTATCTGATGTTTTCAAAAATTTCGTGATTGGCGTTATATCTAAATATATGAAGAGCAGAAAAATTAATGCTAAAAAACAAAATTT
>Ga0105045_10001313_pt1 | contig 20144 bp, 14 predicted proteins | sample MAT02_FD_78089 | JGI IMG/M metagenome (GOLD analysis project Ga0105045, IMG submission 78089) | Freshwater microbial communities from Lake Fryxell liftoff mats and glacier meltwater in Antarctica - MAT-02 (megahit assembly) | ecosystem: Environmental > Aquatic > Freshwater > Ice > Liftoff... | reverse complement strand
CACTCGACCCGCCGCCGGACGGGCAGGACCGCGCGGCGGCCCGTCAGGCCCTCGGATTTGGCGAGGACGAGCTGGTGCTGCTGAATGTCGGTTCTGTGTCGCGACGCAAGAACATCGGTTTCCTCGTGGACGTGCTGGCGCGGATCGATGTGCCGCAGGTCAGGCTGGTCGTCGTGGGACCGCTGCTGGAAGACGACTACAGCGCCGAGATCCAGGCGAAAATCTTTCAGGCCGGCCTGCAGGACCGCGTCGAGTTCGTGGGTTTTCAGGACGATCCTGGCCGGTATTACCAGGCCGCCGATGTTCTGGTGTTTGCTTCGACGCTCGAGGGTTTCCCCAACGTCTACCTCGAGGCCATGGCAAGCAGCCTGCCCATCGTCACGCTGTTCCTCCCCGGGCTGACCGACTTCATCATCGACCATGGCCGCAGCGGCATGCTTGCCGGCGATCTGGACCAGTTCGTGGCGGCGGTGCACAGCCTGCGGACTGACGCGTCACTCCGCCGCAGGATGGGTCTGGCGAGCCGCGGATTTGCGGTCCGCAACCTCGGCATGCCGTCCGTGGCGCAGCGCTATGTCGCGTTGTACCGGGGCGACAAGGCGGGCGTCTCAGAAGGCAGGGGTCAAGAAGGCTCAGCCGACTTGCGCATCCGTTTCAGTACCATGTTGGCCAACGGACCTGCTGCCATTGGACTGACCGAGTTCGATACGCCCACCGACTGGCCGCCGATGCTGCAGGTCGTCATCGACACCGAAGCGGATTTCGACTGGAACAAGGGAATCTCGACGGATGTCGGCAGGGTCTCCTCGATCGTCGGGCTGGAGCGCGGCTTTGACGCATTCCAGCGCCACGGCCTTCGCCCCAGCCTGATGATCGACCACCCGGTCGCGACGCAGCCGCATAGCAGCGCATTGGTGCGCCGCCTTGCCGACCAGGGCTGCGAAGTTGGCGTCCACCTGCACGCCTGGACGACGCCACCTCTGGTCGAGCCCAGAGATGATTGGCATTCTTTTTCCGGCAATCTTGGCGCTTCGCTGGAACATGCCAAGCTGGCGGCCTTGACGGCCCGTGTTGAGGATCTGATCGGCACCCGCGCCCGTGCCTTCAAAGGCGGCCGCTATGGCATCAGCGCCAACACGATCGCTGCCATCGACGCACTCGGTTTCGACATCGATCTCAGCATCTGCCCTTGCTACGACTACTCGCCTCTCGGTGGCTCGGATTTCAGCCGCTTCACCAGTCGTCCGGGATGGTTCGGCGCATCGGGCCGCCTGCTGTCCCTGCCGACCACCGCAACCCGCCTGGGCTGGCTCGAGGGCAGGAAGCCTGCGGCCGGCTGGGGCGCCAGAGGCAATTGGGCCGGCGGATTACGCATCAGCCGGCTCGCCGCCAGGCTCAATGCCTCCTATCCCCGCCGGCTGTCGCCGGAGGGCGGAAGCTTCGCAGAGATGCGTCGCCTGACCATGCAGTTGCATGCCGCGGGCCTGCGAATCTTCACGCTCAGCCTGCACAGCCCGACGTTCCAGGTCGGCAACACGCCCTATTGCCGATCACCTGAAGAATTGGCGGCGCTGCTCGCCAACATCGACCGTTATCTGACCTTCTTCCGCAGCGAACTCGGCGGGGTATTCACGACGCCGTCCGAAATCTACGCCAGGCTTGCCGCCACAAGGGCTCCGCCGAAGCAGGCGTGACAGCCTGGCGGCTTTCAGCTGTAGAGGTGCGCCCGATCCTCCAGCTTTACGCTGTCATCCGCTGCGATGTCGCGCTGGATGCGCTTGCGGGCCTGCCAGTCGAAATACGTGTCGAGGCCGTTCCAGCGCAACGGCACGGCGGCGCCGCGCAGGCGGTAGAGGTCGACGACATGCGCCGGCATCGCCTCGGTACCGCCTTCACGCAGCAGCGGATAAAGCATGTTGGCCTGCTGTCGGCGCACCGCGTAGCGCATCTTGCGATTGCGGTAGATGCGCCAATCTCCGCGGCGCAGGGGCGATAGCGGTCGGTAGCCGAAACCCGCCGAATCCGCCGCGGTCACGCGCAGGTCGTCGCGACTGCCGCGCAGATCGAGGTCGTATTTGACCAGGGTCGTGACCAATCCGTCCTCGCCGAATATGCCGAAGGGCAGACGAATCCCACGGCGTCGGAATTCGGCCAGGAAGCTGCCGCGGATGGCGTAGAGGTTGCCGGCCATCTCGTGATTCCTGGTCAGCTTGGTGCGGAAGGCGTTGCGGCTTCGCCCGCTGACGGGAAGCCCGGCGCAGCCGTTCGGGTGAGAATCCCCGGCGAAGGCCGCCAGGAATGCCGCGATGGACCCCTCACTCATCACCATGTCTCCATCGGTGAAAACATGCATCGCAGCCCCTGGTGGCGCCACTTCCTGGGTATAGTGGTTCCAGGCGTTCGCCTTGTCCCCCTTGACGATCACCACCGGCACCAGCACGAAACCGTCCGCGCGGTAACTGCGGACGCGTTGTTCGGTGCTGTCGGAGCAGCCATTGATCAGGACATGAACGACGAGCCTTGCTTCGTTCCGGCATGCCCGGATGGCGTCCAGGGAAGCCGTAATCGACGCCTCTTCGTTGTAGGCAAACACTGCAATCGAAACGAGCGGCTGGTTCATCTGGTGCTCCGCAAAGCCGTACCGCGAGCCTGGCGCCGGATGCAGCGCAGTAGCATTTCCAGCCCGCGGATCATGCATCGAAATACTTCGGCGTGAAAGTCAACCATCGGCGGGCACTTGCGGGGTGGGTTCGACGCCGCGCCGGGCTCGCCGGCGCAACCGTCCGGCGGCTTGGCGCGCAAGCTGAAGCAGGCCGGCCGGGTGTAGCGGATCCGCCACCACAACGCCGATGCGCTGGCGCCGCTTGCTGACCCAAAGCTGCTTGTAGGCATCGTCACCGCGGCCAAGATCGAGCTCCGTGACCGAGTCGTCTTGCAGCAAGTGCCGCACCATCAGGGCCGTGAGCACCGTGCCAGGTGACGCAGCGCGGCTGTCCTCGGCATGGGCAAGCTTGAGCAGCAGCGCGCGCGCGCCGCCTCGGTCCAGCACCCAATACTGCGCCGCCAGCGCCAGGCCGCCAGCACGCTCGCGCAGGATGCCCAGGCGCAGCGCACCGAGTGCCGCAGCGCGCCGCATCAATGCGCCATCGAAGCTCGGGAACGGCTCGTGGGGCTTCCAACTGCGCGCCCGCACCGCTTCGTAATCGGTGATTCCCGCTTCCAGTTCGGCGCCGGGGCGGGTCACCAGGTTGAAGGTGGTATGCTTCGCAGCCCGGGAAAGCTTGCGCGAGATGGTCGTGCGGAGGGGCGCCGGGCGACCGGCGAAATAGGCATCCCATCCTAGACCGGATGGAATTGCCTCATGCCAGTTGCCGGTATGGCTGAAGCGGTCCACCACCAGCCGACCCGCCGCAAGGCCAGTCAGGAAAGGGGCGACTTCCGGTGCTTGCGCATCGAGGGTGTCGAGGATGCAGGGTGCGCGCAGCCGAAGCAGGCGGCCGAACGCGGTTCCGGCCTCGTGCAAAGTGGCGGCGCCGGTGCCAGGCGGGCAGACCGGGCGCCAATCCAGGGTGTAGGGGCTGACCAGGCCGGACAGGCGCCCGTTACTGCGTGCGAGCGGCAGCAGCACGTCGTCTCCGCACACGGCCAGGATCGGCTCGGTCCCTTCAGGCCGGGCGTGCGAGAGCAGCGTATCGTACCAGGCCCGGCTGGAGAAAAATTCGCCAGATCCCGGCGGGCTGAGGAAACGGTCGCACCAATCCGGCAGCGTTGTGCACGCAAGCGGAACAAGGCGTGCAAGGGCGAAGGGCTGCATCCTGGCAATGATGCTCCCGGCGACGCGTCCGGCCAAGACGGCGTGATTCTGTCATGGTCCGTCCCGCAGCCGGTAGACCAGTAGCCCTGCCCATTCCCGCAACATGAACCAGCTCTGCGCCAGGTGATCAGGTCGCGGCATCCAATCGGAGAGCGTGCCGCTGGGCCAACCGGCCATCCGGACCGGTGCCGCCATGACAGGGAAGGGCTGACGGTCGAAGGCGGCAACCGCCCTTGGCATGTGCCAGGCATGGGTGACGAGCAGGGCCGCGTCGATCCCCTCGGCGCGCAGCATGGCGGCGCTGAAGGCCGCATTCTCTCGGGTATCCCGGGCGCGTGGCTCCACCCAACGTACGGTGACGTTGAAATCCGCCTGGAGGCTCGCCGCCATCATGAGGGCGATCGGCGGCGCACCGGGCGAGAGCGGCCCTCCGGTGACCAGAAGCGGCAAACCGGTGCGGCGATGAAGTTGTGCCGCCGCGCGGATCCGTTCAAGCGTCAAGGGCCCAACATCCGGACCCTGCGTGCCATGCGCCATCTCGCCACCCAAAACGATGATGGCTTGCGGAGTCTGGGACGTACTGCGCTGCTCCCTACTCTGCAACGCCGCGTTCAGCAGCCCGGCGCCGAGCGGGGTCGCGAGGAACAGCAGGCCGAGCGAACACAGCGCCACCAATAGTCCTGCAGTACGGCGGCCGCGCCAAGCCAGAAGGCCGGCGACCAATGCAATATGGACGAAAAGCAGCGGCGGCAGAAACTGGGTCGTCAAAATGCCTGCGATCGACAGCGCCACATCCTCCAGCTTTAGACAGGATGCCCCGGGCGGCAGTCGGCCTCAAGCCGTCGCCGGCCGCGGGATGCCGGGTCTCTGAAACTTAACGGCCGACACTGCTCCGAATTGCCCGCATGAAAACCATCATCGTCGGCCGGTTCTTCTACCCCAGATCGAGGGGGCGGAGAAAGCCATGCTGATCAACTCGCCGGGGTGGCGGTTCTTTCGCCGCGCTGAAGCTGCCTGCAAGCCGGACCGCCTCGACCTTCTGGAAAATGGCGCTGACCCGCCTTTGCCGATTGAACGCTGGCACCGCAGTGGGCGGGGTGCCGGAAGTGGTTCCGCCGGGTACCGGGCTTGCTGATGCCGGTCGATGACGTGGCGGCGCTGGCGGGCGCGATGCGCCGGCTCGGCACCTGGCTCCGGAAACGACGGCAATTCGCGGAGGCTGGCAGGGTATGGGCCATTCGCTTCCAGTGGGATCACATCCTCAACGAGTTGGAGCAGCGATTTGCCGACGGCTGACGGGCATCTGGGAATGGCAGACCAACTGCCGGCGCTGTGCCCCGTATCAAAAATAACATAATTTGCATATCTTCCGATTCAGGGCGACAAGAAGCCGGGCGTAACGTATCATCCAGAAGCCTGTAGCAGGCGGCGTACAGAACAGAGGCCGAGCGCAATGTGTGGGATCGTCGGTGTCGTCGGATCGGGGGATGCCGTGCCACTGCTGGTCGGCGCGCTCAGGCGGCTGGAATACCGCGGCTATGATAGTGCAGGTATCGCCACGCTGGTGGATGGCCACATCGTTCGCCGACGAGCGGAAGGCAAACTCAACAACCTGATCGAGGTGCTAAATGCCGATCCGCTGACCGGGACGCTCGGCATCGGCCATACCCGCTGGGCGACCCACGGCGTGCCGAGCGAACGCAATGCCCACCCGCACGCGACATCCCGTGTCGCCATCGTGCACAATGGCATCATCGAGAACCATTCCGAGCTCCGCCACGAGTTGGAGGCGAATGGATCGAAGTTCGAGACCGACACCGACACCGAGACCTTCGTGCAGATGCTCGATACCCTGCTGGCGCGGGGACTGAGTCCGACCGACGCCTTCGCAGCCACGCTGCAGCGAGTGCAGGGTGCCTTCGCGATCGCCGCCGTCTTTGCGGGGCATCCACGCCTGCTGCTGGGCGCCCGGCAGGGTGCGCCGCTGGCGATCGGTTTCGGCGACGGCGAAATGTTTCTCGGCTCGGACGCGCTGGCGCTCGCGCCACTCACGCGGCGCATCGCCTACCTCGAAGAGGGCGACTGGGTTGTCATCACCGATCAGGAAGCCCGGTGCTTCGATGCCAACAATCATCCGGTCGAGCGTGCGGTCGTGACCAGCTCGGTTTCGAGCGCCGCTGTCGGGAAGGGCAATTATCGCCACTATATGGAAAAGGAACTGCACGAGCATCCCGCGGTGCTGGGCGACACCTTGCGGCAGTATATCGACCCCCATGCATTGGAGGTTCGGCTGCCCCACCTGCCATTCGACCCGGCATGCGTCCCGCGCCTGACCCTGACTGCATGCGGGAGTGCGTTCCTGGCAGCGCATGTCGGACGCTACTGGATCGAACAGCTCGCGCAGGTGCCGTGCGACGCCGATGTCGCCAGCGAATTCCGCTATCGCGGGGCGCCCTTGCAAGCCGGTGGCGGAGCGATCCTGATCTCGCAATCCGGTGAGACCGCCGATACCCTGGCCGCCCTGAAGCTGTTGCGCGCAGGCGGTCAGCTTGTGTTGTCGGTGGTCAACGTCGCGGAAAGCACCATCGCGCGGATGAGCCACTCGGCCCTTCTGACCGCGGCAGGCCCGGAGATCGGTGTCGCTTCAACCAAGGCGTTCACCGCGCAGCTCGCGGTATTGGCCTGCCTCGCCATCGGCTTCGGGCGGGCGAGGGGCCTTTTGACGAGCTTGGATGAGCGTCGCCTCGCCCAGGCCCTGCTGGCGATACCGGGTCATGCGGCGACAGTGCTCGATGCAGATGCGCGCATCCGTGACGTTGCGGCCAAGATCATGTCGGCGCGCGACGTCCTGTTTCTCGGCCGTGGCAGCATGTTCCCGATTGCGCTGGAAGGCGCACTTAAGCTGAAGGAGGTCTCCTATATCCACGCGGAGGGCTACGCAGCGGGGGAGTTGAAGCATGGCCCGATCGCGCTGATCGACCGTTCCGTGCCAGTCATCGCGCTGTGTCCCTCCGGTCCCTTGTTCGAGAAAACGGTCTCGAACCTGCGAGAAGCGGCTGCGCGTGGCGGGCGCATCATTGCGTTCACCGACACCAAGGGCGCCAGGGCCCTGTCGTGTTTCGCGGAGGAGTTGATCGTGCTTCCCGCTGTAGACCCTTTCGCGGCACCCATTCTTTACGCGATCCCGGTCCAGCTCCTGGCCTACCACGTCGCTCGCCTGAAGGGCACGGATGTGGACCAGCCACGCAACCTCGCCAAAAGCGTCACGGTCGAATAGGCGGCGGCGTTCCGAGGCTTTCGACAGTCACTTTCGCACTGAGCCCGGCCATCTTCGCACCTGAACATGCTGCCGATCATGGCGTAAAAGCGGGACAGCAGGTCGGCTGCTCAAGCGTCAAACAGGCTGACATTTCTATTAATTTACTCCGTCGGAAAACTTTACGGTGTAAGATTTGGCGGATCGTAGTGCCGTAATATCTTACTGTTTTAGACTACTTTTTTATCTTGGCATCCGTCTTGCTTAATCGTTTTGCGACACGCGTCTCAAGCGATGAGGGTAAGACCTTGATGGCAACCGCAACCGTCCCGCACCTGGGCGATCACCACGCAAACCCAAACGCCCGAATCAAGGGTATCGATCGTTCCCCCGCCGTTACCGCTCTGCGCTTGAGCGGGACCCCCGCAGCCAAGCGCGGAGGCACCGTGCGATGACCGTGGCGCGCAAATTGTTCGGCACCGACGGGATACGGGGTGTCGCGAATGTCCCACCCATGGACGCGGGCACCGCGCTGCGGCTGGGCCAGGCGGCGGGCCAGTATTTCAATCGTGGAGCGCACCGCCACCGTGTCCTGATCGGCAAGGATACGCGGCTGTCAGGCTACATGATCGAGTCCGCGCTCACCGCCGGCTTCATCGGCGCGGGCATGGATGTACTGCTGGTCGGGCCGCTGCCGACCCCGGCCATCGCGATGCTGACCCGCAACTTGCGCGCCGACCTCGGCGTGATGGTCTCGGCCAGCCACAACAGCTTCGAGGATAACGGCATCAAGCTGTTCGGCCCGGACGGTCTCAAGCTGTCTGATGAACAGGAAGCGGCGATCGAAGCGCTCATGGAAGCGCCCAGCCTTTCGGAAACGCTGGCAACGCCCGCGCTGCTCGGTCGCGCCAGCCGCCTCGACGATGCGGCCGGCCGCTATATCGAGGCGGTCAAAGCAACCCTCCCCAAAGGCTCAAGCCTCAGCGGGCTGCGCATCGCCGTCGATTGCGCGAACGGCGCCGCCTATAAGGTGGCGCCAACCGTGCTCTGGGAACTGGGCGCCGACGTCGTCACGGCGGGCGTTTCGCCCGACGGCACGAATATCAACAAAGATTGTGGTGCAACTTCCCCTGATGCGCTGGCAGAGTTGGTTCGGGAGCGGCGTGCGGACGTCGGCATCGCGCTTGATGGCGACGCAGACAGGCTGATCCTGTCTGACGAGCGCGGAAGGGTGGTGGATGGCGATCAGGTGCTCGCGCTCATCGCGCATTCCTGGGAGCGGCAACGCCGCCTGCGCACCGATACGGTGGTCGCCACCGTGATGTCCAACATGGGCCTGGAACGCTATCTCGGCCAACACGGCCTGCGGCTCGAGCGTACCCAGGTTGGCGACCGCTACGTCGCCGCCCGCATGCGCGAAACCGGCAGCAATCTCGGCGGTGAACAGTCCGGTCACCTTATCCTGTCGGACTACGCCACCACCGGGGATGGCCTGATCGCAGCACTTCAGGTGCTTGCGGTGCTCGCGGCAGGGGGCAAGCCGGCATCGGAAGCCTGTGCGTGCTTCCGCGCCCTGCCGCAGCGGGTGGTCAATATCCGCTACGCAGGCGCCTCGCCGGTCGGCGATCCCGAGGTGAAGCGAGCCATCTCCGCCGCCAAGGACCGCCTGGGCGACCGCGGCCGCGTCGTGATCCGTACCAGTGGGACAGAGCCGCTGATTCGCGTCATGGCTGAGGCGGAGGATGAACGCGACGTTACCGAGACCGTCGATGAGATCGCTTCGGTGATCCGGTTCAGGATGCGCGCTTCGATCTCGCGTTCGGCGGAAGCCGATCGCGTCAACGTGATGACCTCCGTCAGCAACAACCTAGCGCCCGACAGGGTTTAGGGCCGTGCGATCGCCAGCCATCCCACTGTCCCTTTTTGCGCTGACTATGTCAGATCCGGCTCAGCAGGCGCCTTGCGTGTTGCGTCAGGCGCGCGGCCAAGCCAGCCATGGACCCCGCTGGCGCCACTTCGGCCCAGACCATGGTGGTGGAGCCCCGGGCGAGGCTGCGCTTGTAGCGGTGGTCGCCCGCCAGCAGGTCATACACCCGGTCGCCGGCCGCCAGCGCGCGTTCCATGGCCATGAGGTGGCAAGTAAGGCCGGGTTTTCCGGCGGGCCCAGGGTCGGCATCGTCAAAACCGCTTTGATAGGCGGAGATGCGTCCGCGGAAACGAAAATTGTAAAGATATCCGACAACGCCGGTGCCGCCGGTGATCCGCATCAGGTCAAGTTCGCCGCGCGCCATTGCGCGCCCCAGCAGGTCCTGATGGAAGCGCATGAGGGTCGGTGTGAAGGCGCCTGGCTGACCACGCCGGCGCCAGGACCGGCCGTGGAGGCCCACCAACTCCCCGAACCATGCCCGTGCCTGCTCATGGGTCTCCGCCCGGTCGATCGCCAGGTCTCCGCCGGCTGCGTAGTGCCGCATCGACCGGCGGATCTGCTGGCGGGTATTGGCGCTGAGCGACGCGATGCAGGTTTGACCTGCGGTGCGGATGGCCTGGAGGTCGACGTAAGGGGCTTCGCGGCACTGTTGACGAATAACGGTGTCCCCGATGGCGCGAAGCATGGCGGGCGCGACGCCGCTCACGACCAACCGTCGCGTCCCTGGCAGACGCCAAGCCGCCTGCGACAGCATGGCGGCGACATCGTACTCCCGGCCGGCGGCGGCGAGTGGCGCATTGTGCTCGACAAAGATGCGATCCTGTTCAACCTCGCCGCTCTCGGAGAGATACAGTCGGCCGCGGCGACGATTGAGCAGGGCAAGGCCAATCAGGCGGCCGCCATCTTCGACTCGCAGCAGGAAGGGGTCGGGGAAACGCTCCTCGGCCCGACAGCCCACCCAGGTCCAGGACTGAAAATACGAGGGTTCGCCGACCGCCTCGAGCGTCTGCCATTCCCTACCAAGGGCATCGAAGGACTGAAGCGGTTCCATCGTGGCGTGCGGCGGCATCGGCTTCGTCGTCCCAGGCGCGTCCTCTGTCTCGATCTTCCGCCATCGCGCGACGCTCGCACAGGGCCGTTCGAGCAGATTTTTGTTGTTGCCGCGCCGGCAGCGCCGGTGCTGCGACGCGGCCACTACATCGCGTTTCAAATCAGAACGTTAGACGGATCGGTTCACTTAACGCACCACAACCATTTGGTTAGCTCGTCGGAAAACGTTCACATATCTTATTTTTTAGGCGCTTGCTTCACGAACAGTTCATCGCTATTAAAATTTGGTACGTGTAACAACATTTACGCCTCCAGCCGCGGGTTGAACGTCTCATGATTGCAATATTTGGCCACTCTGTGAGATTCGAGCTCCTCATGCTCCTGCTGATCGAGGCATTGCTCGTGTTCGCAGCGATCTACTCGCTGCTCGCCTGGCGAGCGGGGCTGGGCTCCCTCGACAGCGCCGCAGCCGCGGCCCTGATCTCGGCCTGCTGCGTGCTGATCAGCGGCGCCTGTGGCCTTTATCAACCCGACCATTTCGTCGGCATCCGCGCACTGGTCATCGGTACCATCGCGGCGGGCTTGATGCTCTCGCTGGCGGTCGTGGCGTTCGGCACGATCTACCAGCCCGCTTCGGTCGGGGTGCGGCAGTACGTCATCACCATCGCACTCCTTTTCGCTGCGGCGGTAGTGACAACGCGTCTCGCTTTTGGGGCCGCCCTGCGGCGCGGATTGTTGAAGCGGCGCCTGATGATTGTTCGAAATTCCGAGGATGCTGCGCTGGATGCAGCAAGTCTTGACCGCAGCGTGCAGCTCGGCGGTTTTGAGATCGTTCGGACAATGACGGCCGCCGATCTGCGCAGCATCGTGGAGCAGCCCGCCAAGCTGCGCACGGAGCGCATCTGGGCGGTTATCGGAACCGCCCCGGCGACGATCCCTGATGACGACCGCAGGGCCTTGGTGGACGCCGGCGTGCGCGTGTTCAGCGAGGTCGATTTCATTGAGGAACAGTTGTCGCGCGTGGACATCGCACGGCTGCCGTCGGATTGGCTGGTGTCCAGCAATTTATCCCAGGAGCGTTGGGCCAGTGCCAAGTTGCGGCGCGCCTTTGATGTCGTGCTGTGCGGATCACTGCTGCTGTTCACGTTGCCTTTGCTGCTCATAACTGCGGCCGCGATCAAGCTCGATAGTCCCGGCCCTGTCTTCTACCGGCAGCAACGGGTGGGCCGCGGCGGCGTGGTGTTCAACCTTATGAAGTTTCGCAGCATGCGGATCGATGCGGAAGCAGGCGGTGCGCCGATCTGGGCAAGCAAGCACGACACTCGGATCACCGCCGTTGGCCGCTTCATCCGTCTGACCCGCATCGATGAAGTGCCGCAGGTTCTCAACGTTCTACGAGGCGACATGGCATTCGTCGGGCCGCGGCCGGAGCGCCCCGGTTTCGTGGAGCAACTCTCCCTGGTGATTCCGCATTACGATGACCGTGCCGTCGCCAAACCCGGCATCACCGGCTGGGCTCAGGTGAACTTCCCCTACGGAGCATCCGTGGAGGATGCCCGGATGAAGCTGGCCTATGATCTCTACTACGTGAAGCGCCGAAGCCTGTTTCTTGACCTGCTCATCCTGGTGGCGACCGTGCGTGTCGTCCTGTTCCAGGTCGGCTCGCGATGACCTGCTCGTCCAACGATCCGCACCGCGGAGGCGGCAAGTGACCTCGATTTCGGTCCTTCTCTATGCCGGCTCCGCGATCGTCTGCTTGATCTGGGCCATCATGATCGTGGCCACCGGCCGCGGCTTCGTGGTCTGGCTTCTTGCCGCATCTTGCGCATGCTCTGGGCTGTGGGCCGCATCCGTCGCGATGTCGCCGATGTCGTTCGGTGGGCTGGCGGGCCTGCTTGAAATCTCACGCTGGATGGTATGGTCGGGGCTTTTGCTGGTGCTGTATCGGCGTGTGGCAGGCGAACGTGCGCGTGACTTCATGCTGCGCTTTGCGGCCGCTGCGGCTGTCTCCGCATTGGTCGCGGCAGCGCTGCAATTTGCGCCCGGGCTTTTCGCCGGCAGCATAATCCATAGCGTTCTTGGCTCGCCGACGTTGCTGTTCCGGCTTGGCTTCGCCTTGCTGATCGTGTTGCTGGCCGAAAACATCTACCGCGCCGCGGATCGGGCGCAGCGTTGGCATGTCAGCCTGCCTTGCGTCGCCATAGGCGGTCTGTGTGCCTACGATGTTTTCCTCTACGCCGACGCTGCCTTGTCACAGGGCTTCTCGCCTGCCTTGCTCGATGGACGAGCCGTTCTCACGGCATTCGCGACACCACTGCTCGGCATCGCCGCGGCGCGCGAGAAACGCTGGCGGCGAGATCCGCCGATCTCACGCCAGGTGGTGTTCCATGGCGCCACGCTGGTCGTGGCCGGGGCGTTCCTGCTGGCGATTGGCGCGCTTGGGGAAGCGCTGAAGCAGTTCGACAAGGAATGGGGGCCGACGGCACAGGTGAGCCTGTTCGCTGCCGCTGCCATCGGCGTCGCGGTCGCCGCAACCTCCGGCACCGCAAGGTCCCGACTGCGCTGCCTCATCGTCGATCCCTTCTTCGCGTCACGCTACGATTACCGGCGTGAATGGCTGCGCACCGTCGGCGTGCTTTCGTCCGCAGATGAAGGGGCGGCGGCGGAACACCGCGCCATCCGTGCCATCGCCGATGCGGTCGACAGCCCCGCGGGCGTGTTGCTGCGTTGCGAGCCTGATACTGGCCAGCTGCAGTGGGCAGGTTCGTGGAACGCCCCCGGCGTGGCGTTGATGCGGATGCCCGATGCGCTTCCGGCAGGATTGTTTGGCGGAGAGGTCACGGTTTTTGCCCCGGGCGCCCCGGCACCGGCTGCGTTGAGGGAGGCCTATGGCCAGCTTTGGTTGGCCGTTCCTTTGTTGCATGCCCGCGATGGACTGGCCGCGATCGTTCTATTGGCCCCACCTCGCGCACCCTTCCGACTGGACCAGGAGGTTTTTGAACTGTTGATCATCCTCGGGCGAGAGGTCGCGATGTTCCTGGCCGAGCGGCAATCGGCTGAGACGTTGGCCGATAGCCGGCGCCTGCAGGACTACGCGAAGCGATTCGCCTTCGTCGCGCATGACGTGAAGACAGTGTCGAGCCAGCTTTCGATGCTGCTCGCAAATGCGGAGGACAATCTACAGGATCGCGAATTTCAAAGTGACATGTTGCTGACCGTACGTGCCTCGGCAGACAGGATCAACGCGTTGATTGCGCGGCTTGGCCAACCCGGCGATCCGCCCAAGCCGGCCACCGAGCATTTCGTCTGGCCGGCACGCCGCCTGCGCGCCATCGCCGCAGCGCGACCCTATCCGGTTCAAATCGAGGAAACCGGCCTGCCTGCCGCGATGGCCGCCATCTCTGCCGAGAGCTTCGACACGGCCATAGGCCATCTCATCAACAACGCCGCCGAAGCCTCGCCCTCCGGTGCGCCATTGCAGATCCAGATCTGTGGCGAGGCCGGGCGGATCACCATTGACATCACAGATCTTGGACGAGGCATGACACCGGAATTCGTGCGCGACGAACTTTTTCGTCCGCTGAGCACATCTAAGCGAAGCGGGACCGGCATTGGGGCCTGGCAGGCCCGAGACATACTCCTCGAGGCCGGCTGCGAACTGCAGGTGTTGAGCCGAGTCGGAGCGGGCACGACCATGCGCGTGAGCCTGCCGACCAGCCAGCGCTTGCAAGAACCAGAGCACACTCTGACCCGGCTCAAGGACGTCGCATGACGAAGCCCAAGCTCCTGGTCATCGAGGATGACGCCGGTCTTTGTGCCCAGTACCGCTGGGCATTCCCAGGCTGCCGCACGATCTTCGCCAGTGACCGCAGGCAGGCGGAGGTGCTCGGCAAGAGGGAGATGCCCGATGCCGTGCTGCTCGACCTCGGCCTTCCTCCGGATCCGGAAGGTGTCAGCGAGGGCTTCGCTGTCCTTGAGATGCTGCGCGCAGGTTTCCCCACGGTCCCGGTCGTCGTCGCCACCGGGCAGGGTCAGCGTACCAACGCACTGCGTGCCATCGCCCTCGGCGCGTATGACTTCTATGAGAAGCCGGTCGATATCGCGGTGCTGCGCACCGTGGTCGATCGGGCACTTCGGATGCGTGACCTGGAGGAGGAGAATGTGCGTCTGGCGCAGACGCCGCGCACCTCACCCATCCAGGGTATTATCACGGCCGATGAGGCCATGCTGAAGATATGCCGAACGGTCGAGCGACTGGGCGGTGTCGCGGTGCCGGTGTTGCTTCTGGGCGAGAGTGGTACCGGCAAGGAAGCCTTGGCCCGGGCTCTGCATGACATGGGCCCGCGCGCCTCCAAGCCCTTCGTCGCCATAAATTGCGCGGCGATACCGGAGAACCTGCTCGAGAGCGAATTGTTCGGCCATGAGAAGGGCGCCTTCACCGGTGCCGTTCGGCAGGTTGCCGGACGCATCGAGACGGCGAATGGCGGCACGCTCTTCCTCGACGAGATCGGCGAAATGCCGGTGGGCCTGCAATCGAAGCTGCTGCGCTTCCTGCAGGATCAGGTGATCGAGCGCGTTGGCGGCCGGGTCTCGATCCGGGTGGATGTCCGCATCGTATCGGCGACGAACCAGGTGCTGGATCAACAGGTGGACAGCGGCAAATTCCGCGGCGACCTGCTGTACCGCCTGAATGGCGTCACTGTGCGCATCCCGCCGCTGCGCGACCGCACAGGTGACCCACTGATCCTGGCGCGGTGGATGCTGGCCCGTTGGGCGCGGGAATACGGCCGGCGACTGCGCGGCTTCGACGCGAAAGCTATCGACGCGATCGCGGCGCATCGCTGGCCTGGCAATGTCCGGGAGCTCGAGAACCGGGTGCGTCGTGCCGCGCTGATGGCCGAGGCGCCGATGGTGACAGCCGAGGACCTGGAGCTTAGCGCCCCAGAATTGCCGCCTGTGGTTGAGGGCGACCTCGACCTCCGCGCTGCCCGGATGCGGGCGGAGCGCGAGGCCATCGACCGCGCATTGGCCCGCAGCAGTGGCCTTGCGGCGGCAGCGCGCTTGCTCGGTGTCAGTCGCCCAACGCTTTACGGACTATTGGAGAATCACGGCCTTGGTCCCGTCCGACAGCGGCAGGATGTGCCGGGCGCGCCTTCAACTTCCAACGACGGCTAACGGAGAGCAGAGATGTCATTGATCCCGGCGTCGCGCTGGAGCGCGAACCTGGCGCACCGCATCCTTTTCTGCACGCTCGTTTCGAGCGTTGCGGTCGGGTCGATCGGTACTGGTGTGGCGAACGCACAGCCACTGGAACGCGCCAGGTCAGCCCAGGCGCGCGGCGACCTGCGCACCGCGCAGATCGAGTATCGCAACGCAGCACGGTCGGACCCGCAATCCGGCGCAATCCGGGCTGCACTGGCCGCGGCCAGCCTGGACCTGGGCGATGCCGACACGGCGCAGAAGGAGGCGCAGGCGGCGCTGGATCGCGGTTATGATCAGGCCGCTGGTACGGCGTTGCTGCTGCGCACGTTGCTGGCACAGAATCGCTTCGGGGAAATCCTGCGCGGCTACCCGTTGGTCGAGGCGCCAGACAACGCCGCAGTTGCCGGCCAGATCGCAGCGGGCCGCGCGATGGCGCAGCTCGGGCTCGGGGATCTCGCCGCAGCGCGGCAGTCGGTCGCGGCGGCGCGGCGACTGGCGCCCGTGGCGGCGGAGCCGATGCTGGCGGCAGCGTCACTCGCCACCGCCGAAGGCGACCGGACTGCCGCAGAGGCTGCGATCGATCTTGCGCTCGCCAACGACCCGGATCGTCAGGATGCGCTGCTGCGCAAAGCAGTATTGCGGATTTCCGCGGGCGACAACGCGGGGGCGAAAGCGGCGCTCGACCGGGTCATCAGCCTCAGTCCCGCCAACGCCGCGGCGCGCGTGACTCGCGCCGGCGTCTTCCTGCAGGAAGGCGATGACGTGCGCGCGCAGCAGGACGTCAATGCGCTTCTGCGGAGTGTGCCCGGCAGTGTCCCCGGCAATTATCTCCGTGCCGTGCTGCAGAGCCGGGCTAGGGACTTCGTTGCTGCAGACCAGACCTTGCAACGGCTGAGCGGCCAGCTGAATACCATCCCCGAGGGGCTGCTGCTGCTGGCCACGGTGAAGCGCGCGCTCAACCAACCCGGTGTCGCGGAGGACGCAGCCCAGCGATACTTCGCCCGGCAGCCCACTGATGCGCGCGGAGCGATGCTGCTGGCGACCATTCAGATGGAGCGCAATCGCCCGGACGCCGCCGCGGGTACTCTTACCCAGCATGTGGCGCGCGGTGGCAATTCGGCGGCTGCCTATGAGATGCTGGGCCGTGCTCACCTGGCGGCGAGGCGCCCCCGTGAAGCGGTGCAGGCCTTTACCCAGGCGGTCGCCGCAGCCCCGCAGGATGCCGCGATCCAGACTCGTCTCGCCGCCGCGAGGCTTGCCGCGGGCGACAGCGTGGGTTCCAGTGCCGCTGCCGAGGAGGCGCTTCGGCTGAACCCCGATCAGGCCGGCGCGCAGCAGCTTGCTGCCATTTCGGCGCTCGCGCGTGGCGATGTCGTGTCGGCGCAAGCCGAATGGGAAAAGCTCAGCCCGGCCGCAAGACGGTCGCCTGCTGGTGGCACGCTGGAAGGTCTGTTGCTGCTGTTGCGGCTTGACTTCGCCGGTGCCAAGACGGCCTTCGAGCAGGTGTTGCGGCAGAACCCGGATCATCTGGGTTCGCTGCTCGGCCTCGCCCGAGTGGCAGCAGCGGCAGGCAACCCGGTCGAGTCCGAGCGCCTGTTCGGCGAGGTGCTGCGGCGCTCGCCCGGCAACACCGAAGCGATCGGGCGATTGGCAAGCCTGGCGCTGTCCGACAGCCCCCGGGCCACCGCTGCCCTGGCGGTGCTCGTGGCAGCGCAAACCGCTGCGCCTGCCCAGCCGACGTTGGCGCAAGCGCTCGCCAGTATTTTGATTGCCAGGGGCGATGCGTCACGAGCGAAGGCTGTTCTCGACACCGCGTCACTGCGCGCGCCAGGCCAGCCGACTGGCATCATGCTGGTCCGCAGCCAGGCTTTCGCCGCACTCGGTGAATGGACGGAGGCGGAAGCGGCCAGCCGCGTCGCGCTTGCGGAAGACCCGACATCGATCGCCGTACGCAGGCAGCTCATCGGGCTGATGCTTCGTGCCGGCAATAGGGCGGGCGCGGAGGCGCTGGCACAGGAGGCGGTTCGCATCAGGCCCGGCGATCCGGCGGCGCAGCAGATGCTGGTTTCATTGATCCAGCAGACGCAGGGGCTGGATGCAGCGCTGGCATTGGCCGACCAGTTGGCGCGGCGCGCTTCCGAGCAGCCGGCATCCTTGCAGTTGCGCGGAGACCTGCTGATGTTGGCGCGGCGTCCGGCCGACGCAGCAAGGGCCTATGCCGAAGCCTATGGTCGGATGCCGTCCTCGACCTTGGCGCTTCGGCAGTCCGCCGCCTTGCAACTCATCGGCCAAGCGGTACCGTCTGAGGCACCGCTGCGGGATTGGCTTGAACGCGCGCCAAACGATCCCTTGGCACTGAGCGCGATGGCCCAGGTAGATATCCAGGCGGGCCGTCTGGCCGATGCGGAGCGGCGCCTTTCGGTCGCGGCCGAGCAGGCACCGGAGAATGGCCTCGTGCTCAACAATCTGGCCTGGCTGATCGGTGAGCGTGGCACTGAGCGGGACCTGGCGAGGGCACGCCCTCTTGCCGAGCGCGCGTATTTCCAGATGCCGAACGCCGAGACAGCAGACACCTTGGGCTGGATACTGGCGCGCTACGGCGAAGCTCCGCGTGCCGTGACGCTGCTGCGCCAATCCTTGGAAGCGCGGCGGAATATTCAACTGGCGGACCCCGCCAGGAGCTTTCGGCTGGCCTATGCGCTTTCTGCAGCGGGCCAGCGTGAGGAGGCGGTCGGCATCCTCCAGCCGCTACTTGCCAACGCTGAGCCCTTTGCGGGCCGCCCGGACGCCGAGCGCCTTCTCTCCAGCCTGCGCAGCGGGCGCTGAGCCAGGGCCATGCGCGGCTACGTTTTTCTCTCGGTTGTGATGACGATGCTGCCGCTGGCGGCAATCCAGCCATTTGTGGGCGTGCTGCTGTGGTCGTGGATTTCATTCATGAATCCGCACCGGGAAGTCTGGGGCTTTGCCACCAACCAGCCCTGGGCGCTCCTGGTGTTTGGCGCAACGATCATCGGCTGCCTGCTGGCGCGCGAGCCCAAGCGTTTCGAATGGAACGCCGCGACCATAACTCTGGTTGTCATGATGGGGGTGTTCACGCTGACCTCCCTGTTCACCTTGGCACCGGCCGCGGCTACCTGGGACAAATGGGACCGGACTTTCAAGATCGTGCTTGGCGTGCTGCTCACCGCGAGCCTTCTCACCAGCCGTCGCCGTATCCATGCGCTGATCTGGGTGATGTGCATCTCGTTGGGGTATTACGGCGTGAAGGGCGGCATCTTTGCCATCATGACCGCCGGTTCCTACCGAACCTGGGGTCCACCCGACAGCATCATCGGCGACAACAACCACATCGCCACGGCGTTACTCGTTGCGGTACCGTTAATGAATTATCTGCGGCTGCAATCGAAGCATCGCATCGTACGTCTGCTGATACTTGCAGCGATGACGCTGACCACCCTGGCGGCGCTGGCCAGCTATTCGCGCGGGGCGATGATCGCGGCGGCCGCCGCGGCGCTGCTGTTATGGTGGCGAAGCAACGGCAAGATTATCAGCGGCATGCTGATCGCCGGCTGCCTGGCGGCCGGCATCAACTTCATGCCGCCGCAATGGGTCGACCGGATGAACTCCATTACGACCTATGAGGAAGACGCCTCGGCGACCACGCGCCTGAAGCTGTGGGAGGTCTCCTTCAAGTTCGCCGTCGCCCGACCACTGGCCGGCGCGGGCTTCCGTGGCCCCTACTCGCGCGAAGCGGTGGACACTGTCATGCCCGGCGGTCCCGCGCGCGCGGTGCACAGCATCTGGTTCGAGGTGATGGGGGAACACGGTTTTCTCGGCTTCGCGGTGTGGTTCATGCTGCTGCCGATCGGTGTTTATCACGCCATGCGCTTGAAACGACTGACGCGAGATCGACCGGACCTCGCATGGGCCGCCGACCTCGGTCGCATGGTGCCGGTTTCCATTCTCGCCTACGCCGCCGGCGGTACCTTCCTGTCGCTCGCCTATTGGGACTTTTTCTGGACGATTATCGTCATAACCGCGGCGACGCACGCGCTGGTGGTCAAGGAAGTGCAGGGCACGGCGCCAATTGCCGCGACCGCAGCGCTCGGGTGGCGCCGTCGTTCCGCTGCCGGCACCGATCTGGCAGGGGCGCGCTGAATCATGGTCGCGCAGAACACAAAAGGGGATATTCCGTGCAGGGAGCGTACTACCTCATCATGCTCTTCGGCATCGTCTGGGTCTGCATCTGGAGCGTCCTTCCGGAGGAGCAGATCAAACGCGGCTGGTGGCCCTTCAGCATGCGCGAGGCCGATGGCGACCGTGAATCAGGTGGCCGCGCCGGCGATGCGAATAGCGACGCCAGCAGCCGTTGGCGCAAGCGGGTACGCAGCGGCAAGACTGCGCCTGCTGACGTTCAGCACCCTGTTCCCGAACGCGGCACAACCCAATCACGGCGTATTCGTGCGGAACCGGCTCCACCACCTCGTCGCCAGCGGCCGCGCTGAAAGCACTGTCCTCGCCCCGGTGCCTTGGTTTCCCGGCCGTACACCGCCGCGCAATGAGGTTCCGGCCGAAGAGCAGCAAGACGGCCTCGCCGTGCATCATCCGCGCTTCTTCGCGCCGCCCGGCATCGGGATGTTGACCAACCCGCTCACGCTCCATCTCGCTGCCCGTGCCGCGATCCGCCGCATGCTCCGCGACGGGGTGAAGTTCGACGCCATCGATGCCCACTATCTGTATCCCGACGGCGTCGTGGCGGTATGGCTTGGCCAGGAATTCGGCAAGCCGGTGGTGATCACCGCGCGGGGTTCGGACACCAGCCAGCTGCCGCACTATCGCGTTCCCGGCCGGCTGATTCGCCAAGCCCTGTCGCGCGCGGATGCACTGATCGCGGT
>Ga0105045_10001312_pt1 | contig 20150 bp, 19 predicted proteins | sample MAT02_FD_78089 | JGI IMG/M metagenome (GOLD analysis project Ga0105045, IMG submission 78089) | Freshwater microbial communities from Lake Fryxell liftoff mats and glacier meltwater in Antarctica - MAT-02 (megahit assembly) | ecosystem: Environmental > Aquatic > Freshwater > Ice > Liftoff... | reverse complement strand
GTTGACGTGCTCGATCTCGATGCCGATGACGTCGGCCACGGCGGCCGCATCAATGAAGTCCACATTGGACGCACAGTAGGCGCTGTCGTCGTCGTCTTCCCAATTTTTCATGAAAACGCCGACGACCTCATGGCCTTGCTGCTTGAGCAGATACGCGGTCACCGCCGAATCGACTCCGCCACTAAGCCCCACCACAATGCGCTGTTTTCCCATGCCTTCGATTATCGGTTTCGTTCCCGTCACGGTCAGGCACCGCAGCCGGGCAGCCCGAAATCGGTGCTCAGCAGATCGAGCGAGTACCGCGCGCCCGCAAGATAGTCCTCGACACAGCGCTCCAGCGCCGGGCTGCGATGGCGATCGCGGCAGGCGCGGATTTCCTGCGGGCTCAGCCACACGGTGCGCACGATGCCTTTATCGAGCCGCCGCTGCGGATCAAAACCGCCCAGCGCACCCCGAAATGCGAACCGCAAATAAGTGATGTCGCGCTTGCTTGTCGGTGTCGCACCGGGTGGTTGTGACTGCGCAGGACCCGTCATGTAAATACCGACCACTGCATCGGGCAAAAAATGGAATGCGGTTTCTTCCAGCGTTTCGCGCACACAGGCCTGCATCAGCGACTCCCCCGGGTCCAGATGCCCGGCCGGGTTGTTCAGACGCAAGCCTTCGGAGGTCTGTTCTTCCACCAACAGGAATCGCCCGTCGCGCTCAATCACGGCGGCGACGGTGACATTGGGTTTCCATCGATGGGGCATGCCGAATTATCGAGCGGCCACGGTACCTGCCAGCCCCTGGCAGCGCCAGAACCCATTCCAAACTCATGTAAGCTTCGGGCCAGTATCGTCACGACCCCAGAACAAGAGGATCCGATCCATGCAAATTGGCATACCCGCCGAAACCGTTGCGGGTGAAACGCGCGTCGCGATGACCCCCGAGACAGCCAAAAAGCTGGCGTCGCAGGGCCATACGCTGCGGGTCCAGTCCGGTGCCGGTATTGCGGCCAGCGTGACCGACGCCGCCTATGAGGCAGTCGGCGCGCAGATCACCGATGCAGCCAGCGCGCTGGGGTGCGAGTTGGTGCTCAAGGTGCGCCCACCCTCAGAGGCCGAAATCGGCATGATGAAGTCGGGCGCTTACCTGGTGGGCATGCTCAACCCCTTTGACGCGCCTGGACTGCAGCGCCTGGCCGCTGCCGGGCTGACCAGCTTTGCGTTGGAAGCGGCGCCGCGAACGACCCGCGCGCAGAGCATGGACGTGTTGTCCAGTCAAGCCAATATCGCCGGCTACAAGGCGGTGATGATGGCAGCCGACAAATATCAGCGCTTCTTCCCGATGCTGATGACCGCCGCTGGCACCGTGAAGGCGGCGCGGGTCGTGATTCTTGGCGTGGGTGTGGCCGGCCTGCAGGCGATTGCGACCGCCAAGCGCCTGGGCGCGGTGATCGAGGCCTCCGATGTGCGCCCCAGTGTCAAGGAGCAGGTTGAATCGCTGGGCGGCAAGTTCATCGAGGTGTCCTATGACACCGACGCGGAGAAGGAAGCGGCAGTTGGCGTCGGTGGGTATGCCAAGCCGATGCCGCAAAGCTGGTTGGACCGGCAAAAGATCGAAGTCGCCAAACGGGTCGCGCTGGCCGACGTGGTGATCTCGACGGCATTGATCCCGGGCCGGGCTGCGCCCACGCTGATCACCGAAGACATGGTCAAAAGCATGAAACCGGGCTCGATCATCGTCGACATTGCAGCGGGCAAAGGGCCCGATGGCGGCGGCAATTGCCCGTTGTCGGAGGCCGACAAAACCGTGGTCAAGCACGGAGTCACCCTCGTCGGCGAGACCAACCTGCCCGCGCTGGTGGCCGCCGACGCCTCCGCCTTGTACGCGCGCAATGTGCTGGACTTCCTCAAGCTGATCCTGCCCAAGGACAGCCCGCTGAAGGTGGATATGGAAGACGACATCGTCGCTGCCTGCCTGATGACGCACGCAGGCGAAGTCAAACGCAAATAGTCGCCCCATGCGGTCTGCCATGCGCCGGCAGAAAAACACCCAATCGGAGAACCCTATGGACATTGCATCCCCCACGATCACCAACCTGATCATTTTTGTATTGGCCATCTACGTGGGATACCACGTGGTCTGGACTGTGACCCCTGCACTGCACACACCCCTGATGGCGGTGACCAACGCCATCTCGGCCATCGTCATCGTGGGTGCCATGCTGGCGGCCGCGCTGACCGAGACCCCTCTGGGCAAGACCATGGGCGTGCTCGCAGTGGCGCTGGCAGCGGTCAACGTCTTCGGTGGCTTCCTGGTGACGCGCCGCATGCTGGAGATGTTCAAGAAGAAAGAGAAGAAGTCCGCGGGACACGGGAGTGATGCGAAATGAGCATGAATGTCGTCACGCTCCTGTACCTGGTCGCTTCGGTATGTTTCATCCAGGCGCTCAAGGGACTCTCGCATCCGACCACCTCGATCAGGGGCAACCTGTTCGGCATGGTGGGCATGGCGATTGCAGCCATCACCACGGTGTTTCTGATCGGCAACCTGGCCGACAACTTTGGCATGGGCATGGTCTGGGTGCTGGTCGGCCTGCTGGCCGGCGGTGCCTATGGTGCTTACCGCGCCAAGACGGTAGAGATGACGCAGATGCCCGAGCTGGTGGCGTTTTTCCACAGCATGATCGGCCTGGCGGCGGTGTTCATCGCCATCGCTGCGGTCGCCGAGCCTTATGCATTCGGCATTGTGCCCAAGGGAACCGCGATCCCGGCCGGCAACCGATTGGAGCTGTTCCTGGGTGCGGCCATCGGGGCCATCACGTTCAGTGGCTCGGTCATCGCCTTCGGCAAACTCTCGGGCAAGTACAAGTTCCGGCTGTTCCAGGGTGCGCCGGTGCAGTTTAAAGGCCAACACAAGCTCAACCTGATCCTGGGTCTGACCACGGTGGGTCTGGGCCTGGTGTTCATGGCCACCGAGAGCTGGACCGCCTTCTACGCGATGCTGGCGCTGGCCTTCGTGATGGGCGTGTTGATCATCATCCCGATCGGCGGTGCCGATATGCCGGTGGTGGTGTCGATGCTCAACAGCTACTCGGGCTGGGCGGCTGCAGGTATCGGTTTCTCGCTCAACAACAGCATGCTGATCATCGCTGGCTCCCTGGTGGGCAGCTCGGGCGCGATTCTGTCGTACATCATGTGCAAGGCCATGAACCGCTCATTTTTCAACGTGATCCTGGGCGGCTTTGGCGGCGAGGCCGCCACCAGCGCGGGCGCGGCGACGGAACAACGCCCGGTCAAGAGTGGCAGCGCCGACGACGCTGCATTCGTACTGAGCAACGCCGAGACAGTGATCATCGTGCCCGGTTATGGCCTGGCGGTGGCGCGCGCACAACATGCCGTCAAGGAACTGGCGGCCAAGCTGACCGAAAAGGGCATCACCGTCAAATACGCCATCCATCCGGTGGCCGGGCGCATGCCAGGACACATGAACGTGTTGCTGGCCGAGGCCGAAGTGCCCTACGATCAGGTGTTCGAGATGGAAGACATCAACGGCGAGTTCGGCCAGGCCGATGTGGCCATCATTCTGGGTGCCAACGACGTGGTCAACCCGGCCGCGCTGCAAAAAGGCAGCCCGATCTACGGCATGCCGATCCTGGAGGCCTACAAGGCCAAGACGGTGATCGTGAACAAGCGTTCCATGGCCGCCGGTTACGCCGGGCTCGACAACGAACTGTTCTACATGGACAAGACCATGATGGTGTTTGGCGATGCCAAGAAAGTGGTCGAGGATATGGGCAAGGCGATCGAATAACAAGAGGCATTGGCCAAGTACCCCAGCGCCGGGGACTCGGCGCGACAGCGGACAGGATCAGGCGGAAACCCGGATCGATCGGCGCGCATGCGCCGTGCGGCGAGTGCCCGTTTCGGATGGATTGGAGACACGACACAATGACCGACCGCATCTGGCTCGAGAGTTACCCTCCCGGTGTGCCAGCCGATATCGATGTGGCGCAATACGGCTCGCTGGTGGAGCTCATCGAAGAGTGCTTTCGCACCTACGCCCATCGAGTGGCCTACAACTTCATGGGCCACGACATCACCTTCAAGCAGACCGACAGTCTGAGCCAGGCTTTTGGGGCCTACCTGCAAGGACTGGGACTGGTCCAGGGAGACCGGGTGGCCGTGATGCTGCCCAATGTGCCGCAGTACCCGGTCGTGGCGGCTGCCGCCTTGCGCGCAGGCCTGGTTCTGGTCAACGTGAATCCTCTGTACACGGCGCGTGAACTTGAGCACCAGCTCAAGGACTCCGGTGCCAAGGCCATCGTGATCCTGGAAAACTTTGCCGCCACACTGGAAAAATGCCTGGATGCCACGGCGGTCCAACACGTGGTTTTATGCGCCATGGGCGACCAGCTTGGCCTGTTCAAAGGCTCCGTGGTCAACTATGTCGTTCGGCATGTCAAGAAACTGGTACCACCGTTCAACCTGCCCGGGGCCGTCCGTTTCAACGAAGCCGTGGCACGCGGCACGGCAGGAACGCTGAAGAAACCCGTCATCGGCAGCGAAGACATGGCGGTATTGCAATACACCGGCGGCACCACCGGGCTGTCCAGAGGGGCGGTGCTGCTGCACCGCAACCTGGTGGCCAACGTGTTGCAAAATGCGATCTGGGCCGGACCGCTGCTCGACAAGATCCCCAAGAGCGAGCAACCCACCATGGTCTGCGCGCTGCCGCTCTACCATATCTTCGCGTTCACCTATTGCATGATGCTGGCCATGCGCATGGGCGGCAAGCTGATTCTGATCGCCAACCCGCGCGACCTGACGGGTATGCTGCGCGACCTGTCGAAACACCGCATTCACGTGATGCCCGCCGTCAACACCTTGTTCAACAGCATGGCCCATCATCCGGACTTCGGCACGGTGGACTGGAGCCATCTGGTGGCCGCCACTGGAGGCGGCACTGCAGTGCAAAGCGCAGTATCCAGGCTGTGGCTGGAAAAGACCGGCAAGCCGATCCTGGAAGGGTATGGCCTGAGCGAGACCTCACCCACCGCCAGCGGCAACCCGGCCAACGCCACCGCATTCAGCGGGTCGATTGGCGTGCCGATGCCCAATACCTGGATGAAATTGCTCGACGATAACGGCAACGACGTGGAACCCGGCGAAGCAGGCGAGATCGCCATCAAAGGTCCCCAGGTCATGGCCGGCTATTGGCAGCGCCCTGACGAAACTGCGAAGGTCATGACGCCCGACGGCTATTTCAAGACCGGCGACATCGGTGTGATGGACAAGCGCGGCCACTTCAAGATCGTCGACCGCAAGAAGGACATGATTCTGGTCAGCGGCTTCAATGCGTACCCCAGTGAAATCGAGGAGGTGGTTTCGCAGCTGGCTGGCGTGATGGAGTGCGCCTGCATCGGCGTGCCCGATGCCAAAACCGGCGAGGCCGTCAAACTGGTGATCGTCAAGAAGGACCCGGCTTTGACCGAGACCATGGTGCGGGCCCATTGCAAGGAGAACCTCACCGGATACAAGCAGCCCAAGTTGATCGAGTTTCGGGCCGAGTTGCCCAAGACGCCGGTGGGCAAGGTCCTGCGCCGCGAATTGCGCGACAAATAGTCTCACGGCTGGCCTTTGGCGACCATGCCACGGCCGCACCGGTGCGCGAGTCGGTCCTATTTCAGCCAGCCACGACGCCGGAAATACAACATTGGCGCAATTGCGCTGGCGGCCATCAGTGCCAACGCAAACGGGTAGCCGAAAGACCACTGCAGCTCGGGCATAAAGCGGAAATTCATGCCATAGGCGCTGGCCACCAAGGTCGGCGGCAGCATGGCTACGGCGGCGACCGAGAACAGCTTGATGATCTTGTTCTGGTTGATATTAATGAAACCGACCGTGGCATCCATCAGGAAGTTGATCTTGTCGAACAGGAAGGCGGTGTGCGAGTCGAGCGAGTCGATGTCGCGCAATATCTGGCGCGCTTCGTCGAACTGCTCGGCATTGAGCATCTTGGAGCGCATCATGAAGCTGACCGCGCGTCGAGTGTCCATGGCATTGCGGCGGATGCGGCCATTCATGTCTTCCTGGCGCGCGATGGCACCGAGCACCTCACCGGCCAGTTCGTCGGTCATGTCACCGGAGAGCACCTTGCCGCTGGCTTTCTCCAACTCGTCGTAAATACCTTCGAGGGTATCGGCCGAATACTCCGCATCCGCATCGAACAGTTTGAGCAGGACCTCCTTGCCATCTTCAATCAGGCCCGGGGCACGGCGTGCGCGCATGCGCAGCAGGCGAAACACCGGCACGTCTTCTTCATGGATCGAGAACAGGATGCCTTTGCTGCGGACGGTGTCGTTGGCCAGGTTCAGGATGAATGCGACACGTACCGTGCGCGACTCGCCACCAGTGGCAAGCAGAAAGTCGCTGCGGATGTTCAGGTCGCCATTCTCCTCCGAGAAGAACCGGGCGGATTCCTCAATGTCTTCGTCCGTCGCGTTGGCAGGAATAGCAAGGCCATAATATTCCTCGACCCACTGCAGTTCCTGGGTGCTTGGCGAGTCGAGATCGACCCACACCGGTTTGAAGCGGGACAACTCCGCGAGCGAGGCAATTTCTTCCTGGATCAGGCGACCATTGACGAGCGAAAAAACGTTGAGCATGGTTCACCCCGTTGGTCTGCTGCGCCCGGAAGAATCGGGAAATCAAGGTCGGCCGACACATGCACGGAGGCTGCGACACGACCGGTTGATCGGTGTCGTCGATTATCTCACCGGGTTCACTCAGCTACCCAGAACCAAATCCAGCAGCCCGTCCTTCAACGCCATGGCATCGTGTTCTCCCAGGGCCATCAGCGACTGCACGAACCGGGGCTCGAACAGCAAATAGCTGGCCAGGGTGCCGCCACTGCCCTTGAGCACGCCCAGCGCACCCATGGCATGGCGGATGTCCGATGGCAGTTCACCGGTGAATTTCTGCGCCAGCGCGTCGAGAGACTGCGTCGGCGCGACCGCCAGGACCTCGACGGCCTTGTATGGCATGGCGCTGACCGCTTCGCGCGGAAGCCGGTGGATGGTCTGCGTCACACGCTGCGTCTGCTCGACGTCGGCCTGCAAGGTGTCGTGGAACACGCTGGCCATGACATGCCCGGCCATGCTGCCCAGCGTCGGCCCGCGCGCCGGCGCGACCGTAGCCGCTGCACCCAGGCTCGAGCGTTCGGGCTGCCCCACACCCACCACCAGAATGCGGCTCGCGCCCAGGTGCATGGCCGGCGACAGGGGCGTCACCTGCCGCATCGAGCCGTCCCCGAAAAACTCATTGCGGCCATCGACCCGCAAGGACGTAGCCGGAAACAGGAAGGGAATCGCGCTGGAGGCCATCAGGTGGTCAATCGTCAGCCGCTGATATTCGGCGCGGCGCCCCGGCCGGCTCCAGCCCCGGAATTCCTCTTCACTGGCGGTTTGGCAGAAGGTCCAATGCACGCCACTCGTATAACTCGAGCCCGTTACGGCCAGCGCATCGAGGATGTTGGAGCGCAGGGCGTTGCCGATGCCCTCGATCGAGATGCCTTTGCGCAACGTCTCGCGCAGCGGCTTGTTGTCCATCATCGCGCCATTGGCCTGCGCATGACGCGACAGGCTCAGCGCAACGGCGATGCGACTGAACCGGACCCAGTGCGGCACATTGAGGCCGAACACGTCCGACGATCGCAACGTGCGCCAGAAATGCGCCAGTTGATCGAATGCCTGCAGCCCCTGCGTGGCCCGACTGGCCAGAAACGCCGCATTGATCGCGCCCGCCGAGGTGCCGATCAGAACCTGGAACGGAAAGGTCTTGGAACCGCCAATGCGACCGTCCAGCATGGCGGCCAGCGCGCGCAATACGCCGACCTGGTAGGCGGTACGCGCGCCGCCCCCCATCAATACCAGTCCGACCGTGGGTCGGCCATACTGACGCAAACCGGCGTGGATGATGGTGTCCAGGCTCATCTAAATATTTTGTAACCTGGGTCCAGTCTATTGCATGCGCACGCCAACACCAGGGGCGACGCCCGGGCTTGCCGATCGGGCTTGCTTTTGCTGCCGTTCGCGCGCATAGTGAACCGACTGGCAGGGGAACTGGGCTGCGCCAAGGGCTCTGCCTTCCGTCGCGGTCTTCATGACTGCGGCCATTCAACGGCAAGCACCACAGGAGGTAACCCATGAACCTGACGATCAGCGGTCATCATCTCGAAGTCACTCCGGCTTTGCGCAATTATGTAACGACCAAGCTCGTTCGCATCACCCGGCACTTCGATCAGGTGGTGGACGTGAAAGTACTGCTGACCGTGGAAAAAATCAAGGAAAAAGAACGAAGGCAGCGTGCCGAATGCAAGATTCACGTCAAAGGCAACGACCTATTCGCGGAAAGTTCGCACGCTGACCTGTATGCCGCTGTGGACGAACTGGTCGACAAACTCGATCGCCAAGTGGTCCGGTACAAGGACCGTCTGCAGGACCACCACCACGAAGCCCCCAAGCGACTGATGTAAGACCTGCACAGCGACAGCGACAAAAAAAACCGCCCGCCGATGGGGCGGTTTTTTTGTGTGCATAATCTGCATCCCATCATGAATCGACTTGCGACCATCCTGCCCCCCGCTCAAGTTCTCGTGTGTGTCGATGCCACCAGCAAGAAGCGGGCCTTCGAAGAAGCCGGTTTGTTGTTCGAAAGTCTGCATGGCCTGAGCCGCGCGCTGATCACCGACAGCCTGTTCTCACGCGAACGCCTGGGTTCGACCGGTCTGGGCCACGGTGTTGCCATTCCACATGGCCGCATCAAGGGCCTCAAGGCCCCGATGGCTGCGGTTTTCCAGATGGAGACCGCGATCGGTTTCGACGCGCCGGATGACCAGCCGGTCAAACTGTTGATCTTCCTGCTGGTGCCTGAGGCTGCCACGCAAAAGCACCTCGAGATCCTGTCCGAGATCGCGGAATTGCTCAGCGATGCCGCATTGCGCGAAAAGATGAGCCAATGCACCGATGCCGCGCAATTGCACGACATGATCTCGCAGTGGCAATCGGCACAGCTGGCCTGAGCCATCGTGCGGTCTGACTCGACGTGAAACCCACCGTCGTCAGCGCCGATGTCCTGTTCGAAGAATTCCGCGCCTATCTGAAATGGCAATGGATCGCCGGGCTGGGGGCTTCCGAGCGGCGATTCGACGAAGTGGCGGTGCAGGCGGCCAGCTCGGGTGCCGACCTGGTCGGATACCTCAACTACATCCATCCCTACCGGGTGCAAATTCTGGGCGAACGTGAAATCGCCTATCTGACGAACGCGACGCAGGAAGACTGTGCACGCCGGATCTCTCGCATCGTCACGCTGGAGCCGCCAGTCTTGGTGCTGGCCGACGGACAGGAGCCGCCGGATGCCTTGCTGTCCTTGTGCGAACGGGCCCAGATCCCGATGTTCGCCACCAAGGCGTCGTCCGCCTTTGTGATCGACGTGTTGCGGGCCTATCTGTCCAAGCACTTCGCCGAACGCGCCTCGATGCATGGCGTGTTGATGGACATCCTGGGCCTTGGCGTGCTGATCACTGGCGAGTCCGGCCTGGGCAAGAGCGAGCTGGGCCTGGAGCTCATCTCGCGCGGCAACGGCCTGGTGGCCGATGACGCGGTCGACCTGTACCGTATCAATCAGACCACGATCGAGGGCCGTTGCCCCGATCTGCTGCAAAACCTGCTGGAGGTGCGCGGCATCGGACTGCTCGACATACGCGCGATCTTTGGCGAGACGGCGGTGCGACGCAAGATCCGCCTCAAACTGATCGTGCATCTGGTGCGGCGCGAGACGCTGGAGCGCGAATACGAGCGCATCCCCTACGAGCCCTTGTTGCAGGACGTCCTGGGCATCCCGGTGCTCAAAGTCGTGATTCAGGTGGTAGCCGGGCGCAACATCGCCGTGCTGGTTGAGGCAGCGGTGCGCAGCACAATTCTCAAGCTGCGGGGTATTGACACCTACCAGGAGTTTGTCGAGCGCCATCGCAAGGCGATGGAACTCCCACAGACCACCCGCATCGGGACCTGAACCGCTGCGTCCTCAGCGCGGGGCGTGGCGATCGGTCGGCCGATTCGGACAATCGGTCTTGTTGCAGTGGGCATACAGGCTCAGCGCATGATCGGCGATCACGAATCCCTTGACCTTGGCAACTGCCTGCTGGCGCCTTTCGATCTCGGCGTCGTAAAACTCCTCCACGCGGCCACAATCGAGGCACACCAGGTGATCGTGGTGCTTGCCCTCGTCGAGTTCGTAGACCGCCTTGCCGCTTTCGAAATGGCTGCGACTCAAAATGCCGGCCTGCTCGAACTGGGTGAGCACCCGGTACACCGTGGCCAGCCCCACGTCGGAGTTCTCATCGAGCAGGGCGCGAAACACGTCTTCCGCCGTCATGTGGCGTTGCTCGCCCTTCTGGAAGATTTCGAGAATTTTCAGCCGCGGCCCGGTGGCCTTGAGCCCGGTACTTTTGAGTTCATCAATGTTGGCCATGGCCATGTTCAACCTCCGGGGAATGGCGCGCTGGCTCGGGCGCAGCGACTACAATCAACCGATCATATCGCCCCCCTCCCATGCCTGTATCCCACGTACTCAAGCCCATGATGGCGCTGGCCTTGTGCACCACCCTGGCCGCGTGCACGAGCTTCAACAGCGCGACGACCCGCCTGGCCGGCATCGTGAGCCCCTACCAGATCGACGTGGTGCAGGGCAACGTGATCACCCGCGAACAGATCGACCTGCTGCGCCCGGGCCTGACACGGCAGTCGGTGCGGGATATGCTGGGAACCCCCCTGCTGCAAAGTGTCTTTCACTCCGACCGCTGGGATTACGTGTTCAGCTTCCGGCGCAAGGGTGAAGATCTGCAGCTGCGCAAACTGACGGTGTTCTTCAACGGTGACCTGCTCGATCGCTTCGACGCCGATCCCATGCCTACCGAAGCCGAGTTTGTCGCATCGCTCGACAACAATCGCAAGTCGGTCAAGGTGCCGGTACTCGAAGCCAGTGAAGAATCGCTCAAGGCCTTCCAGCAAGCGGGCAAGGAACCACAAAAACCGGCGAGCCCGGCGCGCGTGGTGCCGCCATTGCCCGCCAGTTATCCGCCGCTCGAACCGGCAAAGCCCTGAGCGCATCCGGATGGCAAGCGAGCACAAGCGCAGGGTCTGCATTGCCGGTGCCTCCGGCCGCATGGGCCAGATGCTGATCGAGGCGGTGCGCGCCAGCACCGACTGCACACTGGCCGGTGCCCTCGATATCGCCGATAGCGCATCCATCGGGGCCGATGCCAGCGCCTTCGCCGGCCAGCCCTGCGGTGTGGTCGTCACCGACGACGTGCACCGGGGCTTGAGCGGCTGCGACGTACTGATCGACTTCACACGCCCCGATGGCACGCTCAAGCACCTGGCGGCCTGCCGCGACCTCGGTGTGCAGGCCGTGATTGGCACCACCGGATTCACCGACGCCCAAAAGGCGCACATTGTCGACTGCGCGCGCGATGTGGCGATCATGATGGCGCCCAACATGAGCGTGGGCGTGAACGTGACGCTCAAGCTGCTCGAACTCGCTGGACGCGCCATGGCCACCGGCTACGACATCGAGATCATCGAAGCGCACCACCGCCACAAGGTCGATGCGCCCTCGGGCACCGCGCTCAAGATGGGCGAGGTGATTGCCCAGGCCAGCGGGCGCAACCTGAACGACTGTGCCGTCTATGCGCGCCATGGCGTTACCGGCGAACGCGATCCTTCCACCATCGGATTTGCCACCATCCGAGGCGGCGACATCGTCGGCGACCACACCGTGCTGTTTGCCGGAACCGGCGAACGCATCGAAATCTCGCACAAGTCGTCGAGCCGCGAGACTTATGCCCAGGGCAGTCTGCGCGCGGTGCGCTTCCTGGCCCGGCAGACACATGGGCTGTTCGACATGTTCGATGTCCTCGGGTTCGACAAGCCCGGCGCGCCCACACGATGACGACCATGGGGCTGGCCCGGCATCGGGCCGACGATGCCAAGGACCGCGCATGGGATTGACAGAGATGCTGGTTCAGGGCGACTTCGTCAGCCGCCTGGTGGTCATCGTGCTGCTGCTGATGTCGATCAGCAGCTGGTTCGTGATCCTCTGGAAATCCTGGCTGCTGCGACGCGCGGGCCGTGACGTGACGCGCAGCACGCTGGCGTTCTGGCAGTCCGCCGACCTGCAGGAAGGCCAACGCAAGGCCCGGGCGTTCGACCGTGAAAGTCTGGTCGTGCCGTTGATCACCGCAACCCAGGTCCAGGGCAGCGGCACGCTCGCCAACGCCGGCGACCGCGCACAGCAACTCACCCGGCTCCTGCGCCAGCAACTGCATGCCATCTTGCACAAGCTGCAGTTCGGCCAGGTGTTGCTGGCCACCGTGGGTGCCACCGCGCCGTTTGTCGGCCTGCTGGGGACCGTCTGGGGCATCTATCACGCATTGCTGTCGATCTCCAGCGCGGGCCAGATCACGATCGACCGGGTGGCCGGGCCGGTCGGTGAAGCACTCATCATGACCGCCGCCGGTCTGGCGGTGGCGATTCCCGCCGTGCTGGCCTACAACGTGCTGGGCCGCCAGGTCGGCCGCATCGAAGCCGATCTGGAAGGCTTCGCGCGCGATCTGCGCGAGTTGTTAATCCACCCCGGCGCGCAGGCTCCGAACCCGGACTGAAACGGTCATGGCATTTGGTCGCCTGGAACGCAACACCGGCAGCGTGCCGATGAGTGACATCAACATGACGCCGTTGATCGACGTCATGCTGGTGCTGGTGGTGATCTTCATCATCACCGCGCCGCTGCTGGCCAGTTCGATCCGGCTCGACTTGCCGCGCAGCGACGCGGCCAGCGCGAGCCAGACGCCGGCATCGGTGATGCTGAGCGTTGACAAGTCCGGCCAGGCGTTCCTGAACGACCAGCCAGTGTCCCTGGCCGAGATGGCCCAGCAGCTGACATCGGTGGCCGCCACCGATCCAGACACCGAACTGCAATTGCGCGCCGACGCCGCCGTGCCGTATGGCCGCGTAGTCGAGATCATGGGTGTGGCCCAAAAGGCCGGCCTGGGACGGATCGGCTTCATCGCTGAACCGGAACTGCCAGCGCGCTGACGCCCCGCCAGCGCAAGCTGCCTGGCTGCTGCAGCCGATGCCGTTCCCACGGTGCAGCCCGTTCCAGGCGCTGTGAACACCTAGAATCGACCCGAAAGCGGCACGGGTGCCGTCCCTCGATCTTCATGCACGACAAATACAACCACATCGACGTCGAGGCCGCCTCCCAGGCGCACTGGAACAGCCGCGACGCCTACCGCGTCTCCGAAGACGGTTCGCGCGAGAAGTTCTACGCCTGCTCGATGCTGCCCTATCCCAGCGGAAAGCTGCACATGGGTCATGTGCGCAACTACACCATCAACGACATGCTCACCCGCCAGTTGCGCATGAAGGGGTACAACGTGCTGATGCCGATGGGCTGGGACGCCTTTGGCCTGCCGGCTGAAAACGCCGCGCTGAAAAACGGCGTGCCACCGGCCAAGTGGACCTACGACAACATCGCCTACATGAAGCAGCAGATGCAGGCGATGGGACTGGCCATCGACTGGAGCCGCGAGGTGGCCACCTGTGACCCCAGCTACTACAAGTGGAACCAGTGGCTGTTCCTGAAGATGCTCGACAAGGGTATTGCCTACCGCACAACCCAGGTCGTCAACTGGGATCCGGTGGACAAGACCGTGCTGGCCAATGAGCAGGTCATCGACGGCAAGGGCTGGCGCACGGGCGCGCTGGTGGAAAAGCGCGAGATCCCGGGTTACTACCTCAAGATCACCGATTACGCCCAGGAGTTGCTCGACCAGGTGCAAAGCTACCTGCCGGGTTGGCCCGAACGCGTCAAGCTGATGCAGGAGAACTGGATCGGCAAAAGCGAGGGCGTGCGTTTCGCCTTCACCCACGACATCCTGGACAGCGCGGGAACCTTGATCGGCGGCGGTCGCATGTATGTGTTCACCACCCGCGCCGACACCATCATGGGTGTGACCTTTTGCGCGGTGGCACCCGAACACCCGCTGGCCACCCATGCAGCGGCCGACCACCCGGCGCTGGCCGCTTTCATCGAAGAGTGCAAGCGTGGCGGCACCACGGAAGCAGAACTGGCCTTGCGCGAAAAGGAGGGCATGCGCACCGGGCTGCAGGTGATGCATCCCTTGAACGGCAAGAAGATCGATCTGTGGGTCGGCAATTACGTGCTGATGGGTTATGGCGACGGTGCCGTCATGGGCGTGCCAGCGCACGACGAGCGCGACTTCATCTTCGCCAAGAAATACGGCATCTCCATCGTCGAAGTGGTGTTGATCGACGGTTACACCTACGACTACGACAATTGGCAAGACTGGTACGGCGACAAGCAGCGCGGTGTCACGATCAATTCCGACAACTTCAGCGGCTTACCGTACCAGCAGGCGGTGGACGCAGTCGCCCACGCCTTGCACACCCGTGGCCTGGGCGAGAAGATGACGACCTGGCGCCTGCGCGACTGGGGCGTGAGTCGCCAGCGTTACTGGGGCACACCCATCCCGATCATCCACTGCGACGAACATGGCGCGGTGCCGGTGCCCGAAGAGGATCTGCCAGTCGTACTGCCGCAGGACTGCATTCCGGACGGCTCGGGCAACCCGCTGAACTATCACGAGGGGTTTCATGCCGGCGTGACCTGCCCTGTTTGCGGCAAACCAGCGCGACGCGAAACCGACACCATGGACACGTTTGTGGACAGCTCCTGGTACTTCATGCGATATTGCGATCCGCACAATGACCAGGCGATGGTGGCCGACGGAGCCAAATACTGGATGCCGATGGACCAGTACATCGGGGGCATCGAGCACGCCATCTTGCACCTGCTGTACGCCCGGTTCTGGACCAAGGTCATGCGCGACCTCGATCTGATTGCGGTCGACGAGCCCTTCACCCGCTTGCTGACCCAGGGCATGGTGCTCAACCATATCTATTCGCGCAAGAATCCGGGCGGCAGCATCGAATATTTCTGGCCTCACGACGTGGACGACATCCACGACGAAACCGGCAAGGTGATCGGCGCCCAACGCAAGAGCGACGGCTCCGCCGTGACCTACGAAGGCGTGGGAACGATGAGCAAGAGCAAGAACAACGGCGTCGATCCGCAGGTTCTGATCGAGAAATACGGTGCCGACACGGCGCGGCTGTACACCATGTTCACCGCGCCACCCGAGGCCACGCTGGAGTGGAACGACGCGGCAGTGGAGGGCTCCTACCGATTCCTGCGCCGGGTCTGGAACTTCGGCGTCAAACTGGCGGCCATGCCGCCGGGTACCGCGCCGAACACGGCTTTTGGCAAAGCCGCAGCCGATCTGCGCCGCGACGTGCATGGGGTGTTTAAGCAGGTGGACTACGACTACCAGCGCATGCAATACAACACCGTCGTCTCGGGCGCGATGAAGATGCTCAATGCGCTGGAAGACTTCAAGTCCGACGGCGGCACCGGCGAGACGGTTGCGCTGCGGGAGTGTTTTGGCATCTTGCTATGCGCCCTGTATCCGGTCGCGCCGCACATCTGTCAAGCGGCGTGGGACGCGCTGGGCTATACCCAGACGTTTGGCGAGTTGCTCGATGCACCCTGGCCCGAGGTCGACCCGGCCGCACTCAGGCAAGACGAACTGGAACTGATGCTGCAGGTCAACGGCAAGCTGCGTGGGGCGATTCGGGTGCCCAGCCATGCCAGCCAGCAGGCGATCGAGCATGCGGCGGTGTCCAGTGAGGCGTTCGTCAACTTCGCCCAGGGTGCCAAGGTGCGCAAGGTGATCGTGGTGCCCGGGCGCCTGGTCAACGTGGTCACGTGATGCAGCGTCGGCGCGTTCTCGTTGCGGGCGTGGCCATGGCACTCACCGGATGCGGCTTCACGCTGCGCGGTGCGCCGGAGCTGGCATTTCGCTCCCTGTACGTGAATGCCGTCGAAACCTCGCTGTTCGGCAACGAGATCAAGCGCACGCTGCGTTCGCTGGACGCCCTGACGCTGATCGACGACCCCGCAGCCCTGTCGCGCGCCGAAGCCGTGCTGGACATCCTGTACGAGGCGCGCGAGAAGGTCGTGGTGGGCGTGAACACCTCCGGTCAGGTACGCGAATTCCAGTTGCGCAGCCGATTGCGCTTCCGTCTGCGCACGCCGCAAGGCAAGGAGTTGCTCGCGCCCACCGAACTGGTGCAACAGCGCGACATCAGCTTCAACGAATCCGCGGTATTGGCCAAGGAAGCCGAAGAGGGTCTGATGTTCCGTGCCATGCAGTCCGACATCGTGCAGCAGCTGATCCGCCGGCTCGCGGCGGTCAAGTCCCTGTGAGCCACAGCGGTACCTGTAGGTATCGCGAGGATGTGCAACGCGGCCATGGCCCGAAAGGCGCGATTTCCTGTGGCCGTATTTGTGAGAGAGGGTACTAAGCCATGCAACTCGCCGCTGGTCAACTCGCGAATCACCTTGGCAAGGGTTTGCGCAGCCTGTACACGCTGCACGGTGACGAGCCTTTGCTGGCGCAGGAAGCAGCAGACGCGATTCGCCAGGCAGCCCGTGCCATCGGGTTCACCGAACGCAGCTCCCATACGGTGGCCGGTGCCCATTTCGACTGGAGCGCGGTGCTGGCTGCCGGCGGTTCGCTGAGCCTGTTTTCAGACAAGCAGATCGTCGAGGTACGCATTCCCTCGGGTAAACCGGGCAAGGAGGGGAGCCTGGCGATCCAGCAACTGTGCGAACAGGCACAGGGCAACGATGACCTGCTGACTATGGTGATCCTGCCGCGGCTGGACAAACCAACCCGCAGCGGTGCCTGGTTCGGTGCCCTTGAGCGCCATGGCGTCACCGTGGCACTCGAGCCGATCGAACGCGGTGCACTGCCGCAATGGCTGGCCCAACGCATGTCCCGGCAGGACCAGCGCGTCAAACCTGGCGTCGAAGGCCAGCGCAGCCTGCAATTCTTCGCCGACCGGGTCGAGGGTAACCTGCTGGCGGCGCACCAGGAGATTCAAAAACTGGCCTTGTTGTATCCGGCTGGCGAACTGGGTTTCGAGGACATCGAACGCGCGGTGCTCAATGTGGCGCGTTACGACGTGTTCAAACTCAGCGAAGCCGTGCTCGCGGGCCAGCATGCCCGGGTGCAGCGCATGCTCGACGGCCTGCAGGCCGAAGGCGAGGCACCGGTGCTGGTGCACTACAGCCTGGCAGAGGACATCCGCGCGCTCAAGCGGGTGCGCGATGCGATGACCGACGGTCGGCCATTGCCCATGGCCTTGCGCGAGCAACGGGTCTGGGGCGCACGGGAGCGGCTATTCGAGCGGGTGCTGCCACGCCTCGATGCGGTGTTGCTGGCCGATTTGTTACTGCAGGCGCACCGGGTCGACGGAATCGTCAAGGGCCTGAAGATGGCCGGCTGGCCAACCGATGCCTGGCAGGCGCTGCACCGGTTGGCCATGGGGTTGTGTCTTGCCTGCGCGGCGCGCTGAGCCGTCCGCCTGGGTCGTGCCGGCGGTCCACGCGGACCCTGCCGGGGTTCGGCCGATCCGCACGACGCAACACGGAATGGCGTGAGAAACTCGGACCATGAACGCCGTCAACATCGCCGAATACAGCCAGACGCTGGGCCGGCAGGCGCGCACCGCATCGGGCGCGATGGCCAAGGCCGAGGCCGCCCAACGTAACAACTGCCTGCGTACGCTGGCCGGTTTGCTGCGCAAGGAGGTGTCGGCGCTGCAGGCGGCCAATGCGCTGGACCTGGAGCGCGCGAACGCCGCCGGCCTGTCGGCACCGATGATCGACCGGCTGCGACTCACGCCCAACGTACTGGAAACCGTGGCCCAGGGCTGCGAACAGCTCGCGGCCATGCCGGACGTCATCGGCCAGATCAGTGGCATGGTGCAGCAGCCCAGCGGCATCCGGGTGGGCCAGATGCGGGTGCCTATCGGCGTGTTCGCGATGGTGTTCGAGAGCCGGCCCAACGTCACCATCGAAGCGGCCAGCCTGGCGATCAAGAGCGGCAACGCCTGCATTTTGCGCGGCGGTTCGGAGGCGATCGCATCGAACAAGGCGCTGGCACTGCTGGTGCAACAAGCGCTGCAGCACAGCGGCCTGCCGCCCGACGGCGTGCAACTGGTACAGATCACCGACCGCGCTGTGGTCGGCGAACTCATCACCATGCCCCAATACGTCGACATGGCGATTCCGCGTGGCGGCAAGGGCTTGATCGAACGCATCAGCAAGGACGCCAAGGTGCCGGTGCTCAAGCACCTGGATGGCAACTGCCATGTGTATGTGGACGACCCCTGCGACATCGCCATGGCCGTGGCAGTGGCCGACAACGCGAAGACCCAGAAATACAGCCCCTGCAATGCCAGCGAGAGCCTGCTGGTGGCGCGGGGTGTCGCGAGCGAGTTTCTGCCGCAGATTGCCGCCGTCTACGCGGCCAAGGAGGTCGAGATGCGGGTATGCCCGCAAAGCCGCGCGCTACTCGCTGGCGTGCCCGGTGCACAGCTGGTGGATGCTACCGAGCAGGACTGGTTCACCGAATACCTGGCGCCGATCATCAGCATCAAAATAGTGGACGACCTGGATGCGGCGATCGCGCACATCAACCATTACGGCAGCCACCACACCGACGCCATCCTCACGCGCGACCACATGCATGCCCAGCGCTTTCTGCGCGAGGTCGACTCGGCCAGCGTGATGGTCAATGCCAGCACCCGCTTCGCCGATGGCTTCGAATACGGCCTGGGTGCCGAGATCGGCATCAGTACCGACAAGTTCCATGCCCGCGGGCCAGTGGGCATCGAGGGCCTGACCTCGCTGAAATTCGTGGTGCTGGGCAACGGGGAAGTGCGCGGCTAAGCTCCGCGCCGCTGGCCTGCTGGCCGGGCTGCAAGCCTGCCGGCACCATACCCTCATGCACAAACCCGCCGCCCGCGCTGATGCTGCTGAGCCCAAGGGTCGGCTCGTCACAGGTTCGACACTCGGCCATGTGATTCGCATGACCGCCACCGGCTCGATCGGCCTGGTGGCGGTGTTTGCGGTCGACGTGCTGAACCTGTTCTACATCACACTGCTGCGGCAACCCGAGCTGACGGCGGCCTTGGGCTATGCCACGACGGTGCTGTTCCTGGCCACGTCTTTGTCGATCGGCCTGTCCATCGCCGCCACCGCGCTGACCGCGCGCGCCCTGGGCAGCGGCAAGATGGCGCAGGCGCGCCAGATCGCCGGTGCGTCGTTGATCATCGTCGGTGTCTGCATGACGCTGCTGGCCGTGATCGCCTGGCCCCTGCTCGAGCCGACGCTGCACCTGCTGGGCGCACGCGGCCAGACGCTGGAGCGGGCCGCCACGATGATGCGCATCATCCTGCCGTCATGGCCGCTGCTGGGCCTGGGCATGTGTCTGGCCGGACTCCTGCGCGCCACCGGTGACGCACGCCGCGCCATGTACGTGACTCTGGGCGCAGCCGCCACTGCTCTGGTGATGGACCCGCTGCTGATCCTGGGCTTCGATCTGGGACTCCACGGCGTTGCGATCGCCACCGTCATCGTGCGAATAGCCATGGTGCTGATCGGCATGCACAGTTTGTGGCGCGTTCACCGGCTGATCGCCCGGCCCGATGCGGCCCTGGTGCTGCGTGAACTGGCACCCTTCATGGCAATTGCCATGCCCGCCGTACTGACGCAGATCGCCACGCCGGTTGGAAATGCCTTCGTCACCCACGCGATCTCGTCGTACGGTGACGAAGCCATCGCCGGCTGGACCGTGATCCAGCGCATCATCCCGGTCGCATTCGGCGTGTTGTTCGCGCTCTCGGGGGCGATCGGTCCGATCATCGGCCAGAACTTCGGTGCCGGGCGTTTCGATCGCGTGACCTCCACCGTGAGCGACGCGCTCAAGGTCACGCTGGTCTATGCGCTGTGCGTATGGGCATTGCTGGCACTGGGCAGCAGCCAGATCGCCGATCTGTTCCAGTCGCACGGACTGGCGCGCGAACTCATCGTGTTCTTCTGCATCTTCGTGGCTGGCAGTTTCCTGTTCAACGGCGCCCTGTTCGTAGCCAACGCGGCGTTCAACAACCTGGG
>Ga0105045_10001311_pt1 | contig 20175 bp, 6 predicted proteins | sample MAT02_FD_78089 | JGI IMG/M metagenome (GOLD analysis project Ga0105045, IMG submission 78089) | Freshwater microbial communities from Lake Fryxell liftoff mats and glacier meltwater in Antarctica - MAT-02 (megahit assembly) | ecosystem: Environmental > Aquatic > Freshwater > Ice > Liftoff... | reverse complement strand
GCCTCACCGCATGAACACGCCGGCCGGTTGCTCAATGCGGCAGGACCACGGCGGTGATGTGCGATTCAACGCGACAGACAACAGCGTGAGCCGCGAGCAAAGGCGAGCGTGCGCTGGGCGTCGCCGCGCAAGGCCCGCAGAAACTCCAATGCGCTACAAGTAGAGCGTTTCCTTGCCGTCGAGCTGAAACAGCGCTTCGCCGTGCTCCACGCTTAGCCCGGATATTTCACGAGCAGTATGTCGGCGGCCTCCTGCCGCAGCGCGTTTTCATAGGTATCTGACGAAAAAGAAACCCGAGGACCGCCGATGCCAAAGTGTACTGATGAGACTGTCCAGTTTGAACGGGTTGGTCGGGGAACACCTCGCCAATACAGACCATCAGATTATCGCTGTTGTCCGTCTTCGCCAGCAAAAACGGGTAGCGGCGCGCGAAGGCGGGAACGTAAACGCCTTTGACCCACTGGCCGTCGCCCCCAACTATCAGATTCTCCTGGTCACGCATGCCGACCAGCGCAGCCACGTTGAAGGTGTTGCCTTCCTCGCCGACAAAGACGATCGGATAATCGCGCGCCGCCTCAGCAAACTCGGTGCTCATGATCGGCACCGCGTTGGTCCGAGCGGCGAAGCGGTAATGGTCGGGCGTGACCGCCATCTTGAGCGTGGCGTGCCGCTCGCGGTTCAGGGCGATGAGGCGTTCGTAGAACATCAGTTTGAATATCAAGCATCCTGTTGGGCCGCAGATAAGGACTGACTGACAGAACACGAGAACAACGTCGGCGTTCGAGCCACAGAGTAAGGAACCAAACGCAAGACGGGCGCGGAAGTCGAAGCAATGCGGCGACCAGCCGTCCAGACGCGGACAAGTGTCAGAACTGCACTGAACACTTCACCCCGGGCGGGATGTCGCCCTTCGGGTTGGGCAGATCAAGCCGTGCGCGGAAGGTGCCGCTCGCCGAATCAACGACCTTGTCGACGACCGAAACGGTGGCGCTGTAGCTGCCCGAGAGTGGTGTTTCCGTGACGATTTTTGCCGTCGCTCCCGCGCGGACCTTGCCGAAAAGGCCAACCGGCAGCACCACGTCGACTCGCAGCGGGTTGATTTGCGCCAGCTTCAGGATTGCACGCGCGCTCTCCCCCGTCTGCGCGATCTCACCAACCTGTTGCAGCCGGTCGGTCACAACGCCGTTGATCGGACTGCGGATACGGCGCTGTTCAATGAGTTCCAGCAAGCGCCGGTGCTCCAGTTCGGCCAAACGCCGGTTGTCCTGTGCTTCGACCTGGTTCGCCTCGGCCATCGCCAGTTCCGCCGCCGAATCGTCGCGGTCTTGCGCGGCGATGTATTTCTCTTGCACCAGTTCATCGCGGCGCTTGAGCTTCGTCCTGGCAGCCTCGCGTCGGCTATCGGCGGTCTTCAACTGGCCTTCCATGACGGCGCGGTATCTGGCGACTTCCAGCGCTGCCCGGTCGGCACCGCTTTCAATCTCCACCAGCACCTGCCCCTTGCGCACCTCGGCGCCGCGGTCGACAGCGATCGTCGCGATGCGGCCTTCGACCGAACTGCGCAACTCGATGCGTTGCAGCGGCTCGATGAGGCAGTTGTAGCCACCGGGTGTTGTGGCCCGCGCAGGCGTGCCCACGGCTGCCACCATAAGTCCGCCGAGCAAAGCGGCAACCGGTACCTTGAACAACCGCGCAGCCAGGTGGGTGCGCAGTCGCGCGCTGCCACGACGCGTCGGGGCACGCGATGCTGTCGGCGGCATGTGCGAAGCCGCTTGGCAAGGCACGCTGTTGGGCACGGTCGTCGCTGTCATCTTGGGCGTCATGGCCGCGGTCATCAATTGTCCATCAAGGTAGGCAACGCAGGAATCAGATCGGGTCGCCGGAGAAACCCATCGATTGTTCTGTCTGTCGGTCCTGCTTCAGGGTGTCGCGGCGGGTTCGGGCATGCATGCGTTCAGCATGTCGCTGCGCAGCGATGCGACTGCACGCGACCAGCGCCGCAGTCAACCCACCGTGCAGCATTGCGGCCCGTTGTGCCAGCGTGTGCCACAGGCCGCCGTGCTGCTCAAAAAGGGCGTCGTCGATCGCGATCACCGCCACGGATTCGCCGGGCTGCCCCTGACGGGCACAGCGGCCCAGCAACTGGCGGTCGATGCGTGGCGACTCATGGTATTCGGTCAGGATGACGGCCAGCCCGCCGAGCGCCTCGACGCCGTCGCCGAGCGCAATGTCGGTGCCGCGGCCGGCCATGTTGGTCGCCACGGTTACTGCGCCGCGCTCGCCAGCCGCCGCGACGATGGCAGCCTCGGCCGCATCCTGCCGCGCGTTAATCACTTGGTGTGCGATGCCGCAGCGGGTCAGCCGCGCACTCAGCGCTTCAGACGCCTCGACCGAGCGCGTGCCGACCAGCACCGGTTGCCCGCGAGCGTGTCGCATTTGAACCTCGGTCGCAATGGCTCGCCATTTCTGGTCAGGTGTCGCGCACACCACGTCGGGAAATCGCCGCCGTGCGCTTGGTCGATGGGTGGGCATGGTGACCGTGTCCAGTCGGTAGACCACCGAGAGTTCGCGCGCCATCTCGCGCGCTGTTCCCGTCATGCCTGACAAGCCGATGTAGCGGGCGAAGAAGCGTTGATACGTGATACGCGCGAGCGTCTGAGTACGTTCAGACAAGACAACGCCTTCTTTGCACTCGATCATCTGGTGCAATCCCTGTTCCCAGGTGCGCCCCGGCAGCACGCGGCCGGTGTACTCGTCGATGATCTGCACCGCGCCATCCGCGTCGATCAGGTAGTGCTGGTCGCGCAAGAACAGGTGCTGCGCACGCAGTGCCTGGGTGACGAGATTCTCGCGGGCGTGAACGGAGCGCCATGGCCCGCCGAGGTCGGCAACCAGTGCGACCAGCCGTGCGCGACCCGTGCGGGTGAGGCGCACATCGCGTCGGCTCACGTCGATCACATAGTCGTCTTTGCGGATCAGCGTCGACGCGAGTTCCAGCGCACGCGGCAGTTCGTCGGCATCGTCAATGGGACCGGCCTTCTCGGCCAGGATGAGCGGTGTACGCGCCTCGTCGATGAGGATGCTGTCGGCCTCGTCGACGATGGCGAAGTGCAGCCCGCGCAGAACCGGCTGCGCTGCCTTCGCGCCGAACAACTGTCGAGCCCGCAACTGCGCCACGCTCGCGCGGCCGCCCGATGCAACGCGGTCGCGAAGGTAGTCAAAGACCATCTCCTTGCCGGTGCAATAGGCGATGTCACTGGCGTATGCGGCGCGCTTGTCCTCGGGGCTGCGGCCGTGCACGACAACAGCGACGCTCAGGCCGGCAAAGTCGAACAGCGGCCGACCCGTCTCGGCGTCGCGCTCGGCCAGGTAGTCGTTGACGGTCACCACATGCACCGGCACGTTGGCGCTGGCGAGCAGGCAGGCAGCGACTGCGGCCGTCAGCGTTTTGCCTTCGCCGGTCTGCATCTCAGCCAGGCGCCCGCGCACCAGCGTTGCGGCGCCAAGCAGCTGCGTCGGGTAGGGACGCATGCCCAACGACCGGTGCGCTGCCTCGCCCACCAGCAGCAGCGCGTCATGCAGCGCGGCCCGCTGCCCGCGTTGGAGCGCCAGTGGTGTACGTTGCCGCAAGCGGGCGACCAGCGCGGCATCGCTCAGCGAAGCGAGTTCAGCAGCCGTGCTGCGCACGAGCCGATCGAGCTGCGCGATCTCGAGCGCCGGATTGCTTGCCATCGCCCGCCGCGCCCGCGCCAGGACCCCAAGCGCCCACTGATCGGCCAGATTCGTCGGCTTGTCCTCGCGCTCTGCAAACGCGGTGCGGGCAAGCCGGATCGAAGGCGAGAGCAGCGCGTCCGACACCGTGCCACCTCACGCGTTGAACTGCGACAGGAACAGCCGCCGCAGGGCACGCCCAATGCGCCAGCCGATCGGCTCGGCGCTGTGCCCGATGCGCACGTGGACCCGGCTGCCCAGAAAATCGTGCGGCGCCTCTGGCGGCAGGATCAACTCGAATTCGAACACCGACTCCAGCATCGCCAGCCCCTTGTCGTCGCGCGGGTCTGTGGGCATCGGACCGCCCGCTTTCGCACCCAGCACGGGACTGGGCAACTGGTGCACAGCCGCCGGCGCGCTGCGCGCAAGCGTCGCCGTCCAGCGCACCGACGTGTCTTGCACCGGTCTAATCTCGACCGACCGCGTGTCCTGCCGCACCGGGTCGACTTCGCTTTGCGGCACCACCAGCCGCACCAGTGCGGCGTCGGGCGTGCGTAAGTAGCCGACCACGTCACCCTGCTTGAGGTAGCGGCCGGGCAGGTCCTCGGGCGATTGCACCAGCAGCGTGCCGGCAGCATGGGTGCGCAGGGTGAGCCGCCGCGCTTCGTCCAGCAGCCGCGCAAGCGACGCGGTCTCCAGGCCGAGCTGTTGTTCGAGCTGCTGCACCTTCGCCTGCGACTGGCCCCAAGCGGCGTCTACCTGCACCCGCAGCTCCTCGGCCTTGGCTTCTTGCACGGCGATCCGGGCAGAAAGGCCTGGCTCGACCATGTCCAGCACAGGCTGCCCCAGTTCAAGCTGCGCGCCCGGCTCGGCCACCAGCTGCCGCACGAACCCGGCAGCCTCAGCGCGCACGATGGCATGCTCAGGCAGCCAGATCACGCCGGTGGCCATGGTGTTGTTTGGCAACGGCAGGGCAAATAGCACCAGCACCATCAACAGCGCCGACACGCTGACCACACTGCGAATGCGAGCGCCGCGGTCAGCGAACTGTGGCCCGGTTGCCAGCGCCTTCCATCCCTTGAACAGCGGCCAGGCCACACTTTGCAGCAATGTCCAGACCGCCATCAGAACGCCCAGCACGAAGACCTGCGTCGCGATGAACAGGGCAATGGTGAACGAAATGAACAGTCGGTAGACATACGACATCGGCGCATAGAACGTGAACCAGCGCTTCTCACCCGGTGTGGCCTGCGGCGGCTCGGTGCGCTTGACGCCGAAAACATAGCGTTCGGCCAAATGCTGCCAGTAGCGGTTCGCTCGCGAGCCGAGGTTGGGGGACTCGATCATGTCGATGAGGATGTAGTAGCCGTCGAAGCGCAGCAGCGGGTTCGCGTTGAAGAACAGAGAAGTCACGCTCGCCAGCACCGCCACGTTGTAAGCCACACCACGCGCCGTGCCTGGCTCCAGCAGCAGCCACAGGTAGAAAGCAATCGCGGCGATTAGCAACTCAGCCAGCATGCCTGCTGCGCCGACGAGTGCACGGTGCCACTTGTTAACGAACGTCGACGAGTTCGAGGCGTCGACGTAAGGCACGGGGTAAAGCACCAGCAGCATCACGCCAGTCTCGTGCACTTCGCCGCCGAATGCCTTGCACACCAGCCCATGGCCCAACTCGTGCACCAGCTTCACCAGCGGGAACATCAGCGCGAGCATGACGAGGTTGTCGGTGGCAAGCAGCTGGTCGCGGGTGTGGGCCGTCAGCGCCGACCACTGCGTCGGCACCATGAAGATTGCCGGCAGTACCACCACCAGCCATGCCAGCACCCACGGCGTCGCGCTGCGCGCACCCGTCCTTCGACGGGCGCCCTGCACCATGCGGGTGAGCAGTGCGTCGGCGTCGTACAGCGGAATGCGGATGCCCAGCGGATTGCCCACCCGAGCCATCCACTTGCTGCGCACCTGCTTCTTGCGGCGCTGGAGCAGCTCGGCGACGTCAGGCGTCACGTCGACCTGCACCAAGTCTGCCGCGTGAAGTGTCGACAGCAACTTGAGCACATCGCCCTGTGTCGGCGTGTCATCGCTGATGTCGGCGCACAGCACCTCCCATAGCTCGTCCATCGTTCGGGTGCCGTCCATCAGATGGATGACACCGTAGGCCTGGAGGTTGAAGCGCTGGTGTTTGACCCCGATGCGGTCCTCGATCACATACCAGACCTCACCGCGGTACTCGTGGCGGTGCATGCGCAGGTGCCGACGCAAGCGTGGCCGCAACTGACGCATGCGGTACCAACTCTCAGAGAGCAGGGGACCGCTCATCGAGGACAGTCGAACCGCACGGCCCGCTCAGTGGCAGCAATGAAGTGCGTCGGTGCAGAGGCCGTCGATCTGACCGCGTTCAAGGCATCACCTTCCACCACGCCAGCCTCACCCAGTCAACGAGCGATCTCGTCCAGATCCACAACAGGCTGGCGCGGCCCGAATCAACTTTGCCAACGCCTTCCATGTTTGGCCGCAGCCGCGGCGCGCCGGGACCTAGTTCGGCATCCACTCGGATGTGATTGCGGCCGTCTTCAGCCACCGAGATCGGGGTGAGCTTCTTGACGGTAAACGGCCACGCCTGTCCAGGCAGCGCGGTCAGCACCAGCCTGCCACGTGCACCAACCTGCACATGGCTGATGTCGCGTTCGTCAACCTTCAGGATAACGCGCCACGCATCGAGGGGTGCCAGCTCGAACAGCACTTTGCCTTGCTCGACGGGCGAGCCGATCTGTTGGGACAGGTCGCCCTTGACGACGGTGCCGTCGAAGGGTGCGACGATTTGAACGCGCCCGAGCTTTGACGTGGCCAGATCAAGCTGCGCGCGCGCCTGATTCGCCTGCGCCGCAGCCAGGCGCTGGCCGACGGCATTGCTTGATGCCATGGTCTCGCGCTCCTTTTGCAGCGACACCTCCAGCTCTGACTCCCAGCGCACCCTCTCGAGCTTCAGATCGCGGTCGTCGAGGGTGGCGAGCACCTGCCCTGCCTTCACCACGTCGCCCGCACGCGCTGGCGCTTCGCGCAGGTAGCCCTCGAAAGGCGCCACGGCCGCGCGCTGCACCGCGCCTTCGACAAGCGCCTGCGACGCGATCCTGAAAGGAACCGGAATGACCGCAAGCAGCAGCAGCGCGACTGCGGCCACGCCGAGCGCGAGCTTGATCGCCGGGTAGCGAGGGCCCAGCAGCACGGCGAGGCTGCGATGCGCCGTGCGCAGCGCGCGGGCAGTGGCGCCTTGGTCCGCTTCGTGCTGCAGCGCGAGCGCCGGCGCCAGACCGAGAGCAAGGCTTTCAAGGTACTCGATCTCGGGCAGTGAAAAGGGTGTCGGGCGCTCCAGCATCAGCACACCCGTGATGTGCCCATCATGCAGCAGCGGCAGGCTAATGAGCCTGCCCGCATCGGCCTCGTCGGCGTAGCGGCGATGTGCGATGGTCACTGTGCTGCCGTTGCCGCCGATCGTGCCGTCGGCTGGCGGCCAGACGATACGCCGCCGCTGGTCCATCGATTCATGCATGGCTTGCAACGACAGGCGCAGCACCAAGGCCTTCTCGTCGAACCAGGCGGCGTGGCTGAGGGCGAGCAGCTTGAGCGACTTGCCGTGCACCAGCGCCAAGTGCACCTGCGGGCTCGCGAGCTCGTGGCCCAGGCGGTTGACGAGTGCGAGCGCAGCCTCGCGAGGCGAGTGTTCGGCCAACAGGCCGAGCAAGCTGTCGAGCAGGAAGCTGCCCTGGTGCACCCTGTGCCGCTGTTCGGCCAGATCGCGCTGGTGCAGCAGGCCAACCAACCAGCCGGCACCCCAGTTGATGAGCTTGAGCGCCTGTTCGACTGCTGCCTCGCTGGCGCGCCCGAGTTCGAGCACCACTGCGCCCTGCAGGATGTCGCCGGACATCAGCGGGTAGGCGACCTGCACGTGGCCCAGGTCGTCGCGGTGCAGGGCGCTGTCACGTGCGCGCAGCGCCTCGGTGGCGATCTCTCGCAGGTGGGTCAAGTCGCGATCGAGCGGGTGCGTGGCGACAGGGGCAAATGCACCGTCGGGTTGAGCAAGCAGCAGTAGACCGGCTTCAGCGTTGACGAGCGAGCGGCACAGCACCTCCAACCACGACCGGCACAACTGCTCTGCTGTCCCTGCCCGGGACAGCGCCAACCACGGGTCGATGGGGACAGCAGAGGGCACGGGATCGATGACAGCGGCCATGGAGGACGAGCATGCACGATTGTTGCGCCAAAAGAAACCGCTAGAACATGGGTTCGCTGATCGGCCTCTTAGCCATCAATCCTCCAGCGCCAATTGCTGGCCCAGCCTCAGCGCGCCGCGTCACGCCGGAGTTCGGCGCAAAGCTGCTGTTAGTCCCTCAGCAGCGCGTCGAGCACTCTGAGGTCGGTTTCGGTGAGAGTTCCTGCGGCGGCCTTGAGTTGCAATGTGGAGATGAGCGTTTTGTAGCGCGCAGCGGCGAGGTCCTTGCGGGTGACGAAGAGTTGCTGCTCGGCATTGAGCACATCGACCTGTGTGCGCACACCCACCTGCAGACCACGCTGGGTGCTCTTGAGCTGCGTCTCACTGGAGATTAGCGCCTGCCAGAGCGCCTGCGTCAGCGCGGAGCCCGACTGCACCCCCAGCTGCGCCTGCTGCGCATCCAGCGTCGCCTGCCGCGCGGCGTTGGTCAGCTCCTGCTGCGCCCGGTCTCGTTCGGCCAGCGCTTCACGCACACGTGATGACACCGCACCGCCCTGGAAAATCGGCACCGACAACTCCACCCCGATGCTCACCTGCCGTGTCTGGCTGCCACCGAACTGGCTGTAGTTCAGGTTCTTGTCGTTGCGCAGCGCACCCACCAGATCGAGCGTGGGGAAGTGACCGGCGCCGCGGCGCTTGATCTCCATCTCGGCGACTGCCAGCGCAGTCTGCGCAGCGATCACCTGCAGCGCCGTCTTGGGCGCATCGGCCACCAGCTGCCCCTGCGTCGGCATGTCGATCATGGCAATGTTGGCGTTCTCGACCAACCGCACCAGCGCAGGCAGGGGGGCCGCGATGTAGCGCTCGAGCACGCGCTGCTTCGATGCGACTTCATTGCGCGCCGCGATCTCTTGCGCAATGGCCAGGTCGTGGCGGCCCTGCGCCTCGTTGAAGTCGGTCACGGGCACCGTGCCCACCTCGAAGCTGCGCTTGGTCTGGGCAAGTTGCTGCACCATGGCGTCTTTCTGCGCCACGGCCGCAGCCAGCTCGTCTTGCGCCTGCAGCACATCGAAGTAGCCACGCGCCACGCGCAGCAGCAGGTCCTGCTCGGCCAGCTGCAACTGCTGCTCGGCGAGCTGCACCTGCAGCGCAGCCTGCTCCGTGCCGGCCCAGTTCGCCGGGCGGTACAACGCTTGGTTGACGCTCAGCGCCGCGCTGTGGGCGTTGTAGGGCAGCGTGCCGGCGTAGGTGCTCGAGCCGTCGCGGTTGCGCCTCGGGTTGAAGGTCAGGTTGACGTTCGGCAGGTTGGCCGCCTGCGCCTGCGGCAGCTTCTCGCGCCCGGCGGCGGCGGCGGCGCGTGCGGCCGCCAGTTGCGCATCGTTGGCGCGCGCCATGTCGAGGATCTGTCCGAGGCGCACGGCTGGGCCCGTTGCGCCCGTGGCGCCCGACGGGCCCGCTGCAGACGACTGCGCCCAGGCGGTGCCGCAGCACAGCGCTATCAGGCCGGCGGCCAGTGCGGTGCGCGCGCCGATCGCCCTCCTCCACGGGCGCACGCCCTTGGTTGCATGCGGGCCCCAGGCGCCGTGCCGGGAAGGGCGCGGTCTCATCGGTCGAGCTGTCACAGTCGGATCTCCCAATCGTTGGTCGAAGACTTCTGGCGTGCTGCAGCCGCCATCGCCGCAGGCACCACCGGTTGGACCGCGAAGTTCAGTGCGCTGGCGTCGGCACGCTCGCTCAGCACCACGGGCGTGTCGGCTTCGGCGATGTCACCGGCGTTGCTCAGCGCCCGCCCGGCGCGGCGAGGCCGCCGCAGCGCGGCCGGGCCCAGCGCCAGGCTCAGCGCACCGCCCCAGCCGCCATGCAACGCGGCAAAGCGTTCGGCAAACGCGCGGATGGCGTGCAGCTCGTCGGCCGAAGCGGTCAACGAATGCGCTGTCGAGTTGTCGGCATCGGCACCCGCGCCTGCGCGGCTGAGGCGGTCAGCACGCACTGCAGCGGCCGCCTCGGTACTGATGGTGAAGCGCCCACGGTAGTCGCCACCGGCCTGCCCGTTGTAGTCGCCATCCAGGCCGATGCCCTCGGGGGTGACGAAGGCGCCGCTGTCTGCACGCAGCAGTACCCGGTACTCGCCCGCAGGCATGTCGCCCGAAGCCGCATCGAAGCGCAGGCCTTCGCCGTCGGGGTCGATGACCAGCGTGCCGGTGACGATCTGGTCGCCGCGCATGACAAGCAGCGCATCGCCCGATGCAGACATTGCGGCCAGCGCTGACGCCGAGATCGCCTGGTTGAAGCGCACCCGCAGGCCGCGGTCGGTGGCCACCACCGTGCTGACCTGCAGGACTGCGCTGCTGGGCCCGCCGGCGCTGGTCGGGTTGTTTTCAATCAGCGCCTCAATCGCCTCGGCGGTCAGCATGGCGCCTGCGTTGCTGCCTGTCTGCCAAGGATTGGTCTGCCCGTCAGCGACCACCACCGCCAGCGCACGCGAGCCAAGGTGCGCCGACTGCGCGACCACACCCACGCCCAGGCGGGCTTCAAGCTCGCGTTCGCGCTCGGGGTTGCGCTGCGGGCGGCTGTCAGCCGCGTTGCGTTCACGTTCTTGGCTTGAACGTTCCTTCTCGCGTTCGCGTTCCTTGTCCAGGCCGTCGCCATTGCGCCGGTCGTCGCGTGGGGCCGGGCCGGGAGCGGGCGCCGCAGTCACCTCTCGGGTGAGCGCCGGGGCGGTCCAGGTGCCGTCCTCATCGACGGCGCGCACCACGATGGCCGCGCTCGACTGCGCCTGGATGTAGATATGGGTGGCGGTGGTGGCCATGCCCGCGCCAGCACCAGCGACGGTGGACTGCGTGCCGTCGCCCCATGCGATCAGCCAGCTTTGCACCGTGTCGGCACCCGGGTCGGTAGCCTGCAGGCCGAGGTTGAAGGGCACGCCGACGCGCGCCGTCTCGGGCGCGACCACGCTGAGCACCGGCGCCACGTTGGTGACGCTGACCGCAAAGTTCACCGCCGCCGACGAGGCGCCCTGGGCATCGACGACGCGGGCGCTGAAGCTGCCGGCCGACGGGCCATCTGCGGCAAACCAGGTCACCGTGCCGCTTGCATCCACGGTCGCGCCTGTCGGGGCGGCGTCCAACACGTAGGTCAGCGCACCGGGCTCGGCGTCGGCGCCGACCAACTGCACCGTATAGGTCGTGCCCTCGGCCACCGCTGAACCCTGCACCGCAGCCAGGGTGGGAACCTGGTTGGGCGGCGGGGGCGGTGGTGGGGGCGGTGGTGGTGGTGGCGTAGGCGCAGGTGCCAACACCTCGCGGCTGAGGGCGGGGGCCGACCAAGTGCCGTCCTCATCGACGGCCTGCACCGTGATCTGGGCCTGTGCCCGGGCGCTGGCGTAGGTGTGCTCGGCCACCACCGCAGCGCCCATCGCGGCACCGGGCAGGGTGGAGCTGCTGCCGTCGCCCCAGTTGATGCGCCATTGGATGACGGTATCGGTGCCGGGATCACTGGCGGCCAAGGACATGCTGAACGACTGGCCGGCGCGGATCGTCGCGGGGGCCGTGACCACGATCGTGGGCGCGACGTTCGCGACATTGACCTGGAAGCTGATGGCCGCCGAGAACGCGCCGTCAGCGTCCATGGCGCGGGCGGTGAAGTTGGCCACCGCATCACCGTCCGCGGCCAGCCAGGTGATCCGGCCGGTGGCATCGACCGTAACGCCGGCCGGGGCCGCGTCAAGAATATAGGTGATCAAACCAGGCTCGGCGTCGGTGCCCACCAACTGCACGCCAAAGGTGCCGCCTTCGTTGATCGCTCTGTTGGCTATGGCAGCCAGGGCAGGCAGATGATTAACCGGTGTGACGATGAGGCTGAAGGTGCCAAGATCGCTCTGCGCGATGCCGTCGCTTGCGCGGTACGTGAAGCTGTCAGAGCCCGAGTAGCCCAGCGCCGGGGTGTAGGTGAGCGTTCCATTGGCGTTGACGACCAGCGCGCCGTACGCCGGCTGGTCGACCAGCACCAGCGACAGCGTGTCGCCGTTGGCGTCGGTGTCGTTAGCCAGCGGATTCAGCACGATGAAGGTGTCGCGCGGCGTGGCAGCCGTGTCGGCCACAGCGATCGGCGCCGCATTGCCGGGCGCGTCGGCAAGCAGCACATTGCGGGTGAGCACTGGTGCCGGCCAAATGCCATCCTCATCGGTGGCCAGCACTGCGATCTGAGCGCCCGGCAAAGCGCCAACGTAGGTGTAGCTGGCCTGCGATGCAGCGCCTGGTGTGTTGCCGGCGACCGTCGAGCGGTTGCCGTCGCCCCAATCGATGGTCCACTGGGAGATGGTGTCGGTACCTGGGTCAGCCGACGACAGGTTCAGCGTGAAGGGCTGGCCGGCACGGATGACATTCGGCGCTGACACCAGGATCGTTGGCGCAGCGTTGGAGACATTGACCTGGAAGCTGACGGCCGCCGATGAGGCGCCGTCGGCATCGATGGCGCGGGCGGTGAAGTTGGCCACCGCATCACCGTCTGCGGCCAGCCAGGTGATGCGGCCGGCGGCATCGACCGTGGCGCCGGCCGGCGCTGCATCCATAACATAGATGAGCGCACCAGGCTCGGCGTCGATGCCGACCAACTGCACGCCAAAGGTGCCGCCTTCGATGACCGCTGCGTTGGCCACTGCGGCCAGGGTGGGCAGATGATTTACCGGTGTGACAGTGAGGCTGAAGGTGACGAGGTTGCTCTGCGCAGTGCCGTCGCTGGCGCTGTAGGTGAAGCTGTCTGGGCCCGAGTAGCCGAGTGCCGGGGTGTAGGTGAGCGTGCCGTTGGCGTTAGCTGCCAGCGCACCGTGCGCCGGTTGGTCGACCAGCACCACCGACAGCGTATCGCCGTTGGCGTCGGTGTCGTTGGCCAGCGGGTTCAGCACGATCACGGTGTCGCGCGGTGTGGCAGCCGAGTCGGCCACCGCGACCGGCGCTGTGTTGCCCGGCGCGCCGGCCGGCAGCACATCGCGCGTGAGCACCGGCGCCGACCAGGTGCCATCTTCGTCGGTCGCATGCACCGTGATCTGCGCGCCGGGCAGCGCGCTGGCGTAGGTGTGGCTGGCCTGCGCTGCCGCGCCCTGCGTGGTGCCAGCCACCGTCGAGGTGGTGCCGTCGCCCCAGCCGATGGTCCATTGCGAGATGGTGTCAGCGCCAGGGTCGGACGAGGCCAGGTTCAGCGTGACGGACTGCCCGGCGCGAATGGTGTTGGGCGCCGACACCGTGATCGTGGGCGCAACATTTGCGACGTTGACGGTGAAGCTGCGCTGCGACGATGACGTGCCCTTGGCATCGACCGCGCGCACCTTGAACTCGACGGCTGCTGCGCCATCGACGGCAGCCCAGCTGACGAGCCCGGTGGCGTCGACCGTCGCCCCAGCCGGGCCAGCATCGAGCACGTAGCTGACGGCATCGCCTTCGGGGTCGGTTGCGGCGAGCTGCACGGTGATGGTCTGCCCTTCGTCGACGCTGACCGGTGCCACTGGCGCCAGGCTGGGCGCCTGGTTGCCGTCGAACTCGACATCATCGATCGACACCGTGCTGCCCAGGCTGCCGATGCCGATCAGGTCGAAGTACAACGTCGCCTGCTGGCCTGCCTGCATCGCCGACAGGTCGATGGTGACCGTCAGCGGCGTCGTCAGGTCGGTCGGCAGCTTGCCGTCGACGAGGCCGCTGACCGTGACCGCCGAGCCTGCCAGCACCGTGCCGTCGGCCTGGATATTGAGCAGCGAATCCGTTCCCGACAGGCCCACGACGCCGCCGAGTGCCGACATCGTCGATGGGTCGAGCAGTGCGACCTCGAACGCGTCCTGCGGGCCACTGCCGCTGGTCAGGAACTTCGCGTCGGTAATCTTGAAACTGAGCGTCTTCGACTGCGCCGGCAGCGTGAACGACTGCTTCAGGCGAGAGGCCAGGGCGCTGTCTTCCTTCAGTACGCCGCGGCCACTGGCCACTGACGCGCCGCCCGAGATCGTCCAGCCAAACAGTGGCGACAAGTTGTCGGCGATGCCGAACGCGGCGTTGGTGATGCCCGCCGGCAGCGGGACGCCACCGAAACGCGCCGGGCCGATTTGCACGTCGGTGGTGGTGCCGGTACCCGCAGTGCCGTTGCGCGCCGCAGCCAGGATCAGCGCGTCGAGCTGCGACGGCAGCTTGCGCTGGAACACGCTCAGGCTGTCAGCCATCAGGTCACCCTCGTGCCCGTTATCGCTGAGGTGGTTGCCGTCGCTGGACAGCATCACGCTTACACCTGCGGCCTTGAACATCTTCGAGCCATCGGCGGCGGTGATGACGTGGCGGTCGAATCCTTCGTATCCGCTCAGGAATCCCAGCGTGTGGCCGAGCTCGTGCGCGATGACGGTGAAGAGGTCGTACTTGCCTGCGGCGGCCGAGTTCGGGTCGTTGAACTCTGACGAATCGAGCGGCGTGGCGTCGATGAACCAGCCGTGGCCATCTGCGTTGACGTCGAGAACCATCCGGCCTTCGGACGGCCGGCCGTTGGCGTCGAGTTGGGTGATCCAGGCGCGGCCGAGTTCGCCAGCGGAGAGGTCGGCAAGGGAGACGCGCCACTGGCCGGACAGCGCGGTGCCGAGCGTGCCGGCCCAAAGGGCACCCGCGACGTCGAGCTGTCCCAACACCATCGTCATGTCCTGAACACCAGCGGCGCCGATGCCACCGGCGCCGGCGCCGGAGTGCATAGGCGCGCCGACGAGCGGAATCCCCACTCGCGGCACGTCGAAGGAACCCCCACCCAGGTGATAGAGGTACAGCCCCATCACGCCGCCATCGTCGGCGGGCACGCCGCGCGCGAGCTGTCGCTGGGCCAGGCCCTCGAAGAACTGCGTCGGATTGACCGCGTCGGGACCCACGGGCACACCACGCATCGGCCTCAGGCTCTCGACCAACTGCATCGGCGTCTGGCGGACGCCGTCCTCGCCGAAGCTGTCCCATTCCCCGCGGCCGATCTGATCCCGGATGTTGCGCATCTGCACGTCGTTCAGGTAGCGCGGCATGCCGTCTGCGGTGACCGGCACGCGATCCACCGGACCCGGCGCCCCGCCCTCCGCCCACCAGCGAGTGACTCGTGCATTGGCGCCCGCATTGACCGCCTCCGGGTCCAGCACGTCTTTGGGCCCGAAGTGCATTTGCGGATGGGCCTGCCCGACGGTCTGGCGCCAGCCGCCGAACCACACCTCCTGCCCGCCACTGGCCATGCTCTGGCGGGCGCGTTGCAGCACCTGGCCTTCGCGCAGCTCGGTCAGCCCAGCCACGCCGCTTTCGATGCGCGTCACCGCCCCGGGACTGCCGTATTTAGCAATGTTGGACAGGTTCACGTAGCCACCCTGCGTCATGTGCATGGTGGCGTGCGCACCATGGTTGAACGAGGGCACGCCGCCGAGTGCTACCTTGCTGTCGTTCAGACTGTTGATGATCTCCAGCGTCGCGCGGTTGTCGAGTTGGCGTAGCGTACCGTCGGGCAGTTTCTGCGTGATGCGGTAGATGTCGAGGTCGCCGCGGTAGAAGTTGTTGCGCAGCCAGCCGTCGAAGCCCTTGGTCGGGATGTCCCACACCGCGTTGACCGCCGCCTTGCCCAGACCGAGGACGCCCTCGGACTTCGGCGCCAGGCCGAAGTAGGTCTTGCCCTTGTAGAACTCGGGCTTGGCGGCCAGGCCCTTGGCATCGCCCCAGCGCGAGATGCCGGCGGTAACACGGTCGCTGGAGCGGACCTCGATGCCCAGCTCGACACCTTGCGTGCGCCGCACATGGTCGATCTCCATGCGCAACACGTCCTGGTCCAGCTGGCTGCCGCCGAAGGTGCCAACCCCACCTTGTTCGGCCAACAGCGCCGACTTCTTGTTCTTGACCCAGCCGTTGATCTTGTCGTCGAGCGCCGCGATCAGGCCAGTTTTCGTTACAGGCATCGAACGCGCTTCACTTGGCAAGGAGCGCTCGAAACGTTCAAGGCGCTTCTCGGCGGCAAGCACTTGTTCGGTGCCGCGGAAGTCGACCGCCTGGACCTGTCTTGCCCATTCAGCATGGTTCGCCGTGCGCAACGTCTCCAGCCGTCGATACTCATTCGGCCCGACGGCACCGATGAGCCTGCGCTTGTCTTGGTAGTCGAAGCGCAAGCCGAACTCTTTGAATTCCGCCCCCTTGCGCGTTCCTGCATCCAGGCCGTGCTGGATAGCGCGGTTCGTCTCGTCGAGCACGCCGGTGCGATAAGCATGGGCCATGCCCTGCTCGGCGCGAACCTCGCCTCGTGCGGCGCGTCCCGCCGATGCCAGATGCGCAATCTTGCTGCCCTTGCTGACCAGCCCGGTCGCGGCCAGCGGGTCGAGGACGATAGCGGCCACGTCGGTGGCGTCGCGTGCGGCCTTCGCCCGGTCGCGGTTGGCGGGCGACATACGCGCGAACTGCTCGTCCTCCCATTCCTCCAGCCGCGAAGTCAAACCCTTGGTCGGTGAAATGATGCCCGGGATGCTGATCAACGCCTGCAAGGTGTTCACGCAGGGGTTGTCGAAGCGGTCGACCACCGAGCCGATCGACTCCTTGTAGAGCTTGTCGGCGGTGTCGCGGAACGACTCACGACCGGTCAGCTTGTACAGCCCTTCGTTGACCAGACTGCCGGCTGCTTTGCCCGCGAAAATCTCCAGGTCGCCGGCAAACCAGACCAGGTCAACGATGCCGGTGCCGAATGACGTGAAGAAGTGCCCCACTGCCACCGGCGCACCGATGAAGATGCCGCCGGCCAGTTCGTTGGCGGCAGTCTTGGCCACGCCGACCGCATCGTTGCCGCTCGGGTCGGTGGCATTCGGTGCGCTGTTGCCCACATAACGGTACAAGTTGGCGTCCCCGGCGGCAAAGCCGATCGGGTCGCGGCTGGCAAAGCGGCCGAGTGCCGGGTCGTACCAGCGGGCGCGGTAGTCCATCAGGCCGCTCGCCTCGTCCAGCTCGCGCCCGGTGTAGCCGAAGCGCGGCGTGTAGGCAGTGTCCGACTCGGCGGTGATGACGCCGAAGCTGTTGTAGCGCAGGTGGTTCAGCAATGCACCGCCGGCATCGGTGACGTCGCGCACCGTCTGCTGGTGGTCGGCCAGGCTGAAGCGCAGGCTGGCACCGTGCTGCTCAGCCAACACCTGGTCCATGCCCAGGCCGTGAAGGAACTGCGCCTGGATCGCTCCTGCCGCATCGAACACGAAGGCCAGATCATCACCATCGTGCACCAGATATTGCGTGATCGGTGCCGCGGGCCCGGCGCCGTCTGCGTCTTCGGTGCGCGCGACCTTCCATCCGAAGTCGTCCCAGGCATAGGCTGTGCTGGAAACGATGTTGCCACCACTGTCGCGCACCGTGGTGCCGATCAGGCGGTTGCGGTGGTCCCACAAATAGTCGGTGCTCATGCCGGTGGCGATCTCCACCCGCGTGATGCGGTTGCCTTCGGCGTCGTAGGTGTAGTTGAAGGTACCGTCGCTGGTGATGCGGTTATCGGCACCTGTGCTGACACCGGCTTGCACCCGATTGCCGTTGGCGTCATAGCTGTATTGGTCGTCACTCTGGTACGAGTAGTCGCCTTGCAACAGTTGCCCTCGGTCGTCATAGGCAAAGGCCACGCTGCCGTCGACTGAAGTGATGCCCGTGATGCGGTTGGCGGCATCCCAGCTGTAGTTGTAGAAGGCCGAGGCGCCGCCGGCGCCGGTGTGCGCCAGCCGCGTCAGCCGGCCCGCCTGGTCCCAAGTCCAACTGCTGGTGACGTCGGGTGCGCTGCCGTTGCTGTCGAAGCGGCGAAGCGCCTGCATCTGCCCAGAGGCGTCGTAGTCCATCTCCGCACGCGCCGCCGCAGCGCTGGAGCCGCTGCGTGAGATGCTGGTGTTGCGGTTTAGAGCGTCGTAGCCATAGTCGGTGCGCGACACGGTCTGGTTGGCGATGACGGCGTCGACGCGCAGCAAGTTGTCGTTGGCGTCAAAGGACCGCTTCATGAGCACACCCGGCGCACCGACAGTGCCCGCGTTATCGATGCTCGACAGCCGGCCGAGCCGGTCGTAGCTCATGGTGTAGCTCGAGTCGCTGTCGCTGACCGACAGCAGCTGACCGGCATTGTCGAAGCTGCGCGTGACGCTATCGACGACCGTGCCACCAGGGTCGTACCAAGTTTCGCCAGTGTTGCGGTCGAGTGCGTCCCAGGCATACACGGTGCGCCGGCCGAGCCCGTCGGTCTTCTCGATCTGGCGGCCGGCCACGTCGTAGGCCTGCGTGCGCACCGCGCCCAGCGGATCGGTCACCTGGACCAGCCGCGACACCGCGTCGTAGCCGTACAGCGTGGCGTTGTTCAGCGCATCGGTGACGCCTGTGCGGTTGCCAACAGCGTCCCAGCCGTAAGCGGTGCGCCCGCCTCTACGGTCGATTTCGGTCACGAGGCGGTCGAGGGCGTCGTACTCGTAGCGGGCGGTCTTGCCGAGCCCGTCGGTGACCGACAACAGCTTACCGAGCAGGTCATGGTCATAGCGGGTGACCGAAGACAGCAGTGGCCCGGCGCTGCCGTCCGGATCGCTCTCGGTCATCGAGACGCGCCGGTTCAGCGCGTCATAGCCGAAGCTTTTGATGCGGCCAAGCTCATCGGTTTGCGTCAGCAGGTTGCCGACCTTGTCGTACGTGGCCTGGCGCTGCCCACCCAGCGCATCGGTGACGAGCACGCGACGGTCAAGTGCGTCGTACACAGTGACGGTGACGTTACCGCGCGCATCGGTGACTCGCACCAGGCGATCGGCCGCGTCATAGCTATAGCTGCTGACCGGCGCTGCCAACGCGCCCGCGCCATCCGGGTCGGGCCGGGTCTGGCGGATACGGCGGTCGAGAGCGTCGTAGGCATAAGCGGTGGTGCGCCCCAGAACATCGGTGGTGGCGAGCAGATTGCCCACTGCGTCCCACTGCATGGTGCTGTCGTGACCGGCCGCATCGGTGATCTTGATCTGCCGGTTCAGCGCGTCGTAGGCGCGTTGTGTGCTGCGGCCCAGCGGGTCGATGCTGGCGATCAGGTTGCCTTCGTCGTCATAGCGCCACTGAAGCTTCGGAGCGACCAGCGGTCCGCTGGCGTCCGGGTCGGGCAGCGTGGTCGACACGCGGCGACGCAGGCTGTCGTAGGTATTCACCGTGCTGCGGCCGAGCTCGTCGGTCGTGGTCACCACGTTGCCCACCGCGTCATAGCCCACGCTGCGAGTCTGGTTCAGCGCATCGGTCTGCTGGACGCGCCGGTTGAGGTCGTCATAGGCGTACTGCGTGTTTCGGCCGAGGGCGTCCTTCAACCCTGTCAGGTTGTCGACCAAGTCGTAGCTGAACTCCGTGACCGGAGCGAGCTTTACGCCATTGCCGTCAGGGTCGGCGCCGGTGGTGCGCACTCTGCGGTCCAGGCCGTCGACCTCGTGCTGCGTCTCGCGTCCAAGCGCGTCGACTTCGCGCACCAGGTTACCGACCGAGTCATATTCGCTGACCCATACACCGCCAGCGGGATCGGTGACGCTGACGCGCCGGTTGAGCACGTCGTAGCCGTAGACCGTGTCGCGCAGCAGAGGGTCGGTCATGCCCACCAGGTTGCCTGCCAGGTCGTAACGCCAGCTGGCCTGTGGCGCCAATAGCGTGCCAGCGCCATCCGGGTCGGGCCGGGTCATGCCGATGCGACGGTTCAGTCCGTCATACGTGTAGCTTGTCTCTCGCCCGAGCGCGTCGCTGCTGAGCAGCAGGTTCCCCTCGGCGTCGTAACCGTAGTTCGAGATGCCGCCGCGCGTGTCGGTCATCGTCGCTTCGCGGTTCAGCTTGTCGTAGGTCCAGCTTGTCTCGCGCAACAGGGCATCGACGGCCAGCACGCGGTTGCCCACCGCATCGTAGGCATAGCTGCGCACCGGTGCCGCGCGGCCGTCAGTCGGGTCGGGGTCGGGCTGGGTGATCGAGATCAGCCGGTCCAGGCCGTCGTAGGCCATCGTGGTCACGAAGCCGGCCTCGTCGGTGGTGGACAGCACGTTGCCCACCGCGTCGTAGGCAGTTTCGCGTGTCTGGCTCAAGGCGTCGATGTACTTCACTGCCCGGTTTAGCTTGCCATATTCGACGCTCGTGACACGGTTCAACGCGTCGGTGGTCGAGGTGCGGTTGTTCGCCAAGTCGTAACCGAAGTGCAGAACAGGCGCAGCCTGGCCACCGGCGCCGTCGGGATCGGGGCGTGTGGCTTCGCTCAGCCGGTTCAGCGCGTCATAG
>Ga0105045_10001309_pt1 | contig 20183 bp, 17 predicted proteins | sample MAT02_FD_78089 | JGI IMG/M metagenome (GOLD analysis project Ga0105045, IMG submission 78089) | Freshwater microbial communities from Lake Fryxell liftoff mats and glacier meltwater in Antarctica - MAT-02 (megahit assembly) | ecosystem: Environmental > Aquatic > Freshwater > Ice > Liftoff... | reverse complement strand
CTGCAAATTGCCCACCATGATGGCGTGAACCAGGGCATTCATATCGTCTTCGGCGCTGTCGGCACCCAGTTTTGCATAGTCTTCCAGCGATAGCGGTTTCGGTGCCGCGGCCGAGGCGTCGAGGAACAGCGCAAACTTCTCCAGCTCCTGCGACAGCACGCCGATATCGGAATCGGTTGCAGCGATCATCCGCTCCTGCACGCCCGCCTCCAGTCGCAGGCCATGGCCTCGTGCCGCGCCGGTCAGCCAGCGGCCTGCGTTTGTTGCGTCCAGCGGATAGCTGATGAGCAGGCGAGCCGCCTTGTCGGTTTCGGCAAGTTTGCGAAGCGCGCTCGCCTTGCCAAGGTCTCCGGCCACGAAGATCACCGGATTGCCGGCAGCCGGAGCCGCCAGCAGCAGCACAGCCGCATCTGCAGCGGCATCGAGCGCTGGCGCCACGCGGATGACCTTGACGCCACCAAACATCGGCACCGACGCGGCTTCGTCCGGCAGGCGACCGGGATCTGCTGCAAGTTCGGCCGATGCCAGATCCGTCACGGCCATCGGATCGGCGGGGTCAACAAAAGCCCTTGTGGCCTGGGCGGCCAGATTGCGCGAGCCACTTTCATCGGGGCCGGCAAACACAAAGAGCCGGATGGCGGGATCGGGCGGCGCTGCCTTGCCGGCGGGAAATGCCCGGTCGAAATCGGCGCGCTTCCAGGCGGTCATGGCGCTGCGGGCGAGGCTTGCGCTGGATCGAACATCGCGAGGCGCGCAACGATCTGATCGGCGACGATGAGCGCCAGCCGCTCCACCGCCGTCGCCTCAGCGGCAACCACGGCATATTCACTGGTGACGACATCGATGCCTGCGTCGGAGCCGGCGGTTGCCAGCAGCAGCCGCTTGTCGGTTGCGATGTCGAACAGCTCGTAGCGGGCGCGAAGCGTGCGGCGCTCGCGGATGATGGAGTTGTCGCCGCGCACGCCGAAACCGTCGATCCGGTCGTCGAGCACGACCACCAGCCGGTAGCGCGGGGTTTGCTGCGCGCCATTCGGGTGCAAGCGGCTGACCAGCCGGTCGCGCAGCAGAAAGCCGGTCTTTTCCGGAATGGGAGCCACTTCGATTGCGCCCAGCATGGTTGCAGCCGTGCCCTGCGAACCGCCGGAATAAACCGGCGCCAGCTGGCAGCCACCAAGCGCCAACAAAAGAGCCAGCGCCAGCCGTTTCACAGGACGATATTGACGAGACGGTCAGGCACGACGATGACCTTTCTGACCGTTGCGCCGGCAAGCTGGCTCACCACCCTGGGCAATTGCATTACCGCTGCCTCGATGTCGCCGCGAGGCAGTCCCTTGGCAATCGAAAGCGTGTCGCGCAACTTGCCGTTCACCTGCACGGCATAGGTGACTTCGCTGATCTCCAGCCAGCGCGGGTCGGCGATCGGCCAGGCGGCATCGGAGACAAGCCCCTGATTGCCGAGCATTTCCCAGCTTTCTTCGGCGATATGCGGCACCATCGGTGCAACCAGGCGGACAAGGGTTTGCGCGGCTTCGCTCCGCGTCGCGGATGCGCCCGCCTTTTCGATTGCGTTTGCCAGCTCGTAGCAGCGTGCCACCGCCTTGTTGAACTGCACCCGGTCGATGTCCTGCGTGACGCCGGCGATGGTCCTGTGCAGCAGGCGCATCAGATCATCATCGCTGCCCGGATCGGCATCTGTGCCGGGTTCGCGCGCCAGCAGCGCGATGCGCCAGAGCCGCTGCACGAAGCGCCAGGCGCCTTCGATTCCGGCCAGCGACCAGGCAAGATCACGCTCGGGCGGGCTGTCGGACAGCATGAACCAGCGCACGGCATCGGCGCCGAACTGGTCGAGAATGGCATCGGGATCGACAACATTCTTCTTGGATTTCGACATTTTCTCGGTGCGGCCGACGGTGACTGGTGCGCCCGACAAGGTGACCACGCTGTCGCCTTGCTTGTCGATTTCGCCCGGCTCCAGCCATCGGCCGGCTTCGTCGCGGTAGGTTTCGTGTGTCACCATTCCTTGCGTGAACAGGCCAGCGAACGGCTCCTTGATGCCGATGCGGCCGATGTGATTGAGCGCCCGGGTGAAGAATCGGGCATAGAGCAGGTGCAGGATGGCATGCTCCACGCCGCCGATATAATTGGTGACCGGCAGCCAGCTTTCCGCCTCCGCGCGATCGAACGGACGGTCTGCGGCGGGGCTGGCGAAGCGCAGGAAATACCAGCTGGAGTTGATGAAGGTGTCCAGCGTGTCCGTTTCGCGGCGGGCGGGTGCGCTGCATTTTGGGCAGGGCAGGTCGCGCCATGTCGGATGCCGGTCCAGCGGGTTGCCCGGCAGCTCGAAACTCACATCCATCGGCAGCACCACGGGCAGCTGGTCGCGCGGCACGGGAACAGCGCCACAAGCCTCGCAGTGGATGATCGGAATCGGCGTGCCCCAGTAGCGCTGCCGGGAGATGCCCCAGTCCCGCAGACGAAACACGGTCGTGCCTTCGCCCCAGCCTTCCGATGCGGCGCGGGCGATGACGGCGGCCTTCGCCGGCTCAACCTCGAGCCCATCGAGAAAGCCGGAATTGATGAGCTTGCCGGGGCCGGTGTAGGCCTCGTTGGCGATCGGCAGCAGCTCCTCGCCGGGCAGGGCAACCACGCGCGGCACGGGCAGCAGATATTTCCGGGCGAAATCCAGATCGCGCTGGTCGTGCGCCGGGCAACCGAAGATGGCGCCGGTGCCATAGTCCATCAGCACGAAATTGGCCACAAATACCGGCAGGCTGCGCGCCGGATCGAGCGGATGGACAACCGACAGGCCGGTGTCGTAGCCCTTCTTCTCGGCGGTTTCGATTTCCGCCGCGGCGGTTCCGGTGACGCGGCATTCGGCGATGAACGACGCAAGGCCGGTGTTGCCTGCGGCCAAGCCGGCGGCAAGCGGGTGGTCGATGGCAACGGCGGCAAAGCTCGCCCCGAACAGGGTGTCGGGCCGCGTCGTGAACACGTCGAATGCGGCGGGCACCGACGCCGGCGCGTCCCGAACGTCGAAGCGGAAGCGCAAGCCCTGCGATTTGCCGATCCAGTTCTCCTGCATCAGCTTGACCTTGTCGGGCCATCCATCGAGGTTCGCGAGGTCGGCGGCAAGTTCGTCTGCAAAGTCGGTGATGCGGAAAAACCATTGCGTCAGCTTGCGGCGCTCGACCGGCGCGCCGGAGCGCCAGCCGCAGCCGTCGATCACCTGCTCGTTCGCCAGCACCGTCATGTCGACAGGGTCCCAGTTCACATAGGCGTCGCGGCGGGTGACCAGGCCGGCTTCGAGGAAATCGAGAAACAGCGCCTGTTCATGGCCATAATAGTCCGGATCGCAGGTCGCGAGCTCGCGGGTCCAGTCTATGGCGAGACCGAGCCGCTTCAGCTGCCTCTTCATCGCGGCAATGTTGGCGCGCGTCCATCCGTCGGGGTGCACACCCTTTTCCATTGCGGCGTTTTCCGCCGGCATTCCAAAGGCATCCCAGCCCATCGGGTGCAGGACTTCATGGCCCTGCATCCGCCGCGCACGGGCCATCACATCGCCCATCGCATAGTTGCGCACATGGCCCATGTGGATGCGCCCCGATGGATACGGGAACATTTCCAGCACGAAGGTCTTCGGCTTCGGGCTCTGGCTGTCGGCCACGAAAGTGCCCGCTGCTTCCCAGCGCGCCTGCCAGCGTGCGTCGGCCGCCTGCGGGGCAAATCGGCTTTCGATCATCGGCGGGAGCTGCACGGCCTACCGGTTGGCAAGGGCGGCCTGGCGCATGCCTCTTGCCCGCTCGAGAATCACCTCTTCAAGCCTTTGCACGGTGCCGGCACGGACCGGCGCCTCAATCCAGCGGCCGCCATCGTAGGTCTGCCGACTGGCGGAAACCTGCACCGCGTCGGCTCTGAGAGCGCCGTCCAGAATGGCAACCGTCACCTTGACGCGCTCGTTTGCTACAGCAGGATTCTGATACCAGTCGCCGATGATGACGCCGCCGCTGGAATCCACTTGCGCCAGCGGCATGAACTGCACCGTTTCCAGTGCCGCGCGCCAGAGAAAGCTGTTGACGCCGATGGTCGTCATCTGGGTTTCGGCGGCCAGCGGAATCGGCCGGTCCTTCTTGCCGCATCCGGAAACCGCGATGGTGGCAGCAAGCAGCGGCAGCACCAGCAGGCGCGCCCGAAAGGCGGCCGGTCGGTCCGCTCCGCGATGGTCTGCTATAAGCTTCAAGCCACACTCCGTTCGATATTGCATCTGGGTATCCCATGTCATCATCGGTTCATCGATGCCGCGCAAGCCCGTGCGCCCATACAGGTGCTGCACGGGTGGGCGCAACTGCCGCAGGTGGCGAAAGAGGGCCGACTGTGTGCACGCTGCCGCAAGCCGGCCGAACCGGGCATGAACGGAGCCACTGGAAGCGCCACTGGAAGCGCCACTGGAAGCGCCACTGGAAGCAGCGGATGGATGCCAGACGCATGCACCTGGCGCGAGGCGCTTGCCGGCGGCGAATGTGGGCCAAATGCAACAGCTGACTTGCAATATGCGTGCAGCCACACAATTTTTGCAATCGTCGCCGGCCAGGCGTGGGATTCGCTTTCCGGATGGGATATGGAACACGGGCTATGAGTCGCGCAATCACGCCTTTCCTGCAATCCGCCAGAGCGTTGCCCTGGATCGGGGCCGTCGTGCTTGCTATGCTCGCTCCGCCCGCCCTGGCAAACAGCGGCGTTGCCGGCAAGGCAAAGCCCCGCCCGCAGATTGCCCTGCAGGTGACCACGGACACCGATAGCCCGGCCTTTCGCGTAAAGCCCGCGGCGCTGGCATCGTTTGCCATGCCGACGCTGGACGTCAGCCGCTTTGCCTTCACAGCGCCCGGCCGCGTGGCCAATTCAAAGGTCCAGCAGGTCGAGCGCGGCTTCAGCTTCACCCCTTCAGGATCGGCCGATCGCAAAGCGCTGTCGCTTGGCGTCACCACCCGCGCCATCGCTTCTGCATCACCGCAATCCCGCGCAGCGGCAGCGCCTGTCGATGCGGGCATTGCGCCTTCCGGGTACGGCGTCGATGTCGCCGTCGGGTGGAAGGGCTTCTCGGTCAGTGGCGGCGTTGCGAAGTTCGATTCCGGGATCGGCAGCGGCGGCCGGAAAGAGGCTGCGGATATCGGTCTGAGCTATGCGTCGCGCAACTGGAAGACCGGTATTCAGGCATCGGGCGAGCGCGGGTCGTCTCTGATCACGACACCCGGCCCGCTCACCCAGCGCTACGCACTGGAGGCCAGCGGCGCGATGGCGCTTTCGCCCGCCTTCTCTGTCGGCGGTAGCGTCCGGTATCGGCTGGCGCCGCTCAATCCTACGCCGATCGATCCCACCAAGGATGATCGTGCCGTGTTCCTCGGGGGTGCGCTGGCTTTCTAGGTGCGCTTGCGGGCAGCGATGCTGACCCAGTGGTCGATGGCGGCAAACCTGCGTGCATTCAGTCTGCCGGCGTTGCGAGGGTTCATGCCTCCCAGCGGCACGACCGGGCCGCGGGCCGCGCGCGCCAGCAGGCCGAAGCGCAGCGGGCCAAGCGTGGGTGCTCCAGGATGCGAGCGCGTTGCAAACACCGGCGACAGAAAGGCCACATCGGCACCGTTGCGGAATGCGGCGTGCAGTTCGCGGGCGGTGTGCGCCGAGGCGGTGCCGAGGCCGCGCGCCCCGGGACCCCTGTGTCTGGCATTGTGCACGCCATGTCTTGCAACGCCTGCAGGGGGATCGGCGAGCACCAGCACGAGGCCCTTCGCCCGGGCAGCTCTGGAAACTGCAAGCGCCAGAGTGCGCCTGGCAGCCGGCACCAGGCCATGATGGCGAAAAACGATGCCGCCGCCGCGCGGCAGGGAATCGATTGCCCGCCACAGCAAGTCGTCTGCGTGCAGCCCGCCCAGCCGCTCGTCGGTGAACAGCCAGACATCGGGCAAAGGCAAGTGGCGGCGGCGCACCTGAATGCTATAGGGGCGATACGATGAAGAAGGCCAGTCTTGCCCCGCCACCAGCGCCGCAAGGCGATGCCGCATCCCGGCTGGCGGCGCTCGACAGCCAGCTGGCGGTTGCCGCCCGCTCCGGCGGCCATTGCAAGCCACAGCTGGTTGCCATCAGCAAGACGCAAGGCTTCGAGCGGATCATCCCGCTGCTGGAAGCCGGGCACCGGCTTTTCGGGGAAAACCGGGTGCAGGAATCCGCAGCGAAATGGCCACAGCTGAAGCAGGCCTATCCTGACGTTGCACTGCATCTGGTCGGCCAGCTGCAATCCAACAAGGCGGCGGATGCTGTGGCGCTGTTCGATGCCATCCACAGCGTGGATCGCGCCTCTCTCGTCAGGGCATTGGCAGCCGCCGTGCAGGCTGCCGGAAAGCAGCCGATGCTGTTGTTGCAGGTCAATCTGGCGGCCGAGCCGCAGAAGGGCGGCGTGCCCACGGAGGGCTTGCCCGCGCTACTTGACGAGGCGACACGGGCGGGGCTCGTGGTGAGCGGGCTGATGACCGTTCCGCCGGCCAGCCTGGATCCCGCGCCGTATTTTGCCTTGTTGGCGAAGCTGGCGCGGCGGCATGGGCTGCGCCATGTCAGCATGGGCATGAGCGGAGATTTCGATATTGCGGCAGCGCTTGGCGCCACCCACGTCCGGATCGGCTCTGCACTTTTCGGGACGAGGGACTAAGCGACCCGTCAGAGCGTATCCATTAATATAAATGGCTGTTCATGTTTGTATTCGCGATGTGTGAACCAGTGTAACAGCAGCCCGCATCGGGTTGTCGGCAGTAAATTCATTCTGCATATCACCGTTACAGAACACAGTTGCTGGCTCGAATGCGGGCCACAGCTTGGCAGTATCTGGTAAAAATGGGAACGGTCGCAGTGATTGGTGTGAAAGAGCTTTGCGCATTGTTGGCTGCCGGAGGCATGGGCGCCAGCGGTGTGGTTGCCGTGCAGCAGGTGAAACCTGCCCGCGCGCAGCATGCCAAGGCGGGGCCGTCGCCGCAGATCAAGAAAGCGTCGGCGCCCCGTCCCGCTGCAAGACTGAACGATTGCCCCGTTACGACGGCATCGCTGGGTGGCGGTTCGATTGCCAATCTTGCCCCCATCACGCCGTTCGAGCAGACACCGATGGCAAGCATCAGCGCTGCCGCGCCGATCGGTGTAGCGGGTGGCGGTGGTTTTGTTCCTTTCGTGCCGTTCAATGGCGGTGGTGGCAGCGGCGGCTCCGATCTGCCGGGCGGCGGCTTTTCGCCGGGCATTCCCGAGCCGGCAGCCTGGGCGATGATGGTGTCCGGTTTCGGGCTCGTTGGCGTTGCCATGCGCCGCAGCGGCGGCCAGGAGCCTGCCGAAAAACGTGGCTGATGGGCTGATACCGAGGCTGCTCGGCTCGTTCTGAAGCTGGCCGGCTCAGTGAAAATCCCTTGAACGAGGCAGGATGCGCGCAGCGCGCGGATGGCCGGATTGGGCACTGCGCGGCGGATGCGAGCGCTTCACTTCGTCCGCGCGGGCCATGTCCGGCTCGGTCCGGTGTGTTTGCGAAAGCCTGAGCAGATCGGCGGACCGATCTGTGATGCGGCTTGCCATCAGATGCACGATGCCCTCCGGGCTGCGCTGCACCTCGCCCTCCACCAGCATCAGCCGCGCCGCCATCACCGCCCGGCGCTGACGTTCGAAATTGCGCGCCCAGAGCACGATGTTGCAGACGCCGGTTTCATCCTCGATTGTGATGAAGATGGCATTGCCCTTGCCCGGCCGCTGGCGAACCAGCACCACGCCGGCGGTGCGCACGCGGCTGCCGGCCTTTGCGGTGCTGGTATCACCGCAGGTCAGCACGCCTTCGGCGGCGAAATGCGGCCGCAGAAACTGCATGGGATGCCCCTTCAAGGACAGGCGCAGGGTCTGATAATCGGCTGCCACATGTTCGCTCGCGCGCATTTTCGGCAACATCGCATCGGCTTCCTCGCCGATCTCGCACGCGCCGGCGGCCGCAAACAATGGCAGGGCGGTTGCTGGCGTGCGCCGGGCCTCCCAAAGGGCCTCCCGCCGATCCAGGCCGATGGAGCGAAGTGCATCCGCATCCGACAGCAGGCCGAGCGCCGCCGTCGGCAGGCCCGATCGCCGTGCCAGCGCCTCCAGCGAGGCGAAGGGCGCATCGCGGGCCACGACCAGCGCCTCTGCCCACGCCTTCCTGAAGCCATCGATCTGGCGAAAACCCAGCCGCAGCGCACCGCATGGCTCCAGCACATTGTCCCAGACGCTGCTGTTCACATCGATGGCGTTCACCGTCACCCCATGCTCGGCGGCATCGCGGACAATCTGCGCCGGGGCATAGAAGCCCATCGGCTGGCTGTTGAGCAGCGCGCAGGCAAACACCGCGGGGTGATGGCATTTGATCCAGCTCGACACATAGACGAGGCGCGCGAAGGCCAGCGCATGACTTTCGGGAAAGCCATAGCTGCCGAAGCCCTCGATCTGCCGGAAGCAGCGCTCGGCAAACACACGTTCATAGCCGCGCGCCACCATGCCCTCGATCATCTTGCGCTCCAGTTCGTGGATCGTTCCCACGTTGCGGAAGGTGGCCATCGCGCGCCTCAGCCGATTGGCATCGTCGGGCGAGAAATCCGCTGCAACGATCGCAAGCTTCATGGCCTGCTCCTGAAACAGCGGCACACCGAAGGTCTTGCCCAGCACGGTTTGCAGTTCGTGCGGATCGTGCGGCGGAGCCGGCGAGGGCAGCACCACCCTTTCGATGCCGCTGCGCCGCCGCAGATAGGGATGCACCATTTCGCCTTCGATCGGCCCGGGGCGGACAATGGCGACCTGGATCACCAGATCGTAGAATTGCCTGGGTTTCAGGCGCGGCAGCATGTTCATCTGCGCCCGGCTTTCCACCTGGAACACGCCTATGGAATCGCCCCGGCACAGCATGGCGTAGGTTTCGGGATCTTCGGGCGGCACACTGTCCAGCGCAAGCGCCAGCCCGGCGTGCTCGCGCAGCAGATCGAAGCTCTTGCGGATGCACGTGAGCATGCCGAGCGCCAGCACATCCACCTTCATCAGGCCGAGCGCGTCGATATCGTCCTTGTCCCATTCGATGAAGGTTCGATCGGGCATGGCGCCGTTCAGGATTGGCACCATTTCATCCAGTCTGCCTTCGGTCAGCACGAAACCGCCGACATGCTGGGACAGATGGCGGGGCACATGCAGAATGCGGTCGACCAGCGCCTTCAGCCGGGCGATATCGGGATTTTCCAGGCTGAATCCCGTCTCGCCGTAGCGCTTGTCCTCCATCTGTCCGCTGAAGCTGCCCCATACGGTGCTGGTAAGCCGCACGATGGCATCCTCGGAAAAGCCGAGCACCTTGCCCACTTCGCGCACTGCACTGCGCGGCCGAAAATGGATCACGGTGGCGGCAATGCCGGCGCGGTGGCGACCATAGCGGGCATAGACATATTGCATCACCTCCTCGCGCCGCTCGTGCTCGAAATCGACATCGATGTCGGGTGGTTCGTTGCGTTCGGCCGAAATGAAGCGGGAAAACAGCAGATCATGCTGCTCCGGATCAACGGCGGTGATGCCGAGCATGAAGCAGACGGCGGAATTGGCGGCGGAGCCACGCCCCTGGCAGAGAATGCCGCGGCTGCGGGCAAAGGCCACCAGATCGTGCACGGTGAGGAAATAGGTGGCGTAGTTCAGCTGGCCTATGAGCTGAAATTCGCTGTCCAGCAGCTTTTGAAGCTTGGCGGAAATGCCTGCAGGATGGCGCATCCGGGCTGCCTCCAGCACCAGATGCTCCAGCCACGCCTGCGCAGTCCAGCCTTGCGGCACCGGCTCGTGCGGATACTCGTAGCGAAGCTGATCGAGCGAGAAATCGATGCGTGCCAGAAAGCTCAGGCTTTCGGCAACGGCTTGCGGACAATCGCGAAACAACCGCAGCATGTCCGCCTGCGGCTTCAGATGCCGCTCCGCATCCGGCTGCAGCCGGCGACCGGCATCGGCCAGCCGAACCCCCAGCCGGATGCAGGAAAGCACGTCGTGCAGCGGTCGGTCCCCGGCACTTGCATAGAGCGGATCGTTGGTGGCGACGAGCGGTACCCCGCATTGGCTGGCCAGCGCCGCAAGTGCTGCAAGGTGTCGACGATCCCGCCCTTGATGGCGCGGGGCCGCTCCAAGCCACACCCTGCCGGGCGCGGCACAGGCCAGCATTGCCAGAAAATCCTTTTGCGCCGGGTCGGCAAAGCCGATCAGCAGCAGACCTTCCAGATGCGCCAGAAGATCGGCCTGCATCAGGATGCAATTGCCCTTTTCCGCACGCAGATTGCCAACAGTGAGCAGCCGCGTGAGCCGCCCCCAGCCGTGCCGGTCCGCCGGGTAGGCCAGGATGTCGGGCGTGCCGTCGGAAAAAACCAGCCGGGCACCCGCTGCCAGCCTGAAACCGGGCGCATCCGCATCCCGAAGCGCCACATATGCCCGCACCACGCCCGCCACGCTGTTGCGATCGGCAATGCCGATGCCTGCCATGCCAAGCGCGATCGCGCGCGTCACCATCTCGCCTGGATGCGATGCGCCGCGCAGGAAGCTGTAGCTGGTGGCAGCACCGAGCTCGGCGAATCCGCTCATGCAAACAGCCCGTGCAGATACCAGTCCGGCAGCGCCTTCTCGCCACCATAGAGGCCATGGCGAAAAATCCAGAAGCGGCCGCCCTCGCTGTCTTCCACGCGAAAATAGTCCCGCGTCAGCCCGCCTTCCAGGGTGCCGTTGCGCCGCCGCCACCACAGCGGCGCAATGCGCTCCGGCCCTTCGGCGCGGGCGATCTGGTGCGTCCGCCGCCGCCAGCTGAAGCGCCAGGGCGGGCCATCGGGCACCTCCGCCAGCACGGTTATGCGCTGCGGCGGGAAGAACAGCTGCACTGGCCTGAGCGGCGGCTCGCCCGGCGGTGCGGTCGGCCACTGGCCTGTCGCCGCGCCGTGCATGGCCGGAGCGGAAGACTGCGCCAGCTCCGGCACATGGCTGTCCTGGAATTGCAGCCGCCGTATCCGCTCGATTCCGTTTCGCGCGCCCAGCCGATCGATCAATTCGGCAAGCTGCACGTCGGCTTGCGGGCCGCCTTCCAACCGCAGCTGTTTGCTGGCCAGCGGCTCGGTAACCGCTGCGATGAGCCGCAGCCTGTCGAAGCCGAAGCCAGGATCGAGCGGATCGGCAAGTGCCTCCAGCGCCTCTCCGAACAGCCGCATCATCAGCGCCGGGTCGCGGCATGGCTGGCTGGTGTCGATCGCCAGCTCGGCCACATGCCCGTCGCTGCGAAAGAAGGCGGCCGCAAATCGCCGCCCGCCAAGCCCGTGCCGCAGCAGCTTGCCACAGAGTATGCCGCACAGTCCCAGCAGCACGACGAGCATGGTATCTGTCCGCGACACCGGCTCGGCAAAGCGCTGCTCCACCCGGAGCAGCGGCTTGAACCTGATTGGCGACAGCGGGCTTTCCGCCTCTCCCAGCATCCGCCGCACCGCCAGTGTCGCCTCTGCGCCAAAGCGCGCCGCCAGATTTGCCATCGGCCGGGCGGCGATATCCCCCACCCTGTGCAGGCCGGCGCGGCGCAGCGCTGCCTCGCTGGCAGGCGGCAGGCGCAGCGCCGCCACCGGCAGACCGCGAACGGCCAGATCCTCATCATCTGCCGGCCGTCCGAGGAACCGCGCCAGCGCCAGGGCTGCATCCGGATGGCTGGCAAAAGCGTGCTCTGCCTTCATTCCGCGCCGTTGCAGCTGTTTTGTGAGAGTGGCGGCAAGGCCGGCCTCGCCGCCGGACAGATGCGCCGCGCCGGCAATTTCCAGCAGGATCGCATCCGGCGAATCGATGGCCACTGTCGGCGTGTAACGCACACAGCCTGCCGCCAGGCGCTTCAGCCAGTGCGCGTCGGCCTGCGGATCGGCATCGTGCACAAGAAGATCGGGCAGCCGCGCGCGGGCGTCGGCCAGGGCAAGGCCGGGCGCAAGGCCAAGCTCCGCCGCGCGCCCATCCACAGCCGCCAGCACAACGGCATTGCCAGCCCTTGCCACCAGCACCAGCGGCGCGTCAGGCGTTTGCTGCCAGGCGTCGGGCCGGAAAAGGCGCAGCCGCTCGGACGGCAGCCGGGGGAAGCACAGCGCCAGATAGCGGCGCGGATGTGCCGGCGTGGAAACCTCGTTCATCGCGTCTCCATTCGATCATCCAGCTCTGTCCGGATGGTCCGGCCTTGCGCCGCAGCAGCTCCAGCCCGAGCACGGGGTGTCCGGGCGCCCGTGCGGGCAGGGCGGCAGATGGTGCAGAGGTGATCTGCCAGCGGGTGTCCGCAGCGCTCGGCATCGGCTCGGCCGACAGTCGCAGGAGCAGGATGGCAACGCCGGCTTGCGCTGCGGCGCTTGCCAGGCGACGGGTTGCCGTCAGGTCGAGCGTACGCGGATTGCCCCAGCATTCCACCACCAGCACCGAAAGCGCAGAGCAGCGCGAGGCATCGGCGGCTGCCCTTAGCAGCGCCAGATCATCGGCAAACACGCCAATCAGCAGCGCATCGGGATCGAGCCCCAGATCGGCAAGCCCCGGCGCATAGAGCGCGCCGGATCGGCGCTCGGCGCGCTCGGTGCGCAGCCACAGCAGCGGCCTGGCCGGCAGCAGGGCGCGCACGGCCAGCATGGCGGCAAAGCCCGTGGCAGCAGCAGCGTGGGCTGCATCCGCGGCGACTATCTCGTGCATCGCGCCGCGCGCCAGCAAGCCGGGCAGGTGCGCCATCTCGCCGAAACCGAAACCGGGCACCGGCGAATCCTTTCCACGCCCGTCAATCCGGGCGATGCGCCTTCGCAGAGCATCCAGTGTGTTGGCCGAATCGTGCATCAAATGTTCCTGTTATGTTCTCGTATACGGAGAACAACAGGCCCACTGTCAAGCGCGTTGGTGTATCGGTTCGGCCATCAGCTCGATCAGCACGCCGCCCATGTCTTTCGGGTGGACGAAGATCACCGGCACGCCATGTGCGCCGATGCGCGGCATACCGCCGCGCAGCACGGTGGCACCTTTGGCCAGCAGGGCATCACGCGCGGCGATGATATCGGGCACTTCGAAGCAGATGTGGTGCTGCCCGCCCTTTGGATTCTTCGCCAGGAAAGCATGCACCGGGCTATCGTCTCCCAGTGGTTCAATCAGCTCGATCTGGCTGTTCGGAAGGTTGACGAAGCACACCCGCACGCCCTGCTCGGGCAGATCGAACGGCGTGTCGATGGCCGTGGCCCCGAGCATGTCGCGATAGAGCGCACGGCTTGCATCGATGCTGGGCGTGGCGACGCCGACATGGTTCAATCTGCCGATCATTGCGCAGGCCTCTCAGAACGGAACGTCATCGTCCATGTCGTCGTCGAACGGCGCCGGCTTGCTGGCGGCCATGCCACCGCCGGCCGGTGCAGCGGAGGGCCCACGCGAATAGCCGCTGCTGCCGCCATCTTCCTTGCGGCCGTCCAGCATGGTCAATTGCCCGCGCATGCCGACCGAAATCTCGGTGGTGTAGCGGTCGTTGCCGTCGCGATCCTGCCATTTGCGCGTCTGCAGCTGGCCTTCCACATACACCTTGCTGCCCTTGCGCAGATAGTTTTCGGCCACCTTCACCAGCCCGTCGGAATTCAGCACGACCGTGTGCCATTCGGTCTTTTCCTTGCGCTCGCCCGATGTCTTGTCGGTCCAGCTTTCGCTGGTGGCGATCCTCAGGTTGGCAATCTTGCCGCCGTTCTGGAAGCTCTTCACTTCCGGGTCGGCGCCCAGATTGCCGACGATGATGACCTTGTTGACGCTGCCTGCCATGTGCCTGCTCTCTCTTGTGTGTGCGGCATCGATAGGCCAGTCTTGGGCAGGCTAGCAAGCGGGCTTGCGCGCATCATGGAAAGGCAGTTCGAGGCGGCGGGTGCTCTGGCGACAGCGGCTGCAACCTGCGCCAGCATCGAGCCCGATTCCGCGCGCGGCCTTGGGCAAGGTCTATCATGCCTGAATTGCGGCGCCATCAATGCCGGAAGCTTCTGCTGCCCCTGTCTTTGCCCTGGATGATGCTTCTGTTTGCCTGGAAGCGCGATGTTCGCACTTACGATCATGTGGTTGGCGATCGCCACATTGATCGCATATTTTTGATCGCATATTTTTCGCTGATCGTGGTGCTTGAAAGTGGTGGATTGGGACCGAGCGCTGCAGCGCCTCTGTGCATCAGAAACCTTTCGGCGCGGGTGAGACGGTGCTGAAGCCCTGCGCGCCGACCTGCTGCACTTCGAGACCGCGCTCGGCGATGTTGCCCTTGAAGCGGAATATGCCGTCGATGCCGACAAAGCCCTGCGGATCATCCAGCAGGCGGGCCGGAAAAGGGCCGCCATAGGCCCAGCCGGAATCGACGCCGCTCGCGGCCAGCAGCATCGCGTCGTAAGACAAGCTGGAGAGCCTCGAGGGCGTTCCGCCGAAGCGGGCGCGGTAGCGGCTGGCCATTGCCTGGAAGGGCTGATCGGGAACGGCCGCGAACACCGCACCGCGCAGCCCCGGCGCATCCTTCAGCCCCGGTTCGGTCTTCCACAATTCCGTGCCCATCATCAAGAAGCTGCCGTTGGGGGCACCGAACCGTGCAAGCTGCGGTGCAAAGGCGCCGGCGATGGTGCCCGAATCCGCAACCAGCAGCGCTTCGAAAGCCACCGGAGGCAGCGTCTCCGATGCCGGTGCCACGGTGCCATCGGGGCGGCGGGCGGCGGTTCCGGCCTTTTTCAGCCGCGCATCATAATCGGTCACGCCGCGCGCTGCTGCCGGCAATGCGGCCCGGTCGCGGGCGAAATTTGTCAACGCAACCACCTGTCCGCCATCGGCGGACACTGCGCGGGTAAAGGCAACCGCCGCGCGCTGGCCGTAGATGCCATTGGGAATGAGGCCGGCAAAACGCTTCATGCCGCGGCCGCTGGCAAATTCCACCACCCGCGCAACCGACTGCGCCGGCTGAAAACCGAGCACATAAACGCCCGATCCGGCGACTGCGGTGTCGTTGGAAAAGCTGAGCATCGTGATGGAGCGCGGGGCGGCAACCGCGCGGGCGGCTGCCACATCGGCGGCCAGCAACGGGCCCAGGATGAGCTGTGCGCCCTCGGCGATCGCCCGATTGGCAGCGCCGCCGGCACCGAGCGCGGCGGTATCGTAGCTGGTCAGCCGGATGCCAGTACGCTTCGTTTCGGCAAGCGCCAGCGAGGCGGCATTCGCCAGGCTGATACCGACGCGCGAATTCGGGCCGGAAAGCGGCACCAGAATTGCAATGCGGTGCACTTCGCCCGGCTTTGGCGGCACCGGCTTCGGGACCTCGACGGGCGGCGGCGGCGGCGGCGGTGCCAGAACCGGCGGCTTCTGCTTGGGCGCACAGGCCGCCACAGCCAGCATTCCGGTTGCCAGCAGCAGGGCCGCGCCGCGCTGCGCCCAGGCTTGCGCGCCCGCCTGATATGCCGCCATAATCACTCCCATGCCCGATCGAGAAGAACCCGCGGCCGGCGCCGCAGTTCCACTGCAGCCGATGCCGCTGTCTGCCGGGCTCTACATCGTCGCAGGCCCCATCGGCAACCTTGGTGACCTGACTGCCCGCGCGGCAGACACGCTTCGTCGTGCCGACCTCATCGCCTGCGAAGACACGCGGGTGACGGCCAAGCTGTTGCGTGCCGCCGGCAGCACGCGGCCGATGCAGAGCTATCATCAGCACAGCCCGCATGCGGCAACCGAGGCCCTGCTGGATCGCATGGCCGCTGAATCGATTGCCCTGGTATCGGACGCCGGCACTCCGCTGGTTTCGGATCCGGGATTCGAGCTGGTGCGCGCTGCGCGCTTGCGAGGGCTGCCGGTCACCACTGCGCCCGGCCCGAGTGCCGCGATTGCCGCGCTCAGCGTCAGCGGGCTGCCATCCGACCGGTTCCTGTTCGCCGGCTTTCTGCCGCCGAAGGATCATGCCCGCCGACTGGCGATTTCCGCTCTGGCAACGGTGCAGGCAACCTTGATTTTCTATGAAACGGGTCCGCGCCTGGCAGCAAGCCTTGCCGCGCTCGACGCGCTGTTGCCGGGCCGCAACGGATGCGTCGCGCGCGAATTGACCAAGCTGCATGAAGAGGTGGTGTGCGCGCCGGTTGCCGAACTTGCCGCGCGCTATGCCTGCGGCGAGCCGAAAGGCGAGATTGTCCTGCTCGTTGGTCCACCTGCCGAACAGGAAGCGGAATCGGCGGCAACGATCGATGCCGCCTTGCTGGCTGCCCTTGCAACAATGCCGGTGGGCAAGGCCGCTGCCAGCGTGTCGCAGGCGCTGGGGATTGCGCGCGGCGACGCATACAGCCGGGCGCTGGCGCTGAAGGCAGGTGGATGAACCGCCGCCGTCAGGCCGACGCACGCGGGCGCCGGGCGGAATGGCTGGCGTCCTGGTATCTCCGCCTTGCCGGCTGGCGCATCGTCGCGCGTCGGCGGCAACTGCCGATGATCGAGATCGATATCGTGGCGCTCAAAGGCCCGGTACTGGCGCTGGTGGAAGTGAAATATCGGCCGACGATGGAGCAGGCGCTGGCAGCGCTGACACCGTCTGCTGCGATGCGGTTGCGCGGGGCGGCCGTGCAGCTGGCGGCGGAGCGAACGGCGTGCGGGAAAAGCTGTGCTGCCAGGGTTGATTTGATTGCGCTGGCGCCAGGCCGTTTCCCGCGTCATATTCAAGGCGTCGCATGAGGTGCACCCATGTGCGACCGGTTCCGGGTCCGGCCCGGCTTTGGTTTGGGAAAGGAGCCTGCCGTCATCGATCCGCTTTCAGCCATTGGCCTTGTCGATGACGAAGACATTGTGCTGGACCGTGCCGCATTGCTTCTGGCAGCGGCGGACCGGCAGGAAGCCAGTGCGGAGCTGGCTGCGGCAACCGGCTATCTCGAGGCGCTGCTGGTCAGGTTGAAGGCAGCGGCGCGGCAGCACGCTGGCGACACTCCGGCTGCACATGCGGACGCACTGGTTACGCTGCTAGCTGATTCGGAAGGCTTCAGCGGCGACGAAGATGATTATGATGCGCCCGAGAATTCCGACCTGCTTGCAGTCCTCCGTCGGCGGCGCGGCATTCCGATCAGCCTGTCGATCCTCTATGTGTCGCTGGCTCGGGCGATGGGCTGGCGCGCCGACATACTGGGGCTGCCGGGGCATGTTCTGGTCGCCATCGGCAGCCGCGCAGGCCATGTTCTGGTCGATCCGTTCGCCGATGGGCGGCCGGTCGATGCACGCGGCGTGAAGGCTATCGTGGTGCGCGCGCTGGGCCGCCAGACGACCGTGACCGCCGCGCATGTGGAGCCGCTCGGCAATCGTGCGATCCTGGTGCGCCTGCTGATGAACCAGGCCAGCCGCGCGCGCCGCAGCGGAGACGCGCCCCGCGCACTCACGCTGTATCGGCGGATGACGCTGGTGGCGCCCGATCGTTCCAGCCTGTGGTGGGAGCGCGCCCGGCTTGAGCGGCTGGCCGGAGATATAGACGCAGCGCGGCGATCACTGGCGGCAATGCGGGAAACCACGCACGATCCAATCGTTGCGGGGCGTATCCGGGCGGCTGTAGAGGCGCTCGCGCGGTAGGAGAAACGATGATGGGGCCACTTGCGGGGATCAGGGTGCTGGATCTGAGCCAGATCGTATCGGGACCGATGGCTGGTGCCTGGCTGTCCGATCAGGGGGCCGACGTGCTGAAGCTGGAAGCGCCGGCGGGCGATCCGGTGCGCAGCGTGGGGGTGCGCAAGGGCAACATGTCGGCAATCTTCGTCAGCGTGAACCGCGGCAAGCGTGGCATCGTGCTGGATCTGAAGGATCCCGCCACACGCGCGGATTTCGAAGCGTTGCTGCGCTGGGCCGATGTGCTCATCGAGAATTTCCGCCCCGGGGCGCTGGCAAGGCTCGGTTTCTCGTGGGAGCGTTGCGCCGAAATCAACCCGCGCCTCATCTATTGTGCGATCACCGGCTTTGGCCCGGATGGCCCCTATGCCAATATCCGCGCCTATGATCCCGTGGTGCAGGCGGCATCCGGAGTTGCCGCGACGCAGGCGGATGCGCAGGGGCAGCCGAGCCTGGTGCAATCGCTGGTGTGTGACAAGGTAACCGCGCTGACGGCCGCGCAGGGCATCACCGCAGCGCTCTTTGCGCGCGAACGGTCCGGGACAGGGCAGCGGGTCGAAATCGCGATGCTGGATGCAGCGCTTGCTTTCAATTGGCCGGAGGGCATGTACAACCATGCCTTCGTGGAGCCGGCCGCGCCGTTCCCCGACTATGGAACGTTGACCAGATTGTGGCCGGCGCTGGACGGTCAGGTCAGCATGGCTGCCATTCAGGACAGCGAATTTCAGGCCATGCGCGATGCGCTTGGAAATCCCGAAAGCCTTGCCGATCCGAGATATGACAGCATGGCGGGCCGCTTTGCACACCTTGCCGCGCTGCTGCCGGCGATGGGCGCCGAAGTGGCGATCCGCACGCGCGGCGAGCTCATGGACGGCTTCAAGGCAACCGGCGCGGTCGGCTGCACCGTGAACAGCCGGGAAGAGGTGCTGACCGATCCGCAGGTGCTGCACAACGGCAGCATCGTGACTGTCGACCAGGGCAGCCTCGGGCATGTGCGGGTGGCGCGGCACCCGGTGCGATTTTCCGCAACGCCCGCCAATGATGCGCCCGGGCCGGCGCCGGCGCTGGAGGGATAATCAGCCTTAAGGGAAGGCGGGGCGATTGCACGGCAATGCAGCCGCCCCCATATTGCGCTTCACCATGGAGACACTGCCGCACATGACCCTACCCGTCCTCCCGCTTCGGGACATCGTTGTATTTCCGCAGATGATCGTGCCGCTTTTCGTTGGCCGCGACAAATCGGTGCGGGCGCTGGAAGCCGTGATGCAGACGGACAAGGCGATTTTCCTGCTCAGCCAGAAAGACCCGGCCGACGAAGACCCGGCGCGGGGCGAATTGTATGAAGTGGGCACGCTGGCGACTGTTCTGCAGTTGCTGAAGCTGCCCGACGGCACTGTGAAGGTGCTGGTGGAAGGCCAGCAGCGCGCCCGGCTGGTGAGCCTGGACGAAAGCGGCGACCATCTGGTTGCGGAAATCGAGGCGCTGTCCGACGTGGAACCGGCTGGCCCGGATGCCGAAGCGCTCATGCACACTGCGGTGAAACAGTTTGAATCCTATGTGAAATCCGCCAAGCGCACAGCACCGGAAGTGGCTCTGCAGATCGGGCAGATCGAGGAGCCGGGGCGCTTTGCCGATTCGGTTGCTGCCAATCTCAATCTGAAGATTTCCGACAAGCAGGCACTGCTGGACGAAGTGCTGGTGACCAAGCGGCTGGAAATGGTCTTTGCCTTCATGGAAGGCGAAATGGGCCTGATGCAGGTGGAGAAGAAGATCAAGACGCGCGTCAAGCGGCAGATGGAGAAGACGCAGCGCGAATACTATCTGAACGAGCAGCTGAAGGCGATTCAGCGCGAGCTTGGCGACGCCGAGGACGGCGGCGACGAGGCAGCCGAGTATGAAATCCGCATCCGCAAGACCAAATTGTCCAAGGAAGCGCGCGACAAGGCCTATGCCGAAGTCAAGAAGCTGCGCACCATGTCGCCGATGTCTGCAGAAGCGACCGTCGTGCGCAACTGGCTCGATGTGCTGCTGGGCCTGCCGTGGGGCAAATCGTCCAAGGTGAAGAAGGATATCGTCGCCGCGCAGAAGGTTTTGGACGATGACCATTTCGGCCTCGAGAAGGTCAAGGACCGGATCATCGAATATCTTGCCGTGCAGGCGCGGACGAACAAGCTGAAAGGGCCCATCCTCTGCCTCGTCGGACCGCCGGGGGTTGGCAAAACGTCGCTCGGTCGCTCGATCGCCAAGGCGACGGGGCGCGAATTCATCCGCCAGTCGCTGGGTGGCGTGCGCGACGAGGCCGAGATTCGCGGTCACCGGCGCACCTACATCGGCTCGCTGCCGGGCAAGGTCATTCAGAATTTGAAGAAGGCTGGCACCAACAATCCGCTGTTCCTGCTCGACGAAATCGACAAGCTCGGGCAGGATTTTCGCGGCGACCCGTCGTCGGCACTGCTGGAAGTGCTCGATCCAGAACAGAACAGCAAGTTCAATGACCATTACCTGGAAGTCGATTTCGACCTTTCCAATGT
>Ga0105045_10001308_pt1 | contig 20206 bp, 15 predicted proteins | sample MAT02_FD_78089 | JGI IMG/M metagenome (GOLD analysis project Ga0105045, IMG submission 78089) | Freshwater microbial communities from Lake Fryxell liftoff mats and glacier meltwater in Antarctica - MAT-02 (megahit assembly) | ecosystem: Environmental > Aquatic > Freshwater > Ice > Liftoff... | reverse complement strand
TTGTACAGCGGGCTCAGATTGCTAACCGTGCGTTGCTGTAAGCGTAGCGTTCCATCTTCGAATTCTTTGATCGAATCGCGCAGTTGCGGAATTTTTCGGGTCAAGCGGTTGAATTCCTTTTGGGCTTTGGAGAGCTGCGCTTTGTCTTTATTTTGGCCGACAGCGATGATTTGTTTGGTCACGGCGGTATGGTTTTGAGGTGGCAAAAGTCGGGATTTTTGAGGGAATCGTGGTAATAAAATTGTCTGGTTCACCTCCTCTATTTTAAATACATGACCTTTCCCGATTTTTCACATAAAAAAAACGGGCCATTTCAGGTGAAAAACCCCCGAATTGGCCCGTTCTCAAATAAAAATCACCTCAAAAATTACGCCCGAGGCAACAACACAATCTGCTTAGAAATCACTCGGTCTCCCTGTTGAATGCTGAGTATGTAATTCCCGGCTTTTTGTCGTCGCGTTTTCCGGTTAATTCGGAGTGGCTATTCACGGCTTGGCCATTAAAAGCCAAAATCACATCGCCGGGCCGAACGCCACTTTCTTCGGCTGGCGTGCCGTCAGGTAAAGAACTGACATCAAAGACCTACCCTTGGGAGGGTGAGTTGCACGGCGGTCGTTTTTTTTGTCAAAAGACCATTGCACCCTATTTCTCCGGAAAAATTCTTTGTAGATAAAAGTCCTCACGAGCGCGCATGCGCTGCTCATCTTCGGGGTTTTTGTCGAGGTATCCCGCCAAATGCAGTACGCCGTGTACCAGCACGCGGTGCAGTTCGTGTTCAAACGAAACACTCATTTGCAGGGCATTGTCTCGTACCCGATCTACACTGATAAATACATCGCCATGTACCGCCCCTTCTGTGTAGGGGAAGGTGATTACATCGGTATAATAATCATGCTCGAGAAACTCCTCGTTCATGTTCCGCAAATACTCGTCGGAGCAAAAAATATAGTTGACTTCAACGAATGGTTTTGCTTCTGTTTCCGCAACGCCCACCAGCCAATCGCGGATGGCTTGCTCCAAGGGTAACTCGAAGGTAACATCTTCAAAATGAAAGGAAACAGGATTTTCGGGGGTATCGTCGGTAAAACTCGGAAATTCCATCATAGCGCAAAGAAAGGCAACTTAGCGTGTAGCGCGTAATAAAATTACCCGCCAAAATCATTGCCCAGCCTGTAACCGCTGCAGCAAATCTGATTTATTCAGCCCGTATATTTCGATGTATCGCGCCGTATCAATTAGTGTCCGAGACGCATCAGGTTTTATGACCCAAAAAGGCATACTCTCCCAATTCAAACCACTGAGCCATGCCGTAGTGCCGTTGATAATCAAGGCAATTGAGTCGGCTGCGGCTACTTTTTCCAGCGAAACTTCTTCAAATTTGATAAATGTTGCTCCTGTCGTATCAAATTTTAGAAAATATTGGTCGAGGTTTTTTTCTGCTTTGTTGCTGATAACCAACAAGTTTTGTGGGACAACTTTCGGGTCAAAAACCGCTTGAATGATGTTTTGGTGGACGGTGTAGTTGGAAACCCGCGCAGACTTGAAAACATAAGCCGGCTTCCACAGCAAAACCGCAATAAAGAGCATCCAAAATACCGAAGGTGCCATCGGTAGTGAGCGTTTTTTGGCCAAAATAGCCAAGCCCACTACCAGCGCAAGCGAGCCGTAAAGGTTGACTTGTTCCGGCTCAAATTTCCAAGCAAGCACCGCGGCTAACACAGACAATCCACATGCAATCCAATGTCGTGCAGCGAGGGGCTTTTCGATAAAATCGGCGAGTCCAACTGCGGCGGCTAAGCCCGTAAACGGTATTGCGAATAAAAAATGTCGAATATCGGGACATAGCGGAATGTAATGCGTCAAAGAGGTGGTCATAAAGTTGCTCAATAACAAAAGTCCGAAGCCATTTAGAACCAAAAAATCACGCGAAGTGCTTCCCAAAAACAAGTTTTTTATGTTTTTTCTGAACAAAAGCGGCAGTATAAAAACCCATCCAACGGCTACTCCCGTGCTGAAAAAAATACGCCACAGTTCTGATTTTATTCGATGCATCAAGTGCTCAATGGGCAATTGTTCGTAGCTGCAAGGATTGAAATAACTGTTTGCTTGGATAGCAATTGCCCGGCCCATCCATTCGCCTGTGATGCTGCAAATGATGGATAAATACAGGACGGCACTCAACACTCCTAATCCAAAAGACCAAGCCCAAAAAACCTTGTTTTTACCTCTAATCAGGTCGGCCAACAGCCACCAAGCAAATAAGGGTAAACTTAAAATAACGGTCTCTTTACACAAAAAACAGACCGATAGGCTGACAACTAAGGCCAGAGCGGCGCGTTTTGGGTAGTTTTGCCAGGCGCCATAACGATATACATGTATGCTGGCGAGGGCTGCAGTAGTAGCAAACATCACCAGCGTATCGGGCATAATTTTATCAGAATAAAAAAACACCCACTGGCTCAGGAGCGTAAATGCCATCGCATAACCACGAGCCAATATGGACAGCCCTGCCGATAAAATCCAAACTAGCCAGCCCGTCAGGACAGTGGCCATCAGCGGAGTGAGTGCCGAACTATGGTCGTTCATGCCGAATATTTTGTAAGCCTGCCCGTTGAGCCAAATCAGTCCCCAGCGAAACGTGTAATGGTCGTCCGTGACCCGAAAAACACCCATTTGCACTTGCTGCGAAAGTCGTGCGTATAAAATATCATCAAAGGCAAAATGGCCTACATAGGCCCAAAAATGGTGGGCCAGTAACGCTAGTGTGAGTATAAAAAGTAATATAAGGCCCGTACGGGCCTTGTATTGGAACGTGCTTTCCATCAGGTACAGGGAATCACTTGAACATTTACAGAAGTGGTGTACCGACAGCCTCCTTTGGTCGTGACGGTCACTTCGTAATTGCCTTCCTCTTGCACTCTGATAAAGCGGTCTTTTGAGCCTGTATTCCACTCAAAACTTTCATAATTTCCTTCTGCTTTTAAGATGGTTTCGCCGCCTTTGCAGATGGTAGTAGGGCCGGAAATGTGTACACCCGCCGGGCCGGAAACGGTAAAAGTAGCCGATAATTCGGGTTTTACATCCGGCGGAGGCGTGGTTTGGGCAGACAAAACCCCGATAAAGGATGAAATGAGGAAAATGAGGGCGGTTATTGGCAAATGTGTACGCATAGTATTTGTAGTTGTGTCCCCAAAAGTCGGGATTTATTTCCTTGTATGCAAATGTGCGAATTCGGAGAAGTCCCACATTTGTGACACAAAAAATATGTGGCCTTAAAACTTACCACTTAAAATCACATGCTCACTTTCGCCAAGGTTAAGGCCTGCTCCAACTGTTGATCCTCCGAAAGCAGGGTATTGTCTATCACAATGGCATCCTCGGCTTGGGTTAGCGGGCTGTCGGCACGAGTAGAGTCAATATGGTCGCGTTCCAGCAGGTTGTTGTAAATATCCTGCCATTCGGCGTTGATGCCTTTGGCGGCTAGTTCGAGGTGCCGGCGACTGGTGCGCACATCGGCATCGGCGGTGAGGAAAATTTTGAGTTCGGCATCCGGGAAAACCACCGTGCCAATATCGCGGCCATCCGCCACAATATCGCGGCGTTTACCCATGGCTTGTTGTTGGGCTACCATCGCGCGGCGCACGGCAGAAATGGTTGAAACGGGGCTGACATGTTCGCTCACACGCATTTCGCGAATTTCATTTTCCACGTCTTTTCCGTTGAGAAAGGTTCGATTATGGCCGTCAATGCGCTCAAAATGGATTTCAATATCGGCCAATGCCGGCTCAATGGCCTCGGGATGGTTGTAGTCAATATGTTGCTCCAAAAAATAAAGTGTCACAGCGCGGTACATAGCACCGGAATCGAGGTAGGCGAAATGCAGCGTTTTGGCCAAGGCTTTGGCCAAAGTGCTCTTGCCGCAAGAAGAATGGCCGTCAATGGCCACAATAATTCGTTTCATAATGTGCGGCAAAAATGGGAAAATATCGGCAGCAAAACAATTTTGATGTGTTGTCTCATTCAGAGCGTGTTGCTATCCCAAACCCCTCAACATTCCTAAACCCCCTCAACAACAACCCTAAAATTCAATCTCGAAACACCCAGCATCTGGCATAACCGCATCGCGCGTTTTTTCGTCCAAATCTCGTGTAATGCCCGATATCGGCACCGCGTAGCGGTTGGCAACCGAATTCAGGGTGTCTAGATGAAAATTACGCGCATTGATGTCCACAAAAATGGTATCCTGATTGGTAATATTTAAACAGGGCGCACAATGGTCAAAAAAGTCGGGGTAAGCATTGCTATTAATCAAATTACGCACTTTTACGACGCAATTTTGTAGCTGGTAGTCAAACAGGGAAGGATCGTTGAGGCCGTCGAATAGGGTGATTTGGTCGGGCCGACTGCCCACTAAAATGCAGTTTTGGAAACGAGCCGTGAGTTTGTTGGCCGCATATTCGCTGCAATTTTCATCCAAACAAAGCGCATTGCCCATCCGAACGGCCTCTCCATCTACGCCATAACTCCCCACCGTGCAGTACGAAAAATCATAATTTCCGCCGTATTCCAGTTGAATGCCGAAGCCCGTATTGCCATAAAAAAGGCAGTTTTGGGCCGTAATATTGGCATGAACGCCGATGAGGCCGCTACTGGCGGTGTTGTAAATCTGGGTGCTGCGCAGCTGCAAATCCACCGCCGAATCGGCTCGAATACCAATCACCGAATTGCGCACAATACAATGGGTTATGGAGTGCCCAGTCGTGCCACTTTGCAGCCAAATTCCGGTCCATTGTCCCGCTTCATCTGCAAATTCTGCCTCCAGACGGTCGCCTTCAAAAATAACCGGCGCATCTTTATCTCCTTCTACAATCAATTTTCCTTGACCGCTAAAGGCGATGAATCCGTCGTTGTAACGTTGCGTAACGCCTTCTCCATCCACAAATTTGCCCAGCCCCCCGTGTACGTACACACGCGTGCCTCTCGGAATCCGCACGGTACAAGAATCAATAACCAAAATTCCGTAAATCACATACGGTTTGGGGTCGTCCCACACCCATTCGCCGCCATTGCAGCTGAAACCAATCACGCCACCAGCCCCAAAACGGGAGGGGATGTAGTTGGCATTCTGCCCGAATGCTTCCAGCACCACATTTTGAATGTTTCCGTTGGTTTCAAACACCACGTTTTCGGTAATGACAAAGGGAGACGACTGGTCATTGGGATTCACCGTCACCTCTGCAAAGACGTACATGCTGTCATTGGGCGCGATTTCCAAATTTTCCTGAGCGTCGCCGCTGACACCGTCAATATTGAGGTTAAAGCGGGATCCAGCGCCATTTTCTAAGTAAATTTTGGCAATTCGGATGCTTTCTTTGCGGCGATTGTAAATTTTGAAAAATCGCGTTGAAGAGCCTAATTGCGTAAAAACCGTGTCGAAACGCAAGGTGTCAGCACTGAAAGCCAGTTGGTCGGCGGGGTCGGTGCTGAATTTTTCTTTCTGACAAAAACAGAGTAAAAAAGGCAATACAAGCAGGCAATATAATAGACGCATGGGCAAAAAAAAGTAGATAAAGCGAAGGCTAAAGGTACGGCATTTAGCACTTGCATGGGATTCCAAACAAGTGCTAAATTGGGTCAAATAAGAGCCGCTCGCCCAACTTCCCCACGCGCAACGGCCCCTCGTGTACATTCAAAATGAATCAAAATTTAGACAAAGAAAGAACAATTGGTACGACTGTCCAAACCATTCACGTACCGTCTTTACCTTCGCCCCATGAGCGACAAACTGCGGGCCTACCTGTACCTCCACTTTTGTGTCCTGATATGGGGTTTTACGGCCATTTTGGGCAAATTAATCACCCTAAATGCCGTTCCACTGGTCTGGTGGCGCGTTCTTTTGTGTTGCGTTACGCTGATATTGCTTATCCCCCGGCGACAGTTTGCGGGTATTTCCCGAAAAACGTATCTTCACATGTTTGGCATTGGGGTGTTGGTCGGAATTCACTGGCTGTGTTTTTATGGGGCTATAAAATTGTCGAACGCCTCGGTGGCCGTGGCGACGATGGCAACCACCTCTTTTTTCTCTGCGCTGGTGGAGCCTACGCTCAACCGACAAAAAATAAAAGGCTACGAACTGGCTTTGGGCTTGTTTATTTTGCCCGGAATGGCCCTGATTGCGGGGAATCTCAATTGGGATATGCGCTTGGGCTTTGGGGTCGGAATTTTGGGCGCGTTTTTAGCGGCTGTTTTTTCTTCTTTAAATAAAAAAATGATTGATAATCAGCCGCCACCGCCCTTGGTAATGAGCTTTACAGCGTTGGCGGGTGGCGTGGCCGTATGCTCTTTGGTGCTGCCTTTTTTGGTATGGCAAGTGCCTGAAACGGCCTTGCTGCCGAGTACTTGGGACTGGGTTTGGCTGTTGGTGTTGGCTTGGGTGTGCACGTTGTTGCCGTATTACCTCACGTTGTTGGCCATGAGGTATATTTCGGCGTTTGCGACCAATTTGACCATCAATTTGGAGCCTGTTTATGGCGTTTTGTTAGCAGCCTTATTTTTTCGGGAAGACAAAGATTTGAACCCCGCGTTTTATCTAGGTGTTCTAATGATTCTGTTGGCGGTGTTTAGTCACCCGTTTTTGAAAGCGCGCTTTGAAAAAGAGGCCATTCAGGTCTAAAAAGTACTCGTCAGTCGAGGCTTTTTGGTTACTTTTTGGCCTAAAAAAGTAACGGAAGTGGCTAATAACGAACGAATTATGCACATTCAGGTGCATTTTTTGGATGATTACTTGTAGGATGCGTACGTTGGCTGCCCGTTGAAGGGGCGTCTCAATAAACGCTCCGAGGTCTTTTGTCAACAACATTGGTCTGAGGGGGACGCACAGGGACGGCTCCTAACGGAGCGCGTTGACGTTCGCTTGTTTGGGCTATAAACGGTCGGCTCCTAACGGAGCGTTTTATCATCTCATTTTTATGGTATCAACGTCCTTAAAGTCTTTAAGTCAATGAAACAACCCTCGAGCCTCTCCTCAATTATCAACATTGCGACACCCGCTATGAAAGAAAAAATAAAACATCTTGCCCGCCAATTTCACCCCGACATCGTAGTGTGTCGGCGGCATTTGCATGCCCATCCGGAGTTGTCGTTTGAGGAAATTGAAACGGCGCGTTTTGTGTCGGCCCAACTGAGTGCCTACGGCATTGAGCACCAAACCGACGTGGCCGGACACGGTATTGTAGCCCTTATAAGAGGCCGAAACCCGGAAAAACGCTGTGTTGCTCTGCGGGCCGATATGGATGCGCTGCCTATTTTGGAGGCCAACGCGGTGGCCTACAAATCAAAAAATATCGGTGTGATGCACGCTTGTGGTCACGATGTGCACACCTCGTCATTACTCGGTGCGGCCCGTATTTTGCAGGAATTACGCGGCGAATTTGAGGGGACTTTCAAGTGTATTTTTCAGCCCGGGGAGGAAAAATTGCCCGGCGGGGCCAGTCTGATGATTCAAGCTGGCGTACTCAAAAACCCTGCGCCCACCAGCATTTTTGGCCAACACGTACATCCCAGTCTGGAGGCCGGAAAAATTGGCATCAAGCCCGGCATTTTCATGGCTTCTGCCGATGAAATTTATGTGACGGTGACGGGCCGCGGTGGACATGCCGCGATGCCGCAAGACTGCGTTGATCCGGTGATTGTTTCGGCCCAAATATTGGTTGCTTTGCAGCAAATAGTGAGCCGTTACGCCAATCCAGCCATCCCCTCGGTGCTTACTTTTGGCAAAATAAACAGCATCGGCGGCGCGACAAACATCATCCCGAATGAGGTAAAAATGGAAGGGACATTTCGTACGCTGGATGAGAAATGGCGGGCAGAAGCCCACCAACGTATGCAAAAGATGGCCGAAGGCATCGCTGCGGCCAGCGGAGCCACCTGCGATTTTCATATTGTAAAAGGATATCCAGTGCTTATGAATGAAGAAGCGCTGACTTTGCGTACCCGAGCGCGGGCCATCGCCTATTTGGGCAAAGAAAATGTAGTGGATTTGCCGCTGCGCATGACGGCGGAGGACTTTGCCTATTATTCGCAGGTGATGCCCGCCTGTTTTTATCGCCTAGGCACTGGAAATACCGCGCGGGGCATCACTTCGCCCGTGCATACCAATACTTTTGATATAGAGGAGGCTGCCTTGGAAACGGGCATGGGTTTGATGGCTTGGTTGGCTTTGGAGGAGATTTCTTTTTAGTGGTAAGGGATTATTAGAGAAGTAAGAGATAAGTGCAGGGCACCCCCAAAACAAAAAAGGCCTTCCGAATGGAAGACCTTTTAGTGGGCACAGAAGGACTCGAACCTCCGACTTGCTGCTTGTAAGGCAGCCACTCTGAACCAACTGAGTTATGCGCCCTCAGCATTTAGCGGCTGCAAATGTCTGATGAAAAAAATTACCAACCAAATAGTCGGGGTAAAAAAATGTAAATTTTTTTTGAGGGCTTGAAATAACCCACCCTTTCAGGCTTTGCCGCGTCAAAAGGCCCCATCCACTTGGGGTGGTCGGGGGTAGAGTCAACTGGTCATTGATTCAACTGGCTAAATTTGAGCCTTAATTGGGCAAGCTTTTGTTCGGTTGTCGTGGCTTTTTCCGTTAGGCTTTGGACTTCGATGCCATACTCTTGGTTCTGATTTTCAAATTTCAATTTATTGGCCGAAGCCTTGTGCTGTTTTTCTAAGGTTTTGACATCCATTCCTTTCGCGGTCATTTGCGTAGATTCCAATGTCGCGATATTCTGATCGGTTTTGGTAATTTTGCCCTCGTTTTTACGAATGGATTTAAGAGTAGAAATCTTCTCCTTTTGCAAGGCTTTTAGGTCCTTCGTGGTTTGTTTTATTTCGGCGGTATAGTATTGATTGAGATACTGGAGCAAGAATTTTCGGAACAAACGCTCTAAAGCATCCAACTCCCTTTCATAGCCTTCATCTCCCAGATATATATCATAGCCGTACGCGGCAAATACCTTGAATTGCGATCCAGTGGCCGTTTCAGACACGCGTGAATAGAGGTCCATACGTTTGGCCGAAATGGACGCAATCATCACATCGGCTCCCTTTTCTACGTCTTTGTCAGAACCCGATTTTTTCATTTTGATTCTGTAACCTTTCTTCAAATACTTTTCCCAAGCATTTTGCAGTGCCTTCGGAGCGGGGTCTATTTCTGTCGAGAAGCAGGGCCGCAATTTGTTTTCGTAACTGATGACTGTTTTGTCAATCGTGAAAGTTTGTGCGTTGGATTTGGGCAGAAGAAAAGCGCACAAAGCGAAGATTATCATAATTTTATAAATTTTCATGGCAATGAAATTTTTGTAAAATTAAAAAATGAAGGGGCTTAAATTTCCTATAAAATGCGAAAAAAGTGCGGTTCACCGTTCTAGAAAAATCAGGCACACCGCATCTATGTTGGACGGAAGATTTATGCTTCCATGATTTCTGCCTCGAATTCAATCAGGGTAAAATCTTCTTTGGTAAGCCAATACTCGGAGGTTAAAAGTTGAAACTGGTGCTTGCCCAGTGACTTAAACTCCCAAAGGATGCTCTCTGCTTCCGGAAATTCCACTTCACCAGCCAGTTGCTCCGGAAATAAGCGTTTTATGATATTACTATTCGACAAACCATGGGATAACAACTTGAGCACCATTTCAGCAGAAATGGGGGTGTCAGATGCTTCTTGTGGCTTTATTGAAAAGTCAATGATACTCGCTTTTGCATTCGGAAATTTTCCATTATACGCATGGAATAACAATTGATTGGTGTGAAACAACTTGGCGTGCAACTTAATGTCTGGATATTCTTCACACACTTTATCGAGCAACATCTCGTGGGAAATTTGTTGAATTTGCCCCTCATTTAGATGCTCAGATAAGTGGTACGTGAGCAGGATGGCCGCTGCTTCTGCGGGTTCAAAATCCGAAATCGCCAAATGCAAATAGGGCTTCAAGTTTTCGGGTTTTATACCTGCCGCATCTTCGTAATTAAACAAAGCCAATAGTGATACAAAATCCTGATTAGTCCAGTACGCTGCTACTTCGTTTGCAGATTCGATTTGATTGATTTTAACTTGAAATTTCATGATAATAGTTTTTTTTAAATAGAGGAAACCTTTTTTGATATGCAGCGATACACCTAAACACGCACTAAGGCAATATACCCCTAAAACGACTTATTTTAGCGTGTATTAACATAGTAAAAGGGTGGTTCAATACCCCCCAACAACACGCAAACTGTCTGCATTAAATGACCACCAAAGTATCCCGACTGGCTCATTGAGCGAAAGAATCGGGGCACTAACTATTCGGTTCTTATCCTGCGCTACGATGACTATCTCCTCGCTATTTGGAATACCGCCCGGAAACAATGCTTCTACCGGCTTTCCTTCAAAATTCAAGTCCGTACAAATGGTTATTTTGCCCGACATATCGGTGAGCGCTACTGCACTTATTTTTTCTTCCCGTATAAAATCGTGAAAATATTCGCGCACCTGATCGTAGTTCTCGCGCATGATTGCACTGCGCACGGCCCAAGAGAATGTTTTGGCCGTGAGGCGAAGGTGGTGGTTGGCAATGGTCTCGAAGCGGGCATCCATTTGTTTTTGTGCACGCTCAAATTCCTTCGCTTCATTGAAACGAATTATCAGCAGCCAAATGCAGCCCGCCAACAAGAGCAACACAAAAAAATAGGGTAGTTTATGGGCGTTTAGGTAGCCGAGTAGATTGGGGCTACTGCTTGCAGTTGGTTTTTGTTCAAAGTTCATGGTGTTATTGATTTAAAACAGGTGGATGTTCGCGTAGAACAATTGTTAAAATCCCAAGATGCTCTACTGCAATTTTATCGCATTGTCTGCAATGGTCAAAGCCTCTATAATTGGCTCAATATAGCCTTCAATTACCTTATCAAGGTTAAAATTTTTGTTGTCGCCCTCTAATCGGTGGTCGGTCACCCGATTCTGCGGCCAGTTGTAGGTGCGGATTTTTTCGGAACGGTCGCCCGAACCCACCAAACTCTTGCGCGCGGAAGCAAACGCCGAGGCTTCTCGCTTGAGTTGTGCCTCTTTGATTTGTTGCACCAAGCGGCCCATTGCAATGTCGCGGTTTTTGTGCTGCGACCGGCTTTCGGTACTCTCTGCAATCTCACCCGTAGGTAAGTGTGTGAATCGCACACCGGATTCGGTTTTGTTTACGTGCTGTCCGCCCGCACCCGATGCTCGGAATGTATCGGTTCGGATGTCTTCTTTCCGAATATTGATGTCTTCGGGTTCCATTTTGGGCAGCACTACCACCGTAGCGGCAGAGGTGTGCACTCGACCTTTGGCCTCCGTTTCGGGCACGCGTTGTACGCGGTGTGCGCCAGATTCATACTTGAGTTTGCCATAAACATGGTCGCCCGTAATTTCGAGCACCAGTTTGCCATACCCCCCGGAGGTGCCGGGCGTTTCATCCAGCAATTCCACCTCCCAGCCTTGTTCGGAAAAATAGCGACTGTACATTCGGTACAAATCTCCAGCAAAAATAGCCGCTTCGTCGCCGCCCGTACCCGAGCGAATTTCGAAAATGACATCTTTCTCGTCTTCTGGGTCTTTAGGCGTTAGCAGCACGATGAGAGTCTCTTCCAAAGCATCGCGCTCCGGCTCCAGCGCAGAAATCTCGTCCCTTGCCATTTCCTTCATCTCGGGATCGGTTTCGGCGGCCAACATAGCCTTAGCACTGGCAATATGAGCAAGGGCTTTTTCGTACTGCTCTGCGGCCTGCACGATGGGCTGGAGTTTTTTATACTCTTTATTTACCTTTTTGGATTTATCCGGGTCAGCCACCGTAGTCGGGTCGCTGAGTTGCTCTTCCAAATAGGCGTATTTTTCTCTTACTGCTTTTAATTTATCTAACATGACTTTGTCTCGTTAAAACCTACTGTGTGCCTATTGTGTAAAAAACACTTTTGTGAAAAAAAACTTTTGTGAAACCACTTTGTGCCTATTGAGTAAAAACTTTGTGAAACCACTTTGCGACTTTAGTGTAAAACCCCTCTTAATGGTATAAAAACCCTCGAATGATTACCCCCCGCTTACAGGGTAAAAACTAAAAATCACCCACCGATACCCCCTCAAAATACCCCATTCGCCACAAAATCAAGACAATCACCCCCAACACAATCCGATACCAACCAAACCACTTAAACCCATGCTTGGTCAAAAACTGAATAAAAGACCGAATCGCCACCATAGCCACTAAAAAAGCCACCACATTCCCCATTACCAATAGCAAAATTTCTTGTTGTGAAAACGCCACATCACCTGTTTTGGTAAAATCCCATAGCGACTTACAGGTAGCCGCAAACATAGTCGGAACCGCCAAAAAAAACGAAAATTCCGCCGCCGTTGTGGGCGACAAACCCTGTGACAAGCCACCAAAAATCGTCGCTGCCGACCGACTAACGCCCGGCACCATGGCCAGCACCTGAAAAAAACCGATGCGCAGGGCTTTGGGGTAAGTCACGTCATCCGTCACGGTTGTTTCCAAGGCTTGTTGGCGTTTGAAAAAACCGTCGAGCAAAAGAAAAACTATGCCGCCTACAATCAGGGCGAGCGCCACCACCACGATGTTTTCCAGCAAACTGTCTATTTGTTTTTTAAACAACAAACCAAAAAACACGGCGGGCAAAAAAGCCACCAGCAGTTTCACATAAAAGTCAAAACGCTGAAAAAAACGCCGCCAATAGAGCACTACCACCGACAAGATGGCCCCAAACTGAATGGCAACGGTGAATAATTTTACAAAAGGCTGCGAAGCAATGCCCATCACCGAGGAACCAATAATCATGTGACCAGTGGATGAAACGGGCAAAAATTCCGTCAATCCTTCAATTATGGCGAGGATAACGGCTTCTAAAAGGGTCATGCTTGCTTGTTGGTGTTGTCGGATTCCGGTTTGCGTTTAAAAATCCCGATGGCTACCACCACAAAGCCAGCCACCATCAAAATAGGAGCTACGGTGATGCGCATTGGACTGTAAATGCGTTCAGGCTCCCAAGTGTTGGGGTCCGGCATAGATCCACCAGTCATCAACGCGAGGCCCAACAATACCATGCCGAGGCCAATGCCCATGTAGATGAAATTCTGTCGGCCAAAAATGAGTTCTTTGCCTCCTGCCGTGAAAATATTTTCTTTTTTCTCTGAAGTACGGCGCGCGGGTGCGGGCGGTGCTTTTCGTTGTGCTTGCTGTTTAGCCATAATAGTATGCGGTAGTCAACGTATTTTTTGCGTTGTTTGAAATCAAAATTGAGTGTAAGTAGGTGGGTTCTAATACAAATCGTCGAGACGCATTTTTAAAAATTTATGCACCACCCACCAAGTGCTTAGTCCCGAAATAAGTACCCCCAACAAAGCCAATCCGGCAAATACCAGCACCACGGCATTCATGTCTTGCAGGGCTTTTAGGTCGGGTAATAGATTTTGAAGCCACCAAAGTACCACCGAAAGAGCTACAATGGCGAGCAATGCGCTCCAAATGCCATTCATTACGCCTGTTCTTATGTACGGGCGACTAATAAACGCCCAAGACGCGCCCACAAGTTCCTGATTTTTAACCACAAAACGGTTGGAATACAAGGCCAATCGAATCGTGTTGTGTATAAGTGCAATGGCCGCAAAGATTAAAAAGATACCCAAGGTGAGGGTAATAATGCCCAAACTTCGGATGTTTTGGCCCACATTATTGGTTTTGGCGGCTTCGAAATACAAATCGCTGATGAGCGTATCTTGCTGGAGTGCTTGTCGCCAATCGGCCAACCGCTGGTCATCCAAAAAAGCCGCTTTTACGTTAAAACGCACCACATCGCGCAGCATATCGGGCATTTCATCCAGCAGACTGTCGTCGCCCAAATCCTCGCGCATGGTGGCTGCGGCTTGTTCGCGGGTGATAAACGAGATGCTTTCCTTTTTGACAAACGGCTGCTGGCGCACCTCGGCGATAATACGCGCTACGTCGGCCTCCGTGGCATTGGGCTTGAGTTCGAGCCAAAGGTCTATTTTTTCTTTAAATAAGGTCACCAACTGCTGCCCGTGCAGGGCCATGAGTCCGAAAAACCCCAGTACAAAGAGTACTAAGGCTACGCTGACAATGGCATAAAGAAAGTTAGGTCGGGTACGCGGCATAGCAAATTTGAGCACTTGTGGGGGTAAAGAGTGGGCGAAGGTACGGAAGGTTGCTGGGTTTCTGAATGCTTCCTTTTTTGGCCAATACTTGCACAATCAAACTTCCCCCTTCAAAAATGGCTGGCAAGGGCTACCTTTGTTTTTCTTTTTCACGGCACTCGCCCAGGAATACCTCTAAACACAAGGCTGTAATTATGAAATTTTCACTACCTCGTATTGTCTCCTTCGCCCTATTTCTTACGTTAAGTACCGCCGCTTTGGCACAATGTACCTATACCCTCCAAATGATGGATAGTTTCGGTGATGGCTGGAACGGCGGGTCGGTTACCATCAGCAATGGCGGAAATATTAATATTTATACCCTCAATAATTTCACCGACGACGGCACGGATAGCACCGTCAGTTTCCAAGTGATAGATGGTGCTCCATTGGTGGTGTCCAACCTGCAGGGATCTTTCCCGGGCGAGGTGTCGTATAATATTTATGACAACGCGGGTACCCTCATTTTTTCGGTTTCTTCGCCTGCAAACGGGGTGTTGTTCAACGGCATAGCCGAGTGTGTGGCCTGTGCGCCTCCGCTTAATTTTGCTGTGGATAATATTTGGGATAACCGCGCACGCCTTCGCTGGCAAGCCAACATCGCAGGCACTGCCGCGCCCCTCAATTGGCGCGTTATCTATGGCCTACAAGGCTTTTTGCCCGATGCGGGCGATGGCGATACCCTCGTGGTGGGCCTGCCAAGGGTAACCATCTTGGGCTTGCAGAAAAAAACTTGGTACGATGCCTATGTGGAGCAATTTTGCGACACCGCCGCCGGATACTCCAACCGAATCGGCCCGCTTTCTTTCGAAACATACTGGACCAATGATGTCGGAATTTCCGGCGTGGTAGCCCCCCTCAGCGATTGCGGGTTGGGGATGGATTCACTCAAAGTCATTTTGCGCAATTACGGGGCCGCCCCGCAGTCGCTGATTACGTTCCGATACGCAGTGAATGGCACACTAGCCCCCGTGGTGCCTCCTGCGGACGGCTTTTACACAGGCGTATTGGGCAAAGACAGCAGCGTCGTAATTGCCTTTGAAACCTTATCCGATTTTTCTAATTCGGGCGAATATAAAATTGAGGTATTTACCCAGTTAATGACCGATGAAGCCCTTGATAATGATACGTTTACGTATTATTTGAACAGTAGCCTGCAGCCCGATTACGTACAGCCGTTCGAGGTGTGGGATGGGGGCTGGACGGTAAGTGGCCAAAACCCTTCTTGGGAGTTTGGCACACCCAACAAACTCGGTATTCCGGCCGCCGCCAGCGGCCAAAATGCTTGGGTAACGAGTCTCACAGGATCGTATAATATTAATGAGTTGTCGTACCTAGAATCGCCCTGTTTTGATTTTTCAGAAGAAACAGAAGACCCTGCGTTTCGATGTTCTTTATATCGAAATATGCAAGAAGGGTTTGATGGCGGCTGGCTGGAAATGTCCACCGATGAAGGGCAAAACTGGACAAAAGTTGGCGGTCAAGGTGAGGGCGTAAATTGGTACAACACCAACTTGAGTTTTTTGGGTTTTGGAGATGCTTGGTCGGGTAATAGCAATGGCTGGATTACGGTGCGGCACTCGTTGCCCAATTCGGCAGGCGAAAGCAATGTGCGGCTGCGTTTTGTAATGGCCACTAATCCGTTTTTTCAAGGTGCGGGTGGATTGGGCATAGACGATGTTGAAATTTTCCAGTCCTTTCAGAAAGATTTGTCGGCTATTGCCATCAGTACCTTAGGCGAGCAGTCAGAATGCGGCCTTGAAAATGACCAGATCACGTTCACGTTTGCCAATTTTGGCAGCCAGCCCCAAACCGGCATTCAGGTTGCATACAGTGTAAATGGTGCAGCCCCTGTGACACAATTGGTGCTCGGTACATTGCCAACGGATTTAATGCAAAGTATTACGTTTACAGTTCCAATTGATAGCCGAGATAAATCCTTGGAAATCAAATGCTGGACCATTATTTCTGGAGATCAAAATCTGCAAAATGACACCTTCACGTATCTCATAAACCACCTGCCAAGGACGTTGCCCTTGCAGGAGAATTTTGAATCTTATGTGGCGCCCCCTACCGATTGGGCCTACACCCCGTTCTTTGGATTTTCGGTCACCAACGGACATAACAACCTCTCCAACGTCTTGGCTTTTAATCTGTATGGCGGCAATCCCTCCTTTACCGCCGCTATGCCGCGCGCCGGAACTGTGCAGTCGGGCGATTCCCTTAATTTTCAATACCGCATTACTAGTTTTGCCTCGAATGGTATGGCGCCCGCTATTTTGCAGTTGGGGACTAAAGTTGAGATTCGTGTCTCTTCAAATTGTGGCGGCAGTTACCAAACCATTTACACCGTTACGAATTTCAATCATAGTCCTACTTCGATGCTTCGTACCATCAAATTGCCCTTGGAAAATTTTGTCGGCGATGACATTATAATTCAGTTTGTAGGCACATGGGGGTCTGGTGATTTGTGGATTGATTTGGACAATATCAACATCCTCTCTTGTGCCAGCAGTATGGATTTGAGCGCGCAAGTGACGCCCGCAACCCCCGGCTTTTCGGACGGAGCGGCTACCGTTCAAGTGGGTCTGGGCAATCCGCCTTATACCTTTAATTGGAGCAACGGAGGAACGGGCCAAACGCAACAAAACCTGGAATCAGGAATGTACAGCGTTACGGTTTTGGATGCATTCGGGTGCTCCGACGAACTTAGTTTCAACCTAGGTACTTCCAGCACCGAAACGCTCGAAAACCTCGCCCAAATGCGACTTTACCCCAATCCAACCAGCGGATTGAGCACCCTAGAAGTGAACTTGTCTTCTCCACAAGATGTTCAAATAGAAATTATTACGCCACTCGGACAGCGGATTTGGTCGGTTTCGGCCAGTGCCTCCGCCCAATTGACTCGACAAATTGACCTGAGCCAATTCCCCGACGGATGGTATCTGGTTAGACTCAGCGCTGCCGGAGAAACCGTTACGCGTAAATTAATTAAACGATAAAACCGGATTACGGAGGTCTTTACACACCATTATCGAAAAGTCTTTACAACCATGCTAAACAAAAAAATAGTCTTCATTTGCTCGCTTTTTGTATTCCTAACCACTGGTATAGGCGCACAGAAGAGCCTTGTGCCATTTTTCACCCCACAGTCTGCTGAAAGTATTCGACAGGCCCCGGGCGTTACCGATTATTCCTTGCCAATTCAGTTCGAGGCGTATTCTTTGGATGAATCGGCGCTTAGAACCGCGCTGGATGCCGCTCCTTGGGAGTTTACCGAAGCCGCTACACGCGCCACTTGCGTCATTCAAGTACCCACTGCCAATGGAAAAACGGAAGCGTTTTCGGTCTGGCAGGTGGCCATGCTCGATGCCGCCTTGGCAACGGAATGCCCTTACTTACGTACCTACGCAGGGGTTTCGATGGAAGATACGCGCCGTACCATTCGCTTTAGCATGACTTTGCGTGGATTTAAAGCCATGATTGTCCAGCCCGATTTTTCGGCTAGTATGGTGCAACCGCTTTGGCCCGCACAAACCAACACCCCCTACATGGCTTATCAGTTTGCCGATGTTCGCGATTTGGGGGTCAATGGATTCCAAACAGGCATAGTGCCCGGCGGCGAAGTGTGGTTCGGGTCAGAAAGACCGAGTTTCACACCCGTTTCATCCGATAGAAATGAGCAAGAACCCCTGCGCCTGAAAGTTTATCGCTTTTGTGTAGCAGCGGTGGGCCAATTCACCCAAGATCACGGCGGGACTAAACCGTTAGCCCTGTCTGCAGTAACGGAATATACCAATTTGGTGAGTGCCACTTTTGAACGCGACATCAATGTTCGGCTTCAATTGACAGCGTCGTCTCAGTACGTCATGTTTACCGACCCCAATTCCGATCCGTATCCAGGCCCCGGCAATGAGGATTATATGAGTCAGAACTCGGGTGTGTTAAACCAGTACACCAATTTTAACTCCCACGATTTAGGCCACGTTTATATCCGAGGTGGTGGCGGCGTAGCCAGTGCAATTGGCAATGCTTGCGGACTGAGTAAGGCGCAGGGTTGTTCCGCCGGAAGCCTATCGGCTCCTTCGGATTATGGCGTTCGATTTTTGTACGTGGTGGGTCAAGAGGTGGGCCACCAACTGGGTGGCGGCCATACTTGGAATCACTGTGGTGCTACGGGTAATGACCAGCGTCAGGGCATTACGGCCTTCGAGCCTGGCAGTGGTAGCACCATCATGTCGTATGTAGGCGGCTGTCAGGCGGATAACCTCCAGTTTGCACCCGACTTGTACTACCACGGTGGTAGTATTGAAGAAATTAAAACATACAGCACTTTTATTGGTACTTGTGGCTCTTGGCTACAAACGACCAACAACCCGCCGGAGGTGACACTGGGCTATCAGGATAATTTTAGCATCCCTATTTCTACGCCTTTTGAATTGAATGGCACGGCAGTGGATCCTGATGGGGATGCCCTCAGCTACTCATGGGAGGAAATTGATTATGGCCCCGAAACCCCCTTGGGCAATCCGCAAGGAAACACGGCTATTTTTAGAAGTTGGCCTGCTGTAACGGTGAGTAATCGCGTTTTCCCTCGGTTGAACACCATTTTGGCCAATGGATTTAATGCCGCCGAGCAACTGCCTTTTTACTCCCGCGACCTTACGTTCCGCCTTACGGCCAGAGATAACATGCCCGATGGCGGTGGTGTTAGTTGGAAGGATGTGGCGTTTAAAGCCGTAGCGGTCGCTGGGCCGTTTTTGGTGATGTCGCCCAATACGACTACCGATATTTGGCGGGTAGGCGAATTGACGGAAGTGCGTTGGGATGTGGCCAACACGGATGTTACGCCCGTTGGTTGCCAAATCGTGAACATCCGCCTTAGCCTAGATGCTGGACAAACCTATCCGATAACACTGGCAACGGCGACCGAGAATGATGGCAGTCATTATGTGTTGGTGCCCAATCATGTAACTTCCCTAGCGCGCTTGCGTGTGGAGGCCGCCGACAATGTCTTTTTTGACCTTTCTGATGCCAATTTCAAAATTCAGGAGCCTGTACAACCCTCGCTGACTTTCGGTCTTTCGACCAATGGCGGCATTATTTGTTTGCCAGATAATTTCAACACAGACATTCAAACCGCCAGCGTTTTGGGGTATAATACGCCTGTTTCACTGGAACTTATGGGCAATTTGCCCGCCGGGGCGACGGCCTCTTTCAGTAGCACCCTGCTGAATCCGGGCGAAAGTAGCACCTTATCCTTCAACCTGCAGTCTGTGGCTGTGGAGGGAAGTTTTACCTTTCAAGTACGGGCCATTTCTGGTACGGACACCTTGTTGCGTCCGGTTTCTTTGTTATTGCGCCGCAATGACTTTAGTGGATTTGCCTTGCAAATGCCCACCAATGGCATGACAGAGGCTGCTCTAACACAAACCCTGCACTGGAACAAAGGCTTGGACGCAGATAGTTACGACGTGCAGTTTTCAGACAGCCCCTCTTTTGTCTCTATTTTGGCTTCCAATACCACCACTACACTCGATTCTTTTAAAATTAATTTCCTACTGGAAAAAGGGAAAGCCTATTTCTGGCGGGTACGCCCTCGTAACGATTGTGGTGTTTTTGGTTGGTCCACGCCATATTTCTTTTCCACATTTGCCGAAAACTGCCTAACCTTTAATGCCAACGACCTACCACAAAGCATTCAAGCCAACGGAACACCTACGGTGGAGTCGAAAATAAATGTCATTCAGGGCGGTATTCTCAGCGATCTGGTGATTGGTAAAATAGGGGGTTACCACGAATATTTTAAGGACTTGGAAGTCCATCTGATTAGTCCACAAGGCACCCAAGTATTGCTTTGGAAAGACCGTTGTGGTAATTTTAATGGCGGCTTCAACTTAGGTTTGTCTGACGACGCGCCCAGCAGTTTTGCTTGTCCACCACCTAGTAATGGCTTTGTGTATCGCCCACAAAATCCGC
>Ga0105045_10001306_pt1 | contig 20216 bp, 13 predicted proteins | sample MAT02_FD_78089 | JGI IMG/M metagenome (GOLD analysis project Ga0105045, IMG submission 78089) | Freshwater microbial communities from Lake Fryxell liftoff mats and glacier meltwater in Antarctica - MAT-02 (megahit assembly) | ecosystem: Environmental > Aquatic > Freshwater > Ice > Liftoff... | reverse complement strand
CCGTCCAACGGGCGCGAGTTTCTCGTTCCTGCTCAGACACCGACTTCCGATCGCGCCCTGCAACTGCACCAGAAACTGATCGATTTGCTTTACTGTGAAACCTAATCCGCTTGACATCTCCTTCGGTCCGAAGGAGCCAAAATCGTCGAAAGCATTGCATTGCTTGGCAATCGTTTTTTTGACGTTAGTTGCCGGTGGCGCTACGTGCCTGCCGAGGCGATCGATTCCGGATTTTCAGCCAAAGCCGTTGTTCACTACCCCTCCAACCTTGAACCAACTTACCGAAGCGATCAATCGTTCTCGAAACGTCCAGTCGCTCCAGTCCAACTCGGTAACCGTCAATGTTAACAACGAACGCACCATCAACACCAATGTGACCTGGGCTCGCGAGAAGCGATTCCGAATGACAGCTAGCGTTGCTGGCGTAGCAGGTGTCGACATAGGCAGCAACGACGATGAATTCTGGATGACCATTCGCGCGGGGCTAACCAAAGATATGTTCTATGCGCGGCATATCGAATTTGACTCCCAGCCCGATAGAACTGTCTTGCCCGTATCACCGGTCTGGCTGATCCAGGCGATGGGTGTTTGCGATATCGATATGAACAAGGTAGCCGCCCCAGTTTCGCGAGCGGATGGCATGGTCGAACTGACCACATCGGAACCCTCGCCCATCGGAACGTTTACTCGCACGTTGGTTGTTGATCCAAAGTTTGGCTACAGCCGCCAAGTGTTTTTGCGTGATCCTTCAGGCCGCTTGGTCGCGAACGCAACGCAGTCCAAGCACGAGTACTATTCGTCCATTCAATCATGCCTGCCGCATTTAGTTAAAGTTCAGTTAATGCCAGCCAGAAGCGACGTGCTGGAACTAGAAATTTCCATTGCGTCGTATGTCATCAATAGCTTGGCCGCAGACAATATGACCCAGTTTCAGTTGCCAAGCACGAACGGCTACAAAGTGCTAAATCTAGGGCAGATAGGGCCACAGGCTGTGACTCCACAACAAGTGGCACCGCCTCAACCCAACTATCCACAAAATTCGTTTCGCGGAGTTTCATCGGAGGGATTGATTCGTCGCTGAGACACGATGATGCATCTTTTTCTCCCCCTCGCCCTTTTTAGGGGGTCGGCGGATGAGGGGTCGCATGTCTGGCAAGCCTCCGGTTCAGTCATTTGTTTAGGTTCCTGAAACGAGGCGGAGCAGTATATTAACCTTAGGAAATCAAATCAAAACAATGCAAAACCCCTCACCCCAGCCCCTCTCCGCTAAAAGGGGCGAGGGGAGCAAGCACAAAGCGTTTAGTACGGAATAGAGTGTAATCATGGGCATTCCTTGGATTTCGAAATCGACGATTCGCAAGAAATTGCTCGTTTCTATGGTCGTGCTCGGACTTGTTATCGCTGTTCTCGGATACAGCAGCTTTCGCGGCGTGTACGCCTATCGCGATCTCGCGACTACGTTGAGCAGTCGCGCTTCTGAGATGCCCTTTACCGCGGAATTGACTCGATCTATCGACGAACTGCGGCTTGCGTTTCAGCAGATGGATTTGAGTGACGAGTCGGAGTACGTAGTTTCTCTCAAGCAATTGGATATAGGGCTCCGCTTGATGGAAGCGCTGAAAAGCCAGCGCCAGTTCAGCGAAAAATTGCACCACGTTCGCGTCGTTCTCGCAACCTATAAATCGCGTTTGGAACAATCCGATATCGATGACCCTTTCTTGTCCGATCTGACTGAGGAATTTGCGACGTCGGCCGAGTTGACTGAAATCCTTAACGCGATCTCGCTCCGGCATTTCATTCTGCTTGAAACGCATAAGGTGGACAAAGCGTTGCAGCAGATGCAGGACCTCGAACGACTCTCTAGGCTAGCGCACAAGCTGCCGACCTACTTTGGCGATCGTATGGCGAGTTTCAAGGAAGAAGTCCGTTCTCGCTATCGGACCTGGATTATTCTCGCTTGGAGCAGTGCGATCTTGGCTACGTTTTTGCTCGTTGGCCTCATACTCTACGCTCGCATCGCTGTCATTAAGCCTTTCAAGGAACTCTTGGCCGGCTCACGACGAGTCGCAGCCGGAGACTTCGCACATCGCATACAAATCGATAGCCAGGACGAACTTTCGGAGCTGGCTGATGCAATCAATTTGGGGGCAGCGAGTTTCCTAAGCATCCAGCGCGATCTCAACGATCAAGTGCGAGAGCGATCCCAGGAAGTTATTCGCAACGAACAGCTTGCTAGCGTTGGTTTCTTAGCGGCAGGCGTGGCTCATGAAATAAACAATCCGCTAGCTTCGATCGCTTGGAGCGCAGAGGCGCTCGAGTCCCGACTCCACCGAATCCTTCATCCAGTCACAAACAATGATGAGAATTCCGACGATGCGCCATCATCTGGCTTCGATCTGGATACATTACGATCCTATTTGTGCCGAATTCAAGACGAGGCCTTTCGATGCAAGGGAATTACCGAGAAGCTGCTGGACTTTTCTCGACTGGGGACCGAACAACGCAAGCTTTCGATCGACATGAATGAGATTGTGGGCGACGTGGTGGATATGGTACGACACCTAGGTCAATTCCGAAATAGAAGAATCGAATTTCAACCTCGCCCGATGCCGATGATCGCGTGGGCTAGTCCTCAAGAAATGAAGCAAGTGGTATTGAACTTGCTCACGAACTCGTTGGAATCCTTGGATCCGGCTAGGAATGATGGGTGCGTTTCCATAACGCTTGAGGCATTGCACGACTCGGTTCGATTGGTGATTGAAGACAATGGATGCGGCATGACCGAAGAGGTTTTGCTACATCTTTTCGAGCCGTTCTTCACACGCAGACGAGATGGTCGAGGAACGGGCCTCGGTTTACCCATTACCAGCCGGATTATCGCAGACCACGGAGGCCGAATTACTCCCAAAAGCCAAGGACCAAACTGCGGTACTCGATTCGAAGTGATTTTGCCCAATCAACCTGCCAGCAACCAAACTTATGACAACACCAACGAAAAAACCGCAGCCTAGCCAGCTCTCCATTTTGTTTGCCGATGACGAGCCATCGCTGCAAGAGTTGATGCGTATGGAGCTGCCACATTTGGGGCATCGCGTCACCGTTTGCCCCGACGGATATACGGCGGTCGCCGCGCTAGAACGCGAATCGTTTGACTGCATTATCGTGGACTTGGACATGCCGGGAATGAATGGCATCCAGGTGATCGAACGCGCAGCAACCCTTTCACCGAAAACCGAAGCGATCGTTCTCACCGGCAAGCAGTCGCTGGAGTCGGCAGTGTCTGCTTTGCGATTTGGCGTGATCGATTACTTAAGCAAACCTTGTCGGCTTACCGAACTTCAATCCTTGTTGCAACGGGTTGCGGCTCGACGTGAGCTCAAGCGCAACTCTGCAGCACTCGAAAAGGAATCCGAATCCTCGCCATCCGCTGCACCAAAACTAATCGGCAGCTCGAATGCGATGCAAGAAGTTTTGACATTGATACGCAAAGTCGCGCGCACTCAGAGCACCGTACTCATCCGAGGCGAAACAGGCTGCGGCAAAGAGTTAGTAGCTCGGGCACTACATGACCAGAGTACGAGAAGCGGCAATGCGTTCGTCGCCGTCAACTGCGGTGCGTTGCCAGAGAACTTGATCGAAAGCGAACTCTTCGGGCACAAGAAAGGGGCCTTCACTGGGGCCGATGCACAACGTGAAGGGCTCTTCGAAGTTGCCAGCGGGGGCACGATTTTCTTGGACGAGATCGGCGAGTTGCCACTGGCTATGCAAGCGAAATTGCTTCGCGTTTTGGAAAGCGGCGATATTCGTCGAGTCGGCGACAATCAAACCTTCCATGTGGACGTTCGCGTTGTTTGCGCGACGCACCGCGACGTAGAAACCATGGTGGAGTCGGGTGCGTTTCGCGAAGACTTGATGTTTCGAATCAATGCGTTTGAGATACACGTCCCGTCGTTGCGAGACCGGATGGAAGATGTGATGCCGCTTGCTCGCCATTTGTATATGCGTCATCGACCTGAGCATGCCTCGATTGCAAATATCTTTGCCGACGAGACGATCGCCGTTTTCAAGCAACATCCTTGGCCGGGTAACGTGCGAGAGTTGGCCAATGTGGTCGAACATGCGACGATCCTTTGCGATCAGCCACCGATCTTGCCTGAGCATTTGCCACGTCACTTCGGAGACAAACGTGCGAAGCGGGAGATCAAGGCAGCGTGCATTGCTTCGAACCCATTGAGTCTTAAGGAAATGGAGTCGCTCGCGGTCCAAGAAGCGATCCAACGTCATCAAGGCAACAAGCCAGCCGCAGCCGAAGAGCTTGGAATCAGTCTCAAAACGCTTTACAACAAACTCAACCAAAGCGATTTGGCCAACAAAAAGGCTGGGTGAAGCCCCCTTTGTTCGCGGAACGGCGCAAGCCGTCCGGTGAGGGGATCGGCAGAATGAAAAGTGCCGTAAGATGGGACCATTGTCCCGTCCGTTGATTCGTACGCTTCCTTCGCAGAGAGAAGGGCGACAATGTCGCACGTCGCTCCGAGGCTGTGATTTTATTAACCGGAAGCCTGAGCGAGGGATTGCAGCTGGCCCCTCGCTCACGCTTCGGGTTGTGATGTTGTCACCATCAATAGATATTCTCAAAAAATCACAGCCGCTCAGCGACGTAAGCGTGCTCCCAAAAAGCACATCCAACTCCAGTATAGCCCTGCTGGAATTGTCTCTGTTTGTCCTCGAAAGCATCCCTTATAATGCGGAATCAATCCGATTTCATGCAAACCTATTTGTCTCGCAAACCTTTACTTAATAACGACTTATGACATCGCAGCCCATCCTTCCAGCTTCCGAAGCCTCGCGCCCTCTCTACTTAGGAATCGACGTGGGCGGAACGGGTATGAAAGTGGGTGTTGTGGATGACAACGGGAGAGCGCTTGGGTTTACTTCGATTCCCACCGAGGAGCCGCGTGGCCCAGTCGATGCCATGCAACGCATCGCTTCGGCCTCTGCAGAGCTCCTCGCCTCGATCGGACTGTCGCAAAAAGACATCGTGCGTGTCGGTTTGGGAACTCCCGGAAGCCAGGATATCCCAAAAGGAATGCTCATCGAACCGCCCAACCATCCGCATTGGCACCATTTCCCAATCGTAAAGTGCTTGGAGGACGCGATCGGCTTGCCTGTCTCTTTCGCAAACGATGCCAATGCTGCCGCATTTGGGGAATTTTGGGTCGGCACAGGTGCTGTTTATAGTAGTATGGTCCTACTGACTCTTGGGACCGGTGTCGGCGGCGGAATCATCATCGACAATCAACTGGTAGTCGGTCACAACAGTTTCGGCGGCGAATGCGGCCACATGATCATCGACCCTAGCCCTAACGCAAGGCTTTGTGTGTGGGGCGGAGGTCGTGGCCATTTGGAGGCCTATGCTAGTGCAAGCGCCGTGGTCCAACGAGCCAAAGAAGAACTTGCTGCTGGTGCGGCGAGTTCTCTTTCCGCGGAAGTTGCAAAGCTTACGACCAAGAAGATTTTCGAAGCTGCTACGTCAGGTGATGCATTCAGTTTGAAGATCATTGATGAAACGGCGGACTATCTGGCACTCGGAATTGCCACCATTGTCCATACCTTGGACCCTGGCCTGATTGTCTTGGGTGGAGCGATGAATTTTGGCGGCACCCAGTCGCCTATTGGAATGCAGTTCCTTAAGCGAATCGGAGAAGCGTTTCGAAAGCGCAGCTTTGAGTACGTCGCTAACGGCACCAAGATCGAGTTCGCATCGTTGGGTGGCGACGCTGGCTATCTCGGAGCAGCAGGCATCGCTCGCATGGAATTCAAGAAGCTGGCTACCTAATTGCAAACCTTTGCAAATCGATCCACAAAATAGAACGAAACAGAGTACTAGGATTTACGCATGATCACGGGCGGCAAACATGGTGGCCAACAATTGGGAGAAATGCCCACGGCCAAAATTCGAAACTTTTGCATCATCGCGCACATCGATCACGGCAAGAGCACCCTTGCGGACCGACTCCTCGAACGCACCGGCACCGTTGAAACGCGAAAAATGAAAGAACAGCTTCTCGATGGCATGGACCTTGAGCGTTCTCGCGGTATCACCATCAAAGCCAAATCGGTCTCTCTCAACCATTGGCACAAAGGGGAACTGTACGAACTGAATTTGATCGATACCCCTGGCCACGTCGACTTCCAATACGAAGTCTCGCGTGCATTGACTTGTTGCGAAGGTGCATTGCTGTTGGTGGATTCCTTTCAAGGAGTCGAGGCCCAAACCGTGGCTAACGCTTACGCGGCCATGGAACATGAATTAAAAATCATTCCCGTCATCAACAAGATCGACTTGATGCACGCCCGCGTTGACGAAGTCACAACGGAGATGGAACAAAGCCTAGGCATCGACCCAACTGAAATAGTAAAGTGCTCGGGCAAAGCCGGCATTGGTATCGATGAATTGCTGGAAGCGATCGTTGAACGCATTCCACCACCGGTTGGCGATCGAACCGCTCCGCTTAAAGCGATGGTGTTCGATTCACTGTACGATGACTACCGCGGAGCCATCACCTACGTGCGAGTCATGGAAGGCAAAGTCAAAAAGGGCGACAAAGTTCGCTTCTTAGGCGTCGGAGTCAATTACGACGTGCTCGAGATCGGGCAGTTTATTCCCCATCGGATGCCCGTCGATTCGCTTTTGGCAGGTGAAGTCGGGTACCTCATTTGTAACATTAAATCGCTGAAGGATGTTCGGATCGGCGATACGGTAGCCATGGCCAACGATAGCAAGGCGGTGGCTTTAGCTGGTTACAAGCCTCCAAAACGGATGGTCTATTGCGGGCTATATCCGAGCGACGGCCAAGAGTTCACCGAGCTCCGGGATGCCCTCGAAAAACTCTCGATCAACGACCCGTCTTTTGATTTTGCTCCCGAGTCCAGCGAAGCACTTGGCTTCGGATTTCGATGCGGTTTTCTGGGGCTGCTTCACATGGAAATCATCCAGCAGCGACTTGAGAATGAATGCGATGTCGATCTCGTTCAAACGGCCCCGAACGTCACCTATGAGATCGTCAAGCGAGACGGAACGACTGTGGAAATCCACCGACCGCAGGAAGTGCCCGACTCATGCGACATCGAAGAGTTTCGTCAGCCGATTGTCCGCGTGAACTTCGTGTTGCCAATCGAGTACATCGGAGTTGTCATGAAGCTGTCGCAGGATCGGCGTGGTATTTTACGCGGCAACGAGTATCTGTCCGGAACACGTGCGCTCGTCAGCTACGATTTGCCTCTCGCAGAAGTTATCTATGATCTACATGACAAGCTCAAGAGCGTGACACGCGGCTATGGCACGATGGACTATGAGATCATCGGCTACGAGCCGGCAAACCTGGTTCGAATGGACATCCTCGTGAATGGCAATCGGGTCGATGCGCTCAGCATTATCTGCGACACCGCAGACTCAGAACGCCGCGGTCGGGCCGTTGTGAAGAAGCTCAAAGAAGAAATCGATAGGCACATGTTTGAAGTCGCAGTTCAAGCAGCCATCGGCTCGCGAATCATCGCTCGCGAAACGGTTGCCGCTATGCGAAAGAATGTAACGGCCAAGTGTTACGGCGGCGACATTTCTCGAAAGAAGAAGCTTTGGGCGAAGCAAAAAGAAGGCAAGAAGCGAATGAAATCGATCGGTTCGGTCGACATTCCTCAAAAGGCATTTATGGCGATCTTGGACACAGGTGCGGAAAAATAGTATGGTTCGAGAACGCAAAATCATTCCATCCGAGCCCGATGATGACGATGACGGCAAAGGGGACGACAAAAACGAAGTGAATGCCGGACAAGGTAACTCTCCTCCACCATCGAGCCATGTTCCAGGCTCTGGCATCATGGCACCGGGTGAAAATGATGTCGTCCTACGTCCCAAACGCATTGCCGACATGGTTGGCCAGCAGGAGGTCATGGACGTTATCCAAATCGCTATGGATGCTGCCAAAAAACGCAACGAGCCTCTTGGGCACATTCTTTTTGACGGCCCGCCAGGCCTAGGAAAAACCACGTTTGCAACCTGTATCCCGCGCGAGATGGGGGTCAAGGTCGACATGACCAGCGGCCCGGTACTTAAAGCGCCCAAGGAAATGATTCCGTATCTGACGAATCTGGAGCATGGCTCCGTACTGTTCATCGACGAAATTCATCGATTGCCTAAACCGGTCGAAGAGTTTCTCTACACTGCCATGGAAGACTTCCGCATCGACATCATTTTGGGCGAAGGGGTCAACGCGAGAACGCTCAATTTGCAACTACAACCTTTTACGCTCATCGGTGCCACAACGCGAGCGGGGATGCTAAGTGCACCATTGCGCGATCGGTTTCTCATTCGTCAGCATTTGGGCTATTACTCCGTCGACGAGTTGATTGAAATTCTGTCTCGCAACGCCAAGAAGCTTAACGTTACGTTGAACTCCGACGCGGCCGTTGAGATTGCAAAGCGAGCCAGGGGAACCCCTCGCATTGCCAACAACCGATTCCTTTGGGTTCGTGATTACGCGATGAGCAAGGCGGATGGCAAGGTAAATCTCGACATTGCCAAGCGAGCGTTGGAAATGATGGGCATCGACGAGATTGGCCTCGATCGACAAGATCGTCGGTACTTGGAAACGCTCATCCGCGTTTTCAATGGCGGGCCTGCTGGTGTGGAAGCCATTGCGCATACAATGAGTGTTTCGGCTGATACGCTCGAGGATGAAGTCGAGCCGTTTTTGCTGCGAAGCGAGTACGTGATTCGGACCCAGCGTGGACGCTGCGCAACAGCCAAGGCATATGAGATGCTCAAACTGTTCAACCCAAACAAAGACGCTTAAATTCTGTGACTATCAACCGAAGGGCGTTAGCCCAGTGTTGCGAGGCTCTTCGAGCCGTGATTTATGGTACTAGGCACATTCCATGTGCCGTCCGCAATTCAAAAACCTCTGGTTTTTTGGCTACGGCACACGGAGAGGCTGTTCCTACCTGGGCGTGCCACACTGCGCTACCTAAATACAAAGCGTTACGGACTCCTTATGGCAATGGGCCAGCGACCGGAATCATTTGCGGCAGCAAGTAAGCTTGAGTCGCGACGACCACGCCGACCATAATGGCAAGGACAATGCTGTGAAGGAAAACGTATCGGAGAATTGTTCCCTCCTGCCCGCGCTGATTGGTTGCGACGCTGGCTACGACGAGAGATTGTGCGTCGATCATTTTGCCCATGACACCGCCTGAGCTATTGGCTGCGGCAGCTAGAATCGGAGAGATTCCAACTCGCTCGGCGGTAATCTGCTGCAAGTTTCCGAACATGACGTTGGAGGAAGTGTCGCTGCCGGTAAGTGCAACACCCAACCAACCGAGCAATGGTGAAAAGAATGGGAACAGAACTCCTGTACTTGCAAAGGCCAGTCCCATCGAAGCGTCCAGTCCGCTGTATTTAGTGGTGTAACCCAGCGCTAACATAACGGCGATCGTGACGAGCGAAATGGTCGTTCGCTTTAAAGTTTTAAGAAAGAGCGACGCCAATGATCCTGGTGAGAGTCCAAGCAATGTTCCTGAAATAATCGATGCTATGAAAAGTGCTGTGCCGGTTGCGGACAACCAATTTAACTCATAGGTGGCTTTTTCAGGTGTTGGGACTGCTACGATGGGTTGATCGCGTATGACCTGGAGGTGCAAACCAGGCACTTGAATTTCAGGCCCTTTTTCCACTGCGTGTTGAGCATAGGGTTTCAGTTTCGACCAAGCGTTGAGTTGGTTTTTGGCTTGTGGTAGCCCCCAAGCGAACACCATTACCGAGAGAACAAGCCAAGGGATCCAAGCGATGCAGGCTTGACGAAGCGAGGGCGTAACCTCGTCGATTGCAGCCGGTTCGTCCTCAAACCGCCAAGTCTTTTTGGGTTGCCAAAACCGGAGCAAGCCAACGAGTGCGGCTATCGAGACGATAGCGCTGATCACGTCCACCAGCCATGGTCCATGGTAGTTGCTCACCAGAAATTGCATGAGACCAAAGCTAAGCCCTGCGGCCAAGCAAGCCGGCCAAACCTCGATCATGCCTCGCCAACCTGCCATCACCCAAATTAACCAGAATGGTATTAGCAGGGAGAAGAAGGGTAATTGGCGTCCCACCATCATGCTAAGCGAATCGAGCGGCAGTTCCGTCACTTTGGCTAGAACTATTATTGGAGAGCCGAGAGCCCCGAACGCAACCGGTGCCGTGTTCCCGATAAGGGACAGGCCGGCGGCAGGAAGCGGTTTGAAGCCCAGTCCGATGAGCATGGCGGCCGAGATAGCGACGGGCGTTCCAAACCCGGCTGCACCCTCGATAAAGGCCCCGAAGCTAAAGGCAATCAATAGAACTTGGATGCGTCGGTCATCTGCAAGACCTGCGATCGAACGTTTTAGAACTTCGAATTGGCCAGTCGCAACGGAAATGTCGTAAGTGAAGATCGCGGTCAACACAATCCATCCGATTGGGAACAGACCGTATGCCGCACCGTTGGCAGCCGCAGCGAGCGCGAGTGTGGTCGGCATCTTGAACAGTCCAATGGCTACTAACAACGAGACGGCTAACCCCGCAAGTGCAGCGTAATGAGCTTTCACGTGAAAGCCCGCGAGTAGTCCAAGCAGTACAAAGATTGGTAAAGCGGCAAAGACTGCGGACAAAAGGATGTTCCCAAACGGGTCGTACTGTTGAGTCCATGGGATCATATTGGAATTCGGCAGGTCGAACGCAGGAGAGGGGGCCGTCGGGGCTGTTCGTCAGTCGGGGATATTCGTCAGCCGTTACACTTTCGAAAGATTCGCACCGAGCAAACCAACCTTGATGCCGTTTTGATTCAACACTCCGGTTGCTTTTTGGTTGACTATCAGTAAAACGATCAAACCAATGCAGGGCACGAGTGAAAGAATACCAAGCAGTATCCCTGATCCGGTCCCATACACCTTAATCGCGAGCAAGAAGACGAATACCGCGCCAACGATCCCAGCAATCAGGACAGGAATACCAACAAGCGGGCGAATTTCTGGTGGTAGAACGAATTGCCCAGCGACTGCGATTAGGTAAAACAGGATGCAAACCAAGATACCTTTCTGGTACTTCGCAACGCTGCGAAGATCCTCGCGTGTCCCGCTGAGCACTCCGATTGCAGTAGACTCGGTCTGAGGTAGTAGAGGGGTTTCATAAGGATTACTGGTCATTTGCGTCTCTTTTGTGAAATGGCGCTCGGGGGAGTGGAAGCATACAATCGCAGCAGAGCCAGAATTTAGCATAAAGCGGGCTTAGTGTGGCAACGGCCGTCGGAAACGCGAGTTCGATTTAAGAAAGCTCGAGATTCTAGGATAGATATACTCAGCATGGCACCTTCTGTATACTTGTCGCTATCCAGCATCGCATGATGTTAGTGCCGCAACTCGCATAGACTTCAGAACTAGCACCTAAAACCTTACACCCAATATCCCTCATGAAACCTATTGTTCAAATCTCTCTGGACCTTACCGACATCGACGAAGCGCTCGAGACTGCCGCGATGGCGATGCGAGCTGGCGTCGATTGGCTTGAAGCTGGAACACCGTTGATCCTGGCCGAGGGGTTGCATGGGATTCGGGCACTACGAGCGGCGTTTCCAACCACACCCATCATCGCGGATCTCAAGACGATGGACGGCGGGTACCTCGAAGCACAAATGATGGCTGGTGCCGGTGCGACGCACGTGGTCGTTATGGCTCGGGCACATGAAGAAACGATTCGGTGCGTAGTCAAGGCCGGCAAAGATTTCGGAGTGAAGGTAATGGGCGATAACATGGTTTGTCCCGATATGGTCGCCGGAGCAAAATGGCTCGAGGATCTCGGCTGCGACTATGTCATCCATCATATTGGTTATGACGAACGCAGAGGAATCGCCGCCCGAGGGCTTCGTATGCCAAGCCCATTGGATCAGCTTCGACAAGTGGCCGACGCCGTCAAGATTCCGGTCCAGGCGGTTGGCGGACTTACTTTGGAACAAGCGATTCAGTGCCCAGTCTACGGAGCGCCCCTAGTCGTACTCGGAGCGCCTCTGACCATCGACGCAGACGCCTTCAAAACCGCAAGCGGCGATTTGGAAGCTTCTTTAAGAAGGATCTGCGAAGCCATCCGAGGCAACACACCAAGCATTTGCGACGTTGAAGGGGCGACTTAGCCCGTCGCGTCGACGCATTCGGGCTAAGTCACAAATACTTGGTGTGCTTAAGCCCATGTGCTGCGCGACTAAGAATATTCGTTGCCATAAATCCAGAGACTCTGAGCCTGCCACCCGCCTATATGATTCATTCGGTCTTTTCATATAATGCTCAATCATACGTGGCAATTACGTGATCGCAGGAATATATTGAATGTTCACCTCTGGGTTGTTGGGGGATCGATTTTTGAAATATATATTCCTGATGAAAGAACGTGATGACTAACGACAATAGTTTGGGGTCCACCAAATTCAAGGACGTTTTTCGAAACGAACTCGATTGGATTGAAAAAAGACGCATCGAACTTCGCAATAGTCATAAACTTCCAGAGGCGTCCAATTTAAACCATTCAAACCCACTCGACGCAACAAGTATTGCACAAGCATCCAAGGATGGGCTTCATGCTTTAGAATCCGAAGCCGTAAAGGCCGATCTATGTGGCCTAGCAATCTCTGGAGGCGGAATCCGAAGCGCGACGTTTAGCCTTGGAGTGCTTCAAGGATTAGCAGCCACTGGCCTATTGCCTCGCTTTGACTACTTATCTACTGTGTCCGGTGGTGGTTTTATTGGGTCTTGGTTTTCGGCGTGGGTGAATCGCGAAGGCTTCGATGAAGTCTCCACAAAGCTACTCCCACCAAGTCGGCAAAAGGCCGGCAAGTCTTTAGATGTCGAACCCGAGGCCATTCGACACCTGCGGCTTTACAGCAACTATCTAGCACCGCGACCGGGCCTGTTCTCGTTTGATGGTTGGGTTCTAATCGCCATTAGCCTGCGCAACTTGCTGCTAAATCAGTTCGTCTTGCTCTTAGCTATGCTGGGGGTATTTGTTGGCATCAGAACAATCGTTGAAGCCTTTTCAATTGTCCATTCGAATTTTACAGCCACTGGGCATTGGCTAGTATCCGCGGTAGGGCTGGTGTCATTGCTGATTGCAATGGTGGGTGCAGCCTATTTTGCGCCGGGCGGTATTGCTAAAAAGCGTTTTCGTTTTACCCTTCCACGATTTTGGCTGCTATGCGTCGTTCCGTGGTCGCTTTCTGCCGTCTTTGCATCAATGTTATTCGTTTCTCAAAATGCAGGCGATTGGTTTTGCAGCGTCAACTACGTCACTAACGTTGGCAAAACGATGTTAGTGTTTGGGATAGTGCACACTCTGCTGGGTTGTATTGCATTTAGTCAACGCGTGCATGCCGCATGGGTTGGTGCGATCACTGGAATGGGTGGCGGCTTAGTACTGTTTTTGATGTGGAGCCTTCTGTACGAATATGCAGCACAACTCAAGGTCACTGTCGCGGCCGTCGCAACGTTTGGTGTACCGCTCTCGCTTTTGACGTACGTATTGACGAATTTTCTGATGGTTGGATTGTGCGGTCCGCGACTTTCGGAGCTGGAGAGAGAGTGGTGGTCAAGCCTGAATTCTCGCTTGATGATGATTGCTGCAGGTTGGGCCGCTGTGTTTTTCCTTTCCGTCTATGGCCCATGGCTTTTCGGTCAAGCGATAAAACTAAGCGGTCCTTGGTATATATATCTAACCGGAACTGCTGGAATCGGTTGGGTGACTGCTTTGTTAGCTGGACTCAAGGCATCGCAAAGTGCTGCCACAAGTTCGTCGAGCCGCGGAGGATTAAGGGAAAATCTGGCTCACCTAGCCCCCGTACTTTTCCTGATTACTTTAACGCTGGGCATTTCTGTTTTCGCAACCTGGGTTGCGTACGATGTCTACGCGCTCGCATTTCGGGGGGAAAATTTGACCAAAAGCAATACCGGATTTTGGGATCAAAAAGAATGCTTATTGACAGAACTGCAGACGCCTGTTGCCTCGTTCCCTGAAAATGGACTATGGGGAATACATTTTTCAGCCATATGGACACTCTTAGCAAGCACCGTCTTGCTTGCGGTTGGCTCACACGTGCTCGGGCACTTTGTCGGCGTAAACACGTTCTCGCTACAAAATCTTTATGCCAATCGGCTCGTGCGTTGCTACTTGGGCGCTTCTAAGAAAAAGCGAGATCCCGACCCAATCGTGAACATGGATCTCGATGATGACCTTCCCATCTCGAAGCTGTTTCCAGGAACGGAAGTCGAGAACACAAAAGATGACGACGGAAAATTAGTACCCAAGGAGGATCCAAAAGACCGATTAGAAAATGGGAAGTGGGGACCAATCCATATCATCAATGGTGCGCTGAATCAGAAAGCGAGTGCCATTCGCTCAAAGGGTGGCCGCAATAAAGATGGCGAGTACTCCAAAGCGGAAGAGAAGGCAGAGAAACTTCAATTTATTGAGCGACAAGCAGAGTCGTTTGTATTCACGCCCTTGTATTGTGGCAGCGAAGCGACGGGTTATTGTCGATCGAATCAATTCGCTGGTGATGTAAAAATAGGAACTGCGGTCGCGGTCTCCGGTGCGGCGGTTTCGCCTAACATGGGTTACCATTCATCGCCAGCGATCACGGCGCTTCTGACCGTATTCAATATTCGATTGGGGGCGTGGTTTGGAAATCCGCGTTGCAAAACAAGAACCGATCCGAATCCAGCTGCGAGTGCTTGGTTGTTGTTGTCTGAACTCGCAGGTATCACTGATGCGGAAAGCGACCATGTTTACGTTTCTGACGGCGGTCATTTCGAAAACATGGGGGTCTACGAATTGATTCGACGCCGATGTCGTTTCATCCTTGCGATCGACGTCGGTGCGGATCCTCAATTTCACGAAAATGTTGGGCGAGTCATTCGCCAAGTTCGAATCGATTTCGGAATTAACATCGACGTCGACATGTCACCCGTCTCACCCGGACCAAATGGTCGGTCCCAGTCGCATGTCGTCGTCGGGCGGATTCATTATGGAGATGTGAATCGATCAGCGAACGCCAAGGATGAGGACCTGAACGATCCAAATTATAATCGTGAACAGAACCATGGCATCATTGTTTGGGTCAAGAACTCTCTGACTGGGGATGAACCGGGGGATCTTGCCAATTATGCTGCTATGAATCCAACGTTTCCATACGACACCACCACAGATCAATTCTTCAGCGAATCCCAGTTTGAGTCGTATCGCATGCTCGGAGTCCATTCCACGTTGCGAAGCATCGTGCTTCCGAGCGAGCAAAACGTTCAATCAGCATTTCGCTGCGCTGGGGCTTCGCAGGTTGCGATAGCCAGTCGTTCGATGGCCGAGAGCGTCGGGGCATTGACAACAGACACTATCTTCAAAGCGATTTATGAATATTGGTTAACCAAGCCAGCCGAGTTTGTGGCAGGTTATTTTCAGGAAAACATGGCCTACGCAAAGATTCAGTCGTCGCTCCGTCAGGACGACAAACTTCGTAGGCTCGCGATGGAGTTGTATGGAACTGAAAAGGAAAGGCACGAAGCATCGGAGGTTACAACGCCAAAAAATAAGTTTGAGGAACGACTCATGGTCAACGAGATGTTTACGATGCTTCAAAGCGTCTTCTTCGTCCTCGACCTAGAGCGTCAAAGTCTGCACCCAATTCACTCCGGCTGGATGGGAGTCATTCGAAATTGGTCAAAATCACACAGCTTTAGAGGATTTTGGGCAGATGAAAACTCAACAACAAAAAACGGACTTTTCCGGGAATACAGCCCTTCCTTCTGTCGCTTCATCGACAAAATCATGAATGAATAACAATCCATGAGCCTTTCTCGCAACGCACCGCAAACGTTCTCATGCGTGCAGCGGAATGTGATTTTTTAACACGACGCGCAAGCTAGTGAATGGTCACCGGTTTTCACTAGCTTGCGCGTCGTGGTAGGTAGACTGAAAGACTTGGCATACCGCGCGACGTTGTATACCAAGATGGGGTCTCAAGGCATTCGTGCGGTCCTTATTCCAGCGGGCTAGTTTTGAACTTTTAACAACGTGGTTACTTCTTCGGGCGACAAGACGCGGTCGAAGATCATGAGCTCATCTAGGTCGCCGATGTATTCTAGTCCTAACATGATCGCTGCCTTCTTTGGGTCCCAAGTGAACTTCATCGGCTGCTGCAATGAGCCTATCTGCTTGCCATCGACATAGAGCGTTGATGTTGCAGGTTGACCGTCCGCCGCATTGATCCCTGTAAAGGTAAATGCCACATGCTTCCAGGCTTCGCGTGTAAAGCCCGGTTTCTTCAGCGTGACCATGGGACGTTTTTCGACTGGCCATTTTTCCCAAACGACATTTTCTGGATTCCAAAACCGCAAATCGGAAAAGACACCCAAACGAAAGTCGCGAGGTAGATCCTTGTCAAAGTCGACGAACAACGCAGCATCGTTCCACGCTTTTTCCGTAATCTGAATAGGGTCGCAATGGCCGGGTTCAAGATCTTTATCTGGGTCCAGCCGCATCCAAAAGCCAACCGTTCCGGACCAGTCTTTGGATTGATAAGGCATGGCTTCCCCTTTGTAGCAGATGACCTGCGGAGATTTTTTGCCGAACCGAAGGCAATCGCCTTGCTTGCCCTCACCTTGGGCGATCGATACATCGGGACGAGAGATGCCAGCAGTCCATTCCTTCCGGGCCATGGATTCCACAGTGTAAAGCTTGCCATCGCCGCTGGCAACCTTTGCATCGCCAGTGCCATCGAAGCTAGCATGAAAGCGAAGTGACTTCATGGCATTGGCTCGCACTGGGTCTTGCGAGAGCGAGGTGGCGGCAGTCAGGTTCGATAGGGCCAACGCGACAAATAGGGCGAGGGCATTCGATGGCGAAGTGGTACAGAGCATCTTATATTCTTCCGTTCCTAATAGGCTGTTGATTTGATACGTTAAAGGTAAGTGAACCGACGGCGCTAGCCGCGGGCTGCAGTTTAGTTTACTTTTCCATCTATTCAGGCCTGAAGCTAGCGCTTTCGGTTCACAAAGTGAGTGCCATTTGGCTTGCGCCGTTCCGCTAGTAATGTGAATGCCATTGGACGTTAGGAGTCGAATTAATCTTTGTCGGAACGCAATACGGAGATGAAAGCTTTCTGAGGGATATTGACGCTGCCAAATTGCTTCATTTTAGCTTTACCCTTTTTCTGCTTTTCGAGTAGCTTGTTCTTACGAGTCACGTCCCCGCCGTAGAGTTTGGCCGTAACGTCTTTTCGGAAGGGCTGGATGGTCGCACGCGCGATGATTTCACCACCGATTGCACCTTGGATCGGGATTTTGAATTGGTGGCGAGGAATCGCTTCGGCGAGTTGTTCGCAATAGTGCAATGCTCGCGTGCGAGATTTGTCGCGGTGCACCAAATACGAAAGCGCATCGATCGGTTCTTTGTTGACCAAGATATCAACCTTGACGATGTCGGTCGCGCGGTACTCGATCGGCTCGTAGTCGAACGATCCGTAGCCTCGGGTAATCATCTTTAGCTTTCCGTAGAAATCAAAGAGGACTTCACCGAGTGGCATTTCGCTTTTGACTTCGACGCGACCAGCAGACAAGTAGTTCATCGTTTGGCTGTCTGAACGATGTTCGCGGCATAGTTCCATCACGGGCCCAACGTATTCCTCTGGAATGAGGATCGATGCCTTGATGTAAGGTTCGGTGGTCGATTCGATCGACATTGGGTCGGGCCAATAGCTTGGGTTGTCAACGTCGAGGGTTGTCCCGTTTTTCAATTCCAATTTGTACTTCACCGACGGAGCGGAGATAACAAGACCTAAGTCGAATTCTCGTTGGAGTCGTTCTTGAATGACGTCCAAATGAAGTAGTCCGAGAAACCCGCACCGAAATCCGAAGCCAAGTGCTGCGGAACTATCCTTCTCGAAAGTTAAGGCGGCGTCGTTGATGGCCAGTTTTTCGAGGGCTTTGGTCAAATCCTGGTATTCGTCCGTGCTCATTGGATAGATGGATGAGAAAACGACCTGCTTGGCTTTTTTGTAACCGGGGATCGGATCGGTTGCTTGTCTATGGAGATGTGTGAGCGTATCGCCGATTTCGATGTCTTGAACGCTTTTAACACCTGCGACAACGTAACCGACCTCACCCACGCTCAGTTGTTTTTTGGGGATGAGTTTGATTTGATTGTAGCCCAATTCATCGACTTTGTAGTCGCGACCCGCATGCATGAAGTGAATGGTCTCACCCGTTTTGAGTGTCCCTTCTTTGACACGAATTTGGAGAATAACGCCTCGGTAAGTATCAAAATGGGCGTCGAATACCAACGCTTTCAACGGTGCTTCGGGATCGCCTTGAGGGCACGGGAGTTTCTCGACGATGCCCTCTAGAACATCCGTGATTCCGACTCCGGTCTTGGCTGAAACTGGAATGGCGGCGAATGGATCGAGGCCAAGGTCGGCGTCGATTTCTTCGCGGACTTTTTCTACGTTGGCGGCGGGGAGATCAATCTTATTGATTACCGGTAGCAACGTTAGGTTGTATTCTAAGGCGAGGTAGAGGTTCGCAACCGTCTGCGCTTCGACTCCTTGGGAGGCATCGACGACGATCAACGCTCCATCGCAAGCCATGAGCGAACGCCGAACTTCGTGAGAGAAATCGACGTGGCCGGGGGTGTCGATTAAGTTCAGCAGGTAGTCTTTGCCGTCGGAGGCTTTGTAGGACAGCGAGATCGAGTTGCTCTTGATCGTGATGCCACGTTCCCGCTCGATATCCATCGAATCGAGGATTTGGTCGTGAAATTCGCGTTGAGTCACGCCGCCGCACGCTTGGATCAATCGATCTGCCAACGTCGATTTGCCGTGATCGATATGGGCGATAATGCAAAAGTTCCGGATATATTTCATACGTTGCGTTCGAATGGGGAAATTGGGCCTGTTGGCTCGGTTTTTTGCGATTGTCAGGCTGTCAGGCTGTCAGATACCAGTCATAGTTTGAGACCATTGTCCCGAACGAATCGAAGGACGGGACATTGGCCCCATCCTACGGACCTTTTCAATCTGCCGATCGCCTCACAATCATAGAGTAAGGAGCCCGCAAGTAACAGGCGAACGAAAACCTATGGTATCTACGGCTTTCTCGGTTAGAATCCGTCTTCGACCAAAATCTCTAAGCACTCGGTAATGAGAAAATCGCAATGGGCAGAAGTTTCGAAGTTCGCAAGGCGTCCATGGCCAAGACGGCTGGGCAAAAAACCAAAGTCTATTCCAAATATGGTAAAATGCTTTATGTGCTCGCCAAGAATACTGGGGCAGACCCCACCATTAACCCGACATTGCGAAGTTTAATTGAAAAAGCCAAGCGTGAGCAAGTACCGACGCACGTGATTGAAAAAGCATTGGAAAAGGCTTCCGGCGGGGGTGGCGAGGACTTTGTCCACGCTCGCTACGAAGGTTTTGGGCCGGGCGGGTGCTCGGTCATTATCGATTGTTTGACGGACAACAACAATCGAACCATTACCGATGTCCGAAACTGCTTTACCAAGACGAACTCTAAGATGGGGGCTCCAGGCTCGGTCGCCCATTTGTTTGATCACTTAGCTGTTTTTTCGTTCAAACGGAACAGCGGAGACGAAGTGCTCGAGGCCATGCTGACAGCGGAAGTCGATGTAAATGATGTTGAATGCGAGAATGGTCAAGTGACCTTGTTCGCCCCGGCAACCGAGTTTTTTAAGGCAAAAAACGCGTTAATGGAGTCGTTGCCGGGCGTCGAGTTGGAGGTTGAGGAAATTACCTTTGTGCCTCAGACCTCGGCGGACATAAGCCCAGAGGACCTGCCTGTTTTTGAAAAATTCATGACCATGCTGAACGATTGCGATGACGTACAGGACATCTACCACAACGCCAATCTGCCTACCTGAGATAAATGGCGATCATTACTTTTGACTCTTGTCACTTTGTGAACCGTAAGCGTTAGCTTTGGGCCTGAATTGATGGAAAAGTTAACTAAACTGCAGCCCGAAGTTAGCGCTTTCGGTTCACAGAGTGAGTGCCGTTTGGCTGGCGCGGTTCTGCTAACAATGTGACATTGTCCCCCGACGAATCAGCGGACGGGACATTGGTCCCATCCTACGAAATCTGGTTTTTTTGGGGGTTTGG